>SDBT01013153.1_pt1 | contig 13274 bp, 9 predicted proteins | sample 2277101 | NCBI WGS metagenome assembly SDBT01 (sample SAMN10404973, study PRJNA504765) | marine sediment metagenome | isolation source: marine sediment core GS10_PC15, 103 cmbsf | place: Arctic Ocean: Southern Knipovich Ridge | collected 2010 | reverse complement strand
CCACTTCTAAAAACTGGTAGCCTGCCAGAATTAGCAGCAAGACACCAGTGGGATAAAGAATCCGCTTCCGTCCAGGACTGAAAAAAACAAAAAATGCGGCAGTAAATTCGAAGACTCCGGTGAAGATAGCAAGTAAAGGTGAATATCCCATGATTGTCTTTCGAGGAGATAAGTATGATGTCCCCTTAATTAATTCACTAATTCAACAGGAATTCAAGTATTAAAAAAAGCTTTGAGATCGTCGACTCGATCCGTCTTCTCCCAGGTAAAATCATCGAATTCTCTTCCAAAGTGGCCGTAGAAGGAGGTTTTTCTAAAAATCGGCCGGATAAGATCAAGCTGTTTGATGATCCCTTGAGGTGTTAAATCAAAAAGCTCCTTAACTCCCTCCTCCAGCACATGATCCTCCACGATCCCGGTCTCAAATGTTTCGATCAGCACGGATACTGGGTCGCTCACTCCAATGACATAAGCCAGCTGGATTTCACATCTTTTGGCCAGTCCGGCCGCCACAATATTCTTAGCAACATATCGGACCATGTATGAAGCAGAACGATCAACTTTACTCGGATCTTTTCCTGAAAAACAACCCCCTCCATGACGTCCCATCCCGCCATAGGTGTCGACAATAATTTTTCGTCCCGTCAAACCGGTATCTGAATCAGGACCGCCGTTTTTCCAGGATCCCTTGCCATTGACGATAAAATTAGCCTCCAACCCTTCAAGCTGCGCGCTGTACTCACAGCCATACTTTTCAATCACGGGGGAGACAACCACTTCAAAAAGGTTATGTTTGACAGTCGATTTTTCGATATCTTTATCATAAGGAACAGCCAAAACCACTTTTTCAACGGCCACAGGTTGGCCCTTTTCATATCGGATCGTCACCTGCGATTTCCCATCAGGCTTAAGGTAATCGATCAATTTCTCCTTCCTGGCATAATCCATTCGTTCGACCAGCCGGTGGGCCATCAAGATAGGGAGCGGCATGAGTTCCGGAGTTTCATCAACCGCATAGCCAAACATAAGTCCCTGATCTCCTGCTCCCCCACTATCCACCATCTCACGGATATCTTCTGATTGTGAGTGCAAATTATTTATAATTTTACAATTTTTGTGGTCAAAGTTATAAGCTGGATCATCAAATCCGACATCTGCAATAACTCCGCGTACAAGCGCCTCAAAATCGAGTTTATCTTTTTGACCGGAAACACTGTACTCCCCAGCCAATGTCAGATGCTGCGTCGTGGCAAGACTTTCTATAGCCCCATGAGAGCGCTGAGGATAGGATGAATTTGCAATAATCGCATCCAGGACCGCATCGGATATCTGATCACAGAGTTTATCGGGATGTCCTTCCGCTACCGACTCCGAAGTAAAAAGATAATCGTTTTTGTTCATTATATCGTCCTCCTATTTTTACTGAGATTGAAAGCTCTTGATTCTGGCATGCTTCACCTCCTGCTCAAATTTGGGAGGGACACGGTGCCTTTGGAGGATGTGATGAGACAAAAAAAAACCCGCTCTTCCAACATCAGGAAAGCGGGTGTCGCTTCGGACATTTTATTGTCGCTTTCGCGACCACATCCTCGCCTCTTGCGAGTGGCACCTTGAGTGTCCGCCCCAGGTTGCCGGACCCGAATCGCTTCAGGCCTCTCCTGATGCCAAGTATTATTTTACTAAAGCTTTAAAAATATTTCAAGGGGACGTTCGATTTTTTTTGACAACCAGTGAATGATGTTCAACAGAAAACAGGCGTTGTCCGCGCCCTTGGGATGATTCATTCCAACTTTAACTCGGCCTCCGTCGAACACCTGCGCCGTGAACATGGCCGCTTCAGAAAAAAAAGCGATGCGCCCCTGTCCAAATTCCCGGATTCCCCCTTGAAACCAGCCCGACACATCCTCATTGGGCGTACCTGGCGGGAATTTCCAGTACTCCTGCGGATTCCAGGTGCGAACTCCTCTACCGAAGATCAACAGCGGCTCAAACTCAGGGGATGCCTGGAAGGCGGAACCAGCAAAGGTGGCAACCTGTTCAACTGCTTTTCCAGCCTGACCGACTGATGTCAGCAGATGTTCAGCCAGGGTGCCGTTTTTCTTTTGGAAAAGAAGAGGTTCTGCCGGGCCGGGAGGAGGTCCAGGGAAGGCATAACCGTTGTTCACCTCGATACCAAAAGCAGCAGCGAGTTCGGCCACCGCGCCCGGATCAGGCATGTGGTCTGTGATGATAAAAAGGGATCCGCCATCCTTGACCCAATCGGTCAGAATTCGAATTTCCTTGGTATCAAAGGAAGGAGGATCGGTTTTTTTGTTCGGCGGCTGCGCATCGGCGATGACATATATCCGGACATCATCCGGCAGAGGATTGAACATTTTGTTCAGGCCTCTTTTAACCACATAGCCATCCTCGGTCAAAAGACGGGCAAAAGGAAGATAAGTTGTCACTGCCGTGTGAAAATTGTTGTGGGCTTCATCGACAAGGACAACCGGGCCCTCTCCCTTGGGATAAGCAGGATTAGGATTCGGAAAGTGGAATTTCAAATCAACAGTGCGGGGCGGTTCCACAGTACTCGCTATCTGCTGATTCCCTTGAAAGGGATGGAGCACAGCCAGACATACTAGACAAAAAAACATAATAAACAGGTATTTTTTAACCATTCATTTCATTCTAAATTGACACCACTTTTCCAAATAAGTAAACTATGTCCACTTGTCAATATTAACATTAGCTATCCAATTTTTTCAATCGGAGGACAACTATGAGAAAAACAACAAGTATTGTTTTTATTTTATTCTTAGTTTTTATATCATCCGGAATCACTTTGGCTCAGGATATCGGTGTCACAGCTGTTAGTGATATTGATCGAATTCTCCCCGTTGAGCAGAGGGCCCGAATTATGAATGAGATCCTGGAGTGGAGACTTGATCACATCGTACCAGAACTCATGAGGCGTGAGGGGATCGACATCTGGATCACCATCTGCCGCGAATACAACGAGGATCCTGTCTATCTCTCTATGGTTCCTGAACCAACTCAAGCGGCCCGCAGAACATCCATTCTGATCTTTCATGACAAAGGAGAAAAGGGAGTGGATCGCTTAACCGGAAGCTTTTACGGAATGGGGAACTGGTATAAATCAATGTACACGGATCAAACCAAGGACCAGATTGTCAATCTGGCCGATTACATCAAAGAACACGATGCTCAAAAAATTGGAATCAATGAATCCGAGACATGGGCGTTTGGGGACGGATTATCGGCTTCTTTTAAATCCAGATTCGTCAAAGCGTTAGGGCCCGAATATTCCCAAAAGCTGGTTTCAGCGGAAAATCTCTGTGTGGGGTGGCTGGAAACTCGCAGCCCACGCGAATTGAGCATCTACCGGCATATCTGCGGCATTGCCCATGATATCATCGCAGAGTTCTTCTCAAATAGAGTCATCGTTCCTGACATCACGACAACTCAGGAGGTTGTCTGGTGGATCCGGCAAAAATATTCAGACCTGGGACTCGATTTCTGGTTCCAGCCTTCTGTCTCTATCCAACGCTCAAAAAAAGAAGCGGCCAAGTACCCGGATAACAGCACGGTCATAAGGCGGGGAGACCTCCTCCACTGTGACATTGGAATTGTGTATTTAGGACTTTGTACCGATACTCAAGAAAATGCCTATGTCTGCAAAATTGGAGAAAATGATGCCCCGGAAGGATTAAAAGAAGCTTTAAAAAGAGGGAACAGACTCCAGGATATCGTTATGGCCGAACACAGAAGGGGAAGGACAGGAAACCAAGTGCTTAAATCATCTTTAGAAAAGGCCAAAGCCGAGGGCCTGGACCCGGCGGTCTACTGTCATCCTCTTGGAATTCATGGCCATGCGGCCGGATTTGTAGTGGGCCTCTGGAACAGGCAGGATGGTGTTCCGGTGCGGGGGGATTACCCACTTTACACCAACACCTGTTATGCCATTGAAATGAACAACGTCTACAAGGTACCGGAATGGGATGGTCAATCAGTCCGGATGGGACTAGAAGAAGGAGGGATCTTCACAGAAAAAGACGGGTGTCAATTTATCGACGGACGTCAAACAGAACTTTATATCATCAGATAGCGAGGACGCAAATGCCACACGTAAAAAAAGCACAAATCACCGCGTTCATACTGGCTGTCTTTTTTCTCGTCTTGTGCTGCAGCTCGGAAAAGGAAAGTATGATTTCCGGTGTCATTCAAAATCTGAAAGAACCTCACATAACAATAAACGGTCAGATGATAAAGGTTTCTCCCAAAGGACAATTTCGTCATACGGCCCGGCTGGTCAAGCCTGAATATTTTACGCTGGATTTCGGCAGCAAGATCTCCCTCTATCTCTATCCTGGAGACAAGGTGACAGTCGAGATCGATGCAGATGATGCCTTGACGTCCATAAATTTAAGCGGGGGCCGGCAGGACATAAACCAACATCTGCTTCTCCAGTCTCAGGAATCTTTGAAAGTGAATGAATACTTCAATACGGAATTTTCCACTATCGTACGCTTGGAAGAAAGTGACTATGTTGAAAAGATGAACAGCTTATGGAAGCCCTTTAATGAGCGGCTGGAGTCCTTGATTGAAGAAAAGAAGATTAATGACGAGCATTTCATCAGTATACAGCGCAATTCCTCTCTTTATTCCCAGGCCAATATCTTGATGCTTTACCCGGATTGGCATCGTCAAGTTGGAGGAGCAACAAACTACACTCCTTCAGAGCACTACTATGACTTTGTCGATGAATTGGATTTAAACAATCCCGAATTATTGGAGGAAGAGGAATACAAAACCTTTTTGAACAGATATCTTGACTTCAAAACAGATGGATTGCTCGAAAAGTCTAATGAATTTGAAAATAGGAATTATAAGCGATTCCGGGCTCAGATGAAAACGGCTCTGGAGTTGTTTACCGAACCAACAGTCCGGAGTGAAATGCTCTATACTTTTATTTCACTCCTTTTTAAAGATTACTCGCATACGGGTATCGATGATCTTTTTTTGATGTTTAAACAAAATTGCTCAAATCCGGATTATATTGAAGAGATAGAAAACTTCATCCGAGAAGACCAATCGGTGCGAGACTCTTGCAGCATCCAGGTCTACAAAACCATCGATGGTGTCCAATTGGAAGCTTTTATTTATAAACCTTCAGATCTCAAAGAGGGAGACAAAAGACCTGCTATAGCTTTTTTTCATGGAGGAGGTTGGGAGGCCGGCAAACCGGAATGGGGACATTTGCAGTGCGAGCATTTCTCATCAATGGGGTTAGTCGCAATTTCTTTCGAATACCGTTTGTCGACTCAACATGATGTGACACCCATTGAATGCCTAAAAGACACAAAATCCGCCATCCGATGGATACGGAAAAATGCTGAAGAATTGGGTGTGGATCCAAAGAAAATCATCGGATCCGGATATTCAGCAGGCGGCCATCTTGTTATGTGCACAGCGATGGTGGAAGGATACGAAGAAATTCATGAGAATCAATCCATAAGTTCAGCCGTAAACGCCATGCTGCTCTGGGTAACCCCGGCCATTGTTTACCCAGGCTGGTTTGTGAATTTGCTCAGAGGAAAAGCGAAACTCAGTGAATTTAATCCCATAGATCTTATTAAGCCGGGACTGCCTCCCGCCATATTTTTTCAGGGGACCGTCGATGACACTGTACCTCACAAATCTGTAGAATCCTATGTGGAAAAGGCTCGGGCAATGGGCAACCGCTGTGATTTAGAACTCTATGAGGGACAAACCCATTTGAATTGGAGTAAAAATTCCAACGATGTCCTAAGAAAGATGGATGCTTTCTTAGTGTCCCTAGGGTACTTAAACAAAGATCGAATTTAAATTCTTTTACGATCCCTATTCATACTTCAGTGCTGAAACCGGATCTGCATGAGCGGCCTTTATCGTCTGATAGCTGACAGTGAGGAACGCAATAGCCCAAGCAAGGCCTCCCGCCAAGAAAAATACCACGATGGCTATGCCAGTTTTGTAAGCAAAATCCTGAAGCCAACGAGACATAACAATATAGCCAATCGGCCAGGCAATCACATTTGCCAGCAGAACCCATTTGCTAAATTCCTTAGAAAGCAGGACAACGAGGCCACCTGAAGAGGCACCTAAAACCTTCCTAACAGCGATTTCTTTGGTTCGACGTTCGGCCGTGTAGGAAGCCAATCCAAAGAGACCCAAGCACCCAATGAATATCGACAGAAAAGCAAAATAACTGAATATCCGATTCAGATTCTCTTCAGATCTGTAGAGCTGGTTAAAGTTTTCATCGATAAAATAGTAAGAAAAGGGATATTCAGGGCGCATCTCCGACCAAATGTCCTGTAGAAAGGCCATTGTCTGGGGGATGTTTTGAGAATTGATTCGAATAGAGATTTGATTGAGGCTGGTGGATGATAATAACACTACGATAGGAGATATCTCTTGGTGGAGTGATTCAAAATGGAAATCCTTTACCACCCCGATAATCTGTCCATTGCGGCCGCCGTAACTAAAACCTTGATCGATCGCCTCTTCGGGAGTTTTCCAGCCGATCCTCCGGATGGCAGTTTCGTTAAGGATAAAAGCTTGATTTGAATCTGTTCGTATTTCTCTAGAGAAATTCCGTCCGGCCTTCATCTCCATTTTGAACGTCGATATATAATCATGGTCCACTCTCAACAGTGCGATACGGAAGGTGATGGGCTGGCTGGTCTGACCGCTCAACACACTCGCACCGGATGAATCGAGCAGACGCCCTGAAGGCACTCTTTTTGCAGCCGAAACACTCAGAATACTGGGATTGAGGAGGAGACGGGACTTAAAGGAATCGAGATTTTCAACCATTGTAGGGCTGCTGGGGAGAACGACCACATGCTCCTTGTCAAAACCGAGGTTTCTGGTCTGCATATAACTCAACTGGCTGGAGACAACACTGACACAGATGATCAGTACAATTGAAATAGTGAACTGGAATACAACCAGTACAGTCCGAAATGAAAATCCCTTTTTTCCAATATCCAGGTTTCCCTTCAGAACACGAACGGGTTTAAATGCGGAGAGAAAGAGAGCGGGATAAATTCCGGAAAGGATACCGACGGATATTGCAAAAAGGAACAACAGAAAAACCAGCGAGAGGTTAGATACAAGATTGAAGGAAAGGCTTCTTCCCACAAATTGATTGAATTCGGGGAGAATCAGAATCACAATAACAATGGCAATTAAGAGAGAAATAACGGCCGTTAAAATAGATTCTCCTAAAAACTGCCTGATTAATTGCGACCTTTGAGCCCCTACAACTTTGCGAAGCCCTACTTCCTTCGCGCGCCCGGCAGAGCGGGCCGTGGCTAGATTCATGAAGTTGATACAGGCGATCAAAAGGACAAAAAAGGCGATGACGGAAAAAATATAGACATAGGTGATATCGCTGTTGGCTTCAATCTCGGAATCGAGATGGGAATAGAGATGAATATCTGTCAATTTTTGGAGATGAAGTTTGGTTCGTTCACTCATACCCTGTGACATATGCCTGTCAATGAAGGGATCCAGCTGGTTTTTCAGCCGGGATATGTCATAATTTTCTTCAAGAAGAAGATAGGTATTATAGTTGTTTCTGCCCCAGCTCCTCATTTCTTCTTCTCCGGCCATGGCTTCGTAGGTCTTAAATGAACCTAAAATATCGGCATGAAAATGGGAATTATGCGGCATGGTCTCAATAACCCCACTCACCGTCATGTCTACTTTTATTGGGTCGGATTTGACAGTGATGGATTGTCCCAATGGATTTTCTGATCCGAAATATTTTTCGGCTATCTCCTGGGTGATAACGACTGTCATAGGGTCTCGGAGAGCCGTTGCGGGATCTCCAGCTATCATTTCATAGGTGAAGACATTAAAAAAATCTTCCTCTGCAAAAACAAAGCGTCGTTCCAGGAAAAAATTGTCATTACGGCCTACAAGAAGCCCTCCGGACCCGATTATCCGCACCGCATGGACTATCTCGGGGAAATCATTCTCAAGCAAAGGTCCGATTGGAGGAGCGACCTGTCCAAGGTGGAGGCTGACTACCCCATCTTCGTTGAACCACTGTCTGGTGACCCTGTAGATGCGGTCGTGGTTCTCATGGAATTTGTCATAACTCAGCTCATCGAAGACATAGAGCAAAATCAAGATACAGCAGGCCATCCCAATGGCCAATCCCATGATGTTGATGAGCGAATATCCGAAGTGTTTTTTTATGCTTCGCAGTGTAGTTTTTAGATAGCTTTTAAACAACTATTCCCTCTAAGAAAATGGAGATCTAGAAAAAACTTTCCAATTAGATTATACGCAATTTCAGATAAAATGTTTCGTTTTTATAAAACTAAATACAACCAAATATTACCGCCGCACTCTCAGACCCGGTCGAAACCTTGCGCTACGAATAAATTAAGTATAGTGTCCCTCGAATTAAAATTAAGTATAGTGTCCCTCGAATTCCAGTGCTATAGTTGGAGTGTGAGACTCTTAAAAGTTCTCCTTTTCTTTGTTTTTCTCATTCTCCCTCTTGAAACCATCATTCCTCAAGTTCAAGCCGTCCGAACGGTTACCTTCAAGGTTGTCGCAGATGAGGAGTACAGGCAAAAGGACGGATGGCGCGAAAAGGTTAAAAAAGTGGTCGCCAGCGCCTCAACGGTTTTCGAGAAGACTTTTGGATTGCGATTTAAGATTAAAAGTGTAGGATTTTGGGTATCAAAAAATTCACAGACCTCTATGATGGTTCTTCTAAACGATCTCCAAGGGTCTGTGCCCCATACTGGTTGTGACGTCGTCCTGGGTTTAACAGGCCAGCATAATTTGAATCACGACTTCAATGGAGTGGCATCCTACCTCAATAGCTATATCCTTATCCGGGATGCCGAGTTCATCTCCATAGAGAGGAATATTCTCCTTCACGAACTCTGCCACATATTCGGCGCCATCGACCTCAATGAACAAGGCTCCGTCATGAGCACCACCCGACCCGATTTGAAATTTATCAAGTTCACAAGAGATATCATCCAACTCAATAGACTCAGGCGTTTTGATCCCTATATTTTCCCTCTGCCCAAAGAGAAGTTGGATGAAGCCGTCTCACTCTATAAACAAAGAAAATTCCTCAACAGGCAAGAATTGGATGTCCACATCATGCTCGCACTCATACATCTTGAAAGGGAAAACTACGCTCCCATGATCCGGGAAAGTCTCCGGGCTGTCGAAATCGATCCCAACTCACCTGATGGTCACAATCTTTTGGGCATCGCTTACAGGCGTACCGGGAAGATTGACCAAGCGATTGAACATTATTTTAAAGTCCTCGAGTTCCAGTCGAACAAAACCGAGGTCCACTATAACCTAGGAATTGCCTACATGAAAAAGAGCTTGAATGAAAAAGCTATTGAAGAATACAAAAAGGCCATCGAACTCAATCCGAATTATGCCAAAGCCTATTCCAATCTCGGTTATCTCTATCTGGAGATGGGCCGTGTGGATCAATCCATCAATGAAGTCAGAACAGCCCTTCGTATCTATCCAGAGCTACCAGAAGCTCTAACAACTTTTGGCGCGGCCTTGATTACTAAACAGCAATACAAAGAAGCAGAAGAAGTTTCTTTAAAAAGCCTGCGAATCGATCCCAGCCTTTCAGGCGCACACAACAATCTGGGCAGCGTCTACATGAACGAAAACATGGTCGGTAAAGCGATCGAGGAATATTTGAAGGCAATTGAAATCAATCCTTCATTTCATCAGGCGTTCTATAATTTGGGTCGTGTGTACTTGACTGTGGAGAAAATCGATAGTGCGATTGAAGCATTTAAAAAGGCCATCTCTTTAGACACCAACTATCATGAAGCATATGCAAACCTGGCTTCTGCTTACATCAAAAAAAACGAAATCGAACAGTCTTTATCCGCCAGTGAAAAGGCCATTGCCTTAAAACCCGACTACGCCATTGCCTATTTCAACAGAGCCTTGGCCTACCATGCCATGGAACAGTTCAAGAAAGCCAAAGAGGAAGCGAGCAAAGCCATCGATTTCGATTCACAGCTTGCAGATCCATACAATCTCTTAGGGATTCTATGGGAACGAGAAGACAAGACCGAAGAAGCCCAAAAGGCCTATGAAAGCGCCATCGGTTTGAAGTCTGACTTTGTCGAGGCACATATGAATCTTGCCAACTTTTTCTACAAACAAAACCAGTTTTTGAAAGCTGCAAGTTCTTACGAACGGGTGATCGCTATCGACCCTCGGAATGCCCAAACCTACAACAACCTTGCCGTCGTCTATTTCCGGCTGGAAAAATACTTAAAAGCTTTAAGTCACCTAAAAAAAGCTGAATCATTAGGATTTCAAGTCCATCCCGACTTCAAATCCGCCCTCCTCAAAAAACTCAAAAAATAATGAGCTATACTAATGGGGTTCCATCATGAAGAAAAATATTTTATTCATCACAATCCTTATTCTCTGTGTCATGGCCTGTGGAGAAAAAGATGTAAATGAGCTTCCACTGCTTGCAAGCTACAATTTCGAAGACGGGAAAACCGAAGGCTGGCAGCCTAACTTCCCCAACAGCTGGGAGGTCACGGATCTTGATGGCTCCATGGTGTATACACTGACCATACCCGGTGAAAGCGGTGAAGTCGCTGCCCCTAAATCCTGGTCCGTCATTGCAGACCACGACGTGACATCCTTCGAATTTTCGGGCCGTCTAAAATGTATGGCTGAAATCGATAATCCCAACCGCGATCTCTGCATCTTTTTCCACCACCAAGATCCCACTCATTTCTACTATGTTCACTTTGCGGCAAGCAGCGATGAAAGGCACAATATCATAGGCCTGGTCAACGGTGCCGACCGCATAAAGATCAATATCGAACCGGCAGGTTCGTCTGTTTTCCGATTGACAGACAAGGAATGGCACACCTATAAGGTCAGTTATGATGCAGAAACCGGGAGAATGGATGCTTTTCTGGACGACATGGAAATCCCGATTGTGACCGCCCAAGGCTCAGTCTTAGGCCACGGGCTTGTGGGCATCGGCTCTTACGATGACACCGGCTATTTCGATGACATCATGTTAAAAGGCAAGAAATAGAAAGAAATAATTCATATTATCAATGCCTGGCCTCAAAAGGAGATAGTTATGGAAATTATCGATCTAACAAAAGAACACAAACAGCTCTATTTCGAATGTTTAGAAGACTGGTCCGACGAAATAAAGGAAGCCGGCGACCATAAGGCCTGCTGGTATGAAAAGATGAAGGATAAGGGGCTTGGGGTAAAATTGGCTATAGACGACCAGGGCCATATCGGGGGAATGATACAGTATATCCCCATCGAAAGCTCCCCTGCCGAGGGGAAGGATCTCTATTTTATTTCCTGTATCTGGGTGCACGGCTACAAAAAAGGGAGAGGAAATTTCCAGAAGAAGGGTATGGGCAAGGCTCTCCTCAAGGCCGCAGAAGAATATGTTCAAAAGCGTGGCGCCAAGGGGCTTGTCGCATGGGGTGTATCCATGCCGTTCTGGATGCGGGCGTCCTGGTATAAAAAGCAAGGCTATAAAAAAGTGGAGAACCTGAAAGGTACTGTTCTTCTCTGGAAGCCTTTTGCAGACGATGCCGTTCCCCCACGGTGGATTAAACCTAAAAAGAAACCGACAAGCGGGCTGGGCAAAGTCATTGTCACCGCCTTTATTAACGGAAGCTGCTCGGCCCAAGGGATGGTTTTTGAAAGAGCCAAACGTGCTGCAGCTGAATTTGAAAACAAAGTAGAATTTCGGGGAATCGATACATCCGAACGGACTGTGTTTCTTGAATGGGGCCGCTATGACGGGCTTTTTATCAATGACAAGCCTGTCCGCACGGGACCACCTCCTTCCTACAAAAAGATCAGAAAAAAGATCGCAAAGCAGGTAAAGAAACTCACCTAAAAGTCAAAACTGCCTTTCTTTTCATCTACCCCGAATTGTGAAATGTCGAATCCATTCGGCCTCGAGGACAATCCCAGGTTCCCGGAAGAAAGTCTGGGTATGGCAATCATGGTCGCCATGTTCAATTATTTGAGCTTATTGTAGAGTGTCGTCAGGGAGATTCCCAACATTTTCGCCGTTTTTCTCTTGTTGTATTTATTGATTTTTAAAACGTGGGAAATGTAAGCTCTTTTCATATCTTCCAGAGAAACAAAACTAGAAAGGGAAAAGAAAACCGGCGAGATTTCTATTCCCTTTCTCATTGATTTAATAACCCAGGCAGCTGCGGATTTTTTTCATTTCCCTCTATTCTTTGTTTCTCATTACACTCTTTTCTAATGCAAGAAGAGTGCCTAAAGGGAATTTTTTGTATCATGCTGTTATTAAACAAGTTAAAAGAATATCATTGACTTTCAAAAACAGTTCTTATGTACACTTATTGTACATTTTGATATTCTAATAGTGTTATTTATATATATATCTTCTACTTAACTAGTCTTTTTATGTTGTGTTCAATAATTGTATATGCTCAACTTGCCACACATCTAGTCTAATTCCATACGATCGATTATTTATTTTTAAACGGCTATGGTGTAGGATAAGGGCCAAGAAGACAACAGGGAGAAATAATATGAGACAGAAATTTATTATCATATTTTTATTAATGGCGGCCTGTCTTTCACTACCCAATCTCCACTCTGCAAAAGTTTTTAACCAACAACAGGAACTCATTGAACAGGTGGAAGAATTAAAAAAAGAGGTCAAAAAAAGGGCCACATGGATTATGGCCATAAATCCGTGCGATGCAACCCTCGAAGACTGGCTTCTGGCTGGAAAGTATGCAGTCTATACATTACAGCTTGCGCAGAAAGCTCTTATGGATTCTCTCATGGAGTGGATAAAAATAACCTTCCGAGCCCTCATTGCTAAGGATGTCGACGCCGTCATGGAAACTACTCTGTGGGAAAAGCTCCAACGGGGAGAAAGGGAAGATCTGCTTGTCCATGGAATTCTCTTGGATGAAATCCAAAGATCTGAAAACATCTTGCGGACAAGAGGCGAGATTGCAGCCCAGGCTCAGTTATTGGGCTATAATGAGCTCGCCGACACTATTCTCGCGGGTGAATTCTTTCAATCGCCATGCATCCAGCTGTGGAATATCGTTGTTACGGTAGATTTAAAAAGCACACAGGACAGCTGGCTTCTCGATTCCTACGAATCCAAGGTTGTATTCAAAGAGGTTCCGATATATTTCTGGGATCCGGAACTCGAA
>SDBT01013152.1_pt1 | contig 13276 bp, 22 predicted proteins | sample 2277101 | NCBI WGS metagenome assembly SDBT01 (sample SAMN10404973, study PRJNA504765) | marine sediment metagenome | isolation source: marine sediment core GS10_PC15, 103 cmbsf | place: Arctic Ocean: Southern Knipovich Ridge | collected 2010 | reverse complement strand
TTATAACAGTATCCCCTCCGTCAAATCCTTGACCGACAACCCCTGTGCCACCATTACTGCCGGGGAATCCGGGCGCGCCGCCACCAGAACCACCGTTAGAACCATTACTAACAGCCCTTCCACCACCTCCACCTCCGGTAGAAGTAATAGTATTAAATATTGAGTCTGAACCATTACCACCTTGACCATCAACTACCGCCGCTCCCCCTGCACCTATTGTAACAGCAAAAGGAATAGGTGTTACTGCTTGTGCTAAAGAAGTTCTAAAACCTCCTGCTCCACCTCCACCGCCTTGTGTTGAATTAGCACCACCGCCTGCTCCACCTCCGGCTACCACTAACACATCTACATCCAGATTTTGTAAAGGTGTAAATGTATCGCTACTTAAAAAAGTATGAATAGTAAAACCACCAGACTCGGTTATAACCCCTCCAGTGGCCTTTGCTCCATTGAACCCATCCTTACGTACTCCTATTCCTATCCCTGGCATTATGTGAAATAAACTCTTACACTACCCGCGCCTAAAGCAATTCCTGTAATCCTCTCGAAGCCTGATTTTAAAGAAATATACTCTCCTTTCTTATGGGTAGAGGTAAAACTAGGAAGCGTACCTACGTTTGCAACCTGTTGACCTACCCCAAAAGCAAGAGTGTTAGGGTCTTTAGTTTGTAGTTGTACTGTTACAAAAGTAGTATTATCGTCTAAAACCTCTACCTGCCCCACCGGGGTTGCGGTAAGATCATGAAATACTGCGTCTGTAATTGTGGTAGAACCTTGTCCACCTTCTAATATTAATGAATTACTCATCTTGTTTTGTTTTAATTATTCAAAATCCATTCGTTATCTAATATCTTTCTTTTTTCTCCCTCTACCAATCCCTCACAAGCATCAGGCAATACCCATAAATTACCTTTAATCTCAATAGGTACATAAATACCTACTGGAGCAGGTTTTTTACCAAACTTAATTGCCTCTGATTTACTTATTACTATCATAGTGAAGCTATTAATTATACATTTCTTCCGCCAAATATGACATTTCTTTGATAAATGTCTACTAAATTAGTAAGGATTATTGCCTCTGCGTTCGTTAATCCCAATCCTACACTATCAAATACTATTTCCCTGCTATCGAAAAAACTAGCAACACCAACCTGATTCCTAGCTGAGATATATAGTTTCTCATTGGGCAAAGCCCCACCACCAATTATTGAAGTTGCCAAAGAAACCCCATCCCTATAAACTTCCATGTCAGTAATTGATCTCCTGGTTAATAAATTCAGCCTATCGCTTCTGGTGTTGGATACCCCTGTTAAAGCTCCTGCGCCAGTATTGTACATAAATATATCCATAATATCAACAGCCCTTCTTATTGTCCATGCTATTAATGCACTTGCAGCCTGTCTTGAAGATAAAGTATCCCCTGCGGTTGTGGTGTTTTCTCTATTATATTGGCTTAAATGAGTGTCGTTTAAGGTTAAATCCGTACTAGGAGTAATGTTTGTATCACCGTATTGAGTAGTGCCGTTAAAATCAACTCCATTAGCACTATGAGTAGGAGTATTTACATAAGTAATATCATGAGTGCCTGGGGTCTTGGCGTTTACCGCCGCCGCCGCTAAAGAAGTAGGAGACATTAAATACAATCCTACCATCTTACTGAATAAATTATTAGCCTTTAATCCCACTATAAGCGTGTTTGCTACATCCTTCTCTCTTATATCCGTAATAGCCCCGGCTGTAAAATAAGTCTCTGAATCATCGTCAAATGAGTCGGGAGGGGTTATATTGTTTGATCCACTAAGTTCTTGAGTTAAAATAACACAGTGATATACAATAGAGTTCTGTATAAAAACTATTGGTATAGTTCTACCTGAGTCTGAGAATATCTCTACCTCTACATCCCCAAAGAACTGTGTCCAAGTTTGGGTAATAGTGAAATCTCCGCTACCGTCCGTTGTTACGGTGAGCGGTGTAACAATGTCAAACTTATCCGTTAAGTTTAAAAAGAACGTCGTAGACGCATCTAAACCTAATGAAATAGTAAGCACATCGTTACACTCACCGTACAGAACTTCAAAACAGACATCACACGTTGGTGTTATGTCGTTGCAAAATACCATTAGTTAATACCTATACATCTGTCAAATAATCCCGGGGGAAAATCAAACGGACATGGTATGTCTTCTTGGGTGAACTTCACCTCTGTATTCCAGATTACCGAAGACTTCTTGTCATCGGAAATAGGAGCCATAGGGATAGTCGTCACAACAGCATCAGTCAAGTGTACCTGAGTTTCGGTTCTGTAAAAGAACTTCCACTCCTTACTTCTTTTGATGTCATTGTAAAAATTACAATTATCCTTATAGTTCGGATCAAACACATTAGCAACACCCTCATAACCGTCTAGCTCTTCTACCGTATCCCCGAATCCGGGTTGTAGGTTTGGAGTAAATGCCAAAGTACCTCTAGCATGTACGATTAAATGAATGTCACCTGCGTTTAGTCCGGTTGTCCACTCCGCAATATCGGTAATATCGGTAAATACGAAGGTATTTCTAACCCATCCGTAAGACCTAATATCGCCGAGTTCCTTTGGAGGGCAATCTGAACAAATGTGCGCCGCTTGCGTCGTCGGACACCCTGGGTAATAAACTGACATAATTTATGATTTTTAAATTAAGCGCAAATATCAATACAATTCAAGGCGTTAGCCCTGGTCTCAATAGAGTAAGCGAAAGTAAAGAAGATGGTTTCCGGCTTTAACATCACATCTGTTGTGTTGTATTCAGCGTTCCATGCGTCCTCCTTATTTAAGTTTTGCTCTCCTGGTATGATAGTCGCGTTGTCTAACGAATTAGTGGCTAGAAATGATGAACCCAATTCCAAAGGCATCCCTAACATAATTCCGGTAATAATTTCTTCTTTTGTTAATTTCAATTCTTTTCTGTCTCCCATAACCACCATTAACATACTAGCGGTTTCTTGTCGTAGCATTCGGTCTCCAAATTGCTCTTCGTCATCTACTAGCTCTACCGTACTTGATATGTGACGGTGGTATAGTTCAAATGGAAACTTATCATCTATGATTAAAACAGTCGAATTTCCTGTGTTGTCTACAATAGCAGGTACAGTCTGTCGTTGATCTCCATCCTTCCTTACAATAAGTTCAGCAATCCCTGAGAAACGTCCCTTCTGGAACTTCTTAGAGTTAAACTGAATCGTCTTTAGATCAGTGTTAATTTGCGCTACTATTTCCGCTTCTTTTGCCATAAATCAATCTCTCTTTACCTACGCTACCTACGGTAAATCCCTTAAAAAGATTCATATTCTGAGGATGAGTGCTTGCCATATCTCGTAGGATATAAAACCAATGTGTCAATTCTATTTTAATGCTTTGTTAATTTCTTTTGTTACTAACGCGTTTATAGCCCTTGTATCTTCGGCTGTTACGCCCCAGACCTCCCCGAATCCCTTTTCTAAGAACTTAGAAATCTCTGAACTTAAAGGAGTTGAAAACCCTACACCCCATCCACCCGGAATAGGTGCGGGTATAAATTCCTTTGAGAGCTTACCAGTAAAAGAAAAGTCTACTTTAGAGATTTGTCTTCCCTTCTTACTTCGAGTATTTGCCCATCCCTTAGAATAAGCCCCCCTTGTAGCAGTCTTTCTTGATCTCTTGAAGGTTATCTCTGATCCACTCACATCTTCAGATTCGTTGTGAATCCTTCTGGTGTTAGAGGTGGCTAACGAAACTGCAATAGTTTGCTCCAGTTCGTTAGTATCCGCAATGCCCTTTAACTTGACATTAAGGCTATCTATTACTGCGTTTAAGTTACTCTTGTAAATCATATCATTTCCATTACCCTTACCTCACTATAACACTCCAAACAGTAATCTGTGTCATTTAATTCAATAGCGTCTAAAGCCATAAAAAGTTCTCCTTCGTATCTTATATCGTCAATCTCACCTCCCCGGTATTCAACTTCATACTTTTTCCAAAGTTCCTTAGCCTTATTCCTATCGAATGCGGTAAACTGATTTAACCTGCTTGTGTACTGGAGTTCCCACATCATCTCTATTCCTAACAAGAGCCATAATGCCCTGGAGAATGCTTCCTTATTATTACACACAAACGTATCAAACGAACAAACTACCGACCACTTAACAGAAAGCCCAAAGGAGTCATCACCTAAGGTTAAGTCACTCTCTACTATGCTTGTATCTATTGTGGCTAAAGCTCCTCGAACCTCTGCGTTACGGTTTCCCCCATCACATGAAATACAAAAGAAGTTACATCCATCCTGTCGTCGATTAACAGCGTTTTTAAGCTTCTGTAAGTCCTGTTCTACCGAAGAGAGTAAGGTAGCATCATAGGCTATAAAAATCTCTCTAGCGGTGAACTCTCGAAGTATTGTAATGGTCTGATATCCTGTAGAGCCGGGAGCGGCTACCGCTTTGGTAAATAGTTCTGTTCCTGTTTCTAAATCAAAGACCTTAATAGTAGTTGCGGCGTTGACATTAAAGAAAAGTGAGATGTCCTGAACCCTTATAGTCTGGAGGTTAGAGTAGGCAAAGTTTTCATCCTGTCTATCTAGTGTAAGTGTGACTCCTCTGTATTCTGGGGCTAGAGCCGTTACAGAAGTAGTGTCGATTAAACGACCCATATCAATAGACTCAGTAATGTTTTTTAACAGGTGACGCTTCTTGAACTCTGCGTTTACGTCTGTCTTTAAACGTCTTACTGCACGCTCTTGAATATCGTCGTAGACACCATTGAAATCTACCTGCTGTTCATCAGCAAGCGAGTCAATCATCTCTAGTTCAATGCCGGGAAGTTGGTTAATGAATAGACCGGAGTCAGGGGTTGTAATTGTACAGCCCTGTACTCCGATCCAATCTTTAAGACAATCTAGGCTCACGATTCATTACACGTTAGTGAATGAATAACGATAAGAACCTCTACCACCCGATAGTCTGTCTGTACCTCTGTAAGCTTGGTCTATTGTGAATAGTCCGAAGTCTTTGGAGATAATTAAAGACCATCCCTTATCTACTGCTACTGAAGTACCGTAGTACGCATCAGTTAAAGTAGTTGGGCAATCGTGGTATTTCAACTGAGCGTCAAACTCTACCATCTCTACTCTGTCTGATACCTGCATAGGTAGCATAAAAGTAAAGTAGAAGCTAGTCTGCTTGTCGCCTCCTTTAAACCCTTTGTAGCGCATGTACTCTACTAACTGTACAGCCTCAGGTTCGTAAACGATAGCCTGATTCGCACCTAGTGAAATCTCCGCAAATGGGTCTTGGAAGAACCGCATTCCGTTAAACAGAATAGGCGTATTCATACCTGACTGATCCGGTGACTTTGATGCTTGTTGAACAGCAAAGTTATGAATCAATCCTGTTCCTACCATCATGGGTATTCCCGCAGATTCATTCAACTGATAGTCTGTCGTCACCTGTGTCAATCCCTGATCTAGTGGGTTGTTCGTGGTGTTTAAAACCAAGTTGATTGCCTGAGCCGCGTTGTTACCTGCTCTTACGTTAACACCAATCTGAGCCGCCATTAACGTTGCTATATCCTGGTTAATACCAGAAAGTAGCGCGTCTGCGCTTTCCTTTATTGCTAAAAGAAAGTCATTCATTAACGGAGACGCAGGTGAACCTATTGAGGTCGTCTGAGACGCTTCATTAGGGTAACGTGCGATAGTCTCGTCATCAATGAAAAGAGCAATCTGTCGAAAGCTTCCCAAGTTTACGCTACGTTCAAAGTACGCAGGTACATTCACGTTGTCACAACTGTGAACTGTGTCTGTATGCGATACGTTAAAGCGTTGGCGTTGCTTGATGATAACCGTTCTCCGGTGTCCGGGGTCGGCTTGATCGTTCAAACGAACTACGTTAGCGTTCTTATTGTGTTTAAGTAAATTTAAGTGCCCTTGCCAGTTAAGTTTAAACTGAGGGGTGTTCTCAGCGGTAATCAGAGCTATATGTTTTGTCAGACTATCCGCAAATCCTAATCCTTCTGCCATTTTATGTTGTTGTTTCTAGTTGTCCTAAATGTTGGATACTTTCCGCGTGAGCGTTTGCCTTTGCCACCGCATCTGCTATACCCGCATCAACGTTACCCGGAGGTATTGTTATGGGTGCGCCAGGTGGAGTGCCGGGAGGTGTTTCAGTAACCTTTAGGAGTTTATGTCCAGCCAAGAGGGTATCAGCGAAACCTTTCGGAGTAACTTCAATGTTCTTCTCGTAATAAGGGCTTCCCTCGTTAGTCTGCAATTTTAATGTACCATTGTCATCTATCAGTTTGATATTCTTAGAAGCAAGTTCAGCGTTAAACAAACCCATTGCCGTAGCCATGTTAGCCTCATCACTAACCTTCATAGCCCAATTTGAGCCGGAAAATAGTGAGTTGGTCTTCAAGCCTAGCATCATAGCAGTATTCTCTTTTAATGTCTCCTCATATCCTTCAATCGTGTCGTCATGTTCTTGTTTGGATATAGTGTTATCATTATGAGATGCTATCTGAGCGTTTAGCTCTGCGATCTTGTTATTCAACTCTTCTTGATCTCCGGCAGGTGCGCCCTCCTTAGCCTTTTCCAAAGCTAATTTATGGCTCTCCAATACCGCCTTTCCTATTGATTCTATCCTATTGTAAGTGCCTTTAGTTTCTTTTAGATTGTGCATAAAGCCCTCATCTAAATTAAACTGTTGGGCAAACTCCTTCATCTTCAAGTCAACAGCGTCAAGACTCTCAGCCTTTAGCTTGTTGATAATGTCGGGGTTCGCAAGGGCAGACTCCATAGTAAAGAGTGATCCTTGTAATTGAGTTGCAATATCATCTGGTAAATCTGTCGCTATTTCTGAAATAGCCTTAGTCTGGGCATCGTCTAGTTCGATTTTGCCCTGTTTCGCTAACGAGATTATAAAGTCTCCTGTTTTCATGTGGAATTGGAATTAAATTCGTTTAGTTTTAGTTTTCAAAAAGTTCTTAACTCTTTTCTTCTTGCCTTTATTCTTCATTTTTTTAGCTCTTTCGCTTGTAGTGTGTGATGGCATATCTATTATTTTTTAGCAGGTTTCTTTGCAGGCTTTTTTTTAGCGGGCTTCTCTTTCTTTGCCTTAGGCTTCGGAGTAATAAGTTCAGCTACAATAGGTTTGAAGTGTTCTATTCTGGCTAGTGATCCTTCGAGTTGACGGACAATGTTGGGCTTATTAATCTCAGGACATACGTAGCTGTTACCGCCTTTTAGATGTACTCTGATTTCACCTTGTCTCAATGCTTCCATGAAAAATTTCTTTGGTTAGATTACGGTAAAAATAGATAGGATGTTTTGTTATTAAAAGATTGTGCGTACCTTTAGGGCAACGCCAGAAAACATAGGGCAATAATGTCAACAAGAGATTCAGTGCAGAAATACAAGGAGTGTTCTACAACCTTATGGATGTGTCTCTTTGAAGAAAATTACGAGTTTGTCTTGGTGTATCAAGCTAAGATGAAAGCCCAAAAGAAACGGGCTAACTTGCCAGAAGTAATTAACGCAATAATTAACGAACTAAAAGAAAAAGATGTTTGAAGGAACTATAATGTCTGGTTTAATGGAACAAGAAAAGAAGATTGATTTCGATAAACTTAAATTCCCAATATACAAGAAAAGAGAAAATAATAGTGAGTGGTATCGTTTTGATTCCATTGATAAACTCATTACCGCTAGGGGTAACAGTTGGAGGGGGAATATGATAAGTGTTGGAATAGCTGAGGACGTAGATAAGTCTGTATTTGTTGACTTATATTCTAACTGTGACGAATGTTCCGATGAAGAATTTAATAATATTTTCAAGGAAAAACTAGATATGCTAAACTCTATTTTCGACTCGAATACCGATAGTGATAAATAACCTTATCTATCTTCTCTTCCCTTTGTAGTAATCCTGAGTCCCGAATCTGAGTAGCCCAATTAGTATCTTCTCCAAAGTCTTCCTCTGGGAATTTAAATTGTTGGGCTATCTCTCTTTTAATCGGGTTTAGGTGGTTGGGATAGCGGTAATAAATATCATTGTGTTGGTAGTAAGTAGGATGTAAAATAGAATGCTCGAAACGTGTCTGGTTGTATCCGTCTGTGTTCATCATTCCGATTAACTGTACACAGTCGGGATCAGACTTTAAAGCCTCGATAATCTTAAAAAGATACTCCGCGTCTACCCAATCGTCGTCGTCTATTGAACAAACATAATCCCCGATTGCCCGGTCAAGTAGTAAATTCCTTTTTGCTCCGATTCTTAACTGTCCTTCGTCGCACTCAGATAATACCTCTACTTCGTTCTCTAATTGGTAGTCTTTTCTTTGACGGTTAAGTTCTGCTACCAATACATCAAAGAGTGCTTTACGTTTAGTTAACGTACATATCAACACAGAAAGCCTCATCGAGCTTCAGTTACTTTAGAGTCAAACACGTAGTAGTGGATTACTTTGTCGATCTTAACTTGGGTTTTAACGTCCTTTAAGACCTGTTCAGCCCATGCCCAATCTTCTCCGTACATCTTGTCTGGGAAGTGATACCGTCTAGCTATGTCCCCTCTAAAGGCGCACACGTGGAAAGGTCTTCTCTTTATAGTTGCACCAGGAACAAAAGGCTCGTTTACCTTGTAATGTAAATCAAAGTCTACTATACATTCTTCCCCGTCACTAATAGCCTTTTGTTTGAATGTAATAACGTCTGGGCGTTCTCCAACAGCTTGAAGAAGTTTAACTATGTAGTCATCTGTTACGTTATCATCATCATCTACAAAGGCTACGTATTCTCCTTTAGAAGCCTGTACAAGTGCGTCCCGCTTTGCACCGATAGAACGTTTCTTATTATCAACTAGCCCTAAGATTTCTACTTGTCTTCCTTCTGCTTGTAGTTTAAGTTTAGCGAAGATTCGATGAAAGGACTCAAACCGAGAGGGTATGGAAGGTACTAATATGGAGAGTTTTATCGACATAGAAGTATGTTTTCGGCGTTGGAGTAGATTTCTTTCCAACCCTCCATGTAACTTTTAACTTCCCCCCTAAGATCATAACCTACTTCCAAGCAAACCATTCCAACAGAATAGAGTTCCACTTGTTTTAGAATGTCTATTCCTAATCTGTCGTTCTCGACATCAATGGATACAAAGTTAAAAGACTTATAGGTACTCTGCTCAATTAAATCTTCTAAAGTGTAGAACTGTTTAGTAGTCTTGGTAAAGGTAGACCCATAATTCTCTGTCCACTTCTTTATATGTGCCGGATCGGTACTACTTAAAGCATCTCCGTTAGAATCCCAGAAGTCAAACATACCCGTTTCCGTTCCTATCGCACAGTTAAAGACCTCTACGTCAGTTCCCTTGTAGGCTTCTTTTAATACATTGTAGGGGTCGTTAGAAGGTTCTATACAGATACCGCTCCACCCCCTTTCAAATAACGCCCTTACATTAGAAAATATCTCAGGATTATAAGAGCCAATATCTAAAAAGAATCCCTCCTGAACGTCCTTAAAATACTCTAATATAAAATCTTCCTCCGATCCTTGACTATATCTTTTCATTTTACAAATGTCATTAGGTTTTTTAATACATAATCCGGTGCATCTATCCAACTTTCTAACACTGTTCCTGGTCTATACTGCTTAAAACCTCTAGCCTCAAAAAGTTCTATCCAATACTCAAAAGGTTGGCAGTTGATATGTCCCGTTCCCTCCTGACCCGGAGGCGCGGCACTGAAGACAATAAAATCAGAAGACATCGTGAGTATCTTAATCAGCTTCTCAGAGTTTTCAGGGTCAATGTGTTCAGCTACTTCGATACATATAGCTACTTCGTATCGTTCTGGAGTGATCTTTAGAAAGTCCACATATTCGATGTAGGGCTTTAGGGATGGGTGGGTAAACTCCTGTGCCGAAGCCCCTATTTCATATCCCTTTACCTTTACGCCTTCATTCAAGCACCCTAAAAGATAAGACCCTATACCACATCCATAGTCTACAATGGATTTAAACTTGTGTTGCTTGGCAAAGGATTCTCCTACCTCTACGGACATTAAGTGAACAAACTTATAGTGCCACTCAAAAAAATCCCTATCGTATAAATCAAGATTCATGATTAGGCTAATTGTTTAATAATATCTGTTATTGTATTGAATCCTGATGTGTGTTTTGCTGACCATATTCCAAAGTCTATCAAGTAAATTACCCCGCCCTTAATATGGATGTTCTTGTTATATGGTGGATTAGGATTAGCGTCTTTACCAATAAAGTCCTGGGGGTAAATATCTAAACTACAAAGCGTTTTCTCAATCTCTTTACATTGTTTTTTCCAATCCTTAGGTAGATTTTCTTTAGAAAGAGGATCACCGCAGTAGGACATATAGATAATTCTGTTTGCGGGGTCAACACTTATAAGTTGGGGAAAGTGATTTTTGCCCTTTAGAAGTTTCAGGGCTTTAACCTCGTTCTTCCAATGAGATTCAATGTTACGGGGGCTGTACTTATGGAAAGGAGTAAGATACTGCTTAGAGACTATCCCGTTCTCCAAATAGGCGCGGGAAACCATACCTTTACCTAATTGCATTTCTGATAGTGTATAAATGGTCTTAGTAATTCCCGATCCTTAACCTTCTTGGATTGAATTACTGTGAGACGGGTTTTCAAATAGTTGGTTAATGGATTCCAATACGCTTCTGGTTCGTTTGAATCTACGTTAGGCAAATGATATCCTGGCGGGTGACCTTCTAAGAACAGGTGACCGCCCTCATTTAGCATATCTGCGAGATTCTTACCAAACACTTCCATAGAAACACCACAGTAGATATGAAAGGCACAACAGATAATTATATCAAACCCTCCATATAGAGAATCAGGAGAGTATGTTTCGTGTCTGTAAGTAAGATTAGAGTATTCCCTACTGCCCTTCTCTCTTATACCGTGTTTAACTTGGTTTATATCCGACTCTATCCCGGTGTAATGTTTTATGTGAGGGCTTAGGCATATTCCGAAATACCCTCTATTACATCCTAGATCAAGTACAGTTGTTTCAGGAGTTAATACTTTATCAATTCCGTAGGTTCTTATTCTATCAGGTATAGAGCGATTAGCCTTTCCGGGTTCTCCTGAAGTATTAGATTCAAGACTCTGGTAGTCTGGGAACATATTAAAGCTCATAGTACGTGTGACCAAGATTTACGATCAATTACTGCCCTGATGGTCTGTTCGGCAACATTACACATCTTTGCCAATTCTAATGCAGTGAATATCTTATACTGAAAATAGAATCTGATGCTTTTAACATCCTCTTCTGTTAATTTAGCCTTTCCGTTATTTGTTCCTGCTCGGCTATTAAGTCCATTAGCATAGGAGTGTTTTTGGTTTTCAGAAGGCGTAACCCATTCAAGATTTTCAACATTATTGTTTAATCTATTTCCATCAATGTGATTTACCTGGGATTTATTCTCAGGGTTCGGAATAAATGCTAAGGCTACTAATCTGTGAATATATTTATCTTTACGCCTACCCTTATCAAGCAAAACTATTTTAGGGTAAAATCCATTAGAACCCCACGCTAATACATAATCTTGACTATTCCTTACTTGACCTTTTGTGTCAATAGAATAACTAGGGAAATCCTCTATTTGTGCTCTCATGCTCAAATTCCTTGTGCTAACATCACCGCAGTCTCAGGTGCTTCGTTATAGTTTCCTCCCGTATACGCCATAAGCGTATGTTCGGGATAGGCATACATTTTAAGTTGATTAGCAATCATGCTTCCGGCTAGCATATCATGGCGCGTCCCTTTGCATCGTGGATCAGAAGAAACACAGTTGTTATCATTGTTCCACGAGCCTTTGAATTGATCATCTAACATTGCTTGCTTCCATCTTTTAAAGAACTCCTGAGCAATAGGAACATCAAAATCCAGAGCGAGAAAGCCTCCGTTTCCATACATTTCCAGCTTCATAGCCTCATCCCTTGTAACTCCAAAATATTCTAACTGACTATCACTTGACCATGTACCGCATAGATGTCCTGCATACTGTTTAACGTATCCGTGTTTTTCTAACCCTTCCCAGATAGGATCAAGAGGCTTGATAGCCCATATCGAAGCATCTACCCATAAGATTTTACGGTATCCTTGACGTAGAGCTTCATCGAAGGCATAGATTTTAAAGGCGTAGGGGTTGTGTTGGTGAAGTGGTGCGCCTATTTGACTCTCCGCAGTCCAAGCTAATAGATCACCGTCAAAGCCTACCGTGTCTAAAGACTCTCTTAAACGGTCAAGTCCTTTAATGTATCTTCCAGTAGATACGTTTATAATACACTTTGATCCGCTAATCTTTTCTTGTACTGTCATCTAACTATTAGAATTACATGCAATACACTTCTATTCTTATCACCCCATCCATGCAAATCAACACCAACCTCTCTAACATCTGCATCATATTTATCCATAAATGCCTGTAATGTTTTTTTCAAATCTTCTTCACAAGACTTTTTATCGTTTAAGTATTCTTCGTATAAGAATTTACTTAAATCCTTCTGATTTGCGTCGCTCATAAGTTTGTTTGTCTAGGTTAAATAATGCTTCGTTACGGTCATATAGTGCGTCTCGTTTGACTTTAGAGTTGTTTGCAAAATGCTCATGACGGAATAAGACTTCTACATAATGCCCCATTTTACCAAACCCTTGAGCCACCTCTGTAAATTCGTTGTCGCAAAATAGTGAATGATAATCAGGATGGTAAATGTATCCGAATCTATCGTAATACTTCTTACCCATTATATTAAGAGTACAAATCCTGTCCTGATAGCCGTCTTGATACCACAAAGCACCATCTAAATCAGGGAACCCCTCTTCCATATCCTGACGTATAATATCATCCCACCCTTCTACTTGGGGTATCATATCATCACTCATTAATACTACTATATCCCACCCTCCAATTATCATATCGCGGTTACAGGCGTGAATCTTAGAATCACTCTTGCCCCTAGAGATAGTTACGTTGTTTACGTTTATCTCGTTTTCTATTTGAGCCATAGTAGGGTCGTCTGAGTCTACTGTAACAAGATAGTTAATGTTGTTGCGGCCTGTTGCCTTTTCGTTTAAAAGGTTAAGGACTTTAAGGAACTGTTTGGGTCTTTCCCTCGAAGGAAACTTGATTAGTAGGCGTAGGGGTTTCATTAATTGATTATTTCACTTGGTTTTTTACCGTGTATATTAAGATACTTACTCATCAGAAAAGGATTAGATTCTAT
>SDBT01013151.1_pt1 | contig 13277 bp, 14 predicted proteins | sample 2277101 | NCBI WGS metagenome assembly SDBT01 (sample SAMN10404973, study PRJNA504765) | marine sediment metagenome | isolation source: marine sediment core GS10_PC15, 103 cmbsf | place: Arctic Ocean: Southern Knipovich Ridge | collected 2010 | reverse complement strand
CGGTGAGGATCAGCCCCACGGCCATCGCCAGAAACGGCAGCAGCGCCGGTCGGGCCTTGATCGCGGGGACCTGCTTGAGGGCCTGCACAACGGCCGTGACGATCGGTATCAACGTCGCAAAAGTCAGAAGTTCCGTCTGCATGTTCGTGTCCTCTTGGTCAGCCGCGGCTGACGGTCAGTTGTGGATGTCCAGCCTCAGCAGATCCGCTATGGCTTCGGTCAGGGCGATCACGCCGTTGACCAGCCCCAGCTCGCCGGCGGCGGCGGCCAGGGACTGTCTGGCCCGCACGACGTCCGGATGGGCCCGGGCCGTCATCAGGTCCGGCACCTCGGGGCCAAGGGAAACGTCGAAGTCGCTCGGGTCGGGCGCGACGTGGGCGACGCCGAGCGCCTGCAGCGCGAGGATCCTATCGGCGATGATCTTCCGCTCCTCGGCGGCGGTGGGTTTGTCGTTGTCGTCTGTCATGGCCGCGGCCTTTCGTTTGAGAGTTCCTCGATGCGTCGGCGGGCCTTGGCTTCGGCCACGGCCCGCAGGGTTTCAACGCCGGGGATTCGCCTGGCCAGTCGGCCCCAGCTGGAGACGATCTGCTGTTGGCGGGCCCGCAGCTCGACGGCCAGCAGGGCGTTGTCCAGGGCCTCGCCGTACTCGGCCTCGATCGCCGCCCGGCGTGCGACCAGCTGCTCGCGGATGGCCTGGTACTGGCTGAAGACAATGGCGGCCTCGTCGTCGGTGACCGTGGCCATCTTCATGGCCACGCCGGATTCGAGCTTGGCCAGCTGCGAGTCGATGAACGCCAGCTGCACGGCCCGGACCTTGGTCCAGTTGTCGACGTTGACCTGGTCGACCCGCTCGAGGGCCTGCCCGGCGTCGATCATGCTGACGGCGCTGGCGCAGCCGCCCGCGGCCAGCATCGCCGCCACCGCCGCAAAGACAATCAAGTGAGTCCTCATGACGTGCTCCTTTCGCGAGATAGTCTCCGCCTTGCGGCGACCGGACCGGGCGCGGGAGAGAATCCCTTCTCAGCCCGACACCCGAGCCGGCCACCGAAAGGCTCGAACACACGGTCAGCACGGTCTGCCCTACGGCGCGGTGTCGATGAGATAGTTCAGCAGGTCGGCGTCGGCCGTGGCCACCTCGACACTGTTGTGCCGCTGGCGGAGCACCTGGCCGCGACGATCGTCGTCGTAGTACCGCTCCATCACCGGCAGCTCCGGCGAGTCCTCTTTCCACAGCAGCGTCCGCCAGGCCGAGGGCTCCTCCAGCGGAGCGTCGGCGTCGGCCAGGACCGCCAGCTGGGCGAAGCCCGCGGTCCAGATGGAGGTGACCGACGGGGTGACGCCTTCCTCTTTGATGTCGTAGCCGGCGCCCGCAATCAGCACCTCCTTGATCTGGAGGATCGTGGCGATGTGCTCGGCCTTGAGGATGGCCGGCCGCACGCCGCCGCTGCCGCTGAAGGTGTACTTCACCTGGTCGATGACCTCGGCGGTCCGGCACATGTTGGTGAAGTCCGCCTGCGGCAGCACCAGCGAGACCATCGACTGCGGGATGCCGGTGTTCTGGCGGATCGAGTCCAGCCCGGTGGCGATGTCCGCCAGCGGCGTGCCGTTGGTGGCGTCGGACCAGGCGTTGGAGATGGCGTTGGCCGATCCGGTGGCCCAGGCCAGGGCGGCCACGCGATACTCGTGATTCAGGAGTATCTTGTGGGTGAGGATCCGCGTCATCGCCATCTCGAAGTCCAGGAACGTCGAGTATCGGCGATTAGCCGAGTCGTCCAGCAGCGAGGCCAGGCCGCGGTCCACGCATTCGTAGCTGCGGCTGCCGAACTGGCCGTCGATGAAGTTGTACCGCCCGTCGCCCCGGCGGCTGTCCTCCTCGCGCTTGAGGAAGTTCTCGCGACAGATCACCGGGTACGTGGCCGCCTGCTGGCCCACGCCGAACATCGCGGCGACCCGCATGCCGATGAAGCCCAGCTCCCGGGCCTTGACGTCGGCGTACTCATTGGCCGCGACGGTGAGATCCCGCCGCAGCGTTGCTCCGCTTTCAGGGTGCATGGCCATTTTCGTGCTCCTTCACGCTGTTGCCTCAGTTTCGTTTCACGTTCAACTCGACCGGCCGATCCGTCAGCGGGCCGCGGCCACCTTGATGTAGTCGATCCAGGCGGTCTGGACCGCTGCGGCGCCGGTGTGCGTCTTGATCTGGAAGACCGGCGATAGGGCCTCGTCGTCGGGGATGACGACCGTGGTTCCGTTGTCGGTCTTGGTGACCTTGAGCACGCCGTCAACGTAGAACTTCACCGTGCTTACGCCGTCCCAGAAGAAGGCCAGCTTCTTCGCAGTGGCGCCGAAGTTGGCGATGGCCGCGCAGTCGGCGATGTCGACGATGGTGTCGCTCTTGCTCTCGGTGGTGTCCTGCTCCACCAGAGCGTCGATGTTGCCGTCGTGGTCGACCTCGAAACCGACCCGGTCGGTCACGCCGCCCAGGATGTCCACGTCGGCGATGGCCAGGCCGATGAAGAAGTCGCACTTGTCGACGTCCAGCAGGCTCACCAGCGCCTCGAAGTACAGCGGCTTGCCGATCGCCAACTTGAACGGCTCGCCGTTTAGCTGGAGGTTCTCGTTGTCGGCGTTCGCGGCGTTGCAGGTCAACACCAGGATGCCGCCGGGGCCGTCGTCGGCCACGCCGCAGACGTCGGCGGTGCCGGCGCTGCCGTCGGTGCTGCTCTTGAGCCAGTCGCCCTTGTCGGCGCTCTCGGAGAACTTCTGGCCGTCCTCGGTGACGCCCGTGATGAAGTCCTCCATCCAGTTGAGCGCCCCGCTGTCTCCCAGCAGCGCGTCGCCGCTGAAGACGTTGATCAGGGCCGAGCCCTTGCCGCCGTCGGCGGTGGTGGCCGTCAGCAGCACGCCCAGCCGCCGGCCAACCGCGGCGTCGGATACCTTGCCGTCGTTGGCGCCGTAGATGACCGAGCCGGCCGAGATGTCCTTGCTGGCGGTGACCTTGCGGACGCCGCCGGCGTTGATGCCGAACATCGCCACCTGCTTGCTGGCGGCGGCGACTGCGTTGCGGGTGATGGCGAGGGCCTCGTCGCCGGCGGCGGCGTAAACCCACGCGCCGCCGGAGAGCTTGACCAGTCGGTCCTTTTCCAGCGCCTCGCCGCTGGGGCCTGTGAATGGTCCGTCATTCTCGTAAGCCATTTTTGTGTCCTTTCCAGTTGCGTGCTTCGGTTTCGTTCAGGCAGCGCCGCGAGAAAGCGGGCGAGGCTGCTATTTCTTCTCGTTGTCCAGGGCCACCTGCGCCTCGTGGCTCTTGGGCAGCTCGTTGCCGGCGATGCGCATGGCCTCGGCCCGGCTCTTGTCCTCCTCGGCCATCAGGGCCTTCACCCGGGCCTGGTACGTCTCCGGCTTGCCGTCGTCGGCGCCCTCGCCGGCCGTCTTCTCCGGGGCCTGCTCGTCGGACGCCTCGAAGCCGGCGATGTCCTTCGTCGACATGCCGCGATCGCCCAGCAGTTTGGCCATGGTGTCGGCCTTGCCCTGGAGGGTCGCCAGCTCGGCCGTGTGGGCCTTGGTCGCCTCGGCCAGGCGGGTCTGGAGGACATCGAAGCCGGCGGCCTTGGCCGCCTCGACGGTCATGTCGCCGTCGATCGCCTTGCCCCGCAGCTCGGTAAACTCCTCGCCGGCGAGCGCCGCGTTGATGGCTGAGACGCGCTTACGCTCGCCCTCGGCCGCCTGCTTCTTGATGGCGTCCACGTCCACGCCGCCCGCGGCGGGTTCGGTTTTCTGATTCTCGCTCATGGTGTGAGTCTCCTGTCTTGTACCTGTGGTTTCGGTCGCATCCGTCTCGGCCGCCGCGGCGGCCGCTTCCATGTCGATCTGCTCTCCGGCGGCCCGGGCCGGCGCGGCAGCCGCGAGATCCTCCGGTCCGCTCAGTTGTCCGTCCGCCGCCATCGCCAGCACTTCGTCGAAACCTTGGATGCCGTCGATCAGCCCCATGGGCAGCGCCTCCTGGCGGGCGACGAACAGCCGGCCATCAGCGATTTGCGCGACCGCTGCCAGCGGCCAGCCCCGGCCGCGGGCGACGGCGGAGAAGAAGATCTCGCCCGGGTTGTCCACCGCACGCTGAAGGTCGGCGAGCTGATCGTCGGTGACCTCACTGCCGCGGACGAAGTTGCCCTTGTGCTCGCCGGTGGAGACGACGTGCACCTTTACGCCGGCCTTCTCGTAGAAGCCCGACCAGTCGTCCACGATCGACACGGTGCCGATGGAGCCGATGCGGGCGTCCTCGTCGCTGTAGATCCGGTGGGCTTGGGCGGCGATGTAGTAGCCCGCCGACGCGCCCAGGTCGCTGATGTAGGCGATCACCGGCTTGGCCTCACGGGCGGCGTATACGGCGTCGGCCACGTCGCTGACGCCGGCGACCGTCCCGCCCGGCGAGTCGATCCGCAACAGTATCGCGCGGACCGCATCGTCCGCCGTCGCCTGCTTGACCTGCTCCTCTATCTCCGTGTACACGGCCCCGCCGAATAACAGGGTGAACCAGTCTGCGTACTTGGTCAGCGCGCCGATGATGTCGATGACCGCCACGCCGTCGACAATCTGTGGGGCCGACGAGGCATCGCGCGCAGCGGCCTTTACCTCGATGACGTTGGGCCCGCGCAGAGCGTTGAGCAACCGCTCGAAGGCGCGCGGCTCGATCGCCCATAGCGTCTCCATCTCAGTTAGCCGCGACGTTGCCAGCGGGGGTCGAACCGCTCGCGGATTGACTGGTCGGTTACTCATCGTCTTGTCCCTTCTCGTCGGCGGGCATGCTGGGCACCTCGCCCTTGGTGACGGTGGTCGTGGGGATCCCCGCCTCGGCGAAGGCCTTCAGCTCGCGCTTGCGCCGCCGGACGTAGCCGGCCAGCGTCTGCCGCTCGGTCTCGATGTGGTCCGCCAGGCAGTCGATGCCCATGCCGACGGCCTTGTCCGCCGCCAGCACCTCCTTGAGCGGATCGATCCAGGCCCAGCGCGGCATCAGCCAGTGGACGTTGAACATGTCGCCCCGCAGCGGCAGCTCCTTGTCCGTGATGGCCTGGCCGATCCAGCGCTGGTAGACCTGGTTGAGCATCTCGTCGACGACGAACTTCTGCCAGCACATGAAGGTCCGGTACGCCTGCAGCAGCGCCGCCCTCGCCGAAGAGTAGTTCGTCTTGGAGAAATCCAGCAGCACCAGCTCCAGCGGCATGCCGATGCCGGCGCCGATCAGCCGCAGCATGGTGGTGACGTAGGGCTCGAAGGTCTCGCCCGGGCGCTGATGGTTCAGCAGCTCCAGCTGATCGCCCACGTCGCCGGTGACGATCTGGCCGGGCTCGCTCTTGATGAGCTGCTGCTCGGTCCCGTCGGCGGCGGTTTCGGTCACGACCCAGTTGGGCAGGTTGCCGTTCTCGTCGACCCAGAAACGCGGGTCGGCGCGCTTGATGAAGTACACCAGGTTGCTGGCCGTCTGGGCGGCGATCTGTTCGCTCTCGAGGTACCCGTCCGTGCGCTCGAACACGCCCAGGGCGCTGGCCAGGATGGGCACGCCCCGCGTCTGGCTGACGCGGTGGAGGTTGGCCGGCAGCATCGCCTTGTCGGCGGGAATGTACGTGGTGTCCTTGGTCCAGTCGCTGCCGCTGTAGTATCCCTGATAGCTGCGGCCGGCGACGTAGTAGCCCAGGTCTCGCCAGGTGGCCGGGTCCACGTGCACGCCGTTGACGATCTTGCGATCGGCGACGCTCTGGCGATCGCGGGGGCTGACGAGCTGGTCGGCCTCGTACGTGGCCAGCCCGTCCTCGGTGAACACGGGCAGGATGTCGCCGTCGGTGGCCAGCGAGCGGGTCCAGGTCCGCACCAGGCGGCCGAAGTTGAACTTGCGGCGGATGTCGCACATCTTGCCCATGCGCGACTGCACGTAGGCGGCGATGTCGTCGTTGAGCTTGTCGTCTTCGGTGGTCGGCTCAAAGCCGAAGTCCGGGCCCACGACGTTGTCGGTCCAGCGCTCGATGATCCCGTGCAGCAGCGGGCTGTTGCGGTCGGCGGCGCGGGTGATCTCGCGGACCTTGAAAAGCGTCTGCGTGTCCAGGTGACGGTCGGCCGACCCGCCCGTATGGACGGTGTTGCGGCGGCCGCGGCCGCGGCGGGTGACGTCGTAGCCGTCGGCCAGGGCCATGCTCACCCGGGCGCTGCGCCGGCGACTCGCCCAGCCCGGGAAGATCTCGCGGATGACGGTGTCCGTCGCCCGACCGATCGGACCGGGGCGTGCGGCGGCGGCGAGTTCGTCGCGGGTCTTGACCATCAGGGAGAGTACCCCCGCAGATCGCTGTAGCGCATGCCGGGGACGTTGGCCCGGGCCGCCTCCTGGCCCACCGTCGCGGTGAGCTTGTCGCGGAGGCCGAAGAGCTGCTCGAGGTCCATGTATTTGACGTCCAGCCCCTCGGGCGTCCTGTAGCTGTCGATGGGACGGCCCTCGAGTCGGGCCGCGATCGCGGCCTCAACCAGCGTCAGCAACTCTGCGCTTGTCGCCATCACCACTCCTGCGAAGACAAAAGAAAAGGCGCGCCGTCCGGGGGTGTGGCCCCACACGGCGCACCCTGCAAGCGTTAGCCTGCGTCTGAGTGTAAGTATCGCCTCCGCAAAGGCTCTCCCCCAAGCCCCGAAAGTACAGGTCTGTACTATTTGGACGGGTGGCGTTGTAAGCGGTTGAAACCCGGAGTGTTATAGAGGGGAAAAAACGGCCGACGGCCAAAAGCGGTCCACGAATTACGCCAATTTCACGAGACTACGCGACACAGACCTGCCCGCCGCGACTGGCAGGCGGGGGCGCAGAGGTGCAGAGATGTGGCGGGTGTGGGCTGGGCTGTTAGTCTTCCCGCGGGCTGGGCTCGTAGAGAGAGTCAACGTCGAACTCGAGGAGCGCGTCGTCGGCCTCCATGGCCTTGAGGGCCTCATTGATCGCTAGACACGCATCCTTGCCCTCATTCATGGCCGGAGTGCTGTCTATGTCCCTGGCCGCCACGGCGTTTGCTATGCGGATCTTCTTATACGCCAGCGCGATCGCACGCAGCGTGGTCGGGCTCATTCTTCTCTCGGCGAGGGCCCATAGGCCGCTCGCATAGGCTGTGTCCAGGAAGTACCGCCTGACGGCCGCCGAGGGGTCGCCTTGGTTGGCGCGGAGTTCCTCGATTATGGCAACCAGGGCATGGCGGGCGCGGTCGGCGTCGCGCTGCTTCAGTAGCGTGGTCTGTTCTCTCATCTCGTCGACTTGGTTCTTCATCTCGTCGGCCTGGTCGGCCGTGTGCCTGACGAGGTGGCGGGTGTAGCGGATGTAGATGGCCGTGATGCCGACGAGGATGATGGTGGCGGCGGCGTTGACCGTTTCGATGCACGTAGCGGCGATCATGTGCGGCTCCCTTCGGCGTCTATTTGCAGGGCGTACGGGCGCCCTCCAGCTGCAGCCTCAGGTCCTTATTGATGTGCAGCGTAGCCCGAAGTCTTGGGTACAGGACCGCGAAGACTAGGATCGTCAGCACCGCTGCAACAACTCCCAACGTCCACGTGGCGAAGCGGTAGGACTTCTCCGACTGCTGGAGTGTCGCGACCTGATACTGAGCATCGCGAAAAGACGTCAGGACTTGACCGAGCGCCTTCTCGTCGATACTGCCATTGACTGACACCTGGTCTCCTGCAATCGTTATGACTCCTTTTATTACGGGGTCGACCACCTGTGTTAGCGCCCTATCGGCCTCCCTCGCCATTGCCATCTCCTCGGCGACGCTGACCGACCTGACGCGGTCTCCCATGACCAGGCCGACGCCCACTATGACGCCAAGGGCAACAAGCACTACTGTCCACTCCGTCTTCGTCCATTGCATGGTTTCTGTCTCCCGCCCAAGGAACAGGTTCAGTTCTGGAAATGCAGCCCATCTGAGTCTACCCCTTCCCTACCCGACAGGCAATCCCCTAGCGCCATCGTCTTGGCCGCGCCCGGTGACACTCGCTAGTCCCGCTCTGCCGTCTCCCTTCGCGCTCTCTGTGACCTCTGTGGTTCAGGTCGTTGCCGTTGAGTTCCTATCCCTCTGTGCCTCTGTGCCTCTGTGGCGAACGTCGTGGCCGTTGTCATCTGCCGACGATGAACGTCACCCGCTCGCACTTGGTGTTGATGCAGCGGTACAGCGTGTAGGTCTCCCGCGTGGAGGCCGCCTGGCCGATCTCCTTGCAGTCCGGGCAGAGCGTCTTGCCGTGGACCGCGCGCTTGTCGCCGCCGAGTTTCTTGGCGATCAGCCGCTCGACCAGGTCGGCCTTTTTGGTCTTACTCGTCGCCGGCAGGCCCTCGGCCCGGGCCAGCTCGATCAGGGCCGGGCGCCTCAGCCCCTTGAGATCCTCATGCGTCAGTTCGCCCAGCGTGGGCGTCGGCCGTTCCGTGGCCTTCGTCGATGGCTGCGTCGTCATGACAGACTCCTTTCGTCCTAATCTCGATTCGGTGGCGGCTTCCGTGCAAAGCGCCGCCCGCCTGGCCGGCGCCGCTGCAGCTCGGGCGCCCCCGGCGGGCGGAGGTTAAAGACTCGTTTCTGGTCGGCGGCCACCAGTGACTCCAGGAAGGCGTCCCAGTAATGCACCTCGACGCCCTTCTTGGGGACCCACAGCTCCACCGGCTTGCCGCGGCCCTTGCGGACCGGCCGTTTCTCCTCGCCGGTCATCTGCGTGAGAAAATCCTCGGTGGTGTCGGCCGGCAGGTGCAGGTACCCGGGCCCGGGCGTCTCGTTGGTCAGCAGCCTGGCCGCCCGGTTCTTGTACAGCGTCGTGTTGACGTGCCACAGCGTGATCGAGCCCTTCAGGATCCGGCCGGTCGTGGGCGAGTAGTCGATCTTGCTGGGCCGCACTCGCTGGGGCATGATGTCCTGGCCCTTGGTGGGCTTGGCCTCGCCTCCGACGAAGCGCCGGCAGAAGTCGTAGGCTTCGTACGTGCGGTAGCCGCTGTCGATCATCGTCAGCGCGATCGAGCCGTAATCCTCCTCGCCGGCGGCCTTGGGATAGACCTTCGACAGGGCGTCCGCCAGCGGGTCCCAGTTGAGCGGGTTGTCGGTGGACCCCACGTCGAGCCGCCGGGCCTCGACTATCCAACACTCGTACAGATACGCCCAGGCCGCCACCACGATATAGAAGTGGTCCAGCTGGACGTCCACGCCGGCCGTCAGCACCACCGCCTCGGAGGGGACCTCCTCGGCCGCCTGGCCGTCGTCGATGTGAGTGGCCAGCTTGGTCGCGTCGGTGACGACCACCACCTCTTTCCATATCCTGGCTTCTTCGGAGTTGCGGAAGTTGATCGCCGGGCCGGCGTCGCCGCCTCGCAAGTCCTCCATGGCCCGGGCCCAGTCGGCGGCCAGGTCTTTGATGGTCTGGAAGGCCGGATGCAGCAGCCAGGAGGGCAGGCTCCAGCTCCGCACGCTCGTCCGGGGGATCCTGCCGCGAATCCGGCCGTCCTTGCCCACCGTGCAGCCGTCGGGGCACCACACGCCGCCGCAGACCGCCTCCCACCGCTGGCCCTCGGTCCAGGGCTTCCTGCAGGACACACAGCGGTACCGGGCGTGCTCACCATTCTCATATGCGGCCGGCGGCAGGAAGTGCTTGGCGGCGTCCCGGTCCATTTCGACGGCGTCCCAGACCATCACCTGATACGTCCCGCAGTGCGGGCAGGGCGTCCAGAAGTCTCGCCGATCGCCGGCCAGGAACTCCCGCTCGATCAGGCTGTTCTCATCGGTGGGCGTCGACACCATCAGCGTCTTGGCGTTGGGGAAGGTCCGCTGGCGGTCCTTGGCCAGCGAGATCGGGTCGGCCTCCCTGCCGCTGCGGGGAGGGTACTTGTCCACCTCGTCCAGCAGCACGTAGCAGACCGGGTTATCGGCCAGGGCCGCCGGCGAGGTCGCCCAGCCCAGGTACAGCAGCATGTTGTCCAGCGTCGTCTCACCGCCGACGTTGAGGTTCTTGAGGTTCCCGCCCAGGCGCTCCAGCAGGCTGGGGCAGTTGGCGAACATCGGCTCGACCCGCGTGCGGATCCGCCGGCCGACGCCCTTGGCCACGGGCATCACCAGCAGCGTCGGCGCCGGGTCCTCGTCGGCCGTTCGGCCGAGGATGTTCTGCAGCAGCTCCGTCGCCGCCGACTGGCTGCATTTCTTGAGCACCATCCAGCGAACGGTCGGGTCGCACCAGGCCTCGGCGATCTCGACCATGGGCGGGCAGATGCCCCAGCTCCAGGGCCCGTGGATGGCGCTGGTCTTCCGGTCCAGCACGCGGCGCTGCTGGGCCCACTCGACCACCGACAGCTTCGGCGGCGGAATGAGGACGTCCCGCTCCTCGTCGGTCATCGGCAGCGGCGCCGGAATGTCGATTGCAGCTACCATTAGTCTCCCGGGAGCCCGTTGTGCTCGACGCCGTCCAGCAGCCGGCCGGAGCGTTTTCGGCCGACGCGGGCGTAGCCGATCACCTCGTCGCCGGCAATCTTCGTCACGCAGGGGCTGTGATCCGGCTCGACGGGGCCGTACTCCCCCCAGGACTTGAAAAAGAAGGCGACGCCGGCGGCGGCGCACTGGTCGCGGACGGCCCTGGCCCAGTCGGGGTGCATGGGCGCGGCGCCCGGGCCGGTCTCGCCGCCGCAGATCACGCCGTCAAGGCACCCCCACTTGCGAGGAACAAGCAGCGTGGCGCCCGCGGGCAGAGGCTTCGGCTTCGACAGAGCGCTTCCGCAGTGATGGAAAGTAGCTCCCGGGCGCCCCTCCACAGGTTGGTCCGGCCCGGTCCGTAGGTACTCGAAGTCCACCGCCCCGACGGCCGGCTCGTAGGATACGAAGGTTGTCCAGCCCATCGCCGCCAACTCCATCAGGAACGGCAGTCGCTCCTCGGCCGAGGGCTGGTCTTCGACGCTCACGCCAAGCTGGACGTTGGGGAGGACGCCTTGCAGGTCCAGTCCCGACGCAGCCGCGTCGCACTTATCCCATGACCGGCCAAGTATTCCGGCGCTGCCTTCGTCCAGCCACTTCGTTATTACGTGGTACCACTGAGGCGCCCTGTCCACGCGGGCGCTGTCATCTATGGCTGTGCGAGTCTGCCAATACTCCCGCATTCGGTCGGGGCGCTTCGTGAGGACCATAAAGGTGATGCCAGGGCGCAGGGCCATGGCCGCGACAACCTGGTCGACCATCTCGAAGGGGATCAGCGGATGCCACAGATCGATCATGTCGCACATGAACACGCGCGTTGGGCCGGTGAAGATGCGATCCTTCTTGGCCGTGCCGCGGCTGCGGAGGATGCGGCGCAGCTCGGCTTGGGCGATCTCGAATCGCACCCGCGATTCGTTCGCCGCCGTGTACTTCAGGCCGTTGCCAAAGCGCAGGTTCATCCCCTCGCTGTAGCAATCACGACAGCCGCGGGACTTCTTCGTGCAGAACCATCCGCGCTTGCCCGTCTCGATGTTGACGGCCACGATGGGATTGCTTGCCTTGTCGGTCCACTGGATCTTGCTGTTGTTCATTTCCGTGCTCTCCGTGGTGAACGTCGCTTGTGTTTCCGGCAGTAGCTCCAATGCAGCGCCGCCAGCAGGTGGCGGCTGCCCGGCGGGATCGCCGGCTCGTCGGCCAGCCGGCGGATGGTCCGCCGGGCGTAGCGGCCCAGGCGGGGGTCGTCGTCGGCCAGGAGATCCAGCAGCTCGTTGAGCATGCCGTCATCGATGGCCTGCTCGCGGATGACTTCCGCGACCACGCAGCCGGCCTCGTGACGGCCGACGCCGTCGCACGCCGGGCAGGGCTGGGGCCTGGCCTGAAGATCGTCATTAGCCATCGGTCGATCCTCCCCGCTCCGTGGTTGTCAGGTCCCTCAGCAGCCTCACCAGGCGTTCTCTTGCGTCCGGGGGGAGCTGCAGCTCGTCGGGCACGTTGGCCATCGCCTTGCGGTAGCCGGCGAAGCGCTTCGTGAGGATCCCCGCGACCTGCTGGACGCTCTTGCCCTCCATCTCCGCGGCCAGGGCCTTCGTGTCGGCGTCCATCACGGACGTCTGATGCCGGACCCGGTTGACCAGGCCAGCGATGACCGACCGCCGGTCCAGCAGCTCCCCCAGCTCCTTGTTGTACTGGACCTCGAGCAGCTTGGTCTTCATCTTGCGGTAGCCGCCGGCGGTCTCGCTCTCGCCCCCGGCGGCGGGGCCGGCGTCGAGCATGACCTGGTTGATCCGCCACTTGACCAGCGCCGGCAGGTGGAAACTGCCGTCGGTGTTCGCCGGGGCGCCCTTCGTTTTCCAGGCGTGGAGCGTCTGGCGGCTCATGCCGAAGGCCTTCGACGCATCGTTGACCGACAGGGCCAGAAAGTTCACCTCGCGGGCGCCGCCGGCGTCGCGGCTGAGCCGCTCGAGCATGCTCTTGGCCGCCTGGACGCCCCCTTCCTGGGCGTTCTTGTACATCGTGACGGCGACCGCCTGGGCCGCGGCCACGCGGGCCTGTCGCCAGGTGTCCCGCAGCTCCGGATCACGGGCGACGAGGGCCTCGAACTCCCCCGCCGCCATCTTCAGGTACGTCTCCGCCTCCTCGTAGCTGCTGCCGGTCCGGGCGAGCTGCCCGACGTTGTAGACCAGCCGCCCCCGCTCCCAGGCCTGGGCGACTTTCGGACGGCTGGCGAGCACCCCGGTGAGCTGAGCGGCCGTCACGGCGATCGCCGCGGCCGCCTCCGCCACGGACTTGCCCTCCCGGGCGAGTTTCCCCAGCGTCGCCGCCGCGCCCTTCGGCAGCCGCAGCCGCGGAGCGCCCTTCGCCGCCTTCCTCGGCCGCTTGGCGGGGGCTTTCGCCCGTTTGGCGGGGGTTTTGGCGCCCCTGGCGCCCTTCTTGACGCCCTTGGCCGGCCCTCGTGACCGGCTCGCTCTGGCCTTCGCCTTGCTCAATCCGTGAGCCTCGCCATGTAGGTAAAGTGCGAAAAAAACACCCAAAAAACGCGCGCTTTCTGCCATCCCTTAAGCCCGCCCTCCTTTTTAGGCCCAGAAGGACCCGCCATTATGTAGGCGTAAGTCCCGGCTTTACACGGCTTTACGCCCATTCCGGGGCCTGCAACCACAGCCACCCGCGGGGGTTGCAACGGCCCAAAACCCCTGTATTTGCCTAGTCCTGGCCCCCTCATGCCGCACCCTCCGCTGCTCGAGCGGCGTGGCCGGTCGGGTGATGGTGGACGCAGAAGAGCCAGGCGTCCAAGCTCCACTCGTCCCAGAGGCCGGCGGTGCACCGCAGGTGGTG
>SDBT01013150.1_pt1 | contig 13277 bp, 27 predicted proteins | sample 2277101 | NCBI WGS metagenome assembly SDBT01 (sample SAMN10404973, study PRJNA504765) | marine sediment metagenome | isolation source: marine sediment core GS10_PC15, 103 cmbsf | place: Arctic Ocean: Southern Knipovich Ridge | collected 2010 | reverse complement strand
GCCCTTCTTGTGTCTGATCATGCTTCTACTCCTATCTCCTAATGTCAACCGTTTGACCTATGAATAACCGGGACCAATATGTTGATATATCTGCGCCTGACTTCCAGTCCTCAGTACAGATTGGACAATTCTCCACGAAGGCTCGTAGTTCTTCATCCTCGACGAGCATTTCCCTCTCTACTCCATGAGGGCAGATAGATGATGGCACATGTGCCTCCTCTCTCCCTTTACAGCTCTACTTATCTGTACTCCTACTCGAACTTATTGTATCACATTGGGTTGCTTCCTGTCAATACAGAAGACTTGCTTCTAGCAGGGAAGAATTTGGATGTGCGCGGAATCTGTACGGTTGCTCTGCGATTGCCTCCTATTTGAGTCCCGACATCATTCCCTTATAGGGCTTAATCGCCCTAAAATATTATGGGACTTATACTTAGGGAGGAAAAGTCCATAGGAGGAGAAAATGAAGAGAAAGTGGTTGGGTACTGAAGGGTATTATAGGGATTCAAAGTCAAGTTCGGAGCCCATGGGGTGTTCTGACAAAATCATTGAATCAACTAGGTACCATGTACCTCTACATAGAGTGGAGGGCACAGATCACACACACAAGGAGAGAGATCAATGGCTAACAGAGCACTGGTTGCTGTCTATGCAGTGATCATCGTTGTGTTGGTGCTTGCTGTCACTGAGTACAGCTTGCATGAGAGGATCAGCAGTGGACTACCTCTATTGGTGGTGATGTACACGCTCATCATCAGTGGATGTGTATACATGCTCAGGTGGAATCACAAGAAGAACGTTGAGCATGCACGTTGGATGAAGAAGCAGCAGGGGTGGTCATTCAGAGACAGTGACCACTAGAGTACAGTGAGTGAGTGAGAGTGAGAGAGTGGGGTGGTGGTGTGCATGTGCATGCTGCCACCTCACATGCTAGTGGGGGGAGAGTAGGATACTCCCAATGAGAGGAGAGGTGGAATACATCGTGTGGTATATGGATGGCCATGTTGAGCTGGTGTGTGCTACGGGTGTAGTGCATGCCATACAGCAAGCATGGTCATTGAGGCCACATGCCTGGCAGGTACACAGTGTGTATCTGTTGTCTCTATACAAGAGGAGCTAGTACAGGAGGAGGGGAGGCCAATGTGGTCTCCCTTCCCCCTTTTTCCGGGATAGGCATGCGATATACGCATGTCTTAGTTGGTAGATCACACGAAAGGAGATGCCCTAATGGGTATCACCAAATGGGTTCTCAGTAAGGGCAAGTCTACTGCCATGTGGACTGGTTCCAAGCTCGGGAACAGCATCAAGGCCGTCGGCAATGACATCAAAGAGGGTGTTCTTGACGAGGTCATCACTCCCATCCGGGAAACTCGCGAGGCCAAGAAGGCCAACAAGGCGGAACAGGAGAGCAAGTGAGCATCATCCTCTCCTTCCTCTTCTTCCCTGTGTTCTTGTCGCTTGGAGTAGCAATACTCTGGGGACATGAGCAGGGTTGGTCGGGAGGAGAGATGGGCTGGGTCTTCCTTAGCATCGGTGGCCTAATGCTTTGGAGGGTCCTTACCTACATCATCGGGGCCATAATCAAGTAAAGGATCACACAAGTGAGACCTACAACTGTCCGTAACAGGATGAGGGGTCTCGCCATCGGTAATCCAGATCGGTTCAAGGGCTCTACGGTGTATGACATGGTCAAAGACCTGCCGTACACCAAAGGCCCTGGACTGATCCTGGACATCGCTGGTAACCTCACCTGGCTTGGTGATGCTGAGGAGTCATATCGTGGCTTCATGGCAGAGCTGATCCGGGAGGCTGGTCTGGCACATGAAGAGGCTAGTACCCTGTGGTCTTTCCTCGACTGGAAGAGACACGATGTGTGGTATGTCAAAGGACAGAAGCGCACTGAAGAGTCTCATAAGGACGAGGAAGAGACAGGGAAGCTTGATGTCTTCGAGTTCAATAACCTGACGGTGCGACTCGAGAACGGCATGAAGCTAGGTCACTTCATGGCTATACACTATGGAATCAATTGGTTCACATACAAGGTGTGGCCAATGTACTCCGAGTGGAAGGCTCAGACAGCCGTGAGTGAGTACTCCCTCGATATCCCGGAGTTCAACTTCAGGGATATACCGGTTGGGGGATGGGATCGTGTACTCTGGCATGCAGAGCTGGAGTTCATGTCTCGCTTCCCCATGATCCTCCACCCTGAGCTTCATCTTGAGGCGGCTACTTCGGGACATGACCGGAGATATGCCAATGTCAAGAAGAAGATCATGGAGGATAGAATCGCTACTCAGGAGATCATGTCTGAGGTAGCAAAGCTGGGTAAGAAGCTGCTCAGCTAGTCAACCCACACGCAGCTGGGCATCTGCGTTAACAACTGCCTAAGGAAGGAGATCACATACCGTGATTCTCTCTGACACACTGGGTGAGTGCTACTTTTGCACTAGACACACCTGGAGAGTAGATGATACGCGTGATATCTACCTTTGTGGTAGAGCGTCATGTGTGACATCTCTCGTGTTGGAGGAGTCGTTCACCGCTATCCGTGCAAATCGGAGCGTGTGTACTGTAAATGGAGCACGTTGTATCAATTACAACGACTGCCCCATCATGCAGGACACAGTCCCCACGTATCGTCGTCTGGCGGAAGACCCGTCGGTCGATGAGTACTGGGGATTGGACCTTCCTCGCTTCGATGAGCGTGACTCGGGTGATGAGGATCGCGTACTTGCGTACGAAGATCTGAAGTACACCGGGTACGACTCTCAAGTCGTGGATGGCATCCTTGGGGAATGTGATCCGTACGAGGATCATCTCTTCGAACCTCGTGATCATTTTGAGGGTAATCCTCACTTTGATCTCGACGAGGGTAAGCCAACTGCAAGTGCTCTCTTCGTATGGACGGAGGAGGAGTTGACGTTGACACCCGAAGAAGTCGATGAAGCTCGTCCGTATCACGTGACCAGAGAGACCATGAAGCCTCCTAACGAGGAGACATGGTGTTCACTGTTCGAACACGACAGTGCTGGTCATACACTCAAGCCGGAAGGAGACCAGACCATGTGGTCAGTCTTTGACAAGCTGGAGTACCATCCCAGGGATCCTGAGGGTAAGAAGGTGCGGAATGAATACGGTGATTTCGAAAGAGACACCGAAGGAAACCACATCTACACGCCCTACAAGAAGGACCGGAATGGCTGGATCTACATGGGTAGAGCTACTGTCATCCTGGACCTTCCTGAGGTGAAGCTCCCCAACGACGCAGGTGTGTTCTCTGTCAAAGGACAGCGTGTCACCCTGTTCATCAGTGAGAGGAATGGGCACACTTCCAAGCCTGAGTACAAAGCAGGCAAGGAAGAGTACCCGACCTCTGTGAACTGGAATCTGGGCATCAAGCTCGGTGATGGACTGGCAGAATGGTGCCGTCGCATGAAAGTGCATGGCAAAGATCTGTCGAAGTATCACGAGCTGACCTGGAAGGACTACGAGGCGCAGTTGAAGGTGATTGCTGCTCGTAAGCTGACCAAGTCCAATTCCAAGGCAAAGGCCTAGGACCAACAACCCACTCCTTTGGAGGATAGATACCTCCCAGGAGGACAAGGAGACAGTAAATGCCACGGTTAGAGTTAGAGACCATGGAAGAAGTCGTGGCCTATGCTCAGAAGCATGGGTGTTCGATTCGCAAACTGGAGAACGTCGGCATGGGTGAATTGGATGAGTCCGATGGATACGATGAGTTCCCCGACATCGTCCAACACCTCGTCGCAAGTCAGACCATTCAGCTCATCTGGCTCTAGAAAGGAGAAGTCAGTGGATATCGGAGTCATCATCATCCTGAGTATGCTCGGGGTGCTCTTCCTGGTACTCATCGGTGTGGTCATGTGGGTCTGGATAGAGGCTCATAGGTATCACATGAAGATGGACAAGCAGGAGAATGAGTATCGTGAGCGAGTAGTGAGGAAGGTTCAGATAGACCGCGCTCTAGACCTCATTGAGGAGGAGTGCAAGAAAGGAGACTGACAATGCGGTGCTATGTCAATGTAGAGCACACTGCTACCATCTCAGTACACACTGAGGCTGGTAACTTTGAGCTCTGCTCACGTACAGAGTGCAAGAGAGACTTGCGCAACCACATCGACTACCTGAACAGAGAGGAGGACGAAGAGGACTACATGGAGGTCAGGGTACAGCGCTGGTAGGCTCCCCCTCTGGGGGGAGGGTGCCCTTTAGGGAGGGGACCCCCTATATACCTACACACTATTAACCTCATCTTCAACGAAGGTGAGCCTCACACACCACCCCACACCACACCATAGACACACACCATGTACAGTACCCCTGCTACTATACATCACTAATAGGAGGAAATTATGCCCCGCACTACCTCCCCACCCCGCTTGAGTACCATACACCAAGCCACTACCCTCCCCTGGGGGAGGGCCAGGGAGGGGGCCACACAATCAAACTATCCCCAAGAAGGAGAGAGTGTAGGTATCCCTTTTTACAAGGGGTCTAAGACAACTGTTAATCCTATCAGGCTCCTACCTGGGGATAGAGAAGCACGTAAGTGCTTTCATACACAGCAGATAGAGCTGAAATCACGTAAGTTGTTGGCTGGTAAGGTGATACATGTACCCTACCTATCCTGTTATTCAATAGCTCCTTATGTTACCCAATGTCTTCCTTGTGTAACTAGCTATCCTATAACATGTTACACCCCTCAAGGAGGAGGCCCCCAAGGCCTTCAGCCAAACAAGTGCAACCTACATCTATATGATGGTCCGGAGGATCCTTCTTCTTCATCCATTTGCTCTCTCTCTCCCTTCTGGTTACCTAGCTATCCCCGAAGGAGTCCTAACATGGGTATGTATGCCAAGATCGACCTCACCTTTGGATACCATGGTGCAAGCAGCGTAGCAGCTGCTCTCATGATCCCCTTCCCTTCTCCTGAAGGTAATGAGGTGCATGTGGACTGGGACACATGCGCCAAGATCCTTGCCACGTCCCACCTTCAGATCCTGGGACTCGGAGCTGATATGATGGGGGCCTACTGGAGTCTCGTTGCTGCTATCAACAGCGAGAAGACCCGTGTCATCTCCGAGCACTTCGATGAACTCATGGACATCGCTGATGAAGGGAAGGAGCCCGCCTTCACTGCCATTGGCAAGCACTTCGACCTCTGCTTCATCTAAGGAGGAAGACCATGGACTGGAAAAGCGTCGCAGATGGCCTACCTCCTGATAACCAGCTCGTCCTGGTGACAGGAGAGTCAGGCTACATCAGGCACACCCGGTTCCTCATGACTGCCTTCATCGATAGAGGGTGGCATCAGGAGGCCTGGCATGACGTGCAGAACGACAGGCTTGATGAGTCAGGGCTTGTGCCCATTTACTGGTGTCGTATCCCTACCACAATGTGGTCTCTTGCCCTCGACTTCCAGCTTGAACAGAATAAGGAGTAAGATCTCTCTTTCCTCTTTCATTTGCTCTTGTCCCTGTGATTAGGTACTAGTTCCTCTATCACAGGTGACTCGCCAGGGGAGCATTCTAGTCCCTGCTCCTCTCACATTCAACAAGGAGAACCAGACATGTCCCAGCGTGGAATCAACAAAGTCACCCTCATCGGGAACCTCGGCGCAGACCCAGAGGTCAAGCAGTTCGAGGGTGGTGAGTTGGCCAAGATCCGTGTTGCCACCTCCCGCACCTACAAGAACAAGAAGGGCGAGAAGGTCGAGGCGACCGAGTGGCATCGTATCACGTGCTTCAATAGCACCGCCAAGTTCGTGGGTACCTACCTCACGAAGGGTCGCAAGGTCTACGTGGAAGGTCGTCTTGAGACCTCCAAGTACCAGGACAAGGAAGGCAACGATCGCTTCTCAACCGAGATCATCGCCACCGAAGTCCAGGCCTTGGACTCCAACCCTACCGTGTCCTCGCCCGGTAGCTGACAGAGCTGACCAGTTCTCAAAGAGGTGGGAGTGGGTTGCCCCCTGATGTGTGTGAACGCATCTCCGCTCTCACCTCTTCTCTTCCTCTTCAGGAGCAGTCAGTAGTAAGTCTACCCTTACTCCCTCCGCTAGCGTTCCTGTAAGGACTGCTGAACCTGGCTGCTCCTTCCTCTTCCACACATCTCTGGAGGTAGTGAGATGAGCAAGCTCGCAACAGTCTTTGAGTTCTACTCAAGGAATGAAGATCTCTCCCCTGGGCCCCGAGTTGCCAGGCATGGCATAGGTACCTTAGTGCAGGTCCTCAACAAAGGTGACTGGATCACCCGAGAGGATATCCACTAACAGTGTGAGACGATCTCAAGAGACATGCCTGGAGATGGAGGAGACTTCGTCATCACCTATGTCATGACCGAGTGCAGGCACAGCTGGTCCGATGCTGACCATGATGAAGATCTATCGGCTCCGTACCAAGATAACCCCACATGTCTTATGTGCGGTACCGCGCGCTATCCCTTCACCCAAGAGGATATCCATGTTGATGGAGAGCCTCATGGTGAGGATGAGCTCCACTCCAATGAGGAGCCTGAGAAGGAGATGAGGTGCCAACACCGAGAGGACTCCCGTCAGTGCACCCTTGCTCAAGGACACCTCAACCAACTCACTCAAGAGTCCAATCACCTCCTAGAGTGTGAGAAGCACACCTGGTCCAACGAAGAAGACTTCAGGCTCGACTCATGTCTTGTATGTCACATGCCAATCCGTGAGTATGAGAGCGAAGAGCTCAAGCCAGCACCTCACGCCTCCAAGGTGAGGATAGCAGGAGATTCAATCCTAGCTCCTCCCATCAACATCGAAGCGCTCTTCAAGGTCCCTGACATCAAAAAGACCGTCAACAGTGGTGTCTCCAAGCGTATCATTGAGGCGAGCGAAGAGAGAATGCTCCAGATCCTCTTCCCCAGCCTCAATACTAGTGAGTTGACCCACGATCTCGTCCGATGCAAGAAGGCCTACAAGATCGTAGCCGCCACGTTCTACAACATCGGTGGCTATCAAGAAGAGATCAAGGGCCGAGCAGGATGAGTGACGAACTCAAGGAGCGTGTCCTATCCATAGCCAAAAAGCGCGAGGAATTCATCACCGATGTAGATGGCTTCTTATACTGGTGGCCCAATGGCTCCAAGCATGGGCATCTCTCCTCCGACCATCTGCGCATTCTAGCTGATGAGTTGGACAAGAAGAATGCACCCTGGGTCAAGCAAATCGACGACTACTTCAAAGGTAAGGAGAAGTCATGAAAGACCTGAAGGTCATAGTACTATCAGATGAGGAGTGGACAGAACCCGGACCACTACTCATTATGAGCTCATCCCAGAGGGAGAAGCTACGACCCCTCCTCAAGACCATCCTCATGAGCATGCATGAAGAGACAGATAGATTAGATGAGGTTGAGTGCCTCGCACACATAGGCCAAGGGGAGTAAGATCTCACTTTCTCATTCAATATGAAAGTTCTTTATCCCTTGCGGGAGGTGAGTCATGAGCGATACATGCAAGCCTTGCATAGATGGAGTGCCCAAAGTCCAAGCTTACGAGACAACATGCCATCTGGTACCAGCATCTCCTGGAGCACCTGGTGATTCAGATGAGATGTATGTTGAATGCCAAGACTCACCAGCTCCATTCCAGTCCTACACAGAGTGGCTTAAAGAACGTCAACCACTAGTCACAGATCTTAACAGCGAGCAGATCTCAGGTCGCGACAAGGTCGAGATCACTAACTGTGTCTTCTGCATTAATGGATACTGTCCATGGTTCGCACATGTAGAGAACGGACGTTGCTTCCGGTGCAATGGCACAGGAAAAGAGCGTACAGACTGGAAGGACTTCGTGGGTAACACCATCAGCTTCCAGAAGGATGACCTTATATGGCAGTTCCTGCCCATGCACAGAGAGGATGAGACAGACGAGCAGTGCGGCGTGTACCACTCCACCAACAAGAAGGAGGAGGTCACAAACGTCATCATACTAGTAGCATCAGTCCGAGAGGAGTTCCTCGAAGGCGCAGGGATCTTCCTCCCCAAAGGATATGCACTACGTGAGCTGAAGGCTAACATGCTGTGCAAGCTACTGTATACTAGTGTCTCTCCTATCATGGCACGTACGGTGTGGGATGGTGTGCGAGCTGGTGAGCTTCACCTCTCAGACCTCACTGACGAGCTCCTCGAAGATAAGGGCCAGCGTGGTGGCTACACAAACTGGCTCTAAGAAGAAAGAGGTTAAGTGTAGGTGGACACCAACTCACTTTCCAACCTCATTCTATGCATGGAACACCACTTGTCCAGACCCCAGGGTCAGTACAGTAGCCAACCCCGCTTGGAAGTACTGTCCCTACTGTGGAGAGAAGCTAACCATAGTTCTCAAACAAGGAGGCTAGCATGGTAACTGACCTCGTCGGTGTTAACACACAGAGGCTCAGAGTCCTCGACAAGTTCTTCAACCTTGAGACAGATGATCAGTACTTGATCCTCGGACTCCTCGTTAGCAAAGCTAACGGAGATGAAGTTACTACTCCCTACCTCATGGGTCACATCGCTTGTATCTACCAGGATATGCAGCATATGTTCAACATTGCTTCCAAAGAGGACTTCGATGTCGATCCAGAGCAGCTGGAGGAAGACATCGTGACCTGGGAGCGAGAGGCGAGAGACTGATGAAGGAGAATACTCTCATCATCGTACTCATCCTTCTATGGCTCACAAGCGGAGTAGGCTGGCTCCTCTATGTAGACAGTCGACATCCTTGGCTTTTTAACGAGCCACCAGAACCATGGGCACCCCTGCCCAACCCTCTTTTCATCACTCCAGACATGCTAAATGATCCCGATGAGCTCCCAGCTGACTGGGAGGAGGGGCTCTGGGAATCTTTGCATTTGCAGAGACTCCTCCGCAAATATGGAGAGCCGCACGTATGTCCTCCTAGAAAGGACTACCGAGATTGGGTCTAGATAGGGGGCCTCGTCATCCCTGCAAGCTAGACTGTAAAGGGAGGAAGCATACGAGCTCTGCTTCCTCCACCTCATTGAGTTAGGTGTGTGATCCACCACCAAGGGTGGGGAGTGTGCGAACGATTCTCCAGCACATTCCCTGCCCTTCTTCTAAACGAGTGGGGGGATAGAGGCAGGATGAGACCTCAGTACAGAGAGATACTTAGGTAGTCCTAGCTACTCGTCCCTCCACTGCCCTCAGGGGCAAGGAGTAATAATGATCATTCTGCTGAACGAAGGACGAGACCCAGTCACGTGGAAGATTGGTGACGCCAAACTCTTCCCTATCCCAGCAGTGTCAGCAATAACAACTGAGACTGATGAGGAAATCTATCACATCGTCGATTGTTTTACTCACGATACACTCACTATCCCACTTCCCAGAGAAACCCAGTACATAACGTGGTATGGATGCATTGCGCAGACCATACTATCTAACCTCTAGTTAAGGAGGCTGTTATGGAGTAGGCACTGATGCCGACAACATGCTCTACAACCAACAGGAGGGTGAGCTGAGCAACATAAGCGCCCGCTCCCCACCCTCCGCACACCCAAGAGAGGAATTATGAAAGGAATCAAGCAACATATCCCTGTTGCAACCGTACGCCGTAAGGACAACTTCCTCTCCAAGGTGAAGAAGTATCAGATGCTCCCACTCAGAGAGAGGGAGGACCCAGCCAAGAGAAAGGAGCGAGAGCGAAGAGAAGCTCCACCTCTCAAGTGCTGCGAATGCAAACGCATCGACAAGACTGTCAGAAAGACATCAAGGTGGATAGGCCCTCCTATCTACAAGAAGGGCACAAGCACACGACTACGTGGGTCAGTAGTGGAGACGGCTCCACTATGTCCCGACTGCCGTAGAGAGTGGGAAGACTTCATCAACTGAGGTACTAACTAATGCCAAACGAAGACATCAAAGCTCACTACCAAGAGCTCACCATGTGGAAGCAAGGAGAATGTGATATCCCTAGCAAGGGAGCTACCAAGCTCCTCCAGTTCCCTCATGTTGTAAGAGGAGGGGTACCCTGCTGTTATCTCAACAACACATGTGATACGTGCACAAAAGAGATAGCAGCTCTTCGATTCGTATGCAACAAGCTCATGATGCCAGGATCTACCGAAGGTAGCGACGCGCGTTGCGAGGAGCCAGGTATCGTGCGCAGGGGGGACAAGGTACGGTGTGACAATCATGCTTACGAGTTAGGCCGCGAATCATTCCCAGGTCTCAAATTCTGATTTCTTTTTCTCATTCATTTGTCATCTTTTTCCTCTTGAGGTAGGAGGTAGGATATGAGTGACAGAGTCCTGATGGTTACTGGTCATCGTCCTCCCAAACTGGGTGGGTACGATAACTACGAAGCACACATGCGTATCAAGATGCACATGAAGGAGGAGATACGACGTCACAGCCCTTCCAAAGTCATCACTGGTATGGCTTTAGGAACAGACCAGCTCTTTGCTCTTGCAGCACATGAGCTTGGAGTTCCCTTCATCGCAGCTGTTCCTTTCACTGGACAGGATAGTCGCTGGCCTGAGACATCTCAGCTTGTGTACCGTGACCTCCTGTCCAAGGCAGCTGCACTACATGTAATTTCGAGTGGCGTCATGTCTAACTACAGTGCTGTAGTTGAGGCCATGCATGTTAGAAATCACTGGATGGCTGACCGTTCCACTGATGCGTTAGCATATTGGAATGGAGAAGAGAGTGGCGGAACATACGAGTGTGTCATGTACCTACGCAGATGCGCGGAGGATCCTGACCACATGATGCGCAACCTCACCATCCAGAACCCTGCAGCCATCATCAATATTTCAGAAGATGAATGGCTCAACAACTTCCACGCAGCTCGTGAAGCCAAGGACGCACACGAGAGAGGAGAGCGTGATGCGTAACCCCTGGAAGAAGGACAAGAAGACTCTCAACATGACTGAGTACAACTCCATGAAGGAGATGGCTCTCCAAGCCACAGACCTTCACAAGGAGTTGAACGACCTTCACGCTGGCATGGACACTCTCCCCCTCATCAAGAGGTTCGAGATCCTCGTAGAACGTATCGAAGGTGATGTCGAAGACCACAAGAGGACTATCGACAAGCGAGTGCAGCTCGCACTTCACCCTCAGATCACAACTTCAGAAGGAGACAACGGAGAGAGTCCCTCTGAAGGTTAGTCAACCAGAAGGGGGTAGGAGTCCTGGTTACTCTCCTTACCTGAGTGGCTCCTACTCCCTCTTCTAGAGGACAACCTAATGCGAATGGTTGTATCATTCATAGCCCTGTGTGCTATCATCTGTATCGCCTACTACATAGTATGGCCAGAGATACAGGAGATACTCACCAAACTGAGATGGGCTACCCAAGATCTTCGATAGTTTGACTGGAGGGGGTGCCTTAGGCAGTCGCTTGACAACCCGAGGGGGGAAAACTCCCTCCAGTCACACTCTGGGCATGGCATAGCATGCACCTTCAGGCAAAGAAGGATTAACGACCTATGTCGTGCCCGACTCTTGCTATCTATCGCGGTAAACCGTGCTGCGATTCTCCCGTAAGGGCCAGCACATACCACCTGGGGTGGCCAGGCCGGTAGGTAGCATTCATTCAAAGAGGGGACAATGAAGGAGCCACACAGAGTAGACGCATTCACATGCTTCTTCTGCTGGGCTGCGTCTGAAGGACTCAATGGAGGAGAGCACGATGAGTGCAACGACGACCAAGCCGACTTCGAAAGAGATACCATCGCTATATACACACACGAAGTAGATGTAGAGCTGATGGTATCCTTCATGAGACTCAAGGATGAGAAAGAGAGGACACGGAAGATAATCCAAGACACCGGAATCCCTCAGAGCACCATTCAGAGGAGGCTGAAAAATATGGGGCTCATTGAGAAGTACCCAGCCTGGGTATATGGAAAGAACGCAGAGGTAGAGGAGGCTGGAAAGCCTCTTCACCGTCTCAATCGGAGAGGCCTCATAACCAATTTGTCACTGTCTGTATGTGGATAAGGTGAACCTCGGACCTGTTAAGAGCAGGCACCCCACGCTATGAAGGCAAAGCTCCTGAGCAGCAGGCAGTGACTCCCTTTGAGTGCGAGTATAATTCGCCAGCTGGACGTTTTATCAGGTGCTGCTCCAGCTAGTCCGGACCTAAGGAACGAACCTGGTCTCGCACTCACTCACTTTAGGGAGAAGGATCACGATTACCCAGAGCGACCTCATCGTGGGAGACGCGAAGGGTACCCTTCTTCCTTTCATTTAGAGAGTCAGTTAAGACTATTGGGTAACGTACAAACTCAAGACCACTGACTGGGCATCGTGCTAGGCGCGAGTGGCACTCGAGTGCACTACAACTAGCATGAAGCAGAGTCTGAGTGCCTGCAGATAGCCTCAGACTCTCTCTCGCTTATTTGGAGAGAAAGAGAGAGTGTTAGCCGACAACTGGAGGTAATTCCTTCACCTAGGTGCAGGCCCAGTACAACTGTGGCCAGAATCATCGTGTACTAGTACTCACCTGATTCTCTTGTCCTCTTTCTCTCTTTCATTCTTGTGTACTGTCTCTTTTACTTCGACATTTACTAACCTTTGGGTGGTATCTGTCGCGGTGGTGGAGTGTTCAGGCCTACCAGACCGTTGATCAAACCAGTCCACTGAGGCAGTACACAGGTATTGAGTGATAGCTACGTAACAGGAAACTGCTAACATGTTTGTATACGTTTGTAGTCATCACTCTCCCTTTTCTCTCAATGAGGAGGTAATCAATGGGAGACGACAAGAAGGAAGAGAAAGGTAACCCTGTAGGTCGATTCTTCAGGCTTATCACTCCTCCGATCATCACACAGGCACTCATAGCATCAGCGAAAGTCACCGCTGGTGGAGCTGTCCGAACCAAAGAGTTCTGCGTAACTGGCGCCAAGGGAGTCAAGGAGTACAACCGTGCTCATCCCAGAGGCACCAAGGACAAGGAAGAGAAGGAAGAGACAGCAGAAATTGAGGTACATCTACCTCCAGGTACGCCACCTCTGGACTAAGAGGTTCTCTTTTCTCTTTCTCATGGTTATCTTTTCATTCTTAAGATGACCATTCCATTCACCAACTGAACCATATGGAGAATATTCACCATGAGTGACGAACAGAATGTCCTTCCCCAAAACCTTGCAGCCGTAGGTCTGGAAGTTGAAGTGACCGGAACAGGTCACATCATCTCCGACATGCGTCTCAACACTGGCCTGCCCAAGAACAAGCTGGCCACCTACACCCTGAATCTGGACCACAGCTACACACTGAGGC
>SDBT01013149.1_pt1 | contig 13277 bp, 11 predicted proteins | sample 2277101 | NCBI WGS metagenome assembly SDBT01 (sample SAMN10404973, study PRJNA504765) | marine sediment metagenome | isolation source: marine sediment core GS10_PC15, 103 cmbsf | place: Arctic Ocean: Southern Knipovich Ridge | collected 2010 | reverse complement strand
GGTAAATGGGATGAGATTGATACAATCTGAAATTGATGGTGATGAACCAATATTTGAAAGACCTGAAGCATATAAAGGATTCATGAAGGTTCGAGTGGCTACGAACAAAAAATTGAATCAAGTAATTGATACTGCCTTGCGAAAAGTTTTAAATGAATACAAGATTTAGAAGAACTAAAGGACAACTAAGCGAATTAGTTACTAAATTTCAGCAACTAAAAGAATCAGGACTATCAGTATCTGATATAAGGAAACAATTAAACCTAAGTAAAAGGATGTATTTTAGGCTTCAGAAACGTGCCTATCCTTCAGTAGAAGAAAAGCTTAACTTAGACCCATCAAGAACAATACCTGCATTAAAGTCAATCAAGAAGTCATTAAATCCAATAGAATTTTGTGATGAATATCTAGCAATTGATTTATTGTATATGCAAAGGCTTGTAATTAAAGCCTTTTATAATCTTCCATTGCTTGAAAAGGATAAGAAAATATTACAATCATTGAAGAATCAAGGAAAAACTACATGGGAAGAAGGTGCAAACTATAATGAAATAGTTCTTTTAATAGGAATGAAGGGAACAAAAACAACAATAACTTCCTTAATAGCACAAATAGAGGAATATGAATTATTTAAATTGAAGGATATTTGTAAGCATTATAATTTGTTACCGGGTGAAAGGATATATATTAAGAATGTAGCAACCAATGAAAGACAAGCTGAAAAAACAATCTTTGCAAAGATACAAGCATCAATAGATAGGTCAGCATACTTCAAGGCAAGAGACCCAAAGCTTTCAGGAAGTACATATCATTTTAGAGACACAAATGTTTATATAGAATCAGGTCATTCCAATTCAGCATCTCTTGTAGGAGATACTTGTAAGTTTGTAGCCTTAGATGAAGCTGATAGATTTGTTAATTCAAAGAATGGAAAATATTCTGCAGAAGAAGTATATGAAGCTTTAAGTAAATCAACTGACCCATTTAAGAAAGAAGGTAAGATAGCAACTATATCTTCTTTAGTTCAAGGCAAAGGATTTATGACCCATAAGTTTGAACAAAGTAAAAGAATTCCATCAATGTTAGGATTCTGGATGGCAGAATGGGAGATGAAACCAGAATTTTATTCAGGAAAGACTTTCTTTTATAAGATTAATATTCCAATAGAACATAAGGATTCATTTGATAAGAATCCTGAAAAGTTTTTAAGGGATAAAGCTTGTATTGTAGGCTATACTATTGGTGCTTATTATAGGATGCCTGATAGAATAGATAGGGTCTTTGAACAAAGTCATAATTTAGGATATAAAAATCCAATAGATAGTCAAGGAAGATTTGCAGATTGGTTTAAATCTAAAGACAATCATACTTATTATGAACATCATGACCCATCAGTTGCACATGATTCTTATGCAATAGCATTAGGACATCAAGAAAAAGGAATACCAATTATTGATATGATTCATAGATTTACTCCAGAAGATGTTGGTGAAATAGATATTGAAGAAGTTAAAGAATTTTGTAATGAACTTCATACAAGATTTCCTAATATTGAAAAGATTACTTATGATACTTGGGCAGCATCTGCATTGATGCAATCTTTTGAAAAGAATGGAATAAAGACAGAAAATTTATATATCAAAAAACCTCAACATGATTTGGTAAAAGAAAAAGTATATACTGGAAATTTTAGATGTCATTTACATTCAGTAGCTCAAAAGGAATTATCTGAATTAATTTTATCTGGCGAAAAAGTAGACCATCCAGATAATGGTTCTAAGGATTGTGCAGATGCAATAGCAGGAGTAACATGGAATTGTGGAAGAAGTGATGGAGTTGAAGCAGGACTTGCTGTAACTCCAAAAGAAAAAAGACAAAAGATGGGATTCAAAACTTTAGATTCACATAGGAGGAAAAAGATATGGGAGTAAAAAAGAGTTTCAGAACAAGAATGTTAGAGACATTTGCAGGAAGAATGATTGAAGAGAAGGTAAGTGAAAATGTTAAGGTAAAATTACAGGAAGCTTTTACAAGTGATGATTTTAAAGAAGAATCAAAAAAGAGGTTTCAGGAATTTGTTCAAGACCCTGTATCAAAAAGAAGGGAAGATATTGGATGGAGACCTTTGACTTTATCTCCAACTAAGGATTTGAATCCTTTAACTCAACAAAAGATGCATCAAATTTCATATTTTCTTTATGATAAAAATGGTATAGGTCATAGAATGGTAGAAAGATATAAAGATTTTGTTATTGGTGATGGTATTGTGTATGATACAGATGATAAGGAAGTTAAAAAAGTTCTTGATGAACATTGGAACGATTATGATAATAATTGGGAAGAATATCAATATGAATTTGCTAAAGAACTTTCTATATATGGAGAACAAGCTTATCCTACATTTGTAAATTCAGAAAATGGTCATGTAAAGTTAGGATATATAGACCCAACTAATATAGATAAGGTAAATACAGACCCAAATAATGTTAAGAAAAAAATATCTTATAATTATCATGTTTCAAATTCTACTGAACCAAATATAAAAACACTTGTAAATTTAGATAAAGATTCTGATTTATTAGAAGGAGAATCATTTTTATTTCTTATAAATAATGTTACAAATGCTGCTAGAGGTAGAAGTGATTTATTTCCAATAGCAGATGCTATTGATGCCTATGAAAACTTTCTATTTAATAGAGCTGAAAGAGCAGATATTATTAATAGGATAATATATGATTTAAAAATGGAAGGAAAGAATACAGACCAGATACAAGAGTTTTTAAGAGATTTTGAACTTCCAAAATCAAATGAAATATTTGGTCATAATGAAAAGACTGAATTGAATATTAAAGTTCCTGAACTTGCTTCTGATGATGCAACTAATGAAGCTAAACTTTTATTCAATCATATCCTTGCAGGTGGTGGATTTCCTCCTACTTGGTTTGCTTCAGGTGAAGGATTAACTAAAGGAACTGCAATGATGATGGATTTACCAACTAAGAAACAATTAAAATCTAGACAGAGAAAGATTAGGTCTAGCTTACTTTATATTTTTAGGTATGTAATACATCAGGCAGTTAAAGCTAAAACATTAAAAGATAATCAGAAAGATGCAAAGATAAATATTGATTTACCTAAAATTGAAGAAAAAGAAGTTCAAACAATGACAACTTCTTTAGTTAATTTAACTAATTCTTTAACAGTAGCAATAGAAGAAAAGTGGATAACAAGCGAAACAGCTCAAAAAGTTTATGCATTTTTCTTATCTCAAATAGGTAAAGAAGTTGACCCTGAAATTGAAAAGAAAAGACAAGCTAAAATTCCTGAAAGTTTAGATTCAAAAACTAAAGCTATATATTTGAAAAAAGATTTGATTGATGCAAAATCTAATGGTGAAGAGGTAGAGGAAGATATTTAATGGTTACTAATAAGCAAGGTAAAAAAATATTATTAGAAAAAGTCAATCAAACAATGAAACGTTTGAGAAATCTTGATAAGACTACTACTAAAGCAGTATTATCTTCAATGACAAAACTTAAAAGGCAAATTGCAAATGATTTAAAAGATGTTGGAGCAGGAAGATTCAACATGTCTCATTTAAAAACAATTCAAAGAGAATTAGATGGAAAAATTAAGGACTTTGAATCAAGATTAAGTGGAATAGTTAATGATTCTCAAGCAAGTTCTTTTAAAGCTGGTGCAAATCTTTCAGATGATGTTATGAAAACAGCTGGATTTATTACAGGAACAGCTAGATTATCTGATGAATTGCTTGTTACTGCTAACAAATTTTCTGCTAAGACTATAAAAAATTTAACAAGTAGCATGAGAATGGATATAAATAGAAGTTTAAGAAGAAGTATTTTAACTGGTGAAAACAATTTTCAATCAGCAAGAAGGATTGATAAGATTTTAGGGATTAAAAAAAACCTAGGTTATATGAATAGGTCAGATGTTATAGCAAGAACTGAAACCAATAGGATGTTTTCTATTGCACGACAAGCAAAGGATGAACAGGTTGTTGAACAAGTTCCTAATATGAAAAAACAATGGCTTACTGCAGGGGATAGTAGAGTTAGACCTTCTGGCCCATATGCTAGACTTTTATTTAATCATAGAAGAGCTAATGGACAAATTAAAAAGGTTGATGAACCTTTTAATGTTAGTGGTGAAAGACTTATGTTTCCAAGAGACCCAATTGGTTCTCCTGAAAATGTAGTTAATTGTAGATGTCAGTCAGTACCTTATATGGAAGAATGGAATGAAGAATAAATATAAATCAATACAACAGATTTTAAAAGAATTAAAAAGTGAATACAAAATGGTGTCTATTATGATTATCATATTTATGATTGTTTATGTAGCATTAATTTGTATTTCAAAACCAAAAATTTTAAATTCAAGGAGGGTATCATGCCTTTTGCAAACGAACACTCAGCAAGATTAAGAAGTCCAAAGGGATTAGAACCTAAGTCTTTTAGAAGAAATGATTCACCGGTATTTGGAAAGAAGCTTCCTGAAGGAGTTGAAGTTATCTGGGCAAAGTTTGTAGGAAAGAGTGCGCTTAAAGATTCGGTTGTTCCTCAAGCTATAAGATTTCCTAAAGATAAATATAGTGTTGCTCAAGCAAAAAAATGGCTTGATGATAATGAAGTAAGAGTTAGTTTATTTGAACCAGCAAAGGCAGTTAAGGAATCTATATTAGAAGAACTTGAAGATATTAGTAAGTATATAGTAGGAATATCTTCAGATAGTGATTTAAAAGAAGATTTAAAGACTACTGGAAAATGGTATTCTGATTTAAAGACAAAGGATGAATCTAAACATACTGAAGAAGAAATTTCTAAGTTAGCAGAATCAATTATTAAAGAAATGGTTGAAAGGGATAGACAGAAATTCCATCCAGAGAATTGGAAGAATAAACCAATGGAACTTTATTCAAATACTTTTAAAAAACTAAAAGAAGATGGATTTGAAGTTCCTGAAAATGTTAATAAATATTTATCTTCATTAGAAGAATCAAAAGAAAATTCTGATAAAAATATACAAGAACAAGAAAAAGGAAAGAAACAATTAGATGAAGAACTTGGTAAATTTACTTTAAGGTTTAAATGGAGATTGAATCCTGAATCTGCAAAAATTGAACCTAGTGATGATTCTAATTTTGAATTACTTATTGATACAGGGAAAGATGTATTAGATAGGTGGGTTTTTGGAAGGAATTTCTTTGGGTTTAATGTAAATCCAGAAGAAGAAATAAAAGAATTAACTGCTACAAAAAAGACATTGAATATTCAAACTCCAGAAGGAAATTTCTTTAAAGAATGGATGAACTGGGGTGGTGCTATTCCTCCAAAGGATGCAAGATTAAAAGAAGTATTTGTTTTAAGTAAGGTAAAAGAACCTAATGCTTATATAGTTAGGGATAAACAAGACAATCATTTACTTACTAAGAAAACTATTTATGAATTTGAAATTGGTAAAATAGCATATTTAGACCAGTTTGAAAATCTATACAAGATAAAAAAAGGTGGTATAGTTTATGGAAATATGCATGAAGGAATTCCAATGTATGTGGATATTAAAGATAGTGGGAATGTAAAGATAATAGATTTTTCTGATAAGTTTATATCTTTTAAATTTGAAAATAGTATGTTTCTTTATGGATATTGGGTTATGACAAAAGAAAGCCTAGAATCTGATACATGGATATTTAGTAAAGGAGAATCTTCTAATAAAGAATTAAAAGAAGAAGATAATATTTCTTCTACTGGTATACTTGAAGAAATCAAGGATTCTTTTTCTTTTTCGGGTTCAACACCTATTGAAATTCACTTTAAAGAAGATACTTATATCTTGATTCCAACTAAAAATGACAAGTTGATTTTGAATAAAAAATAAGTATTTTTAAAAAACCCTTGTAATATATTCGAAAATATGTTATAGTGTATTATGAAACAATCTTATCCAAATCACTATACAATGAAGAAGAATAGAATAATTAAACTTAACCGAATTAAATTTAAGTGCGAAATTTGTGGGGGTAAAGCAAGGTATATACATCATATAGATGAAACAAAGTATAACCATGAACTATCTAATTTAATGGCGGTATGTCCAAAGTGTCATGTAAAGTTACATCCTAAAAGAGGTAGACCAAAAAAATATAAGGATGGTTCAACTTATTATGAAAGAAACTGGAAAAAACGCAAATTGTATTATGAAGCAAATAAAGAAAAACAAATAGAATATCATAAAAATTATGTGGTTAAGAATCGAAATAAGGTACGTGCTTATCGAAAAACATACATGCTGATTTACGCAACTAAGAACCAAGATAGATTAAAGGCTTACCAAAAAGAATATCGCAGAAAAAAGAAATTATTAAAAAACCCTTGACAAATACAGAAATTTGTATTATAATTAGGATTGTAGAATAAAAATTTAGTTTTAAAAAACAAACACAGTTCTTAAAAGTGATTAGCCAAAGACCAAACCTATTTGGTCAAGAGTAGCCAAAGCTCAAATCGAACTGAATCTAAAATTCAGGATTTCTATTTGAAAAATTTTTGGTACTCAACCGCAAGGTTAATCGAGTCAAAAGACAAAGAAGGAAAAGATTGGGAAGTAGTTATTATCAAAGAGGGATGGTCTTTGAATAATAAGTATTATCCTAAAGCAGTTCTTAAAAAGTCAGCAAAACTTTTTGAGAATGTTAAAGCCTTTGCTTATGAATTCAAGGGTAAGATTTGGAATCATTTACCAGAATTTGTAAGGAATATCATTCCTCAAGGATGTTCTAAAAATCTAGTTGGTTGGTATGACAATGTTAGATATGGAACATTTAAGGATGATTTAGGCAAAACCCAAGAAGGTCTCCTTGCAAGATTTCACATTTCAGAAAATGCTAAATGGCTAAGACAGTTTATGAAGGATGCTTTTCAACATGGTAAGAAGAGCTTATTGGGATTTTCTATTGATGCAGCAGGAAAGCTTGAAGAAACAAAACAAAGAAACGGAAGGAAAGCTTTTTTAGTTAGTTCTATTGAAGCAGCAGATGAAGTTACAATAGTAACATATCCCGGAGCTGGTGGACAACCATTAAGGTTAGTCGCAAGTAAAAACTTTCACGAGGAGGAAGTTAAAATGGATTTTTTAAAGAGACTTTATGAATTTGTAAAAGGAATTAAAGAAAGTGCAATTGAAGGAATTGATTCACAAAAGATTACAGATGAACAGGCTTTTGATTTAATGAAAGTTGCAGTTGAAGATGAAAGTATCTTACAGGAATCAAATAAAGAGCTTGTATCTGAAATGTCAGATAAACTTCTTGAATTAGGTGAGAAGGACAAGAAGGAAGCAGTATCTGTATATAAGGAATTAAGCAAGAAAGTAAAAGAAGCTGTTAAGCCTGACAAAGATGCAGAAGCAAAGAAATCAAAAGAAGCAAAAGATAAGAAAGCAAAAGAAGAAAAAGAAGCAGCAGAGAAAAAAGTTAAGGAAGCAAAAGAAAAGGAAGAGAAAGAAGAGAAAGAAAAAAAGATGACTGAAGCACAGAAGAATGAAGCAAGAATAAAGAAGCTTGAAGAAGATGCAAAAAGGGGACATTGTGTTGCTATTCTTGAATAGCTTTTAGCAGGTAGTGGTTTAAAGGAAACAACTAAAAAGAAAATTAGAAAGATGTTTGAAGGTAAAGTATTTGAAAAGAAACAGCTTGAAGAATCTATTCAGGTTGAAAAAGATTATCTTGCAAAGCTTTCTGAAAGTGGTGATATAAAAGATTTAGGTGATGGAAAGGTTGACCATCAATCTGAACCTGAAGATAGATTACAGGCATCTATGGATTTAATGATAGATGAAGATGCAGATATTGATGCTAAACTTAAAGAATCTGTAAAGACTGGATTTACAGGATTGAAGGAAGCTTATGTTGCATTCCATCCTGAAGATTCAAATATTACAGGTAATGTTGATAGGTTGAAACATCTTAAAAGGCTTTCTGAAGCAATAACAACTGGTGATTTTACTTATGCTTTAAGTACATCAATGACTAAAAAGATATTTAGAATTTCACAGAAACAACCTTTTATATTTGCACCTATTGTAAATGAAGTTCCAGTAAGTGATTTCAAGCAACAGCAAAGAGTTAAATGGGGTGGATGGTCAACTCTTCCTACGATAACTGAAGATGCAGCTTATACAGACCTTTACGAGCCGAAGGATGAGCAGGCAACCTATACACCGGGAACTAAAGGTGGATATGTTTCTGTTTCAAGAAAATCTATAAAGAATGATGATTTAGGTTTCCTTAAACAGATTCCTACAAAGCTTGCCAATGCTGGAAAAAGAACTCTTTCAAGGGATGTTGCTAATTTGCTTTTAGCAAATGGTACTTACACACCAACAAATTCAACAGTATTTTCAACTTTGTTTAAGAATTTTGCAGCACAGTCAATGTCTTATGATGCATTAACAGATAGTCTTGACGGAATATCGGAGCAGAAGGAAAGGGGAGCAGCACAGGCTGCAGGAACAGCAACATCAGCAACTTCTACTGTTCTTACTGATAGTGGAGCATCGTTTGAAGTTGATGCTTTTATAGGTTACTATCTAAGGATAGTATATGGAACAGGAGCTGGTCAGGTTATAGCAATTACTGATAATGATGCAACAACCATTACAGTAGCAGCATTTGCAACTACACCAGATTCTTCTTCAAGGTATGAAGTTTCATCAGCACAGAATGATGATGAAATAATTGGTCTTGAAGGAAAGTATGTTCTTCATGGTTTAAGAACAAGGGCAAAACTTAGAACCCTATTAACTTCTGACAAGAATCCGAACAACATGGCAGAAGATAATATTCATAAAGGAGCATTAACTGGAATATACACACCTTTTATTACTGGTTCTACTTATCAGTATTATTGGTTTGTTGTAGTTCCTAAAGAAATGCAGGGAACAATTGAAGTTGGTTTTGTAGACGGACAAAAAACACCTGCATTGATTGTTCAAGACCAGCCAGCACTTGGTCAGGTATTCACTCACGATAGGATTAGATTTAAAATCAGGTATGAATATGGTCTTGATGTAATTGACAACAAAGGAATTTATGCACAATTTGCAACAAGTGTGTAATTGAATTAGTATAAATTGGATGGAGCAGGTTCAGTCCTGCTTCATTCTTTTTATAAATACTGAGAGAGATTTTGGTTTGATTCCAAATACATGCTCCGTAACCATTCGGAGGATGTCTCTGAAAAGGAGTAGCAAATTATGGTTATGCAATTTCCAAGAGGTATTACAAGTTATGGGATTCCAGTTGTAGGTGGTCAGGCATTGATGACACAGGGTAAATCTTATTTTGTAGACCCTACAAATGGTTCTGATTCTTATGACGGAAAAAGTTTAAGTAGAGCAAAAGCAACATTGACTGCAGGTGAAGAACTATTAACAGCAGGACAGAATGATGTTCTTTATTACATGGCAGGAACTTCAAGTATTAGTTTATCAGCACAATTAGTATGGGATAAAAACTATACACATTTAATTGGAATTTGTGCTCCAGTTAATATGAGTCAAAGAGCAAGGATATTTCAAACTTCAGATGCAACAGGATTATCACCTTTAATTAATATAACTGCTTCAGGTTGTTCTTTTAGGAATTTTTATATTAATCAAGGAGTTGCAGATGCAACTTCTAAAGTTTGTGTTCAAGTAACAGGTGATAGGAACTATTTTGAAAATGTTCATTTTAATGGTATCGGAAATGCTACTATGGATGTTGATGGAGCTTCTTGTGTAAAATTAGATGCTGCACATTTTTGTAGATTTGTAAATTGTACTTTAGGTTCACAATCAATGGATGCAGGTTCAGCAGCAACTAGTAATGAACTTTGGTTTGATACTGAAAGTTCACAGAATACTTTTGAAGATTGTATTTTTACAAGAAGGATTGAACATGAAACCAATCATGTATTAGTTCAGGTTGAAGATGCTTTAGGAATTGGAGCTTTCAATTTGTTTAAAAGATGTTTGTTTATGTATACAGCAACAAATCAAGCTTATACTGGAGCAACTGTTTTTGAAATTCCAGCAATAAGTTCTAAAACTAGGATTATAGTTTTGCAGGATTGTATGGCAGTTGCAGGTGATTCTTCAGCTACTACTTGGGATTCAAATACTAGAGGAGTCCTTTTTAATAATGCAGTAGCACCAGCAGCAACAGCAGGTGGTGGACTAGCAACACTTCAGTAAAGAATACTAAAAGAAAAGGGGGATTAAATTCCCTCTTTTCTTTTTTATAGGAGAATAAAATGAGAAATTTTAAAATTAAATTTGAAGATGATTTGGATAAGATAAAAGCAAGGAATATTGAACCTATCAAAATAACAAAACTTGACGAAGGATGGGATGTTGAAGTTGAAGAAGATGTTGATATTGATAGTATTATAAAAGTAGAAGAACCTGTAAAAGCTTCAAAGAAGGAAGAAGTAAAGGAAGAAGTAAAGGAAGAAGTAAAAAAGAAGAAGAAAAAGAAGAAAAAATAGTTCTTTAATATATATCCTTTTAATAAGCTAGGTAAGGAAATGTTAAATCGTTTCCTTATTTAGATTCAAACTAAGAAATTTAGGTTTCTTATATTTGTTTAATTTTGAATTTTAGGGGGATACAATGGTTAAATTATCTACCAATCAGGAAATTCTTACTTCTGCTTTAAGAGTTGCAAGTCAAGGAACTACAAACATCGGTCATTTTTCATCTCAAGAATATATTTGGCTTGTAGTTTATGTTACAGCCAAATCTGGAAGTCCTACCCTAGCATTAACTTTACAATGTTCTCCTGTTGACCCTAATGTTGATACAACTAGATGGAGAACAGTTTCAACTTTATCTTTAACTAATGCAAATATGACAACTCCACCTAAGATTTTTTCAACTACAAGAGCAGCAGATTGGTCAGGATGGGTAAGAGTTATATATACGTTAGCAGGAGCTAGCACTCCAGAAATAACTTTTTCTTTAAATGTAGAAACTAAATAACGGAGGTTATAATGAAAAGATTTTTTCTAATTCTATGTATTTTAAGTTTCCCTATTCTTTTATTTGGACAATGGGTTGATACAGGAGGTTCTACTTGGACTGCAACTGATACTTCAGTACAGGAAGAAATAAAAGATATTCAAAATGATGTTCATGATAGAGCAAATAATGCTTGGAGAATTACAGGTTCAACAGTTAATGTTATTGGAACTGTTAGTGTAACTACACCTCCTATTGAAGAATCAACAGCTACACTTAAAGGTGGATATGCTTCTCAAATTCAATATTATAAAAAGGTATCTTCAGGAACTTCAGGGAAGATAACAGCAACAACAAGTTCATCAATTTCTTTACCTGCTTCAAGTCAAGTATATTATTATAGTTTCCTTTACTTAAATGGTAATGATTTAACTTCTGAAGGAACAGTTGAACCAACATATACAGGAACTGATATGATTTATGTTGATGGAATGTCAAATGAAAGTACACTTCCGTTACCAATAAATACAGATTTTAATGTTACATTACAAAAAGAAGCTACATTTTATTATGAAATTAGATACTTAGAATAAAGAATAAATTAAGGAGTTTACAATGAAAAAATTAATAAGTATATTTGTTTTATTACTTTGTTGTTCAGTAGCTTTTTCTATAAAGACAAAAAGAGATAATACTAAAGCATTTCAAAGTGATTTTGTTCAGCATAAAACTAATGTTTTAATTTCAACTGATTCAATTAGAGCAGATGTTGATACAAATGCAAGTAATATTTCAACAAATATTACAGATATAGATAGTTTAGAAATATCTACTGTAACGAATCAACAAAATATTGCATCCAATACACAAGAGATAGAAGAATTATCATCTTCTACAGAGCTATTTTATTATACGAATGAACTTGCTCCATCGAGTGAATATTTTTTGATGTATGATACAATTCCTGCAGGAGTAGAATCAACCATAACTGCGGAAATAGATGCTGCTACTGTTATAATAACTTCTTTTACAATAGAAACTCCTCTCAATATATCGGCTTTTAAATCAGGATTATATCATTCACATTTTCACTCAGATGTTGATAACGCTACAAGACTGGTAAGATTAAGATTTGAGGTATGGAATGGAACTGGAGTAGCAAGTACATTTCTTTTTAGTAGTGAGCTGTCTAATCTATTGACGACAAGCAAGACACTTTATGATATACATATATCTACTAATGAAATAACTGGAAATGTAAATTTATTCTCTGTCAGGATTGTTGCAGTTGCAACAGGCGGAGGGCCAGACCCTATAGTTACGTTTTATATGGAAGGTACCACACAAAGCTTATTTGAGATGCCAGCTTTATTATCTGAAGTAGGAGTTACAAGAGCTATATCTGGATTAAATACAAATGTTGACCCTGCAAATGGCAGGGGAGAGGTAACTATAAATGTTGACGCAGTTCCAGAATTTGACGCAGGTACAACTATTGATAGCATGAATCCTATCCCTAATTTCCCGGGAGTAGTAAAATCTACAATGATAGGTACTACTTATAAAAATAGTGTATTTACTTTAGGGGATAATGAGACTGTCACAGGAGACAGTAATTTTACAGGAACGAACTCTTTTGGTGAAATTAAAGTTGTATTATTAACAACAGATGATATTGCAGATGCTGCCATGTTAATATATCCTTTAGACCATTCTACCGGTGGAACTGCACAAGTAGAAATAAAAGCAAGAGCAGGAAGTCTGGCAGGTGTAAGAGCAGAGTATCCATCAAATAGAGTTGAAATAGATTCTATTACGTTTGTAAATAGTTCACCTCACTTTGAGAGTGATTGGGATTTTGAAGGTAGAACAATGTCAAGGATGGTTTTAGCAACTGGAACTGCACTTGGTGATTTTGAACATTATGGAAAAACTTATTTTTATGATGATATGACACTTGATGATGTTGTAAATTTTCCTGCTGGATACGGATGTATTAGAACACAGTCCGATAGATACCTTGGGTTTTGTATAGGCAATCAGGATGGTAAAGGAAATAGAAATATAGCATTTCTTGACGCCTCAAATAATGGACAAAAATCTATGTGGAGTACACGATCAGATAATCCTACGGGTATATGGTTTTCTGTAACAAACGGAAATACAGACGCTTCTGATAGGGCGGACTGGTGGCACGATACGGATAACTATATTTTAAGAATAGGTACTTCATATGAAGCTGGAGGAGATAATGT
>SDBT01013148.1_pt1 | contig 13278 bp, 13 predicted proteins | sample 2277101 | NCBI WGS metagenome assembly SDBT01 (sample SAMN10404973, study PRJNA504765) | marine sediment metagenome | isolation source: marine sediment core GS10_PC15, 103 cmbsf | place: Arctic Ocean: Southern Knipovich Ridge | collected 2010 | reverse complement strand
TCAAAGTGACCCCAATTACCAGCCGCAGGATCACCAGTCGCGAACCCGGCGTGGAAATACCCTTCCTCGAATTCAAGCTGTGCCGTCTGTGGGCGGTCAACGTCTGACCGGAAGAACGCATTGGCGCTGCCACCGGCACCCTGAGATATAGCTATAAGCGTCTCATCGTTCATACGCTGTGAGTATAACCATCCACCGAACAGATTGAAGTTTTCGGAAACCATTCCGAAGTGGTACATCAAGTCCCATTTATATTCATACGTTGCCTTGGTTGGTCCACCACCACCGCCCTTAGAACCACCGGAACCACCGCCCTTACCACCACCGCCCTGGCTTTCTTCACTCTCGTGTCGAATGGTTTGGAAATTATTCTGCCACACGAGATTACTTGCAACTCGGTTAGTTCCAAATAGTACACCCATTGTTACGCCACGCAGGGCATTGTTGAAGCGCGGCATTTCCTGTGCGCCTGGATCGATAATCTTATTATCGTCTTCTTGGAATGAGCTAGTGATCCACGAGCCGATCATCATACCAGCAGAGAACCCGATAGGACCAAAGAAGTATCCTGCCGTGCCAGCAAGGGCAAGAGTTCCAACCTGACCAACTTGTTGCATAGACATTAGGAAACACTCTCTGCAAGGTCAAGCACATCAAAATATTTTACTTCGCGCGGAGCTAATGCTACACGAAAGAAACCAATCGGACTTTCCATTACACAACCATGTTGTGTCCGACCCCACGCATGGATAAACGTACCTTTTTCGGTACAGATTGCAGCGTGCCCAAAGCTACGCCCAACCTTAAAAAGAGCCAAGCCACCGGGCACAGCCTTGGGAACACTTTTGACATAGGACATAATAAATTCAAGGTATCTGGTGTCCTCATTGTGCATTGCCCAATCCTGCGCGTAGTCCCTCGGGAACGGAGGGAAGGGACCAAGCAGGGGATTGTATGTCTGATAGATACAGCCACCGCAATCGCAGCCGACACCCTTCACACGAGCCTTGTGCTGGTACGGAGTACCCTTCCAAGTACGAGCCTCGTCAATGATATATTGACGCCACTCGCCAGTTTCTAAAAGGCGTCTTCTTGTATCGGTATCCATTCGAACCCCACGTAATTAATAGCGTTATCGTAAAGCGAAATACAATCAGTGACGCGACGCTTCCTACAACCAGGGAACAGGGATGCCGCCATGTTGGCAAAGCTATTCACGGGCAAGGGATGCGACAAAGATAGAAGGTCTCCAGTGTGCGACCTTATCGTTCTTGCGTGTCCAGAGTTTACGCCATCTGTAATCGTCAGCCGACCAAAATCAAATCGGTTATCATCATAACTTCCGATAAGAGTTCCGCTGGCTAAGAGAATATTAAGCGTCGTACAGCTTGCCACATCGATGCTGTCTGTTGCGAGGGTGAGGGTGACTGAACTCGTATCAAACCCGCATCCTGTACCACCAAATCTCCAGATACAAGTATCTTGGTAGTTATAGTAAGGCCACCTGTTGTTAGCACTGCCGTACTGTGATCGTGCCTGTCCGCTGATCTGCATTCTGTCATAGGAAAAATCTGCAAGCTGTCCATGATAAATCTCCATCCTTCCAAGGTCGGGAGTGTCGGGGAACACTCGTCCGACTTTTATCGTAGCCATATCGAAACCGTTAGAGAGCAACAGGTCATTCACTAGGTCTCCGGTGTTCGCAACAACGAAGTCTATGACAGAGACGGCAAGATCAGAACTCTCCTTGACGCCGGTCACTGTCTGACCTGGGAACGGTTTGTATTCGGTCAACGTTCCCGATAACGTATAGGTTAGCGCGTCCGGTGCCGACACCCAATGGAACGATGGCCCGTCTGTCTCAAGGTCAATGACCTCGACCATCGTAACGCTGTCCTCTTGGAGACGGTCAAAGAACGCAGTGTTTGGTAAGGTGCGTGGCATTATACAATTTCCTCAATCTCAAGACGAATAGCGTATTGGTTGAAGATAATAATACTCTCCTTATATGTGGACGCGAACGCACACTTATGGAAAAACTGAGCGCTCGACACTGTCCAAAAATCGCCTGAGTTTATCGAGTGAACGGTTAGAAGCCCCGTGTCCTGCTCGTAGTCGTAGTCTGTTCCGAGAACGACGAAGCCACTGAGAGCAGAGGTCATAGATCCGATGGTGGTTGTGTCAGCCCTAATGAAATACGAACGCGTATCGAACAAGTTCAGACTGACCGGGTTGACTAGGAAGTTCGTTGCAACAGCGAGTGCAGAATTGACGCGAAAAGTATCAGGGTCTTTCATAAGGAACGGAGTGGTCATCCCCTTCTGAGTGTCAATGAAGCTTGATATAATACCCTGCTTTATTTCATTGATATTCTTCCAAGGAACGCTCCATTTAAATAGAGGACGCTGGAACGGCGTCAAACCCTGACGCGCACCACTGTCGTACTTCGTTACGTTTTCATTCCAGAACTTCTCACGATTTAAGCCAGCCGGTAATGGAGACGATGGGAAAATATTCAGTGCCATTATCTTACGTTTCCAATCCCTTTGTTCAAGCCGTTTGCTTGACGCATTGTGTTGATGATAGAGGACGCGTTCTTTCGAATAAACTCCATACCACTCTGCGTATCGATTGCCTGTACCGTTATATGAAAGCTGTCACCACCGGCACCACCAGTAGACTGGACACCAAGCTTACCGCCGATGCGAGCAAGGGGAAGGATAGCTTCTGTACCGGCCTCACCAGCCATGCCGAACATGGTCGGGCCATTGGTGACACCACCCTTGACGAATGGTGTTATACCACCCTTGACAGTTGCGCCCTTGGCAGCACCAAAGATTGAACTAGCAAATGTAGCAGCCGTAGATAAGAAATCACCACCACCGCCACCCCCAAGAGCATTGTTGACAGCCAACTGCAATTGAATTTTCACAAGCTCCACAAGGAAATTAATAGACGACTGCAACATAGAATCGAACGCTTTATTCATAGTTTGTTCAAAAGTTTCGGTTCCCTTTACGAGACCAAAGATACTTTCCTTTACGGAGCCGGTGATCGTATCGGCTACGCTCTGCCACAACTGTTGAGCCAGCATACCAGCGGCAGAGGTTGCCTCGAATGCAGCTATTTGAGAAGTCTGAATCTGATCGAGTACAGCCTTCTTTGCTATAAGGTTTTCTGTCTCTGCTAGGGTCAATCCCCCCGCCTCAAGTTTAAGATCGATCTGTAGAATGCGCTCCTTGGTTCGCTCTATCTCTGTGTTCAATTCAAGGCGACGATCAGCGGCGTCATCACCGAACGTACTTCCAGCAAAGATTTCCAGAGCACCGCGCGTGCTGCGCTTTAAATCAGTGATCGTCTTCTGAGCTTCCATCTTATTGATGCTCTGATTAACGAGAAGGATTTGTTCGTCGATCTTCTTTTGTTCCTTCGCTATATTAAGGGCGCGCTGTCTCGCGCCGGGAATCTTATCGAGATTTTCCTTCAACTTAACAACATCGTTCGTCTGAGCCTTACCAGATTTTAGAAGCGCCTCCTGCGTATCCAGTTGCTCAAGAAGTTTTTCTTGCATACTGCGATAATCTTCAATGATCTTTTCGTTGATGGTGTCGTACTTGGTTCCCTCACTAACCAGCTTGGTGAAGTTAGCAAGAACACGACCGGAATCGTCTCGCGCTTTCTTGAACGCCTTATCGAAACCAAGATTTTTTAATTCGATTATCTTCTTCTTTACTTGCTCTGCCTCGACGGAAAGTTCACCAAGCTCTTTTACAAGAGCCTTCAACTGAGTTTCTTCCCGATCTGAACGGTTATCCTTCTCGCGCAAAGTCTTTAAACGCTTCTGATCCCCTCGAACTTCTCCTGAATTTTTGCCAAGCGATTGAAGTTTGTCTCTGCCAACTTAATGAACGGGAACGTTGCCGCTCCTTTAAGTGACGCGTCGATACGCTTACTAAAGTCTCCAAGCTCCCTAGCACCCGCGATGCTGGTTTTATTTAGACCCTCTATTGCCTCGCGCGCATTCTTCGTACCCTCTTGAAATTTCTTCAATCTTTCTTGAAGTTTTTTAACCTGATCGTCGAGTGGGATAATACCAGCCGTCAACTTACTGATCGCTGTAGTGGTCTGATCCGCAGCAACAGCAGTAGGAACGAAGAAGTCGTCTTCTTCCTCGAACCTCTTGTCGCGCAACACACGTTTAATCGATCCTTTTCTACCCTGTCCCTGAATTTCCTTATGCTTACCTTTAACCTGATCCATAAGTCCAAGCACGAGAAGAAGACCAGCGGCAGCGCCAACGGCAGCGCCAGCAGGACCGAACAACATGAAGCCGATGATACCGAGAGTTCCGATTGTGGCAAGGGAAGCTATACCAGCAAAGTCAGAAAGGAACGCGGCGAACCTAAGTAAGATTTTAGAAAGAGCGACGATAGCCTTACCAACACCGAACGCGACTTCGATACCAGTGCCGAGAGCCTGGAAGAACCGAGTGACATCTTCCTGTGTTAAATTCTTGATGAAGTCTGCAACAGCCGTACCAATATTCTGGAACGTGGCAGCGAGACGGGCTGCAACATCTGTGTTGCTGTTGGAGAACTGGAACAAGGCTTCCTTGATTTTAGAGAATGCTCCCTGGATAGAACCAAGCACGGTGTCGCCAAGGCTCTTGGCGAAGCCACCAAAGTCTTTCTCAAGTCCGTTTGCCAATTCCTCAATGAACTCACTGGCACTAATCTTCCCCTTCTCGACAAGGCTGATGACCTCAGAGATTGAACGGTTGGTCTCGACAGCGAACACACGCATGGCGACAGGCAAAGCTTCACCGATCTGCTGTCGAAGTTCTTCCATCGACAACACGCCCTTACCAGCGACCTGTTGAAGACCAATTGAGAATCGTTTCAGTTCTTCTGACGTTCCACCGAACGCTGCGATAGCATCAGCACCAAACTCGATTACTCTAAAAGCAAGTTCGGCGTCGACACCAGCCGACCGTAAGCGGACAAGACTGTCCGTGACAGCATCAATTGAGAACGGAGACGTTCCAAAAGTTTTAAACAGTTTGTCGAATGTTTGTTGTGCCTTCTTAGCACTACCCTCAACATTCGTCAGCCTAATAAACATAAGCTGTAGGTTGCCAATCGTCTTGACGAGTGACTTACCCAACTGGAACAGTGCGCCGATTGCAATGAGGCCGATGGCTGACCTTAAGACGCCAAAGGACTTCGACGCTTTCTTGGCGACGCGGTCAAGCTTACTCAAGCTTGCAGTCACGTTGGCGATCTGACGACCGCCCGTGCTGTTCACGGTGATGGTAATGCCTACATTGAAAGCCACTATTTATTCCTTGCGTTTTCCTCGACGATAAGGACATTCATCATTCGACAAATCACTTCAAGAGACCTCCAGAAGAAGGCGTCTTGATGCATTATAGACTTCCCGTCAGGGGTTTGGTAGGCATACCACCCCTGATCGGAAGACCTATGACATCTGAAAAACCATCCTTGGTAAAACTGAGCCGACCGTTGTCTAGTCGCTATCTCACCAACCCGATCTGAACTTAAGGGGCTGGCTCCGAATCGGACGGCTCGCTCAAGTTTTTTTCATCTGTCTCCGAAGGAGTAGACACTTCTGCCAGCTTCATAAGAAGCTCAACTGACAGGCTCATGAAGAACGGGAACTCAACGACCTGTGCAATGTCGATATCCGTTTCGCTTTCCTTGTTCCGCAAGTTTTTTATAGTGACGTACTTGGGCAGGAGGTGTCCGACCGTCTCAAGGATCGGGCGCAACTCCGCTGTGCCAACATCAGAGACCTCGACCTTACCCTCGACACCAGCCTTTGAGAAGGCGTCAAGCAGGAATAGAAGATCACCAACGTCCAAGATTTTAAGGACAGCGGTGAACTGTTCCGCTGGATCGAGTTTATTATTTCCGTTCCACTCTGGAACGTAGACGTGTTCGCGTGAGAATGAGATTTGCATTGTTGTGCCCTTTGGTTGGAGGGAGGGGTTTCCCCCTCCCGATTAATTTTCGTAACCGCTCGTGACGTTGTTCAATTCGAAGCGGAACATTTCGCCGATGGTATCGTCGTACTCTGCCTTCGCGGTGAAGGTCGTCTGCAACCTGTTGGGTCCACCGACAGGGGTAGACCACGTCAGGAATTTCATGCTCGGGATATGGATACGCATTGCATAGTAGCCAAGGAACGAACCGACCTCCAAAGAGGCGATATTACCAAGCGTGAGAGCACTGTTGACGTTCTGCATCGTGATCCGCATACGCCGACTTTCGTAAGCCTGAAACGCATCATACTCGGCCTGAGTAGCGAACGACAGAGTACCGCTGATGTTCATGCGCCTGAAGTCATTCGGCTGGAACTCGGCATAGAACTTGGTGCCATCCAACAGTACGACACCTTCATGCGGAACTTCGATAGACAAGGTAAGCTGTTCGAAGTTTCCATTTACAGCGAGGTTGCCGCAAGTAACATCGGTCGACACTTCGATGGAAGCCATATCCCATGTCCAAGGGCGACCACCCGAAGACACAAGGGAGTTGATTGCGGCGATACGCTGGATGCGCCTTACCTCTCGCGTCATAGCAGTCGCGGTTGCGCCCACGAGAGCGCCAGCCTGTATATCAACTTCGAGACCAGTGATGATGCTACCGTTGAACATGAAGGCAGAGCCGACATCCTTGTAGACCATGATACCGATGGGCTCCAAGAATGAAGTCCCGGCGAACGAAGTCTGACGCGGAACGAACGAATGGAAGAACTGTGGCTTACCCGCTTCAGAAGTGGAGTTCGCGCCGGTCGAATCAGCATCGGTAACCAGCGAAGAAACATCAACGCCGATTGCCGCGTTCATGATTACACCGATTGCATTGGGGTTGGGCTCGAAGACGATGTCTCCGGCACCAGTGTCGATACCCTTATGTGACGGAGGGGCATCGCGCCGACCAGTGATGGAGCCTTCTTCAAGCTCGGCAATTGTATGCTCCAAGGTCTCGGAGACGAAGTTCGTCCACAAGTCCACGGAGTTGATATTATCGCCGATTGAACTAGCTTTAATGAAAGCGACTTGTGCGCCTGTACCGGATGCCATGTTATATTCTCCCTATAGAGCGTCAACGAACACGAGGACATCAACCTCGAACGTCGCTAAAGCCAAGAACGCATTGGATGCTTCGTCCTTGGCACTTGCAAATTCAGCCGGGCCGAGTTTACTGGTCTCCAAATCCGTATCAAAAGAGGCATTCTCCCTGACCGTATTCATCGCCAGCTTCACCAAACCATTTCGAATTGTAGCCGCTTCTCTGTGGGAACTCAAGTCCAAGGCAATCACCGTGACCATATAGGTAGCGGAGACCTCGTAGTCGTTTCCAGCCCTCACTTCGGGGTCGATCTTGCGGATTTGAACGTCACAATAAGGCATGTTGTGCATATTCTCATCGCGCTCATCACCCTCATAACGGACCATCTTGAAGTCCGTTACGTTTGTTTCGATTAGGGCTCTTAGGCTCTCGCCGATGCCATCAATATCAATCATGTCGCCCTCTCTACTATCCTTTTAATCCACTCATCTGCCTTCCTTCTGGCGATGCTCTCCGTCTCTGCCCTGTTGGCGAAAACCTTTCGAGCAGGGGTAACGCTCGGCTTAGGTGACTTCAAGAAGAACTGAGTACCCCTGACATCTTTCAGAGCCTTGGGATTTCTGAGTGTGATCGTCTCTGACTTGTTCTGCTCAACGAAGCCCCTCTCGTGCATTCCGATAGTCCATGCGCCGGGCGATACGTGTCCAATCTGTAACGAACCACCGACCAGCTTGAACGTGATATTCTTTCTCTCTGTGATTAGTGCCTTGCGACGCCCTGTCTGCGCCCGTGTCCACTTAGACAGCGGTGCGTATGTCCCACCATCTTGTGTCGTGATGCGCCGCCTAGCGTCGTCCCTTAGTGCCCTGCCGATACCATTCATCAGTGGATTGGTACGTTTCAACGCACGTTGAATCTTTAAGAGACCCTTCTTTGTCTTGTCCAGCCCCGTCGTCTTGACATTGATGTTTATGTTAGCAGACATCGTCTGCACGAATGTCGTTCTCTGCCCTGATGTAATCGATGTCTGCTGACTGCTCGACATCCTCAAGGACAGGAGAGAAGACAGGATGATAACTGCCGGTAGTAGACCAAGCCTCGCTGTCGCCACTCGTAATCTGTGTCGTTCCAGAGCCAACCAGAAGCAACTCTCCGGTGGCAAGCTTACCAAGGAGGTCCATCGCTCGATTGTATCTCGACTCCATGAACGGCGGCTGAGACCCAAGCTTCTCCAATAGCATAGCAGATATAGCAAGGTCGGCACTTAGCATCGTGACAAGCGGCTCCGTCGTAACAGGCGTCTGATATCGAGACGCAAGGTGAGCGTTTATAATACCCTCCGCATCTGAAATATATACTGACGATACTTGGTCGCTGGTTACGTCAAGAGAGCACACACCCACCATAGAACCAATTGGCTTATAGCGAGCAAATACATCTTTGATAGTTGAGTAAGCCATTAGTAGTATTTGCTCTCCCTGCGCTTAAATTCAGAGTCCAAAATCTGCTTCTGAATTCGGTTGATTTCCTCGGTACTTCTGAACCGGCCTTTCAAAATCGCCTCTCTATTCTCAAGACGGATTATAACCTCGACATCCATTCCGATATTCAGAAGCTTGCGAGCCTCTGCGAGATACTCAATAGCCTGAAACGTCCCTGTTCCAAAAGACGCCATGAATTTCCAGTTCTCAGTGTAATACTTCTCAGCTTCTTCCGCTAGACCAAGGGTTCTGTCCATATCATTTTCCTGTTGATGGAACCTCATCCGATGAACGATGTCGCGGAACCATAGGAATTTACCAAGGCGTCTGTCAGGGTTAACCTTGTGATCCCAAACGAGAAATGGGAAGTTCCTGTTGAACCTCTCCTTACGAATATTCTCATTCTTATAGCCCGTATGACCCAAGTCTACATTAGGCAACATGAAGCATCGCCCCGGTCCACCCTTGGGGATTTCAAAATGCTCATGTATATGGCCACTACAGAGGTAGCCGCGCCCGGTACGGAACAGGCGAGCAGGACGATCTATTTGAGTTGGACCGCCTCGGGGGGCAACGGTGAAATGATGTTGGGCAAGGAGATAAGCATCAAGACTATTATGTCTTGCGAAGTGACCAAGACTGCCACTCAAATACTCATCCGTATCCATCCATAAAATCCAATCGAACCAGTCCTTGACACCCTCTGTACTGGCATTGCGAGCCATGCCGAAGCTGTACCCCTTATGTACCACACCCTTGTCATCTATGTACTCGGGAGTTATCTTTGGAACATCTATAATTCGGTACTGCATATGAGGGTGTTCTTCGAAGAACTTCTCGATCATGGATCGGGTATTGTCTGTACTCGGACCCATAGCGAACTGAACGAACTGAACTTCACGATTGATGCTGTGAAGCATTTTAAGTATCACTTCTTCGTCATTCATACAGATAGCTGCGATGCCAATAGCCTGACGAGAATGTGCATCGAGCGCCTTCTTCAAGGGGTCGAGCGGCTTGATCTTTTTATGATCTGCTTTGTATGTGTAGAACAAGTTTCCAATAGCACGACCGTCATGCCCATGCCCACTAGCAAGGGATATCATTTCCATTTCAGGTTTACCGCCGAACATAATGCGGACGGCTGTCTTATCCAGATGCCATATATGATTGCGCCACTTAAATTCTTCTGGCTTAGTCTCGAACGACATAGGCTCCCATGCACCGTATGGTGTCGTGATGACAACCTGTCCACCATCCTTGACCAACGCCTCTACATCGGTTGCGACTTCCCAAGGACGCACGCAATGTTCAAGAACCTCGACGCATATAACAAGATCAGCCTTATATTCATCTCTTAGATTAAACAGTATTTGCTCTGCTTCCCAAGGTGTATCGACACGGTATGCCTTGAGGTTAGTTGTACCAAAGTCTTCTTCAAACTTGTTGACCATGTCTACATTTTGTTGTACCTGATCGAATGCAAGAAACCTGCGATCTGGTAAATCCTTTGCAAGCGGACCAGAGACATGACCCTCTCCACAACCGTACTCGACAATAGTGTCGCCGGGCTTAGTGTCGCGCTCGACAGCACGCTTGATGGCCTGGAAGCGGTGAGTGCCCCTTGCGTAGTCGATGCCGTAACAAATATCCGGCTTCTTGAATTCGTAAAACCGCTTGTAGTACGAAGACAAACTTTCGTAATTAGCATCACTTTCATCCAACATGAACGGGTAGAATTGTTCAATTTGGTTTGCTAACTCCTTCGACGGAACGTCAAGCTTATCTTGTGCGGATAGAAAAGCATAGGCAGAGATCACGTCTCCGTCCTGTACCAGAGACCATGCGCGAGAGAACACCTTGACCGGCTTCGGCTTGGCATTGCGGAGCGCGGCCTTGGCGGCAGTGTCCCAATAGAGGTCGGTGCGCTCACCCATCCGACGTTGAACACTCTTGATAAGAGACTTATTCTTCAGAAAATCCTTAAAGAATATTGCGAATAATTCACACCACTCTGTACTACCGGGCTCTGGTATTTCTTTATGGTCAAGCCCTTCGTAGGCTAGTTTTGCGAATTTTTTCGTGTGAAGAAACCTACCCCTAAGCCACTTCTCAAAAAAGATTCCACAGTATTCTCCTGGGTTTTTACCACCCAATGTTTCTTCTAGGGCACCAACACTTGTGGATATGAAAGGGGTTCCCACTGACATACACTCACGCGCAATTATGCACGAAGTTTCCTCGAACTGTGTCGGGTAGATGTACGCCGCACTGTCAGCGAGAAGCTGGCGCATTTCCTGTTGCCGAAGTGAACCAAGCATTTCCACATTGGGAAGCTGATCGATACGATGGTAGCACCACTGATAGAAGTCCTTCATCTCGTCTGGGAAGTGATTGTACATCGCAACCTTGAGCGTGAACTCGGGAAGCTGTTCCATGATGCCACCCTCACGAATAAGGTTAGCCAGTCCGCGCTCGGGGCGTGCCGCATACACAAGCTGCGTCTCGGATCGAGGGGCAGGGATGGTATCGATAGGTACGATCCCATTAGGGATCACCTTGATATTGTTCAATGGATAATCAGTGACCTTGTGTATCTGACGCTTATACCATTTAGACACAGCCCAAACCTCGTCGAAGGTCCACTGCATCTGGTCGAGCGCAAGACCCATACCACGATACGTCGCGATGTCGTGACAGTACAAAACCTTCTTCCTCGCCTGGGCAGGGATAGCCACAAGACGAGGATCACGCGAACAGATAAGGAGGTCCATCTGCGTGTTCTGAACGTATTGCTGATAGTTATTTGAATGGAGCCAACGAACACCGCACTCGTCATTATCACCGTTGTTATGAAAGTCGGGCTCTCCATCGGCGGGTAGATCACAGAAGACCGTGACTAAATGTCCACGCTTCTTTATTTCTTGAGCCAGCATAATGACAGCCGTCTCTGATCCCCCAAGCGACTTGTAATTGAGAGTTGTTGGACCGAACGGCATTCCGCCAGCGGTGATTACGATTTCCATGAAGTGTACCCCTACACGTTAAAAAGGACGGGAACCGGGGGCACGCGGTTCACCGCCCTCGGAGCCCGAAGCCATCAGACCCCTTTAATTATACAGTAAAAAAATGGCGGTGCCAGTCTTAAAGGCACCGCCACATTTTTTGTTTAGGATTATTTAGACCCCTTAGTTCCCTTGCGTCCCTTACCAGACATAGCCTCACGGGGAGAGCTTTCTGGTAAGTCAAGCGGAGTAGCCTCCAGAACGTAATCATCGACGAAGCTATCGATTTTTTCAACGATAGTAAGGAAACGTCTGCTATCGTCAGGCATCAGGGTCGATGCAAGACGAGCCGACTGTGAATTGATCATCTCAGTTCTCAGAGCCTCCATCAGCCTGACGAGCATATTAACCGCCTCCGACTCAACATTTGCTGGCTCGGGTGCGGCCTCTAGTTTGTACTCGCGCGGGTGCGTCTTGGGTAGGTCGAGAATAGGTTGGGACACAACCCAATCATGCAAAGCCACCAAAGAACTCGTGTATGACTTAAGACGGTCAACATCGTGAATGATCAAACCGCTTACCGGGGAAGACTGAGAATCAGCTAGTTCCTCGATAAATCGATTGATCATATCGTGTATCATCACGATATCGTGATTAAATAAGTTCTCTGGATCACCCTCGAACATTTTCAATTCCCTTTCCAATTAGATAACAGACTGGACGCGGATCGCGAGGTCGGTGGAGACCACCTTCTCGGACTGGTAGTATCCGACTTCAAGGTCGAATTTCTTCTTCTTCGCGTCGAACGGATGGCGCTGCACCGCAAACGGAACTCCCAACAGGGGGGAAGTCCAGCGAAAGGCGTTTAACCACGTGTCGGTGAAACGACCCTGAAGCAAGTCGACCTTGGCGAGCCAGAAATGACTACCCCAAGCATCGGACAGTGTCCAAGAGTTGTTCTCGGTCTCGGTTTCTGCGAAGGTATTGACCTGGGCCATCGGAACAAGAACCCGACTAACGCCAATCAACTGAGCGATCTGTTGCTCGGTGACAAGACCGCCATTTGATCCGTGAAGAACATCACGGAACTGATCGTTCCGGCGCAGGAATGTCATTACCTGTTCGGGGATGATCGCGATGTTCGGCTTGAGACCACTGTATTGACGGAAGTTCTCAATCTCCGTCGCCATGTCATCCAGAGGACGAGAGCCCGTGGTGTTTGACCAAGCGGTGTTGATCGCGGTTACCGTATGAACGTTCGTTGTATTAACCGCCAAGGCAGCGACACGAAGTTCGTAATCAACCATAAGCCGGTCTGTGAGATTGATGGCAGAGGTCTCGGCCCATGCGAGCACTTCGTCCGCATTGACCTCGTCTTCCACCGGCCAATCAGTAGCCAGCGCAAAGTTGTCGACGAAGTAGGTGTCGCTCGTGACGGTGAAGTGGACCTTCTTCGCTTCCGTGCCGGGGGCGCGGTGAGTCAGGTTCACTTCATGACGCCGAAAGTGACCGTGATTATATTTGTAGAAGATGTCCGACTGCTTCGACACCGGAGTGACGGGCAGGAGAGCATCTGCGATGAAGCCCTCGGGACGACGCCCGACGACTACGTTTGACAGGGGCACGTCTACGTGAAGATCGCGACCAGTTGAGGGAGTGCCGGGCATTTAATCCTCCTTATGCACTGTTGACGGTGAC
>SDBT01013147.1_pt1 | contig 13278 bp, 13 predicted proteins | sample 2277101 | NCBI WGS metagenome assembly SDBT01 (sample SAMN10404973, study PRJNA504765) | marine sediment metagenome | isolation source: marine sediment core GS10_PC15, 103 cmbsf | place: Arctic Ocean: Southern Knipovich Ridge | collected 2010 | reverse complement strand
AAAGTGAACGAAACCACCCGATAATAAATGGTTGAGATCCCGGATAATAAGATCAGCTTCGCCGGTAGAAATGTGGCCCGCTGAAAAATCAGCCATCTTTCCATCTCGAATTGTTACCAGGTTGCATCTGAAAGCGCAGCTGTCTTTACCCAGATCGATGCCCATGCTTGCGGCTTCCAGAGGCCCGCGCCCGGTATAAAACTTTGCAGGATCAAATCCCAGCAGGCTCAGGTTGGCCACATCGCTGCCGGGCGGCATACCTGCGGGGATTGTACTGCACATCCCCACCAGGCCGTTCTGTGCCATCCAATCCATACAACTGATATCAGCTGCTTCCAGCGGGGTTTTTCCATTGAGAGAGGGAACAGGCTCATCCGCCATCCCGTCACCGACAATCAATAAGTATTTCATAATGACAGACTCTTATTTACCGATAAGCCCCATTTCGATAAGCTTTTCAGCTATTTGAACAGCATTGAGGGCCGCGCCCTTTCTGATATTATCCGACACGACCCAAAGATTCAAACTGTTGGGTGCCGTGCTGTCCTGCCGTATCCTTCCCACAAAGACCTCATCCAAACCCGATGCTTCGAGAGGCATCGGGTATACGCTCGAGGCAGGATCGTCCAGGACTTTTACCCCTGGGGACTCTTCAAGCGCGGCCCGGGCCTCTTCCACCGTGATCTCTTTTTCAAACTGTATGTTAAGTGTTTCGGAATGGGCGTTTATTACCGGTACGCGGACGCATGTGGCGGTAACACCTATTTTCGGATCGTTAAAGATCTTGTGCGTTTCTTTTATCATTTTTATCTCTTCGCCGTAATATCCCGGATACTCATCTTTCAGGCTGCTTATCTGCGGTATGAGGTTTGAGAATATCTGATAGGGGTAATTATCTATCACGGGAGACTTTCCCTGCGGTACATCAAGGACCTGATTCTCAAGTTCCCGCACAGCGCTGCTGCCTGTACCTGAAACAGCCTGGTATGTGGAAACCACGACCCTCTTTATCCTTGCTATCCTGTGAAGCGGAGCCATTGCCATGACCATCTGGATCGTGGAGCAGTTCGGGTTTGCCACGAGCCCCTGATGTTCCTTTAATGCGTCAGGATTCACTTCCGGCACCACAAGAGGTACCCGCGGGTCCATTCTGAAATCATCGCCATTGTCAACAACAACAGCTCCTTTTTTTACTGCCTCCCAGCCGTACTGACGGGAAGCTCCTTTCGCCCCTTCTGTACCCGCAAACAGGGCGATATCCACATCATCAAAGCCCTCCATTGAGGCAGACTCAACCGGGTATTCCACACCGTCGATAACTTCAGTCCGTTTCCGTCTTGCCAGGATCTTGATATCTTTAGCCGGGAAATCCCTTTGTTTCATTATTTTAAGGATTTCTGATCCTACAAGTCCGATCCCCACGAGCACCACGGAATACTTGTTCATTTTTTACATAACCCCCTAATACCAATTTTCTTGCTTTTTTAGCAAGAAAATTCTTTTAATAAAGAATGTGGCTTGTCCACATTAAGGTATTCAACAATAAATAGATCCGGCATAAATTTACCGAATCTTGAAATCAACAATGTAATTTCACGCCAAGGGAATGTCAAATAAAAACCTGCTCCATCTATCCCCCTGACGGGACACGTATATCCGGATGGCCCATGTTTTTTCTTTTAATATTCAAGATCAGATAATATATTAATAAAATTACAAAAGAATTACTAATAAAAAAAAATCTACTGCAACCGAGAGGTTCGTAATTATGAAGCTAGACTCTACCGATCTTAATATACTACAGATCCTTGAAAAAAACGGGAGGACGCCAAACAACGAAATAGCAGCCAGGGTCTCGATCTCTGAAGGCACCGTTAGAAATAGAATAAAAAAACTCATTGACAGCAATATCCTGGTGGTAAAAGGACTTACAAATCCTGAGCAAGGGAGTGACAAGCAGCTGATATTTATCCTTGTGCAGCTTGAAATCACAAAAAACTGGAAAGAAATAGCAAGAAAAGTGTCAGATTTGAAAGCCGTAAAATCGGTTTCGATGATTACCGGGAGGTTCGATCTCATAATAGAGCTCTATATCGAGCCTCATAATCTCATCAATTTTCTCACCCAGGACCTTGCTTCTGTGGGAAATATTTTGTCCACGGAAAGTCTTGTCACTATAAAAAATTTTAATAAATGGGTGTAATCCCCGAACAAACCTATCGCCCAACATCCCTCTCCCGAATATATAACGATTCATTTGCATCACACCCTGTTTTTAAGGCTCTTGAGAGCCTTCCGGTATTCTTCAGGTGTGTTCACGCTTTTAAGTTTCTGACCGTCCGAAATAAAAACAGTTTTGACCCGGGCATGGCTGAGGTCTTTTATCGGCCAGACATGCCCCGCCCCGAGGCTCTGGAAAAACCACGGAAGTATTTTCGGCTCATAGATTGTGCAGAGCGGTTCCGGGTAATTTTTGTTATCGTGGACATAAGCAGTTGCCGTTTTTAAGGGGTCTCTCTCACGGGTAAGTTTTGTCAAGACCTCCAGGTCCGCAAAAGGCATGTCGCACCCCAGCACAAACCACGCGACTCTCGGGTATTCAAACATTGCGGTCATGATCCCGCCGAGAGGCCCCATTTCAAGAAACCTGTCATGTATCTGAGGAAGATCTCTGCAGCGCCTGTTTAAATCCTGCTCCTGCCGGTTGGAAATAAATACTTTATCACATGACCGGGACAGCAGATCGTAACAGTATTCGAGCTGGGTGACACCGTGGTAGTTCAACAGACATTTTTCCCTATTCATCCTTGAGCTTCTGCCGCCGGTCAAGATCAGCCCGTAAAGCCTGGTGCTTTGTATTTTTTCCGATATTTTCAATAGAATTCTTTTTTTAATCCCTGGAATATCTTTGCAATAAAAATATGGATAACCGGTAGTTTCCTCCGGCGCTTTTTTATCCATGCCCACAAAACCGATTATATTCGACCATCTTTGTTCTTGAAACTCTTTTATTATTTTTCTGTCCCGGCCGGTAAATATAAACTTTGGGGCTTTTGAAGTCTTGTACCCTTCTATAAACAAAATGTCCGAGTCAAGGAGCGAGGTCCTCTGCTGTATTGTGCTCAGCTGAGCTGAATGGATCTCAGCATAATGTTCATGATCGTTGATCAGGAGTGAAGAAGCCCCGTTGGTCATGGCACGGTATGTGTCTTTTCCTTCTCTGTCTATTTGAAAACCGTGAACATCATGTTTTACATAACCTATCTTAAATTCCTGAGACAGATCACTGATAAGATCCAATAAAACGGTCGTCTTTCCCGAATCCGAGTACCCGCAAAACGCAAACTCGAAAGGATGAAACAACCAGTCCGTCCCTTTTTCTCTCCGAAATTCATGTTCCATATCTGTAGTTTCACCGGCAGTTGAGATCAAAATTACAATAAGTTTAAGAACAGGAAATGTCAAACTCAATCAATCATTTTCCCTGTATTTACACGTTATTAAGAATACTCCGGCCAGACGCTGCTGTAGTTTTATGATTGTAATGCAGGCATATCCGTTATATACTCTATATCTCCCGGCATAGGGTTATTTTATTCGAGATTCTGCTTTACAAGCCGGGGGCCAAATTATCAATAAGGGGACAACAATGCCGGATGGTAAAAATGAAATCAAAGTTAAGTTCCAGGAACAGATGCTCGGCGGAGCGTACGCGAATGCTCTTCACATTACTCACACAGGCGAGGAATTCATTCTGGATTTCCTGCTGGTCTCACCTCCGACCGGAACCGTAAATTCAAGGATCATTACAAGCCCCGGGCACATGAAGCGGATAATATCGGCGATGCAGGAAAATGTTAAAAAATATGAGAAAAAATATGGCGAAATAAAACAGGCCGTCGAGCCCGAAGCTCAGGGCCATATAGGTTTTTTAACCTGATACCATATAAAAAACGAGTATGCTCAGGTTTTACTCTTCTTTTTGAAGATACCGCCTATTTCCACGATCTTTTCAACCGGTGTCTTTGATGCATCTACATTTTCCTTCTGTATAGCTATGTACACTTCTTTACGGTGGACTTTTATGTCCCTGGGCGCCTTGATACCCAGCTTCACTTGGTCGCCTTTTACCTCGACCACGATGATTTCGACCGAATCCCCTATCATTATACTTTCATTATGTTTTCGTGTAAGAACGAGCATCCTCTTTCTCCACGGATTTTTCTTCCTTTTTACCGAACTCCTCGAGAATATAATGCTTTACCGTGTACTGGTCATTCTCCGATATCATCTGCTTTGCCGTTCTTGTTTTTCTGTTGATCACTATCGGGCCCATAAGATTTGCCGACATTTTAGCATGATCTTCGGGGACAGTGACCATGGCAAAATCAAGCAGGTTATCATCTGTTTCGGCATCCGTTGACTCCAGTGATTTGCCTCCCAGTCCAATTGACTCCAGGTCTTCCTTTTGCACCGTAAGTTTGTAATTGTTCATAAAAATTCTGGGATTAACGAGAAGAAAAGCCAGCCCGGCATCCCCCTCAGCCTGCAGCCAGTAAAAAGGTCCCTCCCTGGAATCGAGCAGATAATAATTGACCTCCTCGAACCCGATAATTCCCTCCGGGAAGTGCATTTTCTGCTTCTCATCTACTTCGATCTCGCCATAAGGCTTTGTTTTTATTTTCATTTTTCACTCCTTATCTTAAAAAATCTAATAGAGTCTGCTGTATGATCCTTGCTGAAACCCCCAGTGCTGCTTTGTAAGCGACTTCCAGCATTTTCAGTTTTGTGATAGATTCGGCAATATCGATGTCCTCGTTCCGCGAAAGTATATCCTCGAAATTCGTTTTATCCTGGATGATCCGCGCCTTCACGATATCCAGCCTGTTTGCTTTTACCCCGAGCTCGGCCCTGTATTTGAGCAGATTATCCAGCGCCATGTCCATCCCGCCCAGGGCCCTGCTTCCTATATCCTCGACATCGTTCATATAGAGAGAGTCCCTGAGTCTCATCACCATGTCAAAAATCGAGCCCCCGAAATAGCGGGCCTCTGGTGACAGGTTTTGAGGCGGGCTTTTTCCGGAGATAACACCTATATCATTCATGACCGTGCTTCCCTCGATATCCTCGACCCAGATATCACGGGCTGAAGAAGTCTCAAGGACGATACCTCCGTTCATCCGGTTGACCGATGCTCTTATCGGTACGGCGGCGTTATTGATCCTGTTGACAATCATTTCAATGTTGTCACCGGCCTTAAAGGTAAGTTCGGTACCGTTGATCCTCACTTTTGAATCCGCCGCAACGACGTAGTCTCTGGCATCTACAGAGGAAAAAAGAGACGAATTCTCTGCCCAGAATATCTCGTTACCGGGCACATTGATCGTAACAATATTGCCGCGGCTTATCTCTCTGTTCTGCTTTCCTATATCACCAAAATATTCCACTTTATCGATAACAGGCTTCCCGGCATATTTGCTAAAGGTCTTTGTAATCTTGAAAGGATCTTCAAAAGTATCGTTACCCCCGAAAATAGCTTTTCCTTTATACTTTGAGTTCGCGATGCTTGCAAGCTCCTGAAGAAGTTCCTCTATTTCGGCGGCCATCTTCGCCCTGTCCTCTTTCAGATAAATTCCGTTGGCCCCCTGAACCCCGAGCTCCCGGATCCTCTGCAAAATCTCTGTGGCGCTCGAAAGGGAAGCGTCGGTAAAGTTGAGACGGGATTTCCCGTCATCGATATTTTTCTCGAACTGGTCCAGCTCGAACAATACCCTTTTGTAACTCATTGAATTGCTTACAGCAGCCGGGTCTTCCCTCGGCATCCTGTGTTTTTTCCCGGTGGCTATATTGCTCTGTAATCTTACCATCTTCCCGGAATTTTTTTTCACTATGTTGATGAGGTTGTCACCTATCATACTTGTAGAAACTCTTATCATTATACACGTCCTCCATTCGAACAACGCTGCCCCGGACTGCGGGTGATACTCTAAACCATACGGTTTATGATAACATCAAGCATTTTGTTTACTTCAGCAACAAAGCGCGCTGCGGCGGCGTAGCCATGCTGGAACTTTATAAGACTCACCAGCTCTTCATCGATATTGACCCCGGATATCGATTTTCTGAGATTATGTAAATTTTCAACTATCAGCCCGCGGTTTGCGGTTTCACTTTCTGAAATTTCCCCTTTTAAACCAGTTTTAGCGATAAGCGCCTCGAAAAAATCATTGATCGTCTGGCTGCCCCCTATCATGACCCTGGCAAAACGGATGCCGGCAATAAGAAGCGCGTTGTCACCATTACCCACTCCCGCGGAAATATCCGGAATCCCGTCTCCCCGGGTATCCGTCCCGGTGCTCGCGGCTATTGACTCCACTTCATTTATTACAGCAATGTCCAGGCTCATCCACGCAGAGGGATGCAGGACCTGGGTCACCATGTTATCACCGGAAAGGTTCGAGACCATACCCGGCGTGCCGCTGTCAAAGGCTCCCTGAGCGCCGCTCTCCTCGAGCACACCCGAATATCTCACGAGAAAATCACCCGAATCTTCGAGATGAGTCAAATAGAAATCCGGAGTATCCGATTTAACAACAAGCCTTTGCCTGGAATCTATGTAAATCTTTATGTCAGACCCCGAGTTATTTACACGCGTGATGATATCGGAAACAGTGTCTGTGCCGGTGTAATCGACCTGGATGCCGTTGTTCAGCGTTATTGTCCCTGCCAGACCGACGATATCATCTTTATTTATCCTGTTTGTACCTCTGGTCCGAAAAATTGCAGTGCCGTCGATGATCCCGTCCCTGTTGAAATCGTAATCTCCCGAAAGGTTTATCGATACCGGGGTCTCCCTGAAAAAGTTCGTACCGGTCCTCAGATTCAACCCGAACCCCCTCTTGTGTATACTGTTGACAAGGTCCATCAGGTTCACGGCAATGGTATCCAGAGCGTCTATCTGCTGTTTTAATTCAATGTCCCTTGCATCGAGAAGGGCTTTAAGCGCGCCCGAACTAAGTTTCAATTCAGATCTGTCACCGGCCCAAATTACCGCCGAATAGCCTTCATTTTCCGGGTCCGTTCTGAGGGCAAGCTGTTCAAAATGCTCTCCCTGGACAAGGTGTTTTCCACCGATATACACAAATAACTCGTCGGAGTCCCTTCTCCCGATCTGGATGTTTACAATGTCCGCCAGCTTTTCAATAAGCATGTCCCGCCTGTCCAACAGATCGTTCGGGTTGTCACCGGCATTTTCCGACCTCGTTATCTCCCCATTGAGATGAGCTATCTGTCCTGACAGGGCGTTTATTTCACCGACCCTTGTCTGTACCGTATCCTCGATATTGTCACGTATCGACTTAAGCGATGTGTAGCTGTGATTGACGTTCCTGGCAAGCATGGCGCCGTGCTCTCTTACGGCTTCTCTTGCCCCGATCTCCTCCGGGTTATTTGCGAGCTCCTGCCAGGAAGCCCAGAACTTATCAAGAGCATTTATCAGGCTCCTTTCCGAGGGTTCATTGTGGACCAGCTCCACCTGGTATATCCAGTCATTCATCTCCTTCCAGTACGAGAGCCCGTTGCTCTCGCTGAGTATTCTGTCCTCGAGAAGTATGTCCCGGGCCCTGAGTATCTTTTCTACCTGAACTCCCTGCCCTATCTGCCCGGGGGTAAGCTCTCTTGTCAGGCCCGGGACGTAGAGCGGATCGAACACTTCCAGTGTGATCTTCTGCCTCGAGTATCCCTCGGTGTTGGCGTTCGAAACATTTTGCCCCGTAACGTGCAGGCCCGCCTGATGGGCCATAAGACTTCTCTTTCCTAACTCAATACTTGCGAATGTTGACTGCATAACATCCTCCTTGTTCAGTTATCACGTTGCTAAGCTTTTATATCAAGAACCAGTGAAGCCGGCTTTGCCTCAGAGAGTCTTTCCTCACCGGCAACGCTGTAGGTTCTTCCATACGGGCTCGCCCCCGAAAAGACCGAGACTGAAAAATTAATTATGTCCATGCTGTCTTTGAGAAGATACTCGATGCGCTGATTGAGCTCTTTCTGCTCCAGCATCAAAGACGTCAAGCTCCCCGCCCTCGAAGTCAGCTCGGCATTTCTCTTTTCCGAAAGCTTATGCCCGATCTCGGTTATAGTCGCTTTATCTGTTCCGCAAAGCTCTTCAACAGCAACAAGCCTTGCCTTTTCTGAAGTTTCAATATCCTTGAGGATTTTTTTGCTCTGCGATATCAGGCTGTCAAGTTCTTTCAGATCCTGATTTATTATCGAGCGCAATTTTTTCTGCTCTACATTCAGCAGCGCCCTGTGCCTGGTGATAAGCTCTTCAATGACAGTGACAAGTTCTCTGGTTTTACTTTCCATAAATTAATTCCCAATACGGGCAAACCGCATTCTTGATTTTAAGTTTGTGCTGAAAAAGCAAAGATATTTTTTTAAGATGCTATTCAGGCATTTATCTAAGTTTCGGAAAGTTTTTATATTACATGAGAAGGTTTTTTACTGCAGGGCAGAAAACGGACTTCCGTCCCGCTCAAACACGGATCATAACAAGCATCATCTTGAATCTCACGACAGCCTTCAATTCATGCGGTTTATTGGCAGGCATGATGATGATCTCGCCTTTTTTCACATTGAGCGGTTCTCCTTCTATCGTTATGACACTTTCGCCGTCAAAAACATACACAAACGCGTCAAATGGAGCAGTGTGCTCACTCAAACCCTGCCCTTTGTCGAACGCGAACAGAGTAATGGTCCCGGCCTTTTTTCCGTCGGTTTTTTTGTCAAGCAGAGTTTTACTCACAACAGCACCTTCCTGGTAATCAACCATTCCCTGCATGTCCAATATTTTACCCACAAAAGCTGCTTCCTGTGCTTCATCCTTCGTCCCCATATCAAATCTCCTTAAATTGTAAACTCATTTACCACCGGCATCGATCCCGATTTTCCGGCGTTTTTTTGCCTCTTTTTCGGTGATTCTGATAAATCCTGCAAACTTGACAGGATCAAGCGAAGCCCGGGTTATACCGAGGCCGTCGACATCCGGAATGGAAAGAATCCGGCCCGCGTTTTCCAGGTTCACGCTCCCTCCGTAGATTATCCGTATTACCTGTGACACGTCCGCATCGTATAACTCTTCGATACCCCGGCGCACCATTTGATGGGATATTTCAATTATTTCGGGAGACGCCGCATCTTTGCACCCGATCGCCCATCTGGGCTCGTACATTATCACAAGCTCTCTTAGAAAATCCGCCGGTATCCCATCCAGACAGGTCTTTAATTGAGTTTTGATTACATCCATTGCCAGGTCTTTATCCCGCTCCTCCCTTGTCTCACCGATCAGCACAAGCGGCACCATGCCGTTACGATAGCAGGCCAGGACTTTTTTGTTTACATCTTCGTCGCTTTCACCGAAAAATGATCTTCTTTCTGAATGCCCGAGCATGACATATTTGCAGCCTGCTTCTTTCAACAAAAGGGGCGACACTTCACCCGTATAGGCGCCGGATTCCTCCCAGCAAACATCCTGCGCCCCCAGACTCACCGGCAAACTTCCAAGCGCGCCGGATACAGCATCCAGATTGAGAAAATCCGGTAATATATACGCTTCCACGATTCCCGTGTCGTAAGTTTTTAATTCCTGTTTCAGTCTTCGGGCATAGGTCCTTGCCTCATCGCGGGAGCTGATATAGATCTTCCAGTTGGACCCGAGCACCATTTTTCTCTTTAAAGGCATTATTGTCCCCTAATGCTTCTCAAGCCGCATTCTTTATTAAAAGAATTTTCTTGCAAAAAAAAAAGAAAATCGGAAAAACTATTCAGCTTTTTTAACGGCTTTCAAAGCCTCATCCGCGACCCGGCCGGCTGAAAAACCGAACTTCTCTTTGAGCACTTTCAAAGGCGCTGAAGCGCCAAAACGATCATGCGAAATCATGCTGCCTTTTTCCCCGGCGTATTTATGCCAGCCCTGGCTCACACCTGCCTCGACAACTACACGCGCTTTGATATTATCCGGCAGCACACTGCTTCTGTAATTTTCCGGCTGTTCTTCAAATAGTTCCCAGCTCGGCATGGAGACGACACGGGCTTTTGTCCCTTTCCCATCGAGTATGTCCTTTGCTTCGAGGATCAGCTGGACCTCGGAACCTGAAGCAATAAGTATGACTTCCGGCTCACCTTCTGCGGGGTCACACAGCACGTAAGCGCCCTGGCTGAGCCCCGAAGCCCCGGAGTATTTTTTTCTATCAACAACCGGCAGTCCCTGCCGGCCCAGGACAAGAGCAACCGGCCCGCTGCTGCGGGTCAAAGCGACACGCCACGCCTCAGCGGTTTCATTGGCGTCAGCAGGACGAATAACCGTAAGACCGGGAATTGCGCGGAGAGCCGCGATATGCTCAACCGGCTGGTGGGTCGGGCCGTCCTCGCCCAGCCACACGCTGTCATGGGTAAAAACCCATACCGTGTGGAGCCCGGCCAGGGCCGACAGCCTGACAGACCCCCGCATGTAATCCGAAAAAGTAAGAAAAGTCCCCCCGTAAGGTATAAGGCCCCCGTGGTAAGCCATTCCGTTCACGACCGCACCCATCGCGTGCTCACGGACACCAAATCTTATATTTCTTCCTTCGGGGACATCAGCCTGCTGTTCGGGTATATCCTTCATGTATGTGTTGTTCGATGGAGCAAGGTCGGCCGATCCCCCGACCAGATTCGGGATCACCGGGGCGAGCGCGTTGATAACCCAACCGGAAGCTTTTCTGGTGGCGACAGCCCCATCATCCGGATCAAAAACCGGGACCGAATCTTCCCAGCCTGCAGGAAGTCTTTTTGAGTGCATAATTTCCCATTTTTCTGCAAGCTCCGGAAGCTGCGCTTTGAAACCGCCGAACTGCTTTTTCCACTCTGTTTCCTGCTTTCCGCCCTCCTTTACCGCGCTCCTGAAATGCTCAAGAACATCATCGGGCACGAAGAAACCGGGCTCGAGGGGCCAGCCGAGGTTCTCTTTCGTGAGCTTTATTTCATCCGGGCCGAGCGGCGCCCCGTGAATACCTGATGTTCCGGCCCTGTTAGGGCTGCCGTAGCCGATGGTTGTACGAACGCATATCAACGACGGGTGATCTGGATCGGTTTTGGCTTCCTTGATCGCCCGTCTGACAGCATCGATATCTTTATCGCCATCCTCAACCCGGAGCACCTGCCAGCCGTAACTCTCAAAACGCTTTCCCACATCTTCGGTGAAAGAAACACTGGTGGGTGCAGCAAGTGATATACCATTGTCATCATAAAGGATGATAAGTTTACCGAGTTTAAGATGGCCTGCAAGAGAAGCTGCTTCCGATGCTACACCCTCCATCATATCCCCATCACCCGCCAATACATAGGTGTGGTGATCACATACTTTATAGCTGTCACGGTTGAACATGCTGCCAATAAAACGCTCCGCGATTGCCATGCCAACGCTGTTTGCGAGCCCCTGCCCCAGGGGGCCTGTTGTCGCCTCGACTCCTCTGGTTAAAGTGCTTTCAGGGTGCCCCGGTGTCAGGCTTTCCCACTGTCGGAAGGATTTTAACTGGTCCATTGTCATGTCATCATAGCCTGTAAGATACAACAGGGAATAAAGAAGCATCGAACCGTGACCGGCGGATAGAACAAATCTGTCCCTGTCCGGCCATTCAGGGTTAGCAGGGTTGTGCTTTAAAAACTCCTTCCAGAGCACATAGGCCATCGGTGCCGCGCCCATAGGAAGACCGGGATGGCCGGAGTTGGCTTTCTGGATAGCGTCAACCGACAAAAAACGGATCGTATTTATACAGCGGTTTTCAAGATCTGTCATGATTTATCTCCTTTGGTCCCGGCACGTACCGGAAGTTCCCATTAGTATAAGCTAAGATAAAAATATTGCTATTCTATAAACTGTCAAACTATTTTGAGGAATTAACAAGAAGAACCGCAGGAATTACCTTTATTGTTCTTCATCAGGATAACGGGCCGCTATCGACCTGATAACATCAAGACTTTCAAAAAATGCGTCGACAACCTCCGGGTCAAACTTCTTCCCGCGCAGGTTTTTGATCTCCTGAAGCACTTCTTCTTCAGGCCATGGTTCCTTATATGCCCGTTTTGAAATGAGCGCGTCATAAACATCTGCCAGGGCGACTACTCTTCCAAAAAGTGGTATCTCTTCTCCTTTCAGCGGTACAGCATTTCCGGCCTCGTCGACCTTTTCGGGCCGGCCGGTTTTTACATCGATATAACCGGGATATCCTGTTCCGTCCCAGTTTTCATGGTGCCGTAAAGCTGTCTGGGCCGCAACATCATCGAACGCGGAGTGTTTGTCGAGAAAGAGCCTGGCGCCCAGATAGGTATGGCCCATCATCACAAGCCGCTCCTCGTCGGTGAGCTTACCCGGTTTTTTTAGGATCCGGTCCGGAATGGCGACTTTTCCCACATCGTGGACCATTGCCGCCATTCTTAAAACATCCCGGGCGCTATTTATTTCTTCCTCAGGTATCTCTTTATTCCGGGCAAGACGCTCGTATATTTCTGTCGCATAAGAGGCGACCCTGTTTACATGAGGCCCCGTCTCTTTCGGGTCTCTCAGCTCCGCCATGGCGATCAATCTTAATATCAGGGCCCTTGTCAATTGCGCCCGCTGCAGCGCCATACTTGCGGTGCTGGCAAAATGTCTGCATAATTCTTCATCTTCAGGATCAAAGGCGACAACCTTTCCTTCAGGGTCCTGTTTGTTAATTATCTGAAGAACGCCTATTATTTCATTACCGGTTGCCTGGAGGGGCACAGTCATCATCGAGACCGATTTGTAGTTCGAAATATGGTCGAAATAAGAATCGAATTGAAAGGGTAAATTCTTGTCCATTTTATACGCGTCGGGAATATTTAATGTTTCACCGGTTTCCGCCACGTATCCGCATATAGACTGGGTGTCGATCTTCACCCTGAATATTGAATAGATGAGTTTTTGCCCTGGAGGCAGCTCCTTTGCCAGGGTCGCGTTCTGGACATAGCTGAAAACCAGATCATCATTCGATCTTATGTATATTGACCCCGCGTCCGCTGAAGTAATGTTTCTTGCTTCCGTCAATATTCTTTCAAGAAGAAGATCAAGGTCCTGAACGGTTGAGAGCTGCGTATCCAGTCTGATTATTTCTTTCAGTTTTTCAGCTTCGTTAATCATTACTACAATTATCCTGTTTTTTTTTATTAATTACAATCGTTTTTTAGTCAAATATATAAACAATTTTATACCCCTTTCAG
>SDBT01013146.1_pt1 | contig 13278 bp, 15 predicted proteins | sample 2277101 | NCBI WGS metagenome assembly SDBT01 (sample SAMN10404973, study PRJNA504765) | marine sediment metagenome | isolation source: marine sediment core GS10_PC15, 103 cmbsf | place: Arctic Ocean: Southern Knipovich Ridge | collected 2010 | reverse complement strand
TGACTGAGGTTCCAGCAGTTACTCCTCTCCCCATTACCCCTGTAAGAGAAATAACAGATGTTGAAGAATTAAGGAAAATAGCTTTAACCGACGATATGACAGGCGTTAAAAATCAGAGGGCGTGGAACGAAACGAAAAAGAAACAAGTTATATTTAGATTCGACGGAGATAATGTAAAATACATAAATGATAATATTGGGGAACTTGCCGGAGATGATATAATAAAAACATTGGCGGCAAGGGCGGAGAAATTAAATCCTGGGGAAGTATATCGCTCAGGAGTTAGTGCTGATGATTTTTCTTCACATTTTGATACGGAAGAAGCAGCAGAGGAATTTGGTAAGGCCTTGACAAATGAGATGAATCAGGGTATAATAGTAGTGACAGACAAAGACGGCGCAGAATATAATCTGCAGGGGGGTATAAGTTATGGCTACGGAAAAGATATTGAAACCGCAAACACAAAACTCAGCGAACATAAAAAAACCAGGTTACAGCGCGGCGAACGAGTCCCCCGCGGCGAAAGGCCTCCAGGATTGGTTAAAATCACACAAGAGCCCGTTCGGGGTAAAGATATTGTTCCCGGGCGACCCAAATTACGAGAGCCACAAAAGAAGGCTGTCGAGCCTTTAACCCCAGAAGAACTCAGCGAACTTGAAGAAGAAAGAAAAATCCTCTCAAAAAAACTAACACAGAAAAAAGCAGAGCAGGGTTTTGTCTCAGAGGATGATAGGGACTTAATACGGCTCAAACAAATTACAGGACGTCTTGGTAAAAAAGGTGGTCCCTCTCGTAGGGCAAAAGGAATTATCCAACGTAAACGGGAAGTCTTATTCACTAAGGAAGATCGGGCAAGGCTAAAAATACCCGTTGGGGAACTTACTGCCAAACAGATATTTGAACATCTTGAAACAAATATTCTAAAAAAATACGAGGTTGATCCCGAGTTGGAAGGCGTTGGAGTACCTTTCCAAGATGAGAAGAATTATAAAATTGTCTATGATAAAGAAGAAAATCTAAAGTCATTGGAAAAAATCAAGCGCCAAGCCGAAAAGTTATCCCCTGAGAAAAAAGTTATATTAGGGGCTGATTTACTTAATGCGGTCAAAGACGAGACGGGGAATTTAATTGAAACTTACAGATATGAAAGTGTCGCAGAGGGTGAAGCCATCGACGCTTTTCTGGAACCTATTTTTAAGTATGCTAAAGAATTACAAAAAGAACCCGCCAAGCCTGCGGTGGCAAAAAAGCCCCCCCCTGTTCCCCCTGAAAAAGTTGAGCCTCTTATAACAGAAGCAAGGAAGTATAAGACGGCGGAGGAGTTTGTGGATGCACAACCAAAAAGATATATTGATGATATTAGAACTTTCAGGAAAGAGATTGCTGATGAAACCATAGATGATATTCGTGGTGAACTTCCTGATTTTGAGCCAAATAAGGATGGAACAATAACTCTTTTTCATAAAACAACAAAAACTGCTGCAGAAGATATAGAGGAAAGTGGTAAATTTAATGAAGGTAGTTATTTTGCGCTTTCCGAAGAAGCGGCAGAAGCATTGGCGGCTATTAAAAAAGGGGAACCAGCAATAGTGGAAGTGAGGGTTGATCCTGCGAGTATTTCTTATTCTTCAGAAGAAGCATTTGCAGAATACGGACTTGAGAGAGTGGGTATGAAATGGCGAATATCTGACAAAAAAATAAAAGAAATTTTTCAAATTGCTGATATGACCAAATCCCAACTCACCAACATTTGGAAGCAAGCCCAAGCCAAACCCCCGGCGGTGGAGAAGGTTGCTAAAAAGCCTAAATTTGTAGGCTTGAGCGAAAAAGAACTATTGGCACAAGATAAAATAAAACCTAAAACAGTTGGATTTGGCAAAGGTAGATTTTGGTTATATAGAGATGAAAAAGGTATTTATACGGTTGCGGATAATAAAAATGAAGCTATAAGAGAAGCGAACGCTGCCTTAGCAATCCGCGAAGCCAAGCCCCCTGTGGTAGAAAAAAGGGCGGTGGAGGCAGTTAAAGAAAAGGAAGTAAAATATAAGGTTACGACAAAAGAGGTTATGGATTATGCTCGAGCCGAGAGAGCGGCGCTCATAGATGAGTATAAAGCGGCAAGGGAAATGGATTTTATAGAACTGATTATCAAAGGAGAGCTTTTTCATCCGGAAACAGGAGAACCTGCCGACACGGGGCTTATAGATCCGACGCGAAAATATTTTGGCAATGTTCCGTTTTATAAGTCCGGGGAATGGAAACGATTATCGCCTATTGTTCAACGCCGGCTGTTCCGTAAAGGTGGGGCGGATTTTGATGTTGTTGCCGACTCGATTGGAATGACACAGGTTGAGTTTCTGGAGGAACTTATAAAATACAAACCGGTTGAAAAACCGCCTGGAGTGGACCCGGCTCAAGTCCGGACTTTCTTAGAGGATACAGCGGAAGGCCAGGCAATGGCGAAGGAGTGGAGAGAGATTGCGGCCGTAAAGGGTATGACGGTAGAGGAGCTGAGGGATCTTATAGCCAAGAGGAAAAAAGTCCGGCCGATTGTATCCAAGAAAATTCAAGCCCTTTTTGAGAAGATCCGTTTAGCCAAAGAAGGCGAAATAAACCTCGGCAGAATAATATCAGAAGAATCATTACTGGCGGATATTATAAAGGGTCAAGAAGTGGCCGCTCAACGGAAATTCGCGGAGGGGAAAAGAGCCGGCATCTATCAGCAGAAGGAGCGATTCGCGGAAGTGATCACCCGGGCCCGGGAACGGAAGGGGCAGCGGGAAAGAATTAAAAAAATGATAAGTGATATTGAGAAAATAGATTTATCGAAAATTACTCCCGAGGAAGCCGAGCCGCTAAAGGCACTTCTAAAAAATGTTGACCTGGTTAAGAGGCAAAAACCAACGATATTAAGATTGGAGGCGTACAAGCGGTTTATAGATACACACCCGGACGCGGAAGTCCCAGATTATATGAGAGAGAAACTTGATCGCCTTGATAAAAGGAATATGAATGAGATCACCGAAGATGATCTAAAAACAATACACAATGTAGCGATGCACTTCCTCCATATACACGAAACGAAACTTAACATAAGGGTCGGCCGACAAGTGCGCAATAAAATAAAAGTTCTCTTTGACAGTATAGGCGAGATGAAGCCGGAGAGAGCAGTCAAAAGCACAATCGTCAGATCATACAAGGGCAAGTGGGCGAGATTGGCGAATGTGGGGCAACTTATCAAGGATACATTCGGCATCCGGAGTGAACACTATGATTTAATAATTGAAACCCTTGCCGGACCGAATAGTACAATGGATAAGGTTTTGTATCAAGGTGTAAAAGACGGGATTAACGACCAATATAGGCTCCGGCATAGCTGGATACAGTTATTTCAAAATACTTTGGGCCCCGAGCAGTTCAAGAAAAAATATAAAATAAAAAATATTAATAAGTGGTTGAATGAGGAAGTTCCGGTCGCCGGATTTTATCTATCAAGAAATGAGAGAATGGCGCTGTACCGGCACTCACTCAATAAAGATAATACGCGGAGTCTTCTTGAGGTAGGGTTCGGGTTTAGGACGAGTGAGGACCCTTATAAAATATACAGGATATCAAAGAGGGATTTGAGGGCGATAGTGGATAATTTAGACGATGCAGAGTTGGAATTCTGTATCAAACCTTTTGAATTATTAGAGGAATCTATTGTAAAAAAACTGTCGTCTGTTTTCTATGAAAAAAATAATTTCCCCATGCCTGTTGAGAGAAACTATTACCCCAAAAATGTTATGACATCCGGAATGAGTTTAGAAGCCCAAGACGAAAAAGCGATAGAGCAATTCCGGCAAAAAGAGGCGTTGCGGGTCGGAATGTCAAAGGGGTTCCTGAAAAGGAGGAAGCGGGTTGCCGTTCCAATTTACGTCAATGGTTTTACTTACGATGTAAATAATATGATATTCCATGCTTCAGCTTACTCCGGGCTTGAACTACCCCTGAGCAACGCCTCAAAACTTCTTTATGACAGAACCTTCCGGGCTGAGATTTACCGCCGTTATGGGAAACAAACGTGGGTAGAGATTGAGAAAGGATTAAGAGATATTGTGGGGGACTGGATGAGTTACACAACCACAGAGCAGTTGGCTATGAAATTGAAAAATAACCTCTCTACCGCGATATTGGGTATTTCATGGGCGATCCCGAAACAAACTCTGTCCCTTGCTCTGTACAGTGTCTATATTAAACCCCAGTATTTGATATCAGGGGCTGCGGATTATGCATTTACTCGTAATGCGGTTGAAAAACGCCACAGCCTATACAGTCCGGAACGAGTCGAGCGAATGGAAGGGGGATACAGCCGGGATGTGGCGGATGTATTTAAAAGTCAGGCTCAACGAGGAATTTACAGAGGGACGGGCCCGATTAAAGAGAAACTCATGGGAGGCGTTAAACTATTCGATAGGGTGGCGGTCGATCTTGGAATGCAGGCCGCCGTGTCTCAAGCCTTACATGAGTTTAAAGAGGGGAAATTGTCTTACTGGGTGCAGCAAGCGCTGGATATAAAGGATTCGGATATCGCCGGATTATCCCCTACGGAAAAAATGCAGAAAGCATATAAATTCGCGGACTGGACGACTGAGAGATCACAACCGATGTTCTCCCCTGAGCATAGATCTTCTCTCTCGCGGGGCGCCACAGTAGAGAAATTAGCCACTCAGTTCACGGCATTCACAAATCAGATGTTGAACTTAGGCAGAAGGTTATGGAGGGAGGCGGACCGGACAAAAGATCCCGCGAGGTATGCGAATTACCTGCATTTCCTATTTCTGTTGTATGTTGTAAATACCGGTGGAGTATTTCTGATACACAAACTCAGGGACTATATTTATAAAAGAGATCAGCGGCATAAAAGAGGATTACTCCTTCAGTTTGGTGAAGCGATTATGGATACAATGCTATCCCTTAATTATTTCATCCGGGATTTGGGTTACTCGGTAAAAAGCAAAGTTAAATACGGCACCTTCCGGGGGGCTGATTACTCATTGCCAATCCTGGAAGTTCCAAATAAAATGACAGATATCGCGGCAAACGGATTCGGTTACTTTTCAGAAAGAAATAGATATAAAAGAAAAAAGATGGCAATTGATTTTATAGATGATTCAATCGCATTGACTTTAATGCTGAATGGGTTGCCGTATCAAACCCCAAAAAGAATAATCCAAAAGCAATTTCTAAAAAAGTAAAATTCACTTTTTCAACGCCTCACCTTTCAGGAACCGGATTTCCTTTTCAAGGTTGCGTATTTTCCGACAAAGTTTTCTGATAATTCTATTTTTCCTCTCGGTGTAATACATCCATTTCACTTTTTCGGCCAAGTTCATTTAATTTTTCTTCCCCCCTATGCCCCTTTTCCCTCAAGCACATCTCCAATCTTAACCGAAGCCAAAAACACTCCAGGAGTAATAGTAAGTTCCTGAGGTAAAAAATTACCTTCTTCATACCTTCCAGTTACTCTGTTAAGGTATTTACATTTCAAACAAACTCCTTTCTCAAACAGTTCTTTACTGAATCCAACAAAAACCATATCCTGCCCACTGGCTCTGTGGGTAAGGACGTCCCCGGTTTCAAGATTTACTTTCATGGTAGTATTCCCCCTTTGAATAACTTTCCCTGATTTGCTTCCGCAGAAATTCTCATCTTCGCAATCTCGCAATATTTCTCTGAAATTTCAATCCCTATCCAGTGGCGGTTTAGTTTTTCGCAAGCCACCGCTGTTGTTCCTGACCCGAGAAAAGGGTCTAAAACTATATCACTTTCTTTTGTTCTTTCAAATATTATTTTTGACCACGCATTTATTGGTTTGCTGCAAGGATGTTCTTTACACGACGGTTGTTCTGCTAAAATATATGAACAATGATATATCCTTTTTCCTATGTCAAATGGTCTGCCATAATAAATTATAGGTTGACTATCCATACCACCCCATAATTGCATACCTTGAGATGAAGGCATATAAAAACAACCAAAACTATCCCACTGTGGATAATATTTCAAACACTTACTACCTGGTGTCAATATAACTCTTTTTGATTTAACAATGCTTAATTCTATTGCCTTAACGCAAATATCCTTAACATATTCCTCACTATCAATAAAACTATCATATCTTGTTTTATGTAATCTTTGTTTACTTTTAGTTCCACTTACCATTTCACCTATCCCATACGGCGGGTCAGTCAGCACCAAGTCCACCAAGCCGTCAGGGATATCTTTCATTATTTCAAGGCAATCCCCACAGTAAAGTTTCCCGAGCTCGGTTTCAAAATAAGGTTTTACTTTCACGTTCTTCCCCCCTGTTTCCCCTTAGTTCTAAAAACCTTCAAATCAGTCAACCTTATACATCCTTGCACACCCAATCCCAACCCGGGGAGCGCGGGGGCGCTCTTTCCTGAGTAAGGGGCGGTGGAGTCCATATTTTGCGTTTTTTCGTATTAAAAGCCCCTTCCAAGCTCCCCTGCCGGATGTGCTGCCTTATATACCCTATTCTGCCCCTCCTTGTACTCTTTATGCGTAATATACGGTCCGGTAATGTTATATGTCAGTTCATTGTCCCCGGCCAATATACGCGATTCTGCGAACCCCCTTTCAACAAACCACCTGGCATACCGTAAGCTGCTTTGCGCGCCGATCCCTGCCTTCCAACAATCCATTGCCACTTGGCTTGACCGGGCAGGACACATATTCACCATAATGTCATAAGCGCCTTTCTCTTTTGATGTACCGTTACTCATTATTTGCCTCTCTTTTTTCTGTGTCCATTCACTTTATTGGTATAAAAGGTAAATTCCCTTGACTGGGTTTATAATTCATAATCAAAACTTCTGTGCGCCGTTCCTTTTTCATACCTTTGGAGGAATGCGCACTACAAACTGAAATCTCCTTGTGGACTTTTGTCCATTTCTTGCCAGGAAATAATTTATCCCACAATGTGGGGTGTGCATAATTGCTAAACAGAACTGGTCCGGACCATTTATTGAGTATTTTTGTGAGGTCCTCAATGTCTTTCATTGTCCATTTAACCCCGTAGTAACTGGACAATATTTTATTCCCTCTGATATATGGAGGATCTGCATAAATAAATGAACCTTTCTTTTTGTAACCTTTGTAATTTAGCAATTTACGAAAATCCAAATGTTCTACGATAGCGGTTTGCAATAATTCTGCAACCCCGTCTAACTCTCTAATTGGGCAAATAAATCTACTGGTACATGCAGCCATTTTTCGAGTGCCGTCTTCTTCATTTACGCCAACTTTAAACCTTCCCGAGCTGGGTATCCATGTTCCTTTATTGCTACTTGCGGCAGATACGCCGAAGTCATACTTATGAGTATTTTTTGTCGCACCCCCGCCAGAGAAAGACATTCGAGATATACAGAAAAATTTCCATGCCCTTTTTATTGTGTCCCGGGAGCCCTCTTTATTACAGAGTTCTGCGAAAAGTTCCCTACTATAGGGTGTGTATTTAAGCATACGGATGAGATTTTTTCTACGGTCGGGGATTTTTAGACATTCAAAGAAATTAACGATATCTGAATTCACGTCATTGAGTACTGCAGGACAGGGGCCAATAGCAAAATATACCCAAGCGGCGCCGCAAAATGGCTCTATGTAAAGATCATATTTATCAGGGAAGTGTTCAAGTACCCAGTTTACAATTCTCCCTTTCCCCCCGATCAGTGTCAATGGACTCCTCATTTCTTTTTCCTCGCTCCAATTCTGTCAATCCAAATTCCAACGAACACTGCCGCTATTCCTGCTATTATCATTTTGAGTAGGGTCACGCCGGAAACTCCCTCATATATCCATCCCAACTTCCGGCGGCGCTTCAATCCCGACAATCTGCTTAATACTTTCCTTCCACCTTACCTTTGGCTTGTCTTTTAATTCCTGATACAACCTTCTGATTTCATTATTGCGCTGTAACGCCTCTATTTTCCTGCACGCTTCCCATACTTCCCTTTGCGACGTATCTACCCTATCCGCTATTCTATTCATCTTCCCGAACCAGATATTATCGGTTATATAATCAACCGTTCCGCTATAAACCGCCTTTGCAGTTTCAACACCACCCAGCATTGGCTCTGAACTTATGCTTGTCTTAAACCCATTTTCAAACGCATATTTCAGCGCTCTTATTCTTTCTTCCGGCGCAGGTGCTCCCGGCTCCCAGAATTTACATTTACTTTCGCTCACACTGCCTATCGTAAATCTGAACAAGATATTTTCTACAAATCTTTTGTCATCATAATATCTGCTCTTATCCCTCAAGACATCGCATATAAATTTTATACATTCAAAATGTGGCTTGCTTACTACCAAAATTTTATTGCCTGCTTTTAATATATTACAAATTGTATTCAATGCCCCTTCCAAATAACACTGCGTAATATCGTGTGTCGTAGGAAACATAATCACGCCGTCTTTTTTGTTCCAACGCTTCATTGATTTCGGTGTATTTATCCTTTCATTTTTCCAGTCATCTTTATTTCTGATTTGCTTTCGTCTTAAAGAGCCTGCTCTTGCATAACAATATCTGCAATTATGCGAACACCCTTTGCCTATATTATAACTTTCACTTGACCATTCCCTCGTCCCTGTCGGTTTTACGCTCATTTTATTCCTCCTTATTCAACTTCTCGGCTATTTCAGTTGCGCATTCAACTGCAAATTCTACTTTTTTTAATCCACCTACCAATGATACGCCTGTAGTTTTTTTAACAATTATATCCTCAATCATTTTCTCATCCACCTTCCGGTTTTCCTTGATGGCGGATAGTTTGGATTTTAGTTTTTCGTTTTCTTGCTCTATTGATATAATTTCGGAATCAAAAGGTTTTTCCGCCGTTGCTAAACTATCAATTAAATATTTTTGTATATGTTCTTTATCTGAAACCATACTTGCGGCATAGTCAATAATGAATGCTAATCTAATATGTCTTTCCTTCAACTCCGCAACCTCGGCTTTTAACTTTTCATTTTCGGCTTGAAGTTCTAACCATACCTTTGTATCAGTAGTTATTTTAATACGGTCGCACCGCCTGATTGAATCTATTATTTTATTCAAAGTTTGTTCCTGCTTTTTCAACTCCTTTATCTCCTCATCCTTACCTTTAAGCAATCCCAAGTATTTCAATACCTGCTGTTTAAGGTCGGCGATTTCCTTGTCGGCGGTTCGGGTGTTCCAATGTTCAATCGTTATCCACCTTGTTGGACAATGAAAACATCTCACTAAATTATTTTCATTTTTAATGGGAGCACTCCCACAAAACGGGCACGGCTTTAATTTCTCACTCATTTTTATTTCCCCCTTAATCTTTTTGAGATTGCTTTTACTATTTCATTTGCTATTCTTTCCTTGCTCGCCAGAAAACATTCCTTTATTATTTCATCTACTATCTCATCAAGTTGTTCTTGGCTCGGCAAAAACTTTTCAACGATTTCTCCTACTGTTGGATTATTTTTCACGTCTTCCTCCTTTTCTTCTTCCGGCATATTTTACCCGCAAATATAGCAGGAATACAAATACTCAAAGAAATTATTAAAGGAATTAAAAACATAAACTTTAGTGAACCTTCTCCGCAAGTAAAAATTATTATCATAGAAAAAATCCCCATCCAAGAAATGGTTGCCTCACAATCAGTTAAATATCTCATCTCACTTCCCCCTTATTCAATGCCAACTCCTCGGCTATGGCGTGGGCTAATTTAGGATAATCATCTTCCCATACGCAAATTTCTGCTACGCCGTCAGAACCAGAAAACTTTAATAATATCTCCTCAATCTTCCCCTCATCCACCTTCCGGTTTTCCTTGAGGGCGGACAGTTCGGATTCGGCGTTAAGACATCTTTTTTCCCATTCTGTAATATGGCTGTTGACATTTTCGTTTTCACACATCATTTCTACTGCGCTCATCTCTTTTAGACGATTAATTTTCGTTTCCAACTCCGCAACCTCGGCTTTGAGTTTTTTATTCTCAGTAATCAATTTCCTACAAAATTTTTGGTCTTCCCCCCAACCTTTATCACTTACATTTAAGAGATTCTCTAATATTATATTCTCCTTATCCTCTTTGGCGAGTTTAACTTTGAGATTTTCAATACCATTTCTCAACCCTTGATTATTTTTAGACAGTTTAGACAATGACTGCTTTTCCCATATTTCACTTTCCCTTTTCAACTCTGCAACCTCGGCTTTGAGTTTATCCTCTAATACTATAGAACCCATTTCACATTTATCGCAATATTTGCTCTTGTTTTTTATTATTTCATTTTGCTCTTCAATTTTCTCATTCAACTCTTTCATCTCCTCATCCTTCCCCGTAATAGTTTCGTCGTCGGCTTGTAGCAGTTTCAAATATCCGCTGATTTGCTTTTGCAGGGCGGCGAGTTGCTTTTTTCCCTGCTCATACTTTTTCTGGTAATAATCCGCCATATCCTCACAATCACAAACCCTGATTTCTTCGTTCATTTTTTAACCCCCTCTGACATCATCTTTTAGAAAAATAGGTTCTTTACTCGGCAATTTTGATTTCAATTTATCTATCAGTTCGTTCCTATCAAACAACATTCTTTGTAAATTAGAAATTAGTTTTTCAAGGTAGGTAGTTTCCTTGTCGGCGGTTCGGGTGTTCCAATTCTTCAAACATTTTTTATCGTCTGGGATAGGATAAGTTAAATCACTTCTTGCACCGCAATCATTACAAATCACGAAATGTCCTTCACAAGATAAATTTTCACTCCCACAAAACGGACACGGCTTTAATTTCTCACTCATCTTCTTTCTCCTTTTCCGTAGCTTTTTCCTGTCGCCTTTCTTCATTCAGAGCACCCCAGTCCCGCTCGGCGTTTTCTTTATCTGTCCGTATTTTTCTCATACACAGTTTAGAGAGTTCTTCCATTATATCACCATTCCCTACAAGCAGGTCGGTAATATCAATTCTCTTTTCAGCGTGACACCATATAATCGTGTAAATTACATAATTACCGTCTGTACATTCTCCCAAAATATCAATGTCCTCTCCGCTCCACCTGATTTTTATGTTCATGATTTTTCCCCTATTCCCCTTCGTCGGAAACTTCTTTTTACTTTATTAAACCTCTCCAGCGGATAGTAGCGCATATCCTCAAACATCTTTCTTAATGATAAAAATATCTTTTCCGCAAATGGGAGTTGCTCAGTATAATCTTTCCAGATTGCGATACTTCCTTTCTTTTTATCAAGTAAGAGGGCGCCGGCTGATCCAAACCTCATCCCAGGATGAAGCCCGTATTTAACAAGGTATTTATTTTCAATGTTATCCTCTACCCCAAGAATATTTGCTATGCACTGGATGGCTATTTCCAGATCATAAAAATCTTTTGAAGATTTATAGTCCATGTAAGTTAATTTATTGTGAAAAAATAGTGTCCGGTCGCCAGTAAAACAGAAGTCATATTTCGGGGAGTATAGGGGGAGTTCCGTAAATACCGTTTTACCGATAAACTTTTTATTTTCTTCCTCCCATAACCTGTAAGAGTTGAAGCAGTTCTGTGCGCCCTCAGATAATTCAACAGGAATAACCCCCTCTGAAACATAACAACGAAGGGCTTTATGTGCATCCGTTCCGATCCCCTTCTCTCTATCACTGTTTATCTTCGGCTGCTGCTTGGCTATTTTCAAGAGTTCAGTTTGAGTAAAAGGACTTATCCCTTCTGATGCCACAAAAGGAATAATCTCTTTAATCAGATACTCCGCGCTGCACCGGGCCCCATAACCCATTGCCCAGGGCTGTTTTAAGAGGTCTTTTATTTCGCTGAAAGACGGCGGACTGTACCATTTCCCGGCTTTGCATACTGAATACAAATGTGAAACATCATCAAGTTCCAGGTAATACTGCATCCTCGGACGTTTTTTCTTTCTTTTGAAGAAGTTCATTTTAATAGGTTAATTTTTATCTGCTTTTCCTCGCATTTATTTTCTGGGTCAATGCCAAATGTAACCAGCTGATTATGCTTCCGGCACCTTTTCCTGAATTCTTTTATTTCTGATTTTGTCCAGTATGTTGGTAATACATTCGGTGGTAATTGATTATCATACCAACAGTCCGAAACTTGGCAGTTCCATACTTTTAAAAGTTCCAATTTTTTCATATTCGATTCAAATGAAATCTTCCAGTTGCATATCATAAACACCATTATATCATTGCCTTTATATTTCGCTTGCTTTAGCGTATCTACTGCTTTTTTAATTTTATACTGATCTTTGAAATACCAATCCCATGCCATCCTTATTTTTCTGATCCGAGTGCTTTTTAATTCATCCGCAATTTTTGAAGTTAAAAAACGGTAATCAATGCCACAGACAAGTTCGTAATAAACTGCGTTCCCATCGACCCGTTGTTCTCCAAGTTTTTGAAGTATCCCGATGCAATCTGGTTTACATAAAAGGTTCATATCCATAATCTTCACATTATTTCTGACTATTTCAGGTATTCCAAATATTTTGATTTTTTGAGGTTCATAGCAATATGGACAGTTATTCGGGCATCCTTCCGTTATGCGAATCCATTGCTCTTTTTCATTATATTTATTGTATGCTCCGTAACTATATTTCATTTTGATTTTGCTTTTTAACATTATCCCGGGGAGTCCTATACGACAAATCATCCCGGGAGCTTTTCAACCTACTCTGCAGCACAGTAATTCTTTTCTCAATACTTTGAACCAGTCCATAAGCCTTGTGCTTTATAAATCTTATATGTCGGGTTGCGTAATTATTCTTCAACTGTTGTTCCACATAACTGCATCTCCCGTCGGCACGTTTCTCATAAGTTTGAATATCAACAAAGCACCCCGCGGTAGCAAGGATATTATGAACCCGGGCAAGATGTTCCGACAATGTTTCCATCTGCTCCTCTATTACTGGTGGGGAATCGTCAACCACTTCCATCGTCGCGCGGTATGCTTTGTCAAGTTCGGGGAATACAGCCTCACAATACTTTTCAGGACCCGCTCTCAACACGGCCTGTAAATCCGGAAATGTCATTGGAACTGGTGGACTGTTCATTTTTTATTTTTTAGTGATTTCAAGCCGTATTCTAAAATTCTGATTTGCATTTTCATCCTCGCCGCTGACCTCGCCGCTGACGTCGCTGACGCCGCTGACGCTGCTGTCCTCGCTGCTGACGCCTCTGTTGCTTCTTTCCTTGCTGTTGCCTCGGCCTCCTTCTTCTCTGCTTTTTTCGC
>SDBT01013145.1_pt1 | contig 13278 bp, 13 predicted proteins | sample 2277101 | NCBI WGS metagenome assembly SDBT01 (sample SAMN10404973, study PRJNA504765) | marine sediment metagenome | isolation source: marine sediment core GS10_PC15, 103 cmbsf | place: Arctic Ocean: Southern Knipovich Ridge | collected 2010 | reverse complement strand
CTACAACCATCACATCATGCGAGCCGGTTTCCATCATATAGTCTATTTGACCTAGTTTTTCACCTTGTTTTGTTATGACTGCCAAGCCTTCCAAATCTTTCCAATAAAACTCATTTTTTTTAGCTTCTGGCAGCTCACTTTTTAAAATGGCAATTTCTTTATTCGTAAACTGTTTTACTTTATCTCTATCATCTATGCCGGTAATGTGGACGATGAGATGATTATCATGTTGTTTTCGTGCATCAGTCGTTAATATTTCCCAGCCATTTTTGGCCTTAATATGCCAAGTTTGATATTCCCTCAATGTTTCTGGCGTATGGCTTGGTGAAAAAACCTTTACCCAGCCTTTTACGCCATACGGCGCGCCAATTTTGCCAACGATAAGATGGCTTTTTTCATCTTCACTCATCAGATTATTGAGCTGCTTGCTTTTTATGTTCTTTCATCAAGCTTTTGACGCGCGAAGATGGTTGCGCACCTTGGCCTATCCAAGCCTCAATTCGCTCCAAATTAATCTTTAAACGAAGCTCTTCGCCTCTTGCAACTGGATTAAAGTAGCCTAATTTTTCAATGAATCGACCATTACGTGCTCGGGCTTTATCAGCCGCAACTACATGATAAAATGGACGTTTTTTCCCACCGTGTCGTGCTAAACGTATTACAACCATTTTTGTTAGTTTCCTTAAGAATTAAAAGCCGGCATTCTACTGTAAAAATCAATGATTTGGAAGCAACTTCCCGGAAATTTCATTATACGATTATCCGCTATAGCGGATAAAAGCAAACTTATCCTCTATTATAGCGGATAAAACTATAGAAAGACCTATGATAGCAAAAACCCCTCAAATCAGGTAAAATCGCGGGTTTTATGGCTAGGAAACTAAGTGGCTGATCTTCAAAACATTCGAAATTTCTCGATTATTGCTCATATTGATCATGGGAAATCGACACTATCTGATCGGTTTATCCAGTTTTGCGGCGGGCTTTCGGATCGTGAAATGTCCGCGCAAGTGCTGGATTCGATGGATATTGAGCGTGAGCGAGGCATCACAATCAAGGCTCAAAGCGTCACGTTGAATTACAAGGCCCGCGATGGGCAGACATATAAACTCAATTTCATTGATACGCCGGGCCATGTTGATTTTGCTTATGAAGTATCTCGCTCGCTTGCGGCTTGCGAGGGTGCTTTGTTGGTTGTTGATGCTTCTCAGGGTGTTGAAGCTCAGACGGTTGCTGTGTGTTATATGGCAATCGAGCAAGGTTTAGAAATTATCCCTGTGCTTAACAAAATTGATTTGCCGCAAGTTGAGCCAGAGCGAGTTATTCAAGAGATTGAAGAAATTGTCGGGCTTCCGGCTAAAGATGCGCTGCGCGTCAGTGCAAAAACTGGCTTGGGGATTGAAGATTTATTAGAACTTTTAGTCGCCAAAATTCCATCGCCGAAAGGTGATCGTGATGCTGCCTTGCAAGCGCTTATCATTGATTCTTGGTTTGATAATTATTTAGGCGTTGTTTCACTCGTGCGAGTGATGCAAGGTGTGTTGCATGTGAAAGAAAAAATTCTTGTGATGTCGACAGGGAAATCACATCAAGTAGACAATATCGGAGTATTTACGCCAAAACGTTTAGAAACAGGTATTTTAGAAGCAGGTGATGTGGGTTACGTTGTTGCTGGCATTAAAGATCTCAATGGCGCGCCTGTTGGTGATACATTAACGCATGCGCACAACGCGGCCGAAGAAGTATTGGCTGGATTTAAAAAAGTGAAGCCACAAGTATACGCTGGATTGTTTCCAGCAGATTCAGATGATTATTCTGCTTTTCGTGATGCGCTTGAAAAGTTAAGTTTAAATGATGCGTCGTTATTTTATGAGCCAGAAAGTTCAAGTGCGCTGGGTTTTGGATTTCGTTGCGGGTTTTTGGGCTTGTTGCATATGGAAATTGTGCAAGAACGTTTAGAGCGTGAATATGATCTTGATCTAATTACAACAGCACCGACCGTTATTTACGAAGTGCTTTTAAGCAACGGTAAAACCATTCATATTGACAATCCAGCGAAACTGCCTGAGCCAAACTTTGTTGAAGAAATTCGCGAGCCGATCGTTACGGCAAATATTTTAGTGCCGCAAGAATTTGTTGGTAGTGTGATTAAGTTATGTATCGAAAAACGTGGTATTCAAACTAAAATGCATTATCATGGCTCACATGTGGCGATCAGTTATGATTTGCCGATGCATGAAGTGATTCTCGACTTTTTTGATCGATTAAAATCAGTCAGCCGAGGTTATGCTTCGCTTGATTATGCTTTTACTCGATTTCAAGCGGCAGATCTTGTGAAGTTGGAAATTTTAATTAATGGTGGCAAGGTTGATGCGTTGGTATCGATTATTCATAAAGAACAGTCTTTTCATCGAGGGCAAGCGTTAACGCGACAATTAAAAGATATTGTGCCGCGACAAATGTTTGATGTAGCCATTCAAGCAGCGATTGGCAATCAAATTATTGCACGAACAAGTGTGAAAGCATTGCGAAAAAATGTGACGGCGAAATGTTATGGCGGTGACGTGTCACGAAAACGAAAATTGCTTGAGAAACAAAAGAAAGGTAAAAAACGCATGAAAAAAGTAGGTAAGATTGAGTTACCTCAAGCTGCGTTTTTGGCCGTACTTAGTATAGAGAAATAGTTTTGGAGAAATAATTGTGAATTTAGACTTTCCGTTAATTTTAGTGTGTTTAACTTTTTTTTCTGGCGTCATTTGGTTTTTTGATGCCCGGTTTTTTCGCGTCAAGCGAGAAAAATTAAATAGAAATGAACCGTGGTATGTTGATTATGCGCGATCATTGTTTCCCGTATTTTTAATTGTATTGATTATTCGATCTTTTATCGTGCAACCTTATCGCGTTCCTTCGGGTTCACTTGAGCCAACAATATTGCCAAATGATTTTATCATTGTGAATCAATTTGCTTATGGGTTGCGATTGCCTGTTTTAGATACTAAAATTTTATCGATTGGTGAGCCAAAACGTGGTGATATTGCTGTATTTCGTTATCCGGCGCGCCCGAACATTAATTACATCAAACGAGTTATTGGTGTGCCGGGCGATCACGTTGTTTATCACGATAAACAATTGACGATTAATGGAAAATTAATATCACAAAAGTTCTTGAAGAATACCGTTGATATAGAGCCTGGGGGAAATATTCCATCTGAATTACGAGAAGAAAATTTAAATACTGTTAAACACAATATTCTGGTGCACAAAGACGGTTCACAAGAATTAATACCAGTTGATATTACTGTGCCAAAAGGGATGTATTTTATGATGGGCGATAATCGTGATAACAGTGGCGATAGTCGTTTTTGGGGTTTTGTGCCAGAAAAGAATTTGGTTGGAAAAGGCGAAATTATTTGGATGAGCTGGGACGGCAAGAAACATCGAGTGCGTTGGCATCGGATTGGAAATCGTTTATAAGAGGATTAAGGTGTGAATGAAAAATTACATTCATTGATGCAGAATATTGATTATGAATTCAAAGATGAAGCTTTATTGCAGCTTTCGTTAAGTCATCGAAGTTTTGGAAAGAATAATAACGAGCGTTTAGAATTCTTGGGCGATTCACTTTTAAATTTTGTTGTGGCAAGTGAGTTATTCAATCTATTTCCAACGGCTAAAGAAGGGCAATTAAGTCGGCTGCGCGCTAATATGGTTCGTGAAGACACGTTAGCAGAAATTGGAATAGAGTTTCAATTGAGTGAATATATACAGCTAGGCGTTGGCGAAATGAAAAGCGGTGGTGCCTTTCGTCCGTCAATTGTTGCAGATGCGGTTGAGGCGGTCATTGGTGCCATTTACTTAGATTCAGGTTTAGATGTTTGCTATCAGTGTGTCAAAAATTGGTATGAAGAGCGTATCAACGCACTCTCACTTTCTGATGTGATTAAAGATCCTAAATCTCGATTACAAGAATTATTACAAGCACAACAATTGCCATTGCCAGAATATAATATTATCGAAACAAAAGGACAAGAGCATGAGCAATTGTTTGTTGTTGAATGTAAAACAGCTTTGCTTGATCATGTGGTTCATGCAGAAGGCGTGAGTCGTCGTAAAGCGGAACAAGAAGCAGCTGAAAGAGTGCTTGAGGAATTAAAAAATGGCAATCCCAGTTAAAACCCAAGATAAAATACAGTGCGGTTATGTTGCAATTATCGGACGGCCGAATGTTGGTAAATCTTCGCTTTTAAATAAAATTCTCGGGCAAAAGTTATCGATCACTTCAGACAAGCCTCAAACGACTCGTCATCAAATTTTAGGTGTGTCGACAAAAGCTTCTGCACAAGTGGTTTACGTCGATACACCTGGCCTTCACCAAAAAACAAAGCGTGCGGTTAATCGATTAATGAATAAAGCGGCTGCAAGTGTCATTCATGATGTCGATGCGATTATTTTTATGATTGACGCGCGATATTGGCACGATGAAGATGAGTGGATTTCAAAAAAGATTGAAAAAGTTAAAAGTCCCGTTTTAATCGCATTAAATAAAGCTGATCTTGTTAAAGATAAAACAAAGCTCTTACCTTTAATGCAAAAATTGGCATTACAATTTCCACAAGCAGAAATTATGCCGCTATCTGTTACTAAAGATGTGAATATAGATATGCTTGAGAAATGGGTACATCAATATTTGCCTGAACAGCCATACCTGTTTCCAGCAGATCAGATTACCGATCGTGACGAACAATTTATTATCTCTGAAGTGGTTCGTGAAAAAATCATGCGCGCAACAGGTCAAGAAGTGCCTTACGAAACTGCAGTGACAGTTGAAGAGCTTAAACGAAAAGATAATATCCTTCACATTGACGTGATTATTTGGGTGGAACGCCAAGGACAAAAGATTATTTTGATCGGCAAAAAGGGTGAACGTATGAAAGAAATAGGGCGCCTTGCGAGACTCGATTTAGAAAAAAGATTTGGCATAAAAGTTTTTCTTCGATTATGGATTAAAGTCAAAAAAGGCTGGTCTGATAACGAGAAACAATTGTCGAAGTTAGGGATGGGGTGATTTTAAGTAGGAGATTGTAATGAGAGATAAAGCTAAACCAAGCAAGCCTGATTCAAAAATTAAAGTTAAAAACCTTAAGGAATTTTTTCAGAAATTACCTAAACTTGATAAAGAAGATCAAAAGAATATTGAGCGCGATTTTTCTCTTATTAGAAAATCAGCCGGACATGAGAAAAATTCCTGGGATTGATTTTCATGACAAACAATTTACACAGCGCCTTCGTTTTACTCGCTCGGCCGTATCGAGAGACGAGTTTGCTCATTGATTTTTTAACTAAAGATGAAGGGCGCATTAGTGTTATTGCACGTGGCGTTCGCAGAAAAAAATCAAATTGGAAAGCAATTCTTCAATCTTTTATTTCTTTGACCATTAGTTATGGCGGCAAAAGTGATCTCGGCATCCTATATTCCGTTGAACAGAATCAACAAACATCCCGTTTGCAAGGTCGCGCATTAATGTGTGGTTTTTATATGAATGAATTATTGCATCGCGTTTTGCATCGTCACGATCCTTGTTCTGAAATTTTTGATGCATATATTGAAGCTTTGCAAAATTTAAATTCATCGAATGATGAAATCGTCTTGCGAAAGTTTGAAAAAAAGTTATTACATGAATTAGGCTATGGTTTGCAAATCAAGTATGAGGTGATAACCCATCTTCCGATTGAGTCAACAAAGTATTATTATTTTACGCCACACCATGGTTGTACTGAGTTTTCGCAAGCCTTTGACAATCAAGTTTCAGTTTTTTCAGGCAAGCATTTGTCGGAGATTGATCAAGATAATCTAGATGATCCGGATGTATTAAAATCTGCCAAACGACTCATGCGACTTGCTTTTCAGCCTTTACTTGGCGATAAACCTTTAAAAAGCCGAGAATTGTTTGTTAAATCGCTTGATTAAAAGGTTGATTCTGTGTTCAATTGATAGAAATAAGGATGTTTTCTATGGACGCTAAAAATATCATTTGGTTTAAGGATCTCGGCATTGACGATGTCGCTCAAGTCGGCGGAAAAAATGCTTCGCTTGGTGAAATGATTCAACACCTTTCTTCATCTGGCGTTGTTGTGCCAAATGGTTTTGCGACAACGGCCGATGCTTTTCGCGACTTTCTCAAATACAATCATTTAGAAAATAAAATTTATGAGAAGCTCAATAAACTTGATGTCAGTAATCTTCGGGCGCTGAAAAAAACAGGCGGTCAAATTCGCAAATGGATTGAGGACGCGACTTTTTCAGATGAACTTATTGCGGACATAACGAAAGCATATGATGAGCTCGCTTCGAAATTCGGAAAAACATTTTCTGTCGCTGTTCGTTCTTCTGCAACTGCAGAAGATTTGCCTGAAGCTTCATTCGCCGGCCAACAAGAAACGTATCTTAACGTTTGTAGTCTAAAACAAGTGTTATGGGCGATCAAAAAAGTATTTGCATCGCTTTTTAATGATCGAGCTATCGCTTATCGCGTTCATAATAATTTTGAGCATAGTCAAGTTGCATTATCTGCAGGCATTCAATACATGATTCGAAGCGATATCGGCGCAAGTGGCGTCGCCTTTAGTATTGATACGGAAACCGGATTTTCAAATGCTATTCTTATTAATTCATCATATGGTCTGGGCGAAATGGTTGTGCAAGGTGCCGTGAATCCAGATGAATATTTTTTATACAAACCAAATATTGAAAAAGATATTTGCTCAATATTACGTAAAAAACTCGGTCAAAAAGCGATTAAAATGATTTATCGTAAAAGACCATTGTCAAAAAAATTCACCAAGATTGTGAGTGTCAACCCAAAAGACCGCTTAAAATTTGCTTTAAGTGATAAAGAGGTTGAGGCATTAGGTAAACATGTGCTGGCAATTGAAAGGCATTACAAAAAACCAATGGATGTTGAATGGGGAAAAGACGGTCGAGATGGAAAGCTTTATATTTTACAGGCGCGTCCAGAAACGGTTGAAAGCCGTGTTGATCGCCGAGTGATTGAAGAGTTTAACTTAAAAGAGAAAGGTAAAGTGCTTATTTCTGGTTGCAGTATTGGGCATAAAATTGGCGCAGGTAAAGTCAGTTTATTAAAAAGCACAAAAGAAATGAATAAATTTCGAGAGGGCAATGTTTTAGTCACAGACATGACGGACCCTGATTGGGAGCCGATCATGAAAAAATCTGCTGCGATTGTGACAAATCGTGGCGGCAGAACGTGTCATGCAGCAATCGTTGCGCGTGAATTAGGAATCCCTGCCATTGTTGGCACGTGTGATGCGACAAAGAAAATTGCCAATGGAAAAGAAGTCACCGTTTCTTGTGCTGAAGGTGATACTGGATTTGTTTATGAGGGTTTAGTTAAATATGATGTGAAGAAAACCAGCGTTGATAAAATGCCTGAATTACCGGTTAAGATCATGCTTAACATGGCAAATCCAGATAATGCGTTTGCGTTAAGTTTTTTGCCAAATCATGGCGTTGGTTTGGCCCGACTCGAATTTATTATTAATGATATGATTTCAATGCATCCAAATGCATTGTTAAATTTTAAAACTTTGCCAACACATTTAAAGAAAATCATTTTAAAACGAACAGCCGGTTATGAGAATCCAGTTGAATTTTATATTGAGAAATTAAAAGAAGGGGTTGCGACGATTGGTGCAGCATTTTATCCAAAACCTGTCATTGTGCGACTTTCAGATTTTAAAACGAATGAATATGCAAATTTAATTGGTGGCAGTTTGTATGAGCCGCATGAAGAAAATCCGATGATTGGTTTTCGCGGAGCAGGGCGTTATGCTGATGAAAAATTCAAAGCGTGTTTTGCACTTGAATGTGAAGCTTTACGTCGAGTTCGCGATGATATGGGATTAACGAATGTCGAAGTCATGATTCCATTTCCACGAACCGTGAAAGAAGCCAGTAATGTGATTAAAATCATGGCAGAAAATGGATTAAAGCGCGGGCAAAATGGATTAAGAATTATTTTAATGTGCGAAGTGCCATCCAATGCTATTCTAGCTGAAGATTTTCTTGAAATTTGTGATGGTTTTTCAATTGGATCAAATGATTTAACACAGTTAACGTTAGGTTTAGATCGTGACTCGGAACTGGTATCAGAATTATTTGATGAGCGAGATAAGGCGGTGAAATTTTTATTATCTCGTGCAATTTCAACGTGTTTAAGGTTAAATAAATATATAGGGATTTGTGGACAAGGGCCATCCGATCATCCCGATTTAGCAAAATGGTTGTTGGATCAAAATATTGGAAGTATGTCGCTGAACCCAGACACAGTGATAGCGACATGGTTATATATTGCGGGTATCGATTAGCGTAGGGGACGCATGCTATGCGTCCCCTACAATAAATAAGGAGAGGAATCATGACAACATGTATCATCGTTGCAAATGCAAGCGAAGCATCAATTTATGAAACAGAGCATGTGCGTGGAAAGAAATTTACGTTCATTGAAAAGTTCGAACATCCAGAAAGTCGTGCAAAGGGCGAAGACTTAACGTCAGATAAGCCAGGACATTATCAAACGGATCATAGCGCACGCAGCGCTTATGAAAAAAGCGATCCCAAACAAGTCGAAGCAGAAAAATTCAGTTGTGAGCTTGCACACCATGCGAAAAAAATGCATGGCTGCAATCAATTCGATCATTTAATTTTAATGATGCCTGCGCATATTCATGGATTCTTCATGAAACATTTCACGTGTAAGTTTTCTAATATCGAACATGTTTCAAAAGATTACACGAAACTGTCGATGGATGAATTGATTGAACAACTTCATGCGAATTTGATGAAATGAACAGTTAAAGGTCTGGCAATGGGCATGTGGAATTAATAAAGTTATATCTCCGAGTCTAAGTATGAGGCGAAGAAGAGATTAATTTAATATATATTTTTTTAGAATATGTGTTAAACCTTGTTTGGTGAGTGGTTTTCTTAATATGTCATTAATATGAACTTCTTCGTAACTTTTTTTATCCCACGCAAAGTCTGTTACAGCAACAATAGGTGTTTCAAGTTTTAGTTTTGATCGAATGATTCGTGTGAGTGACATTCCGTCTATATCAGGTAGTCCTATATCTAATAAAATAAGATTATAACAATTTTTTAATAGCTCCAGCGCTTCTTTGGCATTACTTGCAAGATCGACATGATAATTCATCTCTTTCAGTAATTCTTTAGTGGCAAGTTGACAAATTTCGCTGTCTTCGACAAGCAGAATTTTTTTTGAACAAGATTGATTCTTGTCTGTTTCTTTATTTTCCATGGAGTCTGACTCCTCTTTATCTATCAGTTTCCTGATTTCAGCATCCAACGCTATCGTTATTCTATCAGAATATTACCCATGATCACAACTCTCACAGATGGGTAAGAAGGTAATTATTAATCAACGGGTTATCTAAAAATATGAGATTAGTGAGAAAGAGATGATTGAACGGCCAAAGTGCCAGAACGGCCATCAATAATGCCTTGAATGACTTCGTAGGCTTGAAGAGATTCAGTATTTTTGGCGAGCTCAAGCAAGGTCGTAAATTCAACGTTTTGGTTTTTGAGCTGGATCAAAAATGACTTAAACCAATCGAAATATTTCATGCCTTCAATTTCTGCATGACAAGTAAATATATTTGGATGTTCGTTTGATAACAAAGAAACATAGTGTGACGTTAAATTTTCAAGTGGATATTCCGGTCGGCCAAGTAATTCGTCTAGTGTTGGCAATGTTGTTGGAATTTGTAATGTGTTAAATGTTTTGTTTCCAACTTTTGGGATAAAAGGTGTGCTGCCGCGGCAATCGCTGCCATAAATTAATTTTTCTTTATCATAAGCTGCAAATGTTTTTGCATTTGCTTGCCAGCCTGGAGCGCCGGCGCCGGGTGCATCAAATTCAAAAATGCGTTTGAATTCTTTCGTTGCTTTTTTAAATTCGATAAGAATTTCATCGGCGGACATTTTTGTCACACCATCTTGCCATTTGATATGATCATAGCAATGAATGCCAATATCAAAGCCATCTTCGTAAACAGATCGTAATAATTTTTCGTGACGTCGTCCAATATGCGGGCCAGGCCATAAAACACCGTTTAATAGTGTTCTTAAGCCATACGTGCTAACAACACTTGTTCTTGAGACTTTCTTTAAAAAGCCTGGACGAAAAATACGTTTTAATGCGCGGCCTGTATTATCAGGTCCCAGCGCAAAAAGAAAAGTAGCAGGAATGTTAAGTTCTTTAAAAAGATTAACCATTTGAGGTACACCAATTCGTGTGCCTCGTTCGGTATCGACATCAATTTTGATGACAAATGGTTTAGTCAATGATTTCATCCAGGTGTGTTGCATGATGTTCTAACGTTTCTCGCAGTGCTGTATCCATTTCAACTTTTGGTTCCCAGTTGAGGTATTTTTTTGCTTGCTCGATTTTTGGTGAACGATTTTGAATGTCTTGATAGCCGTCACCATAGTATTTTTCAGAAGACGTGCTAATAATTTTTACTTTGTTGGTCATTTTTTCATAGGCTGGAATTGTTTTGGCGATTGATAATAATTTCTCAGCTAATTCTTTAATTGAAAAATTATTATGAGGGTTGCCAATATTGAAAATTCGCCCATCAGCACAGCCGTCTTTGTTTTCAATAATTTTCATTAATGCGCTAATGCCGTCATCAATATAAGTAAAGCAACGTTTTTGTTTTCCACCATCAACGAGTTGCAGGTCTTTCCCGTGAACAATATTGCTGATGAATTGCGTTACAACGCGTGAGCCGCCTTCACGCAAGTCTTTAATGCTATCTTGTTTTGCGCCGATCCAATTAAATGGACGGAAGAGGGTGAATTGTAAACCTTCATGTTTGCCATAAGCATAAATAACACGATCTAATAATTGTTTTGAAATCGAATAAATCCAACGTTCTTTTGCAATCGGACCTTGCATAAGCGGGCTTGTTTCTTCGTCAAATTCAGTATCTGGGCTGATGCCGTAAACTTCAGAAGTTGATGGAAAGATAACGCGCGTTTTGTATTTTACACATTGACGAATCACTTCGAGATTGGATTCAAAATCTAATTCAAAAACGCGCAATGGGTCGTTAACATAAGTTGCAGGCGTTGCAATGGCAACTAACGGTAAAACAACATCACATTTTTTAACATGATAAGCAATCCATTCTTTGTTAATGGTGACATCGCCTTCAATGAAATGTAAACGTTTATGATCATGGCTATGTTCGAGTTTATCAAACGCCATGTCCATGCCATAAACTTCCCAATCGGTATTGTTGAGAATAGATTCGGTTAAACTATTTCCGATGAAACCGTTAATACCAAGAATTAAAACTTTCATTACCATTTTAAAAATGCTCCTTAATCTAAAATTTTCTTAATTGCATATCGTGGGCGTCGACGGACTTCTCGATAAATGCGACCAACATATTCGCCCATAATGCCAGCGCTCATCAACAAAACGCCCACCAAGAAAAACATAATTGCAAACAAGGTGAAAACGCCTTGTGCTTCGGGTCCAACAATAATTCGCCGAATAAACATATAAACAACGAATAGAAAGCTGAAGAATGAAATAATGAGACCAAGCACAGTAAAAGTTTGCAAGGGGATTAATGAATAACCCGTCATTAAATCAAAGTTTAATTGGATTAAGCTGAATAAACTATATTTTGATGAGCCGCTTCCGCGTTCATCATGTGCTACGAGAATCTCAGTTGGGTTGCGTGCGTAACTGTAGGCAAGCGCTGGAATGAACATGGAAGATTCGCCGCTTGCTACCATAAGATCAACAACTTGTCGACCATAGGCGCGTAACATGCATCCATGATCGGACATGCGAATGCAAGTAATTTTATCACGAATAAGATTAATGATTTTTGACGCGTTACGACGGAAAAAATTATCACGACGTTTTTGTCGAACACCACTGACAAGATCAAAACCTTTTTCCATTTCGGCAACAAGGTTTGGAATTTCTTCCGGTGGATTTTGCAAATCGGAATCCAACGTGATGATGATTTCGCCTTTTGATAATTCAAAGCCCGCGATGACTGCCATGTGTTGTCCAAAGTTTCCATTGAAGTCGATAACTTTTATTACATCTTTTCGTTTTTTATAAAAACTTTCTAGAATTTCAAGTGAGCGATCGTGGCTGCCATCATTGACGAAAATAATTTCATAAGGTTTTGCGTAATCATCCATGGTTTTAATCAGGCGATCAAATAATTTTTCAAGATTGTCTTCTTCGTCATAAACGGGGATAACAACACTAATGTATGGATTGTTCATGTTTAGCCTTACTTCTTAAAAACTTTTTTCATCATATCAATTACGCGATCTTGCTCTTCAAAAGTCATCCATGGAAATAATGGAAGACTTACAATCCGACTCGCAATACTTTCAGTGTTTGGAAAATCGCCTTGTTTATAACCAAATGTGTCGCGATAGTATGAAAATAAATGTACCGCGTCATAATGAAAACCAGTGCCAATATTACCTTCTTTCATCGCTGCCATAAAGTCATCTCGTGACATTTTTGCAGCATCTTTGTTAATTAATGGTACAAATAAGTGCCAAGCATGTTTACAGTCGTAATTTGGTTGACTCATGGGCAGTTGCCATTGGGGCCAGCCATCGAGTAAATTGAGATAGCGATGAGCAAGCTTTGTGCGTTTTTCAATGAAGTTATCGAGCGATGCAAGTTGATGAATGCCAAGCGCGGCCTGAAGATCCAGCATATTAAATTTAAAACCAGGCGCAACAACATCATAATGCTGCGAACCTTCTTTTGAAAATCGATTCCAAGATTCGCGATCGATACCATGAAAACGCAGAATTTCTACCATTTTAGCTAATTTTTCATCGCGAGTTGAAATAGCACCACCTTCGCCCGTTGTCATATTTTTATTGGGATGAAAGCTAAAAATTTGTGTGTCACCAAAACTGCCGATTCGTTTTCCTTTATATGCGGCACCAATCGCATGAGCAGCATCTTCAATAACACGAAGATTATGTTTTTTTGCGATGTCATAAATGGGGTCAAGATCAACAGGCAAGCCGGCATAATGCACGGGTAAAATAGCGCGTGTTTTTGGCGTAATCGCCGCTTCAATTTTACTAACGTCGATATTATAGGTATCTAACTCAGCATCAACAAACACAGGTTTCGCGCCCGCTAATACAATCGTGTTTGCTGTTGCAACAAATGTCAT
>SDBT01013144.1_pt1 | contig 13279 bp, 7 predicted proteins | sample 2277101 | NCBI WGS metagenome assembly SDBT01 (sample SAMN10404973, study PRJNA504765) | marine sediment metagenome | isolation source: marine sediment core GS10_PC15, 103 cmbsf | place: Arctic Ocean: Southern Knipovich Ridge | collected 2010 | reverse complement strand
TCATTGCCATTGTTTCAAAAGATTGCCCGGCCTTTAATTTTGCATAAACTTCATCCATTCTCGCCTTAACCTCAAGCTTCTCTTTTTCATCTACAAGCGTGGAAACTTTCATAATTATATTGCGAAGATGATATTTATTTTCCCCGCCATATTTATCTTTGTGGGTTTCATAATAAGACTTAATGTCCTCTTTGGTAATCACAATTTTGGATGTAACTTTAAGGTTGACAAGCCTTTTTCTGAGTATCTGTTCCTTCATCTGCTTGCGATACTCCTCCATGGTTAATCCATCCTTGGCCAATGCTGCTCTTAGATCTTCATCCGTATAATAATTTGCTTCTTTAATCCGCTCAATGGTTTGATCTATTTCTTTTTCACTGATTGAAATCTTAAAGCGTTTTATCTCCTGATCTGTAATTTTCTGTTCAATTAACTGATTGAGTATATCCTCCCGAGTTTTAAAGAGCACCTTGCTCTCTTCCTCAAGCGGATATCCACGTTCTTTGATCTTATCTGCATATGGCTCAAATAAGCGGTTCAGTTCAAAAAGTGTAATGATGTCATCATTAACCACAGCTACAATCCGATCAACAATTTCTGCACTTTCTGCCCTTGCAACTAAGGTAAAACCGAACGTACAGAAAAGGAAAGTAAATATTATGCAACATACTAAATACTTTAGCATTACTTTAAAAAGTTTACCTGTCATTCCAATATCAATTTTTAGTTTACGAGCCGGTGATCTTTTCCAATTGCGCTTTGTTTATTTCAATCTTGTATTTTTTTTGAAGTTTTTTTATCCACGACTTGTAAGCCTCTTCCATCTTTTTCATGCGTAAATGTTTCATTATGCTTGCACTAATATCTTTTGACACTTCTTTTAAATCTGATGTTAAACTGTCGTCTTTATAATGTTCTTCATAATACTTCGATATATCTTCGAGAGTTATTTCGATCTGCTCACCCAACTCTTTGGCAACCACCTTCTCCAGGAGTAAACGGTTCTTTAATCCTTCTTTCCAGGAATGGTAAGACACTGCATTCTCAAGTAACGTCTGCTCGAATACATCATCGGGATAGTCACCCTTTATATCTGAAACGGCCTTTTCAACTTCTGAATCAGAAACTTTGATGCCAAGCTCCTTGGCCCTTTCCAGAATAATCATCTCCTCGGTCATCTGATAAAAAAGCCGCAACCGGGCATCTCTGACATCGGCAGGATTTTGCATTGCGCTATGTGGATAAGCGGTCTTAGCAATTTCAAAGGCCCTGTTGAACTCGAAAACTGTTACGACGCTGTCTCCGACCCGAATAAAAAATTCATCCTTGTCATTAGATTCAGAATCAGCACATCCTGCTAAGAGACAAATGATCAATAAAACGCCGATCAGAACATTATAGTTGTAAGCGTATCTTTTCATTGATAACCGTTTAGGCCTTGAGCCAAACCCGGATTATGGATTGAGTATTGCGTGTTGAATGAATACTGACGAACTCGTAAAAAGTCTTTTGCGAACGCCATTGAGCAAAATAGACTTTTTACGAAACCATCAATATTTATAACCTGATAATTGCATAAACGTTCAATCGCTAACACGTTGCGCGATATCTTTCAAGATGTTTTTGGTCTGACCCAAAAGATCGGTGGTATTGCCTTTTAACAGTTTGGCTGTAAGAATATGGTCAGGAGCGAACTCAAACCGCTTGTCTTCTGAAACAATCATATCCATGATGCCGGAAGGATTTTTTTGGTGAGCTTCAGAAAAACAAAGTGAAAGCTGCCGTCCTGCCAGATCAAGCCGTTTCACGCCCGCCTTTATGGCCAACACCTTAAGCATGATTTTTAAAAGAAGATTTGCAGCCTCAACCGGCAGGGCGCCGAAGCGATCCATCAACTCTACCTTGAAATCAGCTATCTCGTTGAGTTCCGTCATTTTTGCCAGGCGGCGGTATGCTGTAAGACGCTGGTCAATATCTGGTATATACGATTCGGGTATGGAAGCAGACATAATAATGTTAATTTCCGGTTCCAGACTTTCGCAAACCGGTTCTCCTTTCAGCTCAGACATTGAGTTCTCCAGCAGCTTAAGAAACATGTCATACCCAACCGCAGCAATATGGCCGGACTGTGAAGCACCAAGGACTGTTCCCCCTCCCCTGATCTTCAAATCACTCATGGCGATTTGAAAGCCCGAGCCAAGATCACTGTATTCCATCAGCACCTTCAGACGTTTCTGAGCATCTTTGCCTAATGTACTTTCATTCGGTATAAAAAGGTATGCATATGCCTGTTCATCAAGCCGGCCAACACGGCCACGCAACTGATAAACCTGAGCTAGCCCGAATCTGTCCGCATGATTGACTATTATGGTGTTGGCTGAAGGGATATCAAGACCTGACTCTATTATGGTGGTGCACACCAGCAAGTCTATCTCTTTTTTCATGAACCGGAGCATCACGTCCTCCAAAGCATCCTCATCCAGACGACCGTGGGCAACATCAAGTCTAACCTCGGGCACCAGCTCCTGCAAATGCTTTGCCATTGCCCATATACTATGGATGTTGTTATGAACAAAGAAGATCTGTCCCTTTCTGTTTAATTCTTTTTGTATGGCTTCTGAAATAACGGCATCATCAAATTCAGAAATGTATGTGATAATAGACTTGCGATGCTCAGGCGGTGTTGAGATTACACTGATGTCACGAATTCCCATCAGGGACATGTGAAGCGTTCGTGGTATCGGGGTAGCCGTTAAGGCCAGAACATCCACCGTGCTTCTTATTTTTTTCAACCTCTCCTTATGTCTGACGCCAAAACGTTGCTCTTCATCAAGCACAATAAGACCCATGTCTTTAAATACCACATCTTTCTGTATCAGCCTGTGAGTTCCAATGACAATATCTATCTTTCCAGCCTTAAGATCATTTATTATTTCCCGCTGTTCCCGTAAAGAACGGAATCTGCTCAAGCATGCTACATTAACCGGGTAACGCTCAAAACGGCCGGAAAACGTCGCAAAATGCTGTTCTGCAAGCACTGTGGTTGGAACAAGTACAGCAACCTGTTTGCCTTCATTAACGGCCAAATATGATGCGCGCAGAGCAACCTCTGTCTTACCGTATCCCACATCACCACATACCAGCCTGTCCATTGGAATCGGGGTTTTCATATCATTCAGCACCTCTTCGATGGCTTTGATCTGGTCTGCTGTCTCCTCATAAGGGAAACCGGCTTCAAAATCCCGGAAATCACTGTCGACCTCGCTGAAAGCATGGCCTTTCTTAACTCTACGCTCAGCATAGAGTTGAAGAAGCTCTCCGGCAATCTTCTCCGCCGATCTTTTTACCCTGGCCTTAACTCGCTGCCATGATTTGCCGCCCATCTTGTCAAGAGCAGGCTCGATTCCATCCACCCCCATATATTTCTGAACCATGCTCATCCGATCTACAGGGAGATAGAGCTTGTCATCATCTTTATAGATAACCAGAAGAAAATCATTGCTCGACCCGTTCAGGTTCAGTTTTGCCAGACCCTCATACTGCCCAATGCCGTGTTCAACATGAACTACAAGATCCCCCTTTTTTAAATCTTCAAATGAAAGGAGTTCGGTTCGACCCTTTTGCTCGGGTTTTATTCTGTGACGATGTTTTGCCCCGAATATTTCATCCTCCGTAATAATGGCCAGAGATTCAACCGGCCAGACAAACCCGGAGGAAACCTGACCAAGGCATACGTATACCAGGCCTTTGTCCTGTTTAACATCAGGGAAACCGTCAATAAGTCTGATATGGATACCGTACGGCACCAAAAGCGACTTCAGCCTGTCGGCCTGTAATTGTGTTCTGCAAACAATAAGTGTAACACATCCTGATTGCATTTGATCATTGATCCAGTTTGCCAGCGGCGAAAAAAGACTCTTTTCACGACGACGCTTAAATTCCAGGCTTATAGCGGAGTTGTCTTTAACGGAAAAATTAAACTGCCGAAAAGTCCGCTTATTATCCAAGACCCCTTCTGACACAGGGAGCATTTTAACCTTTAGCAGCTTTTTGCGCTTAAAGATTTCTTTGACCTTTGACCATTTTAGATAAAGGCTATCGGGTGCGACACAAAGTCTGGCCTCATTACACGCTGCAACAAAGCTGTCTGACGCCTGCTGTCGCGATTGTTTTGCAGCCTTTTCCAAATCAGTCGGTTCCATCAGAATAAAAAGCGCATTATTAGGAACATAGTCAAAAAGAGTGTCAAGGTCGGAATAAATCAGCGGAACCAGGCTCTCAATCCCCGGAAAAAAACCCTCCTTTTTGATGCGATCAACCAGGTTTCTGGCCACGGTTACAGGGATATCTAGCTTCGATGCCTGTTCCCTCACACGGCTTATGATCTGATCAATACGTTCCTTTTTCAGAATCGCTTCCCGGGCAGGTAGTATAACGGCTTCCTGGATGTTTTTGATTGACCGCTGGTTTGCGGCCGAAAAGAACCTTAAGGATTCTACGGTGTCGCCGAACAGTTCGATCCTCAGCGGATCAGAATAAAGTGGCGAAAAAACGTCTAGAATCCCGCCCCTAATACAAAAATCTCCGGGTTCCTCCACTATCGTGGATCGAACATAACCACCGGATACCAGCTTCTCGACCACTAGGTCCCGATCGATCTCCTCACCCGCCATAATAAGCTCGGCATAATCGCATATCTCCTGTTTAGGGATGATTTTTTCCAGCAAAGCACTTGCGGTTGTAACCACAATTGGCGGCGCCTCACTCTCTATCAACCGGTAAAGCGAACTGATCCGCTTGGCTGCTGTTTCGTTGTGGTAGGAGAGATACTTAAAAGGTAAAATATTGTATGACGGGAAATATACAATGGGCGGGCTGAGACTTCCCGAAAAAAACCGCAGGTCTTCTAAATACCATTCAGCATCCTTTTGTGAAGGAACTATCACAACAACTGGAGCTCTGTGTTCCATATATACCCTGGACACAAGATATGCCTTTTCAGATCCGGATAGTCCCGTACAATCAACGCAGCAATCCCTGTCAGGAATTGAATCAATCAAGGACCTAATTGATATTTTTGCTTGATTTTGGTTCATAAACAAAGTAGTTTTTTCGTTATGCCGGCGTAGCTCAGTTGGTAGAGCAGCTGATTCGTAATCAGCAGGTAGGCGGTTCGAATCCGCCCGTCGGCTCCACGGTTTTTATAAGGGTTTCCATTTATTATGCTGGGGACCCTTTTTTTATGCCCTTTTTTGCAAACCGCTATAACCTAATTCCGATCATTGTGCAACAACATGTGGGACCCGTTCCCCTGTCCCGTTTCATTCTTGACATACAGCCAACTTTCGACCATATTCCGTTGTTAAAAACTAAAATATATTCAAACAATTTCAGAAAAGATAAATAACAATCGTGAGTTATAAAATCAGATTCGCAGGAACTGACGGAAGAACGATTCTTAGCGCTTTGGTTACCTCTACGGCAACAAGTGAGAAGCATCAGGATGACTTTCATGGAGCTGTTATTCGAAAAATTCCTGCCATGCCGCCGTTTGCAGCGTCAATGCAGTGGTCAGTGGAATTTATTCCCACAGCAGATAATTCCAAAGAGGCGTATGCCACTGCTATCATTGGCACCATGAAAAACGGCTCAATTTTACTGCAATCATCTTGACATACATTTAATATCCGTATATTATTAGGCAATTACAGACTTTCTTGTAAACATTTCTTTTTTTCAACCATTGATCAATAACATAATGAAAAAATCAAAGCCCTGATCTGGTGAAGCTCCCCGTCCTAAAGGGCGGGGGTTCTGCCTTGCGGCAGTGCTTCGCGGCGGGGAGCAGACCGGTCAATAGTTATCCCGAATTCGGGCTTTGCATCTTGGCAAACTGAAGATTGATGTTCATCAAAGTAACGGAAAATAAATCCAGATAAAAACAAAAAAACGTTCTTTTAGGAGGCGCCATGGCATTAACGAAGAATGATATTGTCACAAGGGTACACGAACTTGGCTTTACCAAGAAAAAATCCGTGGAAATCATAGAATCTTTACTTGAAATTATTAAAAGTACGCTGGAAAAAAGTGAAGATGTCCTGATTTCAGGATTTGGAAAATTCTGTGTAAAGCATAAGAAACAACGGAGGGGTCGAAACCCTGCTACTGGCGCCGACTTGATGCTGAAGGAACGAAAAGTTGTCACATTCAAATGTTCCGGGAAATTAAGGGATAAAATTGACGGCAACGAATAATCCAATACCTTTTGGCTCCTTTGATAACCTTTTCAGATATCTGTAGTGCTGAGCCATACAGACTGGTAAGGATTCAACCGGAATGAACTTGTTCGGCATATTTGACCGGTAATAAGGTCTTCCATCCGGGAAGGCACCAAGTCCTTTGATAAGGACACAGAAAAAGGTTGTGAAGTAATATTGGTTATCGCATAAATTTTCTGTTTTTTGCCATATCTTGCGATGGCAAACACACGAGTATCGATTTCAAGTATTTCAAAACCGGCATTGGGATGAAAGGCCGGTTGTTTTTTTCTAACTTTGATTAATTCGATATAGGGATCAAAAACCTTGGATCGAAAAGATTCAGGGTCTTTCAATTGTGACAACACAGTTTCAACTTGCAGTTTTTTCCTATTTATCGTTCTTGCACTTTTCGTCTGCCGAACACCCTCATTCCAATTGCGTGAACCTAGTATGCTGTGAATATAGACGGCAGGAACGCCAGGGAGCGCAAGCTTTATCGCCTGGGAAGCTAAAAATCTTTGCGTATGATAAGTGTCCGGTTCGTACTTTTTGTTTAACAGGGCATCAATATAAGTAATATTCAGTTCATAGGGGCTTTCCGAACCGTCTGAATTCTTCTTATAAGAAACATCTCCACCATTCTTTTCAACAATTTCGATGAGTCGATCTATTTCAACTTTAGGCAATATTCCTTCAAGAGGACGGACACCAATACCATCATGTGAGGCAGTGAAGTTGAAAAAAGTATTGCTTGGGGATTCTATATGCAGCCCCTTTGCCCATTCGGACAGCACCGTTGAGTCTTCTTTTACAAATGAATAAAAAAGCAGCGGCGGCAACGTAAAATTATAAGCCATCTGCGCTTCATCCTGGCCGTTCCCAAAATAGCTGATATTCTCGCTGTGGGGTACATTTGTCTCGGTAAGAATTATAACATCCGGAGCAACCAAGTCTAAAATCCTGCGAAACAGTTTAACCATATCGTGGGTTTGGCTTAAATGAATACAATTTGTACCGATTTCCTTCCACAAGTACGCAATTGCATCAAAGCGTACAATCGTTGCACCCTGTTTGACATAAAAAAGAAGCACCTTAACAATTTTTTCAAGAACATCGATGCTTTTATAATTTAAATCAATCTGATCAGCACTGAATGTGGTCCAAGCATGAACAGTTTTGCCTGAACTTTTTTTGAATTCAGTTAAAAGAGGCAAAGATCTGGGTCTGGTAACCTTGGATAAATCAACTGAAGGATTCACTTCAATCGCAAGATCTTCAAAACCTTCTTCCCCTTCCAAGTATTTCTCGAACCATCTGCTCTTTGCAGAAACATGATTAAGTACGTGGTCAAACATAAGCCGAAAATCGCCACCCAATTTATTTATATCCTTCCAAGTTCCAAGTTCAGGTTTAACGGAAAAAAAGTCCATAACAGAAAAGCCGTCATCTGACGAAAAAGGAAAAAAAGGCAGGATATGTATGGTTGAAAATACGTCTTTGAAGGAGCTGTTTGCAAATTTATGAAGCGTACACAGAGGAGCTTCCCTTGTTTTATTTAATGAATCACCATAAGTGATCAGAACCACATCTTCCTGAGAAAAATAAGCTTGTTTTTCTCTTTTTCTAACAGGTAAGCTTTTGATTAAAGGGAGAATTTTATTGAAAGCCGCGATTCCCTTTTTTGAACCATATATTCTTTCCAGTATATGTTTAACATCTTCAATTCCTTCCATTATATCACTCCTTGGAAAAAATAATTCATATATACAGATAGTTTGACCGGTCTGCTCCCCGCCGCGAAGCACTGCCGCAAGGCATAACCCCCGCCCTTTAGGACGGGAAGCTTCACTTCGATCAACGACTTGCAAAAAAACTATTAATGGAAATATAATTATTTGTAATTTTTATAACCCTAATTGATCATAAACAAAACGGGAGAAATATTTTTGAATCTGGGGCATCCTCGACCTTCGCTCAATTAGGGTATAAATTACCAAAATAAAGAATGTTAATCAACACATATAAAAATCGATTGTTAGAATTAAGTCACTTTATCAATATTTGCAGGCAGTTAAAGAAAAGATATGTTTGAAGTAAAGATATTGCATCGATACGCAGTATATGATATTCATAATTTTTCAATGAGAATTTTTTAGGAGGGTTATTAATGCGCGCAATCATAACGGGAGTCGGCCATTTCGTTCCGGATCGAAAACTTACAAATAAAGATCTTGAACAGATGGTGAATACCAGTGACGAATGGATCACGACCCGTACAGGAATAAAGGAAAGACGTATTCTGGAAAAGGATAAAGGGACATCTTACATGGGTGTCAAAGCCGTAAAAATGATCCTGGAACAAAGAGGCATTTCAGCAGATGAACTCGATTTGATTTTAGTTTCAACAGCAACACCGGACATGATGTTTCCAAGTACGGCAGCGTTGATTCAAAAGGAACTGCAAGCCACAAATTGTTGGGGGTTTGATCTAAGCGCAGGCTGCGCAGGATTTGTGTGCGCTTTAGCCACTGCATCTCAATTTATAGAAACCGGAAAATATAAAAAAATTATGGTGATCGGCGCTGACAAAATGAGTTCAATTGTCAATTATGAGGATCGAAACACATGTGTTTTATTTGGAGATGCAGCCGGAGCCGTTCTGTTGGAACCTTCAAACACGGACGACCTCGGGATTGAGGATTTTTTGCTCTACCTTGACGGTTCAGGTGACAAGTCTCTGTATATGGCCGCCGGCGGCAGTTTAATGCCTGCCACGCTCGAAACAGTCGATAATAAAATGCACTACCTTTGCCAGGATGGAAAAACCGTCTTTAAATTTGCTGTTACAAGCATGGCTGATGCTTCTGCAAAAATATTGGAAAAAAACAGACTCACCGGCAAAGATATTAAGCTTTTTATTCCCCACCAGGCCAATCTCAGAATCATTGATGCTGCCGCAAAAAAAATGAAAGTCGATCAGGATCAGGTTGTTATTAACATCGAAAAATACGGGAACACCACTACGGCAACAATACCCCTTGCCATGTCAGAGGCTTATCAAGAGGGAAGGATGCAAAAAGGTGACTGGATTGTACTCTCAGCCTTTGGTGCTGGGTATACGTGGGGAAGCTTATTATTTAAATGGGCTATTGATTAATAATAGAGACAGATGAAAGTAAACTGGCGACGACGGGCGGGCGGAAAGTTCTCACAAAATAATATTATAGGTCTTGATTTTACTTAACAGAGAAGGATGACTTATTTCGAGAAGCCGGGCGGCTCTCGTGCGATTACCGCCTGTCTTCTCCAGGGCTCTGGTAATTAACCTTTTTTCCAGAACCTTTTGGGCCAATTTTAAAGAATATTCTTCGGGCAAATCGTCCATCTTATCTGTTACCGATTCTTTCCCCAGGTCAGAAGGAAAGTTTTCCGGCACGAGATTCGTTTCTTCTGCAAGCACCACAGCCCTTTCGATTACATTTTCCAGCTCCCTGACATTTCCAGGCCAACTGTGTTTAAGCAGAATAGACATGGCAGCAGAGGTAATTCCTTTTATTTTCTTATCCAGACTTATACTGAACCTATCAATAAAATGTTGACTTAAAAGAGGTATGTCTTCGGGCCGGTTCCTGAGTGGCGGCAGCTTGATCGGCAACACATTCAGCCTGTAAAAAAGGTCTTCACGAAATGTCCCTTTTCTGACTTCTTCCCCCAAATTTTTTGCAGTTGCCGCAATTACGCGAACATCGATTTGCATTGTTTTTGAATCACCAATCGGTCTTATTTCATTTTCCTGCAACACTCTCAAAAGTTTCACCTGTAAAGAGAGCGGCAACTCTCCTATTTCATCAAGGAAGATCGTTCCGCCGTCTGCTTCCTGAAAAAGCCCCTTTTTATTCTTGTCTGCACCGGTAAAAGCGCCCTTTACATACCCAAAAAGCTCGCTTTCAAGTAAATTTTCGGGAATTCCGCCGCAGTTCACCGGAACAAGGGACTTTTTTGATCGCTCTCCAATAAAATGGATTCCCCTGGCGATCAACTCTTTCCCGGTTCCGCTGTCACCGTAAATCAACACCGTGGTATTGTATTGTGCCGCTTTCTCGGACAGCTTGAACACAGACAGCATGGCCTTGCTTCTGGCTACCATGCTTCCGAAATAATAATTTTCTTGAATTTTTCGAATCCGTTCCTTCAGCCAGCGGTTCTCCCTTTTCAAACTTTCCCGTTCTTCTGCCTTTTTAAGGGTAAGGAGGACCTCATCAGATTTAAATGGTTTTGAAATAAAATCATATGCTCCCTGCTTCATGGCTTCAACAGCTGTGTCAATGCTACCATATGCTGACATCATAATTACAGTGGTGGCCCATAGCTTGTCCCGGACAGTTTTAAAAAATTCCATCCCACTCATATTGGGCATCTTAAGGTCACAGAGGATAAAATCGTAAATTGTTCGATCAACCATCTCCATAGCAACCGCGCCATCAGATGCTGAATCGACACGGTAGCCTGATTTTTTGAGTAAAGAGGAGAGCATGTGACGCATGTTCTCTTCATCATCGATGATCAGCAAACGTTTTTGTGAAGACTTATTATCCTTTGTGTTTTCATTATCCATCGTTCATCCCTAAATTTTATTCACCCTTTCTCCCTTTCGTCTCTTGATCAGTCAGGGGCAGGTATACGGTCATGGTAGTGCCTTGGCCCTCATCATTGGTTGCTTTGATTTTTCCACCTATTCCTTCGATAATCATGAAACAGACAGAAAGTCCAAGGCCGGTTCCCTTCCCGGGTTCCTTGGTCGTATAAAACGGATCAAAAATATTACCAAGGTTCTCCTCGGCAATTCCAGGGCCATTGTCGATATAGCTTACCTTCAACATGTCCAGATGATCCTTCGATTCAGTATGAGTGTTTGGCACGATCTCGCTAGTTATTGTTAGCCTGCCGTCTATAGGACCCTCAACTGAGGAAATAGCATCTGCCGCATTGATAATCAAATTCAAAAAAACCTGACGCAATTGATTGGAATCGGCAATAACCATATCGTTATCCGCAGTTAGACTGAGATCCAAATGAATATCGGACATTAAAGGCTGAAATTTATAAACATCAATAGTATCTTCGATGATTGAATGTACTGAAACAGTTTCCAAATCTTCACTCGATGGCCTTGATAAATCAAGGAGCTGCCTGATAATCGCATTAATTCTATTTATTTCATTTTCTGTACGAAGAATAAACTCTTTTTTATCATCATCTGAAATATTATTCTGTTTAAGCAACTCAAGATAACCAACAATAATACCGATGGGATTGCCGATTTCATGTGCAATTCCCGAAGATAATCTCCCGACAGACGCCAATTTTTCCGCTCGTATAATGTCTTTTTGAGCCTGTTTTAAATCAAGATTTGCCTTCTCAAGGGACAGAACCGTAGTCCGAAGCTTTTCTTTGTCCTCGGCAATTCGTTTCAGCATGCTGTTCAAAGCCTTGGACAATCTATTGAACTCATTATCTTCCTTTTCATAAAGAAAAAATACTTCATCATCTTCCCGGTATTCATCGGCCCTCATTACCAGTCTCTGCAAAGGCTTCACGGTTACCCTCGACAACCGGTAAAGACCGATGAGTGTAAAAACAACTGCATTGAAGAAGATATATCCCAATAATACATATTGTGTCCGTCTCAAAATCTTATAGATCCCTTCAAGGGGCATAACAATGCTGGCCCCTGCCACGACACTCCCTTCACGGCGCAAAGGTGCTGATATGATCAAATTCCGGCTTTGTTCCCAGAAAACCCCCCAGGTTGAACCGAAAAATCTGGTGGTTTTTTCCCCCGACCGTATTGTTTGTTGAGTAAGTTTCTCAAGTTCGTCTTGCAAGGCGCAACTTTTATCATTGGAAATTATTTGATTTTTTTTTGAGTCCATAATCAGACCGCAAGAAAATCCTGCATCGTTTATCATCCTGCCAAAATCATCCTGAAAATCTGAATGCCCTATAATATTTTCCGATTCAGAAAAATTCATAAGGTTAGCTTCGATTCCTGATATAAAAACATATCCTTTTGAAATTTCAGATCGGAGTAAGAACTTTTGAGCTATTATAATCGTTACAAAACCGATTAGAATCATTGCCAGCACTAAAAGGACCGCCAGATGAATAGCAATATTCGTTTTTATACTTCGAGAAAACACATTAAACCTTTAACCGAAGCTAGCCGTTAACATAAAAAGCGCTTTAAATATATTTAACAATGAAAGTTATCACATCCCGGCAATTAATGCAAACCCGCAGATAAACCCTAATGTTGCAAAATCTATAAAACCCTTAATTATTTTTTATTTATTAATACTCTCGCCGTGTTGTTTATGCAACGTTAGGGTAAAGACAAAACGGCCGAGAGTACGATGGATGCCGATGCAAGTTTTGTATCATAGTGGTCTAACGCAAATGCTTGTAAAAACAGCAAATCCGGCAGAATCGCCGCTCTAGAAGGGTAAACAATCTTGAAAAATCGGGCGCACAAAGAAAAAAACCCGGAATCATTAGGAGATTCCGGGTTTAAGAGAAATTTTTCGGCAGCGTCCTACTCTCCCACTTAGTCTCCCAAGCAGTACCATCGGCGCAAAAGAGCTTAACTTCCGTGTTCGGGATGGGAACGGGTGTTTCCTCTTTGCCATTGCCACCGAAAAAACTTGTTATCTTACAGTGTGATGACAATTTAAAATATAAACGTTCAAAACGATTATGTAAATTATTTTGTGGCCAAGCCTCACGACCTATTAGTACCAGTAAGCTAAATACGTTGCCGTACTTACACACCTGGCCTATCAACCTTGTCGTCTTCAAGGGGTCTTTAGTCTGTATGTTTCCATACAGAGGGATATCTTATCTTGAGGTTGGCTTCCCGCTTAGATGCTTTCAGCGGTTATCCATTCCGAACATAGCTACCCAGCAATGCCGCTGGCGCGACAACTGGAACACCATTGGTTCGTCCATTCCGGTCCTCTCGT
>SDBT01013143.1_pt1 | contig 13279 bp, 12 predicted proteins | sample 2277101 | NCBI WGS metagenome assembly SDBT01 (sample SAMN10404973, study PRJNA504765) | marine sediment metagenome | isolation source: marine sediment core GS10_PC15, 103 cmbsf | place: Arctic Ocean: Southern Knipovich Ridge | collected 2010 | reverse complement strand
GTAGAGCTGATGACCAATCAGTGGAACGCGCTCCTGCTGGAGGGACCGGACCGCCGTATCCGCCACGTACTCTGGAGCCGAGAGTCCGGGGGACGTCATCTGCAATCCGGTTCGGTGTATCAGCTGCCTCCCCTCTCGACAAGGCTGGGTCTCGCTGAGGGTGAGCTCCGGGACGAGTGGCAGGACGCCTTCAAGGGGAGGACGGAGGATTGGAAGCGGATCCTCCTGAGCACTTTCGCCTTCACCTCATCTCTGAACGCCGGTCACATACTCGGCAAGTCCGGTGACGCAACGGAAGACCTCTCCGGCAGCTACCGCCGCTGGCTCGACCTGCGAAACCGAGCCCACCGACAACCCGGAGTCATGGAGGTGGGAGGACGGCCCCAACCCTATCCCCTTCCACTCTCGGGCCAGCCATGGGAGCAGGCTGATTCCCTGGTGGCCGCCATTCGAATGGCCACCGAGCGAGCAGGGGAGTCCACCGAAGTCGAGATGATCTCCCTCCGTGTGCAGAAAGCTCTGGAGGATGCCCTCGAACGCACGGAGAAGCGGCTCGCCAGCATACGACGGGACCTGTCGTCCCTTCCCGAACCGGACATACTCAGGCACCAGGGCAACCTGATCCTCTCCCGGATCGGGGAGATCCCCCGCGGGGCGAACAAGGCGGAGGTCCCGGATTTCGAGGGACGGACGGTGACGGTGGAGTTGGACCCCTCTCTCACTCCGCAGGACAATGCCGCGGCCTGCTTCGATCGAGCGGCCCGGGCGGAACGGGCACACGGCCAGCTTCCCGACATCATCGCATTGGCGGAAGCAGAGGCCCGATCCCTGAGGGAGCTGCTGGAGCGGACAAAGGCAGGACAGGCCTCCGTGGAGGAGATCAGGGAGGCGTTGCCAAAGCTCGGCGAGACGCCGTCCGCCGGAGCGAGCAGGGCCCAGGCACCCTCCCTCCCCTACCTCACTTTTCGGAGCTCCGGGGGATTGGAGATTCGAGTCGGCCGGGGAGCGCGCAAGAACGACGACCTGACCTTCCATCACTCGCTCCCCAATGACGTGTGGCTCCATGCCCGGCACGCCTCCGGCGCCCATGTCGTGTTACGATGGAGTCGAGAGGAGAAGCCGCCGGCCAGAGACCTGGAGGAGGCTGCGATCCTGGCCGCTCTTCACTCCAGGGCCCGGGGCTCTGGGACGGTTCCGGTGGATTGGACCCGGAGAAAGCACGTGAGGAAGCCTCGAAAGGCGCCGGCCGGAACCGTGATCCTGGATCGGGTGAAGACTCTCTTCGTCGAGCCGGATCCCGAGCTCCCGGACAGACTGAGGGACTCAGGACACTAACGGTCCATCCCCTCCCGAAGGCTGGCGAGAAAGCTCCCGGCCGCTCTTGCGCCCCCCTCGTCTATGGCATCGATGAGAGCGCTTCCCACCACCACTCCATCTGCGACCCGCGCCACCCGCGCCGCCTGGTCGGGAGTGGAGATGCCGAACCCCACCGCCACGGGGAGCTCCGTTGCCCGGCGCAGGCTCCCCACCTCTTCTTCCACAGCCACTCTGAGCTCGCTTCGAGCTCCCGTGACACCGGTCCGGGAGATGTAGTAGACGAAGCCCTGGGCGCCCTCCACCACCACCGGTACCCGCTCGGGTCGAGTCGTCGGGGCCACCAGGCGGATCAGGTCCAGTCCACCACTCCGGATCATCTCCTCCAACACAGGATCCGAGCCTGCGGGCAGGTCGGTGAGGAGGAGCCCGTCGGCTCCCGCCTCCTCCGCGTCGGAGAGGAACCGCTCCGTCCCGTAGGCCAGCAGGGGATTCAGATAGGTGAAGAGCACCACCGGCGTATCGGTTCCGCTGCGGAACGCCCGCAGAAGCTCCAGGGCCCCCTCCGCCGTCATGCCCGCTGCCAGGGCATCGTGGGAAGCTCTCTGTATCGTGGGTCCGTCGGCCAGCGGATCGCTGAACGGAATCCCCAGCTCCACGATATCCGCGCCAGCCCGCACGATGGTCTCCAGGAGCGCAAGGGATTGGCTTGAATCCGGGTATCCCGCTGTCAGGTAAGGAATCAGGGCCTTTCGTCCCTCACGGGCCCGCTCTTCGAACCGTCGGGTGATGGCACTTTCTCCCCGAGCCATGATGCGCACTCTCTCTTGCTAGAAGGGGGTTATTTAAGGAGGTAGTCGCTGACCTTGATCCCGTACTTCTGCGGATCAGACGTCTTCACGATGGTGCGCATCGGACTGCCTGTGGCGGGATCGACCTCGGCAAGGTCCACGGTGAGGGGCTCCGGCAAAGGCGCACCCATGGCATCGGAGATGACCTTCACCGTGGGCTTGTTGGCCAGGTCCGGATTGGGGTTGGCCCTCGCCACGACCGCCATCTCCATGGAGTCCAGGATCACCAGGGTACCCACCGGATAGACGCCGGTTGCGTTGATCAGGGCTTTCACCAGACGCGGATCGAAGCCGCGCTTCGGATTGTCCCTCATCTCCTTCAGCACTGCATCCGGTGGCCAGGGATCGTACTGATAGCTCCGGACCGAGGTGCCGGCGTCGAAACCGTCGGCGACGGCGACGATCCGGGAGAAGAGGGTGGGATTGCGGGACCTCTTGTTCTCGGGATAGCCCGTCACGTCGATCTTCATGTGATGCTCATACGCCATGAGCATCTGCCGGTACGGCACGTCGGCAAAGCCGTGCATCTGGAAGAGTAGGAGCATGCCCTCGGTGGGATGCTCCCTGAGCGCATCCCACTCCTCGTCCGTCAAACCCGTGGCTTTGTTGATGATGTCGTAGTCAATGCGCTGCTTGCCCAGGTCGTGGAAGAGCGCCCCCAGCCCCAGGTCGTAGAGCTGGAGCTTCGTCAGGCCCAGGCGCTGACCGATGATCACGCTGAAGATGCAGACGTTCACACAGTGGGTGAAGGTGTACTCATCATAGTCCCGAAGCGTGGTCATGGTGAGGATGGAAGGCTCGTTCGCCAGCACCTGGTCCACGATCCCCTGGACGGCTCTCTTCACCTTGCGCACGTTCACCGCCCGGCCCATGCGGGTGTCACCCAACGCTTCCTTGGCCACCCGCACCGACTGGGCGTACGTCCGCTTGGCAGCGGCGAGTGCCTCCTCCGCCTCCATTTGAGGCTCCTGGATCTCCGTCTCCGGGAGCACATGAATGTGCTGGATGGGCGTGCCCTGCATGCGCTCGAGGAAGCCCTCGTAAGGATCTTCGACCACCGGGGGCCGAAGCAGGAGAGACAGGAAGGGAGCCCACTCCCCAAGGGTCACACCCTTACTGACTTCCATGGCTCCCAACCCATGCTCGTTGAGCCCGCGAGAGAAGGCTCCGAAGGTCGAGTAGTTGGAGAGATCCAGGCGGAGACGGGTCTCGTTCAGGAAGAAGAAGTCGCCGACTACCCTGATCTCCAACGCGCCTTCGGCGGCCAGCAGATTCGTCATCAGCCCGTGCAAGTCCCTCAGGCCCTGCTGCACGGCCTCGTTCTCTACGGGGTACAGCTTGAGCGAGCGCATCGCGGCGTACATGGCGGTCAGGATCCTGCGACCCTGCTCCTGCAGCGCCGTGGTGCTGGCGAAGGTGGATTCCCCGTTGTGCGCCATACGCCTCAGTACTCCCCTCGGGCCGCCCTCTTCGCGGCGCTACGAATCACAGGATCCTGATCGACCGAGGCCGTCTCCAGCGCCGACAGAGCGTCGGGCGTGCCGATCTTCCCAAGAGCCAACGCCGCTGCAGCCCGCATCTCGGGGGGCTCGCGTCGTCCTAGGAAGCCCTTGCCGTTGAGGAGCTGGTCCAGGAGCTCCACCGCTCCCGGATCCCCCAGCATCCCATAGCTCTCGAAGAACGCGACCTTCTCCGTTATGTCCGCCTGCCTGATCTCCTTCCCCATCAGGACCTTCTTGAAGAAGTCCGATGCAGGCTGATACTTGAGCTCCCCGATGGCCCTGGCAGAGGCGATCCGCACGTCCCGGTCGGGATCGGTCAACGTCTCCTGCAGAGAGCCGGCGGCCGCGGAGGTCTTGAGCTTGACCGAGGCCTCGATGGCGGCCAGCCGCACCTTAGGCTCATGATGTCCCAGGAGACCGGCCAGGTAGGGACCCGACTCGACAACCTCGAGCTGCCCAACCAGTCGACACGCCCCGATGACGACCGGTACGTCGTCTCCTGCCAGCAGGTTCAGAATTGCCTGTGGGTTCTTCGCGGCGATAGCTCCGATGGCTTCGGTCAGAACCGCCTGGAGGACCTTGTCCTGAACGTCCTCGGAGGCTCGTAGGAGAGGGGCGAGGGCCCCCACCCGGAGGTGTTGAAGGAAGGCTCCGAGCTCCTTCGGGTCCGGCGAGATCGCACCGTCCTGGAGGGCCCGCACCAACTCCACCAACGCCTCCGCCCCACTCAGCTCCTCCAGGATCGTCTCCACCAACTTGGCCCCACCTTCGGCAAGCGACCCTTCGGTAGCGGCGAGCTGAGTGAGCTCGTGGACAACGGCACTGGCGGCCCCCAGCGCACCCCGGCTGAGGAAGTTGGGAAGAAGCGTTCGGAGGATCTCCAGGATCTCCATCTGCCGAGCTGGAGACCGAGGTTCCCCCAGGCGATCGAAGAGCGCCGCAAGAACATCACTCCGCAGATCCCGATTCATCTCTCCGGCGAGCTCCTGATGGAGGAGCTCCATCTCTCTCGGGTCCAGCGAGTAGAGCGTGGGGTTGAAGTCCTCCGTGCTCACCTGCGACGGGCCCGCAGCGGCCTCACCGGATTCCTGCTCTTCCGCCGTCTCTGCCTCCTCCTCCCCGGAGCCCAGCTCCCCCACTCTGGCCTCATGCAGCGCGGAGTCATCCCCCTCTCCGGCGGTGGGCAGATCCACGCCCTCCGCCAGGAAATCCACATACTGGTACTTGAGGCACCCCAGGTCGGCCTCCCACAGCACCGTCAGGAGGTCGTCTCCCTCGGGACGGAGATCCTTGGCTCGCTTCAGTACATCCAGAAACCTCAGGAACTCGTCCTCCTCGATGCCGGGGAGGATCGTAAACTCCCGGACGCCGTCCTTGTAGAAGAGGAAAGCCAGGGAGTCTCCTTTGGCGTCGCTCCTGTAGACCTCCTCCCCCGCGTAGGTGAGGCGGTTCTCCTCAACACGGATCGGGAGCTCCTCCAGTTCGACCCAGAGCTTCTTGAACTCGCTCTGGAGGCTGGACACGAAGCGCTGGTAGACGGGGTTGTTCTCGTCGTAGAGCTGAACCGCTCGCAGGGCTTTGCTGAGCGTCACGAAGAGCTCTCGAACCTCCTTCAGAGGGAGATTCGAGGTGTCATCCCAATCCTGGGGAGCCTCTGCGGGCTGTTCCGGATTCTCGAAGACAGTGTCCGTCACGGTCCTAGAGGAGTGAGCCCCGGCCCTCTAAGCGGGCTACGTGAGCCACATCCTTGTCTCCCCTTCCGCTGAGGCAGACAAGCAGCGGGCCACGACACAGATCCTGCGGGCCGAGTGTGAACAGATATGCGAGCGCGTGGGCCGCTTCGAGGGCGGGAATGATCCCTTCCAGTCTCGACAGGCGATGGAAGCCCTCGAGGGCCTCTGCGTCCGTCACAGAAACGTACTTGGCGCGGCCGGTCTCCTTCAGGTAGGAGTGCTCCGGTCCGACGCCGGGATAATCCAGCCCAGCGGAAATGGAGTGAGCCGGAGCAACCTGCCCATCCGCATCTTGGAGAAGATAACTCAGGGCGCCGTGAAGCACACCAGGTTTTCCTGCGGATAGGGATGCGGAGTGGCGATCCGTCTCGATCCCCTCTCCGGCAGCCTCTACTCCGATCAGCTCCACGTCATCCTCCAGGAAGGGATGGAAGATGCCCATGGCGTTGGATCCCCCTCCCACGCAGGCGATGACCGAGGCGGGAAGCTGCCCCGCCACCTCCAAAATCTGAGCTCTGGCCTCTCTGCCGATTATCGCCTGAAAATCCCGCACCATCCTTGGGAATGGATCGGGTCCCACAACAGAGCCGATGATGTAGTGTGTGCCCTCCACGTTGGTGACCCAATCCCGGATCGCCTCGTTGGTGGCGTCCTTCAGGGTTCGGGTCCCGGAGGATACGCTCCGCACCTCGGCGCCCAACAACTCCATCCGGTATACATTCAGCGCTTGTCGGGAGACATCCTCCTCCCCCATGTAGACCACGCACTCCATGTCGAAGAGGGCGCACGCCGTGGCGGTAGCCACGCCGTGCTGGCCCGCTCCGGTCTCCGCGATGATCCTCGGCTTGCCCATCCTCCGGGCCAGGAGCGCCTGCCCCAGCGTATTGTTGATCTTGTGGGCGCCGGTGTGATTCAGGTCCTCTCGCTTCAGGTAGATCTCCCCACCCCCAAGTGCCTCTTCAACCCGGCCCACTCGGTAGAGAGGGCTGGGCCGCCCCACGAAGTCCCGCAGGAGGTAGTTCAGCTCGGTCCAGAACTCCTCATCCTCCTGGGCCGCCAGGTAGGCCGCGGCCAGCTCGTCCAGGGCCGCGATGAGTGTCTCCGGCACATATCGCCCGCCGAAGGCGCCGAACCGATCGGACGGAGTGGAAGTTGACGAGGTCATGGGTGCATTGCCGTTGCGTTGTCGATGAATGCTCGAACGAGATCGAGGTCCTTCAATCCCGGTGCCGATTCCACGCCCGAGCTGACGTCCACCACGTCCGGCCTCAGGGCCGAGATGGCGTCTCGAACATTCCCCGGTTTCAGGCCACCTGCAACCACGAGCTCGAGATCAGGGGGAATCCGGTCACGAGCAGCGGCCACCTCATGCCACGAGAACGAGGCGCCCGTTCCTCCCTGGAGACTGGGGTGCCAGCCGTCCAGCAGGAGGCCGTCCACCACCTCTCCGTACCTGGAGACGGCCCGCTCGACATCCTCGGCCTCCCGTACGCGCACGGCCTTCCATACGCGCCAGGGACCCACTGCCCTGAGTTGTCCGACTCCATCGGGCTCCTCCTCCCCATGGAGCTGGATCACCGACGCATCCACGGTTCTGGCGGCGGCCGCGGCCTCCTGCACGCCGAGGTCCGATACCACGATAACTCTGTCCGCGTCGATCCCCGTGAAGAGCCCGTAGGCGTCGGCCGCCGCCACGCACCTGGGAGAGCCGGGAATGAGAACGGCGCCGAGGAGACCCGCGCCCAGAGCCGCCGCGCCTTCGGCGTCCTCCCGTCGGGTCAGACCGCAGATCTTCACCCGGCACTCAGCCACGGGATCGATCCATTCGCGCCTGCCCCACCAACCTGGACGCCGCTTCTCCCGGATCGTGCTCCCTCAGGAGTGCCTCGCCCACCAGGATGGCGTCCACGCCTACCCGCCCCAGGCGCTCCACGTCGGTCGGCGTCCGGATCCCGCTCTCGGACACGAGGACGACGGAGGGCGGAACCTCCCGTGCCATCTCCAGCGTGACGTCGATGCGGGTCTCGAAGGTTCTCAGGTTGCGGTTGTTGATCCCCAGCACCGACGCGCCCGACTTCAGCGCTCGCTCCACTTCGTTTCGGTCATGGGTCTCAACGAGAGCGGCCATGCCGAGAGCTTCTGCCCGCTCCCGAAGGCCTCTGAGTCGCTCATCGTCCAGAATCCGCGCGATGAGGAGAACGGCGTCGGCCCCGGCGACCCGCGCTTCGACGATCTGGATCTCCTCCAGCAGAAAGTCCTTGCGGAGCACAGGAATATCCAGCGCCTCCCTCGCCTGCGTCAGATCGGCAAGCTCTCCTCCAAAGTAGTCGCCATCTGTGACAACGGACATCGCAGACGCCCCGGCCTCTTCATACGCCCTTCCAAGCTCAGCCGCATCCAGCCCTGGGAGGATTGAACCGGCTCCGGGGGAGCGCCGCTTCGCCTCCGCGATGAGAGCGACCTCACCCGGCCGCCGGAGCGCCGCCGCGAAGTCACGAGTCGGTCTGGCCGAATCCGTGGCGGCAGCCAGCTCTCTCTCTCTGCCTCGCAGACTCGCCACCTCCACGCGTTTCGTATCCACGATCCTGGACAGGATGTCCGTGGCGGGGCCGGAAGCTTGCGTTTCGGTCAACTTTCGGGTATCCTTTTTCGGTTCCTCTTCGGTTTCTGCCGGATGGAGGTCAAGCAATGCCCCTCACGAAGCGACAGAAGGAAATCCTGGACTTCGTCGATGCGTTTCTCGGAGAGCATGGGTACGCACCCAGCTTCGAAGAGATCGCGGCGGCGTTCGGGTACTCGTCCCTGGCCACGGTCCACGAGCATCTGAGCAATCTGGAGCGAAAGGGCTATATCCGGAAGTCTTACAACGAGAGCCGTTCCATCGAGCTCCTCAGCGAGGATGGAGCCGGCTCCGCGCTGGATCTGCCCCTCCTGGGCAATGTGGCGGCGGGCCTTCCCATCGAAGCCATCGAGCAGCGGCAGTCCCTCTCGGTCCCGGCCGACATGATCCGGAAAGGGAAGGACAACTTCGTGCTTCGGGTCGAGGGCGACTCGATGATCGATGAGCAGATTCGAGACGGCGACTACATCGTCGTCACCTCCCAAGCCACCGCTGAAGAGGGTGAGATGGTCGTAGCTCTGGTCGGTGGAGACTCGGCCACCGTGAAGAAGTTCTACCGGGACGGGCCTGATCGCATTCGGCTCCAGCCCGCCAATCCCGAGGTCGAGCCAATCGTAGCCAATGCCAGGGATGTGGCGATCCAGGGCGTTGTGGTTGGGGTAATTCGGAAGTACTGACAAGGACGTGGCTGATGAGGAAGACATTTCTCCTGGGGAGACTCACACCGAAGACTGCGGAGATCGTCGTGGTGGAGAGAGAAGACTGCCAGGTCTTCCCCGGCCCCTGGCGCCTGAAAGCCCTGATTCGCCCGGCGGGAGTGAAGTATCCACCGAGGAGTCTCGGTCGCCTACCCCACTGATCTGGAAGCTTCTCCAAGCTCTCCCAGCTTCCTGAGGGCCGCGCCAGAGTCCAGAGCGTCCCGGGCTCTAGCGATTCCCGCAGTCAGATCTTCCTCGAGCCCGGCTACGTACACCGCCGCCCCCGCGTTGAGGAGCGTGGCCGCTCTCGCAGCGCCCCTGTTCGAGCCATCCAGAACGGAACGGATCACCGCGGCGTTCTCTTCGGGGCTCCCACCCGCCAGCCCCTTCACGTCGTGGCATTCCAACCCGAGCTCCTCCGGCGTGAGAGTTGCCTCCCGGATCTCCCCCTCGACCAGCGACAGCGCCCGAGTGGGCCCGCAGGGACTGAGCTCGTCCATACCGGGTGAGCCATGTACCACCATCCCTCGCAGGTGGCCCAGCTCTCTCAAGGTCTCGGCCACCAGACGGAGAAGCTCCGGGTCGGAAACGCCCACGACCTGGCGCCTGGCACCGGCAGGGTTCGTGAGTGGACCCAGGATGTTCATGATCGTTGGGATCCCAAGCTCCCGGCGGACCGGCCCCACAAAGCGCATGGCCGGATGGAGGAGGGGAGCGTACATGAAGACGATTCCCACCTCCCGCAGAACCTCCGCCATCGACTCAGGGTCCATCTCGATGCGCACGTCCAGCGCCTCCAGCACGTCGGCACTCCCGCTCTTGGAGGTGAAGGACCGGTTGCCATGCTTGGCGATCCTGGCACCCGCCCCTGCCGCAACCAGAGCCGCAACGGTGGAGATGTTGAAGGTGGTCACCGAGCCACCCCCGGTCCCGCAGGTATCCGTCAACGTATCCGGATCGTCCGCCGCCACCGGCAGCATGGCATGGCGGAGCGCCCTGACACCGCCGGCAACCTCGGGGGGTGTCACTCTCCTCGTCCGGAGACCCATGAGGAGCGCAGCGGTCTGGGCGTCCGAGATGGTCCCGGACATGACATAGCCGAAGGCTTCCTCCGCCTCGGCGGCGTTGAGGAAGCTGCCCTCAGATATCCGAAGGAGGAATCCCCGCAGGTCGGGGGTAGCTTCTTGATCGGCGTCCTTGGTCATCCGTCGCTGTCCTGACACGCTCTTCGCATTGGTTCGGGAGGTTGGCAATGGTAAGACGGGACCCGGAGAAAGGTCAATCCCCATGCGGATTCTCGCTTGACAACTACTTCCCCATCTCTACCTTTCCGGCGTGAAATCCCAGGAGATTATCCGTCTTCGCCTCACCCTTCATTACGACGGGCGCGACTTCTCAGGCTGGCAGGTCCAGCCCGGAGCCCGAACGGTTCAGGGTGAGGTGGAGGCTGCCGTGGAGCGCCTCACTCAGATGCACACGACAGTCCTGGGGTCGGGCCGGACAGACACCGGGGTGCACGCCACGGGACAGGTCGCCTCCGTGGACGTCCCGGCGGAGCGGTGGGAGCCCGTCGAGTTCCGTCGGGCGATGAATGCCGTTCTCCCACCCGACATCTGGCTGGAAGAGGTGGCGGTGGCGGATCCTCGCTTCCATCCGCGGTTCGACGCCATGGCCCGGACCTATGAGTACACGATCGGCCTGGCGGACGACGCTTGGTCGCCATTTCACCGACGCAGATGTTGGCCACTGGACCATCCCGTGGACCGGGAGCTGATGGAGGCCGTCGCAGGCGGGCTCCCTGGGGAGCATTCCTTCCGGGCCTTCGCCAAGTCCGGCCAGCCCGAGCGCGGCGAAATCTGCAAGGTCCGCTCTGCCTGCTGGTCCGGATGGGACGAGCTGGGTATGGTGTTCACCATCACCGCGAACCGGTTCCTTCGCCACACGGTCAGGTACCTGGTGGGTACCATGGTGGAGATAGGCTGGGGACGTCGCCCGTTGGGGGACTTGTCCCTACTCTTGAATGAGCCCGATACTGACTTGGTCACATCGCCTCCGGCGCCACCTGAGGGGCTCTGTCTGGTCCTGGTGGAGTATCCGGGGGCATATCACGAAGCTGGGAGACGACTCACACGATGAAGATCTTTCTCGACACCGCAGACCTGAACGAGATCAAGAAGGCCGCCGATGCCGGACTGATCGATGGTGTCACGACGAATCCGACGCTGATGGCGCGGGCCGGAGATGACCGGGATCCCAAGGTCATCTATCAGGAGATCGCCGAGACCGTGGACGGTCCGGTGAGCGCCGAGGTGATCGCCGTGACCAAGGACGAGATGGTGGAGGAGGGCATGCGGCTCGCCGGGATTCACGAGAACATCGTGGTCAAGATCCCTCTGACCGAGGACGGGCTGCGCGCATGCCGCAAGCTCACCTCCGAAGGCGTTCGGGTGAACGTCACCCTCTGCTTCTCGCCCTCCCAGGCGCTTCTGTCCGCGAAGGCGGGGGCCACCTACATCTCCCCCTTCATCGGACGTTTGGATGACATAGGTCAGGAGGGGATGGAGCTCATTGCCCAGATACGGAGGATCTACGACAACTACGCGATGGAGACGCAGATCCTGGTAGCCTCGATCCGCCACCCCATGCATGTGGTGGACTCGGCGCTGATGGGCGCGGACTGTGCGACGATTCCCCCGAAGGTGCTGTATCAGCTCCTGAAGCATCCGCTCACCGACGCGGGCCTCGAGGCATTCCTCGCCGATTGGAAGGCCCTCGGAAGGGAGTTGTAGCACGTGGCCTTCATGGTGGCGCCTCTGGTCACACAGATCATCCCCGGCCGAGCGGCGTGGCCGCTCGTCGCGCTCCTCCTGGGGGGCTGCGGCGCCGGTGATGCGGGAAACTCGACAGTGGAAGCGCGCCTCTATGAGCCCTCTACCAGGGCGGTGAGCCAGCCACTCCCGGCCGTCGGGGCAGCACGGACTCCGGATGGGATCGCTGCCGCGGGCCCCGCTCCACAGGAGCTGACCCAGAGCCGCGTCACGGCCATCGTGAGAGCCTCCGAGAGGGTGGCGCCTTCGGTGGTCAGCGTGAACGTCATCCGTTCCGCACGTATCAGGCCTCGGTCCCTGTGGGAGGAGTTCTTCCTTCCTCCAGGAGCCGCCCGGACGGTCCCCGGCCTGGGCTCGGGATTCGTCATAGATGAAGAGGGCCACATCATCACGAACGACCATGTGGTCAGCGGCGCCGAGCGAATGATGGTCACCCTGCCCGACGGTCGGGATTTCGAGGCCGAGCTGGTGGGGACCGACAACGTCACGGACGTGGCGGTTCTGAAGATCGAAGCCGACAACCTCTCGGTGGCGCCCCTGGGGACCTCCCAGGGTCTTCTGATCGGTGAGTGGGCCGTGGCCATCGGGAACCCCTTCGGCAACCTGATGTCCAACCCGGAGCCCTCCGTGACCGCCGGTGTGATCAGCGCGGTGGGACGGCACATCATTCCAAGCTCCCGGGAAGACGGGTTCTACCTGGGGATGATCCAGACCGACGCCTCCATCAACCCGGGCAACTCCGGGGGACCGCTGGTGAATGCTCTGGGTGAGGTCATCGGGGTCAACAGCAACATCTTCTCGGTGAGCGGCGGGAACGAGGGTCTGGGATTCGCGATTCCCATCGATCGTGCCCTTCGGGTGGCCGGCGATCTGATCCGCCACGGTGAGGTTCAGCGAGCGTGGCTGGGCGTGCAGGTGGAGCCGGTGGAGGCCGATGCGTGGGGCAGGACCCGAGGCGTCCGGATCTCTGCCGTGGCCCCGGGGTCTCCAGCAGATGTAGAGGGACTCGAAGCCGGAAGCAATATCCTGGCCGCCAACGGAAGCCGGGTAGCCACACCCCTGGACTTCGAGGCAAAGCTCCTGGACCTGCGCACGGGGGACGCCATCACCCTCCAGATCGAGGGTCGGCGGAGCCCGCTCCGCATCGTGGCGACCACTCTTCCCTCGGTGACCGCAGAGCGGGTCACGGTGCTGGAGGATCTCGAGCTCATCACCGTGACGCCCGAGATCCGGGCCGAACGAAACGTGATGAGCGAGGTGGGGACCCTCGTCGTAGGGATCTCCCCCGAGCTGAGCAGGATCCTGGCGCTACGCACGGGCGACGTCCTCTTGATGATCAACCAAACCAGGATCTCCACGGCGGAGGAGGCGAACCAGGCGTTCAGAGCCGTAGCGGGTCGGGGACGGGTGCGGATCTACGCGGAGCGCAACGGCCAGGTCTTCGTACACACCTTCTACTGGGGACGGTAGCGCGGCCTCTCACCCTGAGGCGCCGGGCATGTCCTTTTCGAGAGGATAAGAGACAGGCGGACAAGCGGTGAACGATTCGTCATTGACTCGATATGTCCATCCCCTGACGGAGCGCTACTCCTCTCAGGAGATGCAGGAGCTGTTCTCTCCCGCTCGCCGATTCGGTACCTGGCGGCGCCTCTGGCTCGCCCTGGCGGAGGCGCAGAAGGAGCTGGGGCTCTCCATCTCGCAGGAGGCCATCCAGGAGATGAGGAACGCCCTGG
>SDBT01013142.1_pt1 | contig 13280 bp, 11 predicted proteins | sample 2277101 | NCBI WGS metagenome assembly SDBT01 (sample SAMN10404973, study PRJNA504765) | marine sediment metagenome | isolation source: marine sediment core GS10_PC15, 103 cmbsf | place: Arctic Ocean: Southern Knipovich Ridge | collected 2010 | reverse complement strand
GCCTTTCTGGAGCGAGTTTCTGCAGCGGTAGTAGAAATAGTCCTTTTGCTTGGTCGGGGTCCTTTTTCTGTACACGTAGCCATACATGCTACCTTTACAGGACCCACATCTGAGTAAGCCGGTCAGTAGGTAGATCTTTTTTGCCTTACTGGGCTTCATGTAGCGCTGTTTCAAGAGCTTTTGGACCTTTTGATAGAGATCCAAGGGAATGATTGGCTCATGCTCACCTTTCACGACTTTCCATAGTTCTGGGTCAACTTGCTTTAGCTTTCCTGTTGCAAGGTCCGTCTTTCTCTTGCCGTACCAGACTTTACCTATGTAAGTGGGATTCGTGAGAATTCTCCGGATGGAGGTCGGGGCCCAAGACGTACCTTGGGGGGGCCTAATACCAGCTGTGTTCAATCGATGCGTTACCCTCCTCAGGCTTCTGAAGCGTAGGTAATCCTCATAGATCGTCCTGACTAACTGGGCGTCTTCTTCCACTACGTACAGCCTTCCCTTTACCGGAGCAATCTTGTTGGCTCTCTTGAGGGCTTGATCTTCATCCGTACCCGCCGCAAGGAATTGTCTTAGCAGCTTGCCTTTTGAGGTATAGCCAAGGGGTACCACGCCGCCGGTCCATTTCCCAGTTGAGGCGCGGTGATGCATATCCGCCGAAACCCTTTCGGAGTCAATTTCCCTTTCGAGCTGTGCAATAGAACCTAGAAGATTGAGGACAAATCTTCCCATGGGTCCGGTCGTATCGATATTCTCCGTGAGAGAAACGAGTCTGGCGTCGTGCTCATGAAGGAACTCCATCAATTGGATCAAGTCTTTCAAAGACCTTGTTATACGGTCAAGTCTAGTAACGATCACGAGCTGTATGTTGCCGGCCTGGATATCGCGCATCAGTTGTTCGAATCCAGGCCTATTAGTATCTTTCGCAGAAACACCTTCGTCCTGGTAAGGCTTGTTCCTGTAGACCTGGTACCCATGCGCTTGGCAATACTGCCTTAGCCTTTGCTCTTGAGTCCCCAAAGAATCACGGTCGACCTGTTGTGTCGTACTCACTCTTGTGTAGATGGCTGCTCTCATTTCTGTCTCTCGTTGGTCGCGAGGCCATGTCGTATGTATTATGTACCGTTATTATACGATAGTAAGCAAACAAGTCAAGCAGGAAACGAAAGCTTCCCTCCTAACACTGCAAGAATGTGTCCGTACCACAGTTGGTCAGATCCTTGGGTTGCGGACCCGCAGGAATTCTTCTGCCCCCCGAAGCATGTCGCCCCCCAAGTATCGGAATTCATGCCAAGTATGAAATCATTCCGCCGCTGAGGAAACGCCACATAGTCCAGCAATTCTTCCAAGCCCTTCTCTCCCAACGACAAATGGCCATTGCGGGCAAAGTGGGGCTGAAATGGCTAGAATGCTTGCGGGTCTTGCAGTGGGGCTGAACTCCCCACTTCAAGAAGTACGCAAGCCTGACTTAATTACTGCCAGTCTCGAGATTCGGGTAACCTAACCTGCTGCGCGTAGGGGATGATTCGCCAGATGCAGAGCTGGGAGCATTCGGGTTTGCGGGAAGGTGGAAGGGGGAGGGTCTCCTGCGAGTGCTCTATTACCTGCTCCGGCTGCCTTTTGCCCTGAGGAGGATGAGAGTAGCGGGAGAGGAGAACATCTGCTGGGCGGATATGGTGCACGCGAGGTCCGGAGGCAATTCCCGGATAATGGAGCCTGTGGATTTCGTGGCGGCGGTTACGGCGCATATTCCGGATACCGGCTAAGGGAAGGCATACAGTACGGCGCTACGGTTACTACTCTAATCGTACCGGGAGAAGGAGAAGATTACCGGGCAACCAGAAACTGGCTCTCACTTGCCCGGCAAGGGCAGAAGAAAGAGAACTCTCTCGGCCCCGGGGGATTACCAAATGTTCTTCCCGTTGCTTCTCATAGCCTCAAGAGAAGTTGACTGACTTGGGTTCGAATGGGTAATATATTGTTTAACAGCTTGTAGCGTAAGTCTCGGCCAACTGGGGCGGTTAGTTCAGAAACGTGTCGCCGGCAACCGAGTGTACCTGTAACGCCTTTACGAATAGATAAGTGGAGACACATGAACAGAGCGCGGGTCAGCGATGCCGAGCGGCAGATGCTGGATCTCCTCCCCGGTGTTCGTGCCGGGAATGAGCAGATCTGCACAGCGTTCGCGGAAGCATTCGGCGAGCGACTCAGGAAGTTCTTTGTGTACAGCGGCATTTCCGTTGCCGACGCGGAGGATTTGGCCTGGGAGACACTGACTATTGTCTTTAGGGACTTGGACCGCGTTCACGATCGTGACGCCCGGGGTGTTTTGAACTGGACATATGGGATCGCCCGCCACAAGGCCTGTGACTGGTACCGGCGGAACAAGGTGCGGCTCCTACCTCTGGAGGCTGCAGTCAACCTCGTGGGAAGGGTATCGACTGAGCCCACCCCACAGGAGGTCGCGTTGTTCTCGGCTGTGGATCGTGGCTTGGCGCAGCTCAGCACTCGCGACCGCGAGATTCTCATTCTGCGCAGTAGCGATGTCGGCGGCACGTTTGGAAATGTTGCGGAGATCCTCGGCATCACTAAGGGGGCCGCAAGGGTTCGGTATGCACGGGCCAGGAAGCGTGCCCAGGATGTGCTTGAGGCGTTTCCCGAAGTGCGGAAGCGCCTTGCAGGAAAGTGAAAGCTCCGAATCAGCGGAGGTCAGGAGAATCCGATGATGGCCACAAGACACGATTCCAGAGGGCTTGAGGTGGACGATCTGCTGCAGTCGTATGTGCGGCATGCAGCAAGTCCTGCGTCGAGACGCTTCGCCGCCAGATGCCGGCAGGCCGCAGGGGGGTACCGCGCCGTTTTTGGCTTGCGACGTGCTCTGTCGCGCATCGGATTCGAGCCGCTTCCCTTTGGCGAGTACATGGAACGGCTCGCATACGCGGCGGGGGCAAGCCTGTCAAGCGCTTGGGAACTCGTCGGGGTTGAAGCTGACGCGACCGACCGTTACGAACACCGGGCCCGACTGGGGGCTGCTCTTCGTATTCCCCTGAGACAGCTACTCGTTCATCTCAGACTCCAACTCCTTGCCGACGCGGGAGCGCTGCCCGCTCGCGCTCGGTGCGACCTGAATCTTGACGGCGCATCCGTCGTATCAGCGGAATACATGATCGCCGAGGCTCTTGGAGAGTTGAAGCCGGAAGCCAAGGAACGGATGCAAATGGTAGTCAGGAGTGTCACCAGTTGGTACCGGGAATCTGTTGGGGCCGAAGAGTAGACCGAAATGTGTGACATCAAACACAAACAGAAGACTGACCAACTCATCCACGTAATGGTCCAGGGATGGGACGCGAGTCGCGGGCCGATTGTGGATGACTTCTTGGAGTTCTGGGCCAAAAGGCTCGGAAACGAGGCCAGAGACGTTGCGGTGTCTCGCGACGCCCTGTACTTCGAAGCGGACCTCTCCCGTATCCGCTTCCGCCGCATGGGCATCGTCCCCGTTCTGCTGTTGGGTGGGGACGGTAGGAGCACGCGGGAGTCACTCGAACCGTTCAAACGCGACCACTGGTCCGGCCGACCGATCCCCTTCATTCTCTACACTTCGGCCGCCGCCTTCTCCGCGGGCAGCGTTATCTCACTTCCTGCACGGCGCGGGGTGATCCTGTCCCCCCCCGAGCTGAAGGCGTTTCTGTCTCACGAGCCACCGCTTGAGGCACTTCGTCGCCAGATCCTTCGCCAACTCCCGTTCCGGTCCCTGATCCCCTTCACGTTCACGCATCCTGCCGAAGGCGTGACTTTTACGGGTCGGCACAACGAGCTCGCCATGTTGTTGGAAGAGGAAGACGTTGATTTCGCCATCTGGGGTGAGGGCGGCATAGGGAAGACTTCGCTTCTGCGCGAGTTCAAGTCGCGGCTCCGGCGGGATCTCGATGCACGGTACAGGCGGGTCATCGAGATTGATCTGTACTGCAAGAAAGAAACCAACGCCGTCGCTGCCTATATCGCGCAATCCATAAACCACACGAGCTTTGCTGAGCATCTCTCGCTGAGTGACCTCGTGTCTTTCCTCCACCGTGTACGATACCAGCCCTCATTCGTGAGGGGCCCGATCGAGCTCTTGCTCGACGAATGCAGCGAAATGCTTGCCGAAGATAGGCGTAACGGCTACCCGCTGCTGAAGGCACTGAGACATGCGCGACAGCGCGGCTTCATCCACGTCACGCTTTGCGGACGGAGGTTGCCAAACGACTTGTTCCATGATTGGAGGAAATCGATGGGCGATGTACAGAAGCATATGAAGATCAGGCCACTTAAGGCCGATGAGGGAGTTCAACTTCTGGAGGTGCCCTTGAAGCAACTCAACGTTAGGTTGGCATCCCAGACGACAATGCTTGCGGCTATTGCCGGAATATGCAAGGGAGCTCCCCGGGCCCTCCAAAGATGGGGCTTCGAGATTGCGAACTGGGCCGCCCGGAACGATGGAGCCGAGTTCTCCTTTGTCGACTTCAAGAAGCTGGCTCAAGAGTTGGGTGAGAATACGACCGCAGAACGAGCGCCGTCATGACAGCAGCGAATGCGACCAAGATCTTGCCATCCGCCGGCGAGCCGGTCGGCTTCGAGTATCGTCTTGTGACGCAGAGCTTCTACGGTGAGTTGGTCGATTCCCTGGCAGGGGGCGACTCCGTTGTTCTACTCGGCCCGAGGTACATCGGGAAACGGTACGTGCTGGCTCATGTACAGAGGCTTCTGGAGACCCGGCAGGATACGAAGATCCTCTCGCTGCGGCTATCGGATCGGAGCTACGGCACGGTATCGGACCTTTGGGCTGAGGTCGGTTCCCAGCTTGCCGATAAGCTTGGCAAACTCGGGTGGCGGGAACCCCACGACCCGGACTTGCTCTTCGACCATCTCCAATGCTTCCTGCTGACGACGCCCTGCCATATGATTGCACTGGTAGCGGATATAGATGCACTTCCGGACCATTTGGCCCGTCGATTCCTCAAAGCGATTCGGCCCCTGGCGTCTTTGTCTCGAGACGGACCCGGGCAGTTCGCTGCCTTGTTGACGGGCTCAGTCGGGCTGACCCCGCTGGTGCACGGTGCCAATTCGGATTTCAACTGCGCGCATCAGTTTGTCATCCAAGGCTTTGCCAGGGATGCTTTCGCGGTCTACACTGAGAAGCTCTGCCAGGCTTCGGGTTGGTCGCTGCGCGATCTGTCGTCCTGTGTAGATGAGCTCTGGCGCCTGTCGGGAGGTAACGTCTACCTCCTGCGAGTGTTGTTTTGGGGAATGCTTGAGGGACGCCGGGTCCGTCTCGGTGAGATGAGTGGCCCTATGACTGTGGCCCCAGTTTCTATTCAAGAAATAAGGGATGCGACCAAACACCTGTACTCCCCGACCAGCACCCCGGTAGATTTGGTTGCTCATATGTTTGCCCGCTTCCTGAACTCAGCTGAGATCTGTCGCGCGGCAGCGGAACTCCTTCGTCAGGGTTCTACCCGTTTGCCAGACGGGCAGACCGGGGCACGTGGGTCCGCACGCGAGAACCCTCCCACTGAGATCGAGCTTTCCGGTCTAGCTGTACGCCGAGATGGCGTACGCCTTGAATTTGCATCGCCGATCGTCAGGGATATTGTTCGGGAGTACCTTACGCCTTGGCGTCTCGGCGACTACTTCTCTTGCGAGCACGAGTGGGATGAGGCCTTCCATTGCTATCGTGAAGCAGTGGCGGGGGGACTGCCTTGGGTCTACTCGGCGGTCTCACGGTCCTGCCTGCCCGCCGCGGTGGCAGCTTTCCAGGTCGCTCTCCGTGCTAAGGCACCACGCGGGATGGTCGAGCTTAGCGAGTTCTTTGCCAAGGGGAGCAGGTATCTGCTCGGGTTCGACGAGGTGATGACCTGGGAATACCACAATGGGTGGCGGCTGGAGCCGACTCAGGCCGAGGATGTCGCTAGTGATGAAGTGAGGAGACGATGTTCTGTACTTCTGCCGCCGCCCGAGCTCCTTGACGAGGGATTGCGGCCACTTGAGACTGACGTAGCCGTCACAACACTGATGATGGGCCTCCCCCGCAATGCCTTCGCCCGCCCCACAGCCGTCATCCTCAGCAGCTTCCGCAACGAAATCCCGCTGACGCGGGATCGGCTCAAGCTTAGCGAAGCGACCGCGAACACCTATCTCTTGGCGTGCCGGGACGCTGTGGAGATTGAAACGGACCGGCGACAGAGTGATACGCGACAGCACTTGCTCAGAGCCATTCCGCCCATCCTGGAAGCCATTTCCACTCGTCATCTCAACACCCAAACCGCGATCATGACTGCAGCTAACGCCTTGCGCGAAATAGGCTTCCGTCGAGTCATGTTCTCCATGATCAGCGCGGACGGCCGGTATATCCGAGGCGTGCACGATTCCCGGCCCGAGGGAGAGCCCGATATCGCAATGATGACAGACTGGCCCCTCAACGGACCGGTCCAAGACGTACAGCAGGAATGCGTGAAAACAGGATGCAGAGTGGTCGTTCCAGATGCACTGTCTCATCCCCTGACAAACCAGGAGGTCGTCGGGGACGCCGGTATCCGGTCTCTTGTTCTCTTTCCTATTAGGAGTGCTGACGGGGAGATCCTCGGGACACTTCACGTGGAACGGTCGGACAGGCAACTGCTTGCCGACAACGAAATTCAGGGCATGGACTACTTCGCGAACATCATTGGAAAAGCCATAGGACTAACCGAGGGACTGAGCGTCCTTGATGGCATTTTGAGGGAGGAGTCTTCGCCTCTGTTTTTCGTGAACAAGCGGCTGGAGATCAGATACCTGAATCCACGGGCAGGCAAGGAAATCAACCTTCCCGGAGACTGGCAAAGCGCGGCCGATCCGCCATTGGCGTCCGACTACCTCTATCCGGCAAGCCTCGATGCTGTGAAAGATGCGTTGGAGCTGGACAGACCCGTGCTTCGGTTTATTCGGAGTTCCAGCTGCACGGCCGCGTGGTGGCGACTCGATGCCTGCCCGATTCACGATTGGCGCGGCGAGCAGATAGGCGCCGTGCTGGACGCTCACGATTTCACTTCGCTGAGGAAATTGCATAGTGCCGTTGAGGAGGCGGCCAGTTGTGCAGGAACAGAGGAACTCCTGGACGGAGTGCTTGAGGCGACGAAACGAATGGGCCACATCTGGGGACGACTTTACCTCATCTGCCCCGCCACGAAGCAGCTCGTGGGACATCTGCAATACGGGTTTGAGGCGGGATCTGCCAAGGCGAAGGCGTTCGCGGAGGGGCGCGTCATACTGCCGAAACCTGAGATTCTTGACAGTGTGTCGTGGGTCTGCATCGAGAAGAGGACACCGTGCGTGTTTTCCTTTGGCCCAGAACGCGAACACGGGGTCGAGTTCGTGACAGATTCGGGGCTCCAAGTTACCAACTTGGCGAAGATAGCCTGCCCTCCTGAGTGCCGGAAGCAGCCCGGAGATGTCTGGGTGGATTTCCCGCTGTTTTGCAGGAGAGGAGATCCGGTTGGTAAGCTCTGCTTGGATTGTACGGGGAATTTTGGGCCGGAGCAGTTAGAGGCACTTCGTACCCTCGCGCGGGTAGTTAGCGCTCTTCTCTCCGCTGCGGTCAAGGGAGAAGAAGAAGCGACGGAACGGATTCGATTCGAACGGTCCGCCGTGGAGAAGGCCTTCGGGATTACGGCGCACCACTTGCAGGCGAGAATTGCCGCACTCGGAGGCGTGTGCGCCAGGCTGCAGCGCGTTTCAAGAGAGTATCCTCCTCTACAAGAGGTGACGGAAGAATTCGAGAGTCTGCTGGATCACTTGGGGGGTGAACTCACCCATATCAGGAAACGGCTAAGACCGATTGCCGCCGAGCGCTCACCCACAGATATCGTCAAGCTCGTGAAGCGCACGTTGGGGCGACAACTGCCTGAGGAGTGCTTCGCCGTCATGTCTACGCCTCGCCGAATCCCGGCGGATGTCGACGTAGCGCTTCTGGCCGAGGCCGTAGAGGAACTCGCCTGCAACGCGGAAAAGGCTGTCGGCAATCGGCAGAAGCTGAAGATCGAGGTGACCGTATCCACGAGCGGCGAGTGTTGCATGATCCGGTTCAAGGACAACGGCCCGGGGATTCCCGCTAACCTTCACAAGCATGTGTTCGACGACCTCTACAGCTCCTGGGACAAGGCAGATCGAAGTACCGGTCTCGGGCTTGGTTTCGTGCGGAAGGTAGCCGAGGCCCACGGTGGGGATATCCAGATTGAGGCCGGGGGTTCCGGCGCTGTATTCGTTATCGAATTCGAGCGATCCGTTGGCGAGAAGTAAGAGGAGCCGATCGATATGACTCATCAGGCGCAGCTCAATGAAGCATTCTTGATTCTGCTGGTAGAAGATGACCCCCACACCCTCCTCAACTTGGCGATGTTGCTGCGAGGCGACGTTCCTCACGCGAAGGTCCTCAGGGCCGCGTGCCTGGGCGAGGCCGGATCACTTATCGAAGACACCATCGCGCGGGGTGGGAGGCTTGATCTGGCCGTTCTGGACTGCCTGCTCCCATCCACGCCCGGCGCGCAGCCGGCCTTTGACACACGCCTCTGTGGTCGTCTTCGGGCGCTCGCGGTACCGATCATCCACTACTCGGGAGAGCCCAGCGATCAGAAGATCCGACAGCACATGGACGAGGTGCATGCCGACGAGGAGCTGGCCAGCTCGCCGGTCAGGTTGATCGAGAAGACAGTGACACCTGACTGGGCAAACACGATTGTGAAGCTGGCCTCGGACTACTGCAAGCACGTGATTTCTGGCGCAGTGCGCCAGAAATATGAAAGTGTCCACGGACCAGTGGGTCCTGATTCACCTGTTCGGGGCGCGCGCTGCCGACCGAGGCAGCGCCCATTGTCAGATCGGTGCGGCACCCACGCGAAGATCGCGCTCGAACGTGATCTGAGACGGTTCTGGGACGTGCTCGAGCCAGACATCCGGGAAGCAGTTGAGGAGACCTACGCGGTGCACGATGTGGTGGGCGCCAAGCTCGTGCGGCTCTCGCTCTTCCCGGTGGAAGACAACGACGGTGCCTAGGGTTGCGAGGAGATGACCGGTGGCGAGCATTCCTAGTCTGCGGCAGAGCCGGACAGTCGGTCCCTTCCGCATCCATTACGACATCCGGAACCCCTATTCCGGGCGCGGCCAGTCACCGGACGGTGTTCATGAGATGTGTGTTGTGGACGACTATGCAGCGGCAATCAGGCGCGGGCACGCAGCGCTAGTGGAGATGGACTGGCGGCCCCTGGGGGACCGGGTGATCCCTGTCTACGTATACTTCATCCCGCAAGGCATCTGCGGCCGCGCTACGCCCGCGGGTTCTGGGATTCCCCCTCTCCTTGAACTGAACTGCATCGGGCCTGAACCCTCCTGTGCTGCTGCAAGACAGCGCCGTCAAGTCACCGCTGTGCATGAGATGACGCATCTCTTCCAGTTCGAATACGACCCTCCTTTGCGCTGGATGTGGCTTGACGAAGCATCTGCGACGGCCATGGAGAATCACGTCTACCCGAGAAGTACGGACTTCTTCCGGTACCTCGTTTTGTGGTTTGCCTATCCGGAGCGTTCCTTGGACAGCGGTACTGGCTACGACTGTGTGAGTTTTGTGACATATCTAGTCCGCCGCTTCGGCGCGGACATCATTCCGCACATCTACGACGCTGGGCTGGGCGGGGACACGAAACTTGAGCCTATCGCCGCGTTGGATGCGGCCCTTCAGTCGTCGGGCTGCACTATCGCCTCGGCTGGCCCCGGTGATGTCTTTGCTTCAGGCTACTGCGCGGATGCGTACTTCGTGGACGATCCGACCAGTAGGCTCCATCACCCGAAGCTCCGGAGACGTTTCGCCGACCGGGCTGTGACGGAGAGCTTTGCTCGATATCCGGTTCGCGACGCGGCCCGGGACGATCCCGTGCAGCACCTTGGTTGCCGGTACTACAGCTTCCGGCTCGTGCCGGGTTCAAGAGCGTTGCAGGTCACGGTCCGCCCGCAAGACGGCCGAGCAAGAGAACACCTCCGGGCCGACCTCTACGGGGTGGATCACCAGTTCCATCGGCTGGGTAACGCACGTCTGGCGGACGCTTTGGGAGATGGTTCGCTGGGTGGCGAGCTGCCGGACTTCACGGAGTCGGCGCTCGACCACGCTGTCCTGGTCGTTGCCAACTGCGCGTGGGGCCAGGGAAGTGCGGACAACGATGACCTGCGGTTCGCCATCCACGCCGACGTCGCCTTCTGTCAGTAAGCCTGAATGCAGGCTGATGACCGACGACGAAGACCGCGCCAAAGGACAATGCGAAATCAGCAGCGTGTATGCTTGCGCGCGGTGCCGTTTTTGGAGATATCACATGGATAGAGAAGAGGCTTTTCCCTGATCGCTGACACCTTTCTTTCACTTCCATCGGCATGTCTGAAGCCGGGGGGGGTGAGATCCTCCCCAATTCTTGGACCATCCCGAGGGTGAGGAAATCGGGTAGAATCAAGGCTAGGGAGGAGGAGTGGAACGGTGAAGAAGAAGCGATTTACTCGAGGAGCAGATACCTTACGCGCTGCACCAGTCCGAAGACCTTCCTGCTACACAGACACTGCATTCCAATCCATCACTTCGACCTCAATTCCTTTGACTATATCCGCTTCATTTAGCAGAATTTCCCTTATTCTTCTCATGGCTGTATAGTTTGTAGCAAGTATTACCATCTTCGTATAGCCAGCTCGAATGGCCTCACTGATGTTCTCCTTTAGATTACCCTCACTTGTCTGTACCTCAACGACAAATGCTTGTCCTCTATCACCGCTGACCTCAATATCACAAGCCTCATTATTGGCCAGTTTCTTCTCAATCTCCACAGTATATCCCTTAGATCTGTACCAAGCTGCTAGCTTGTTTATCCAGTACTTGTGTTCAGCTCCACCTTCATTGGGATTATAGATTGCTTCATAGCCTGATTGTCTTAGTAGTTCCCTTCCTTTGTCGGTAAGTTCCATCAGGACAACTTTTCCGGTTCTGGTGGATATAGTCTTAATCTGGATTAGCCCTTTTTCTATTAGGTTCTGTCTGAGGTTATGACCTCTTTTCCTGCTGAGGCCGAGTCTCTTGTATTTCTCAACTGTCCCGTTGACTGGGTGTTTGTGCACTTGAATAAGGAACTCTCTTTCTTGGTCTGTTAATTCAGTCTCTGGAGAAACAGGCGCAATCTCCTTCTTTGAGCCCTCTGCAGGGCTCTCAGTTGAGGTATCAGGGAAATATCCCCTCATTCTGTCCTGTATCATCTTGTCAGTCACTATTCCCTTTCTGATTGGGATGTGGGGCACTTTTAGGAGGAAGGGATAAGGCCATCTTGACTGGACCTTGACTATCGCATAACCAACAGGGAGTCTTCCGAAGACATCCTTTTCATCACTGTCGATCAAAGTATATGAAGCAGCGGTACTTACACACTGTCTTGATTTGAGATTCATTGTGATGGAGCAGTTTGTATTCCCGAGGGCCGGGACTGATATCAGGGATGGGAGCTGATCCAGATAGAGTATTGCTTCACCGAGTTCTCTTATTTCTCTCAAGGTGATATCTATGACACTCTCATTCTTCCCTATTTCCCGTTTCCTTAAGACGTGGTGCGCCTCTTCGATTATTATTGCGTGCAGAAACTGTTCTCTGACTGGCTGTGCCAGGCGATAGTGATGGATGTACAAGAGCAGCGTTTCGATGAAGAACGTCTTGTCTGTATTGGTAAGGGAATCAAGCTCCAGGATCACATTTCTACTCAGCAATTGTGTTATGTTGGCCTGCCTGCTGGTGTTTATTACTTTTCCCATCTCTCCAAAGCAGAGTGCCTGGACTGTTCTCATGGTAGAGACCATCCAGTTCGCTTCTCTTCCCTTGGCAGGGTAATCCTCGAGATACTTCAAGACGTCCTTCATTGTGGGGTATTGATTGCTAGTGCCTTCGTAGATCCCAAATGTCTTATAGACCGAGTCAATTGCCTTGAGAAGCAGGGATATTACCCCTTCTCCTACGTAATAGGTCGACGCCAGTATATCGATTAGCTTCTTTAGCCATACGGTTGGCTCAGTTCCCTCTGGCGGTACAAGGGGATTAAACTGGATAGGAGAGATATCTCTGCCTACAGTGAACACAAGAATATCTGCATCCGGGAAGAGGTCGAGTATATCCCTGTAGTTCCTCTTCCAGTCAAATATCAGGAAAGGCTTCTTATGATTAAGCAGGGAACCGATAATTCCATAGCAGGTGTTTGTCTTTCCTGAGCCGGACCTTCCGAAGATCCCCATATGCTGTATCCAGTCAGATTCTCTCAGCCCGAAGGGGTAGAGCTCCTTGTTGTTGTAAACGACAGTGCCTATTTCGTACTCGCCGTCTGCTTCTTCTTTAGGCAGGGGGCTGAGCAAGATAGCCTTATCGGTAAGCCCTTCATTGAGGATCTTCCTGCTCATCAGGTTGATATACATCTCGATTTCTCTTTTTTCTTCAGTGTCAGCTGTAAGATAACTGAGGTACAAAGCCTCAGCTTTCTTGCCAATGACTGGCTTCAGTTTCCTGCACAGATCTTCTATTCTTGTTTCCATCTTATTGATCCACGTCCTTAAAGACGTTCTGGGCTCTGTTTGTTGATAAGTATCCGGAAATCGCTTCGTTCAAGTCTTGGCTTAGCAAGCGCAGATCCTGGAAGGTTGTTATTTCTTCCCTTCTCTTTTCTTGCTCCAAAGACTGGACAATGTTTTCCAGAGCTACTCTTCTCTTGTCAGCAATAGGGGAATTGCCAGGCATCCATGGCTCCAGTTCAAACAGTGATGTGTGAACTTTACAGATGGTCCAGTCGATTTCGTACATGTGGTCTTGAAACATGTCTTTTCTCATGTCTATCTGCTTGAGTACGCCATATAGAGAATGGCTGGCGAGGGCTGATTTTTGTTTTATCATGCCTGTAACCGGGTCGAGGTCCGTATTGAGATAGAATCCGTCCAGAAGAGGCTTTCCTGTGTCGAGGCTGGCTACCAGGTACTTGCCTGTCTCCAGGCCATGGCCATAGCTGTGCCTGGAGCTGTAGGACGGACTATATGTCATCGGGCGTCGTAAAATCCCCAATATATGGGCATGAAATTCTCCCCACTTTGTGGGCGTCTAAAAGTCCCCACCCTGTGGGCGTGGAAAATCCCCACCCGTCTCGAGAGGCTGGACAGCGAAGCGGGATTGGGTGTCTCCTTGTCGGCAGAGGGCCAGGGCCGGGCAGTCCTGCCAG
>SDBT01013141.1_pt1 | contig 13281 bp, 7 predicted proteins | sample 2277101 | NCBI WGS metagenome assembly SDBT01 (sample SAMN10404973, study PRJNA504765) | marine sediment metagenome | isolation source: marine sediment core GS10_PC15, 103 cmbsf | place: Arctic Ocean: Southern Knipovich Ridge | collected 2010 | reverse complement strand
CTATACGACCTGACGGGAATTGACCGGTGGTTCCTGGATAATATCTCGCAGATCGTCGAGGCAGAAGCTGAACTTGCCGCCAAGACCAGCCTGACCGATACACAGCTGCTGGAAGCAAAGCAATTGGGTTTCAGCGACGATCAGCTTGGATTCCTATTAGGCAGCAACGCCGAAACTATTCGCGCTCAGAGAAATGATTCCGGCATAAAGGCTGTTTTCAAACTTGTAGACACCTGCGGTGGCGAGTTCGAGGCCTTCACGCCATACTTCTACTCGACCTACGAACGCGAGGATGAGACCCGTCAAGATGGCGAGCCGGGTGTGATGATTCTCGGGGGCGGGCCTAACCGAATCGGCCAGGGGTTGGAGTTTGACTATTGCTGTGTCCACGCCGCCGAAGCTTTGCGCGATGCCGGTACGACATCAATAATGGTCAACTGCAACCCAGAGACGGTCTCGACCGATTACGACACGTCCGACAGGCTGTACTTCGAGCCGCTGACATTGGAAGACGTGCTGGAGATCGTAGACCGTGAAAAACCTCGTGGCCTGATCGTCCAATTCGGCGGGCAGACGCCATTGAACCTCGCTGAAGGACTCGCCGCAGCGGGCGTGTCGATTTTGGGTACCAGCCCTGAATCAATCGCTCGGGCTGAGGACCGCAAACAGTTTGCCGCCATGGTTAACAAGCTGGGCATCCGCCAGCCACCCAACGGCATGGCTTCGAGTTTGGATCAAGCACTCGAGGTCGCCGAGTCGATCGGATATCCGGTTATCTGCAGGCCCAGCTTCGTCCTGGGCGGTAGGGCAATGGAAATCATCTACTCACCCCAGGATCTGAAGCAGTTCGTGGCGATGGCACTGGAGGCTTCCGACGGTGCGGCGGTGTTGATTGACCTATTCCTGGAAGATGCGATCGAACTGGACGTCGACGCCGTCGCCGACGGCAAGGACGTTTACATCGCCGGGATTATGGAACACATCGAGTATGCGGGCGTTCACTCGGGCGATGCGGCGATGGTTCTGCCTCCCCACCGCCTGGCCGACGATGTGATCGCCCAGATACAAACGGCCACGCGACAGTTGGCGATGGAACTGGACGTTCGCGGCCTGATGAATATCCAGTTCGCTGCTGTTGGCGGCCGGGATCTCTATATCCTTGAGGTCAACCCCCGTGCCAGCCGAACCGTGCCATTTGTTTCGAAGGTTACCGGCGTGCAGATAGCCAAGGTCGCCACGCGAATAATGCTTGGCGAGACCCTGGCGTCGATGGGCCTCGATAAGCCCCGCGCCGAACTGAAACACCTGGGCATCAAAGAATCGGTCTTCCCGTTTAATCGATTCCCAGGGGTCGATGCCGTTCTCGGCCCGGAGATGAGATCGACCGGCGAGGTCATGGGTATCGATACCGATTTCGGCGCCGCTTTCGCCAAGAGCCAGATCGCCGCTGGAACGCACCTGCCCACAGAAGGAGTTGTGTTCGTCTCGGCCAAGGAAGACGATAAACCAGCACTGCTTCCTACTGTAAGACGGTTAAAGGAGATGGGTTTCGAAATCCTGGCTACCGACGGCACTAGCGAATTTCTCGACAAACACAGCGTCCCTAACCAACGTATCAACAAGGTCAGCCAGGGCAGGCCCGATGTGGTCGACGCCATCAAGAACAATGAAATAGCTTTGATAATTAACACCCCCTCAGGCCGGAGGCCCAGGGCAGACGAATCCGCCATCCGCGTAAATGCCGTCGCACACGGGATTCCGCTGATTACTACTTCGACCGCCGCCGAAGCTGCCGTCGAGGGGATTGCGTCTCTGCGGTCGGGGCCATTGAGGGTAAAGACGATACAAGAATACCTGGCCGGGACAATGTCTGTTTCGTAATTTTTTGTAAACAAAGCCCAAAAAGATATAATCGAGGACTCATGAGCGACGACCTGTATCATAATTGCGGCATCGCGGCGTTGTACCTGCTGGATAAGCCAATGTCCCCCGAGGGCCTGGCCTCTGGAAGCGTCGTCGGCGATGATGTAACACCCCTGCTTCCGAGCATGCTTCTGGATATTCAAAACCGTGGCCAGCTGGCGGCGGGCATGTGTACATACAACCCGGATCGCCCTCAATTACTAGATACATACAAAAACGTCGGGACGGTTATTGAAGCCTTCTCGATGTCCCAGCCGGCCAAGTACGAGGCCATACTGAAAGAGTATTCCGGCAAGGCTGCAATCGGGCATACAAGATACGCGACATGCGGGGAAGATGATGTCCGCTACGCCCAACCCTTCGAGCGACACCACGGCCGGCTTTGGAAATGGTTCGCCTTTGCCCATAACGGGCAACTGGCTAACTACACGCCGCTACGGGACAGGCTGCTGTCGAAGAGGCACTACCACTTCAGCCTCAATACCGACACTGAGATAATCATGCACTCGCTGGCGTATAGGTTGCGCGGAGATCACCCGTCGGACCTGGCGAAGGTGATGGGCTCGATGGGCAGGGCTTTTGACGGTTCTTATACCATGGCCTTCATGGACGCAATGGGAAGGATGTTCCTGGCAAGGGAACCTCTGGGCTTCCGCCCGCTATGCTGGGCTGTTCAGGGCAGGCTCTTTGGGGCGGCAAGCGAATCAGTAGCTCTGACCAATATGGGCTTCGATACCATCCACGAACTTGCTCCGGGTGAGATGGCCATCATTGAAAAAGGCGAACTTCGATTCGAGCGGTTCGCCCGACAGAGGACCCACGCACACTGCTTCTTCGAGTGGGTCTATTTCTCCAACGTCGGTTCAAGTATCGCCGAATCCAGCGTATACATGGCCCGTTCCAGGTCGGGCCAGCGCCTCGCTGAGCTTGAAGACCAGAAAATTACAAAGAACGGCGACTGCATCGTCGTACCTGTTCCCGATACCGCAAAAGCCGCCGCCGATGCTTACGCTTATGCACTTGGCATCCCATGCGTGGAAGGCCTGTTCCGCAACCGCTACGTGGGGCGGACATTCATCCAGCCGGAAAACACCCGCTCTCGATCTGCCAAGGGCAAGTACACCCCCCTGCCGGCAGTGCTTCAAGGAAAAAAGGTTTTCCTGATCGAAGATTCCATCGTCCGCTCGACAACGATGAAACGCCTGGGCAATCTGATTCGCGAAAGCGGCGCAACCGAAATCCACCTTCGTGTAGCCTGCCCGCCAATTGTCGCCCCGTGCTTCTACGGGATCGACATGTCAACCCTTGGTGAACTTTTCGCACCGAAATACATGCAAAATGGTTACGACGGGAACCCATCTGAGCAGACATTCGAGAAGATGGCCAGCGCTTTGCACATCGACAGCCTGCGTTACCTGGCTGTCCAGGACCTGGCCCCCTGCATCGATATCGACTGCAATAGCCTTTGCACCGGGTGCGTTATGGGCAAGTATCCCACCGATTGGGGCAACAAGCTCATGGCCAGGGCAAAAAGCGACGTCGGCAGCGGCAAGAAAAACAGGACTTACGAGTAGGCGCCGCAGGTGGAACTAAAGTCCCGGGTACCATTTCTTTGCGGTGCTGTGGAATATTTTCTCCTGCACATCATCAGGCAGGGCCAGACCGGTGAACTCGAAGCCCTTAAGCGTAATCGGCTTGTCCGTGCAGTAGAAATCGCGCCCCAGCTCGAAGGCCTCCAGGAAGTTTTCCCAGGACGCCTTCCGATCATCATCCGACATCTGGGAGAGGTTACCCCACGTTACCCGGTCCGAGCCGTACATGATCCGGTCGGCGTATTTGATGAGAAAATCACGAACCGTTTGGCGATCTTGCCGGCCAAGGTCGGTTATCCGGGCAGGGCCTGAGGTGTCGACCGCAAAGTTAGGATACTTTTCGAATCGCTTGGCCAGTTCAGCCACATCAAACTCCAAGCTGCCCAGATGAGCGCCAATCAGTTGAAGCTCCCCGAACAGTTCCAGCACATGATCCCTGGCTGCGATCATCTCACTGTGATGGGGGTAATCGGTCCGTCCATACATGTACCACTCGGGTGCTTTTCTATAATATTCAGAGTAAGCGTTATCCGGGCCCAGTGGCTGCCAACAGCCCATAGGTTCTGCGATGTGGACCATAATCGGATGCCCCTGAGAAGCCGCCCACTGATAGATCGGATGGAAAATAGGGTCGTCCATCTGAATGAACTGACCTTCGAGGTTCTTGGCCTCCATACCAAATGCTTTCCAAATCTTAAAGGCAACAGCCCCATTGGCGAAATCGTCTTCCAGTTGCGCGATGACCTTTTGGGCGTATTGAGGGTCGTTAAAATCCGGCAGTGGGATACTTGTGCACCATGCGTATCGCTGGGGATACTGCTGGGCAAGGCTGCGGTAAGGCTCTCTTGGCAGGAGCCATTTATCGCCATAACCGCTGATTGCGATGTTAAGCAATTTGACGTCATTGTCAGCCAGCCAATTCAATACATCAGGAGTATCTCCAGCGTAATGCAGATGAGCGTCAATGATAGGCATGCGTTGAGTCCTTTCGGTTAAGAGCACTTTTAGCTTAATCTGTCGCATTTATGCTGACTGCGGCAAAAAAACTCCGATCGCAGTATTTCGCAGCCTTAGCCCATCTGTCAAGAATTGTTTCGCCCCTGCATAATCCAGTTATATCAAGTTGTAAATAACCCGAATTCGCCCTCCTGTTTTTTTTTTGGTAAGATTATAATCCACCGCAACGAACTTTGTAGAACTGGGAATTGCCTTAACGCTTGATATTTTATGTAGTTCCTGCATAATTATGTCGATGGGTAAGGTAGATAACCGACCCCGGGGGCTTACACCGCCCTCGATACAAAGAAAGGCGTTTTAAGTGAGTTTCTGTAATACCGGATACAGCCGAGAAATACGAAAGCAGTTAGATATTCTTGGCCTAGAGCAACGAACGTTTGAAATGTCGTATGGATTCGTCGGCCAGGACAAGGCTGGCAAGGAAGGTGAAGCAGGCAATGCCTTGGTATTGTCGATGCAACCTGACGCAGCCAGCCGAAGCCGCAGCCAGAAGCCATGCAGCAGATCAAGCGTGAATTGCTCTAAACTGGGAAATAATCAACGGAGGTATCCGGGGCTTCGCATAGCCCATACTCTTTACGATCAGATTTCCCTATCAGCTAATTAGTTAGTATCAAGCTTACCGCCCCGAAAACTGGCAAACTTAGATTACTCACCTGACGGGTCAGCAATTAAGTAGTATTTACTCGAATTGAGCAAGTAGTAAGTTATGGAACAAGTCTCATTGATTCATGAGTTTTTGCATCATCTTGAAAACGAGCGGAATTTCTCAACACATACGATCCGCTCGTATACGAACGACCTCCGCCAATACTGCCAGTTCCTCAGTGGGGTAGACCGGCAGCTTCCAACCGATAAAGATCCGCCTGCCCTGTCGGACCAACAAATCAGGCGGCGGATTATCGGGGCCGGGCCTTCTGATCTCAGGGCCTATCTCGCCCAGATGCGGAGCGTAAATTACTCCAACTCTACTGTTGCCCGAAAGCTGGCTGCCCTTCGCAGCCTGTACAAATACCTTGTTAGAAGGGGCCATATCGAGGCCTCGCCAGTGAGTGCTATCCGGACTCCCAAGCAAGACAAGCGTTTGCCTAAGTGCTTGGATATAGAGCAAATAAATACTCTTTTGGCTTGCCCTGACGACTCGACCATCCTCGGTGCCCGAGACAAGGCAATGTTGGAGACAATCTACTCCGCCGGGCTTCGTATCGGGGAACTTGTCGCCATTGATACACAGGATCTGGATCGTTTTTCAGAAACAATTCGAATCCGCGGAAAAGGCAAAAAGGAGCGGATCGTACCCATTGGATCCAAGGCTTTATCGGCAATCGATGCCTACCTTAAGTTGAAAGCGTCTACTTTTGGTAAAAGCGGCCACGGGGAATTTTTTGTAAACAAATTCGGCCGGCGAATCACGACCCGTTCCGTCCGGCGTATGTTCGATAAATATCTGAAGCTCTCTGGGATACCAGGACAGGTAAGTCCACACGTCCTTCGCCACAGCTTTGCAACCCACATGCTCAACGCGGGTGCCGATCTGCGGAGTATTCAGGAGTTACTGGGCCACGAAAGCCTCTCCACGACGCAGATCTACACACATTTGACGACCAAGAGGCTAAAGGAAGTTTACGACCGCCATCATCCGCTGGCTATGCAGGAATCTCCCGGCAATTAGAAGTCACCCCAAAACCTGCTTTGCAGGGGAAACCGCGGTATTTTTTCGATCCGGCAAGGGGGGGACGACGTCGAATCCGGTTGATTCTCCAAGGTTCCACAACGCAGCCGGGCGGAAAAAGACCCGCTTGCAGCCCAAATCGAGGTTTTGGGTTGGTTTCTGGAAACCGGCAAAATAATCTGTAGTTTCCAGCAAACTCTGCGCTAATTTCTTGCACGTGCAGCCCCGGACGCCCATAATACTTGCCAGCGTATTGTGGGTGGCTTTGAGGCAAGGAGCATTTCCAATGAAGCGAATTACCGGCTCAGTAACGCTATTGTTAACTTTGACCCTAATCATGTCGGCTGGCTGTGATATTAAACCGCCGGCACCAATGTCTCCAGACGGCCAAGTTTTAAGAGCTTTGATCATCGATATGACCGATCAGGCGGAGCTTGAAGCCGTCGCTGCCGTCGAGTCTGGACGAGTCAACTATGCTCACCGACTTAACGTGCTTGTCGCCTACTTCGACAAAGTAGGCAATATGACCCGGTTAATCTGGGCCCAGAGAGAACTTAAGAATCTCGAAACAGCACAGACGTTCGTCTGGAAGAATGCACCCCAGATCCTGCCCCCTCCAGCTGAATCGCTCGAAAATGCCGATGAGCGGATGCTGGTTGAATACGCGGTCACAGCCAGGAACGACTATACCGCAGCAGTTATTGCACTTCTGGAATACCTGACAAATAAAGGGCCGGATGACTATAAGACGCTGCGCGTTGCAAATATGCAGGACAGGTTTGATCCGATCCGGACGTACTTGTACTTCATGGATGCTGAGATCCCCAGCCAAGACCTCAGGCCTTCTGAAGTTGACCCCACAGCCGACGCACTTTTCGAAGAAGCTGTTCAACTACACGAAGACGGCAAGGGTATCCTCAGGATGTTCGTAACAACCAATTACCAGAAGCAGCGCGAGGCACTGGTTAAATTTCTCGATTTGGTAAGGAACCATCCACGCTCGACCAAAATTGGCCTGTCGGCCTTCTACATCGGTGAGATCTACAAAGAGTATTTCAACGAGAATATTCGTTCAGTAGGCTGGTACGAGCGAGCCTGGCAGTGGGATCCCAAGATGGAGAAACCCGCCCGTTTCCAAGCTGCCACGGTCTGGGACCTGCGGCTTCAGGACAAGAAAAAAGCAATCGAACTCTACCGTCAGGCCATCGAGCATGAGCAATTCAAAAGATCTAATGTAATTTTCTCTCGCAGCCGAATCCAGGAACTGACCACCCAGTAATTTTTGACGAAGGGCCAAAGGCGAAGCTCCTCGAGCCTGAAATACGAGCCCAGACCAGTTATATTTCTTAGTATTTTAAAAGCCCAGCCATCTCGGCTGGGCTTTTTTTACAAATAACAAATCTCGGCAAAAAAAAGGTCGGCGACGGAAAGGAGGACACAAAACCGGCGCCGACCGGAGGGGCCAGGGGGAGGGCCCCTCATATTTCCTCAATGATCGGAGGGAGCTAGAAGCCCTACACTGCAACCTCGCCCCCAACACCATTTATTACGCCGGCAAAAAATGGATGTTCGGATCAATGTAGGCCCTTGGCCGATGAGGGGGGGGCAGCCGTGGCGTCTTTGGAAGTTGACTTTTGTTAAGCTGATACGAACGATTCGGGTTAATTACATACCTAATAGTCCAGCCAGCGTCTTACCCATAACCTGCTGTTGAAGTTGGTTTGATGCTTCGAACTTGTTCAGCAAGTTTTTATAAAAGGTGAGGAAAACGTCGGGCGTAGCGTTATCCGAGCCAAAGATCATCTTGGCCATTACCTTCTCGTTCAGTACTGTCGTATCGTCGACCAATGATTCTTCTTTTTGCGTCCCGAACAGGTCCTGCAGCATCGGCCAGGGAACTCGCCGAATTATCCCGCCGGTCAGGTCGAAGTACACATTGGGCATCCAGCCGGCAACGTCAATAGCCTGCTGACAGTACGCTCGCCCGCCCAAATGCGCGCCGATCAGATTCAAACCGCCAAACCGTCGGGCAATTGCATCCAGGTGAACCGGCTGCATGTTATGGGTCCGCGTGATGTAATCCTGACCGGCAGCCATCTCGGGCTTATGCCCCAGCCAGCCCAGGTGAAACAGGCACACCAGGCCTCGCTTTTCCGCACGCTCGTAAATCCCGAGGATGCTCTCATCATCATACGGCATGGGCGTGTTGATTAATTTGAGACCCTTAAAGCCGCGGTCAGCCAGTTGGTCTACATAATCGGGGCCGTCCTTAGGCGGGCACACCCGGCCGAAGCCGATGAAATACCCGTCATAATCTTTCATCAACTTCTCGACATCGTCATTTCCATTATCTTTCGGGTCTACCTTGGCAAGCAGACCGCCAGGGCAGACGCAAATATGATCAACATTCCGCTGTTTCCACTGATCCACAGCCTGCGATACCGGCATCTGCGAAAGAAATTTCTCGCCTGTTTGGGGGTCTTGAGGATTAGGGTAAACGTGCGTGTGGACGTTGATGATCACTTTACCTGCCCTTTCGGTTTTTCTGCCAACATGGTTGTGGATCACTCAGCCACGATTTCGCCTTCTATAACTTCCGGCTCATCTTGCTCGGACTGGCCGTCGACGGTGAAGGTGAAGCTCTTGCCCGCAGCGTCTACGGTAACATGCTGGCCATCGGTTATCTCATTTGCCAGCAGCATCTGGGCTAATCTGTTTTCCAGTCTCTGCTGGATAAGACGCTTCAATGGCCTGGCCCCGAAAGATGGGTCGTACCCGAACTCGCACAGCAAATCCTTAGCCGATTCGGTTATCTCCATGGTAATCTTCTTGGCGGCCAGCCGATTCGCCAGCTGGCCGATCTGGATATCGATGATCCTAACCAGATTCTCCCGAGTAAGCGACTGGAAGATAACCGTCTCGTCTATACGGTTGAGAAACTCCGGCCTGAAGTGTTGCTTGAGGGCCTCATCCAACCGGGCTTCAACTTCCCAGCTCTCAGCCTCGCCAGCAGTCAGCTCACTAATTGCCTCGGAGGCGATGTTGGAAGTCATCACGATGATCGTGTTGGTGAAATCGACAGTCCTTCCCTGGCCGTCGGTTAACCTGCCGTCGTCCATCACCTGCAACAGAATATTAAAGACATCACTGTGAGCCTTTTCGATCTCGTCAAAGAGCACAACGCTATATGACCTGCGACGGACGGCTTCGGTTAACCTGCCGCCCTCTTCATAGCCGACATATCCCGGAGGCGCACCGATCAGCCGCGATACCGAATGAGCCTCCATAAACTCGCTCATATCGAGGCGAATCATCGCATCTTCGGTATCGAACAGAAGCTCAGCCAGTGCCTTGCAAAGCTCAGTCTTTCCCACGCCGGTAGGCCCAAGAAACAGCAGCACGCCAATGGGCCGAGACGACTCGCCAAGACCTGCCCTGTTGCGACGGACCGCATCGGATACGACCCGCAGCGCTTCATCCTGGCCGATAACACGCTGACTCAGACGCTCTTCCATCGCCAGCAATTTCTGCCGGTCCGACTCCATCAGCTTAGCTACAGGAATATGGGTCCACGAGGCTACCACCTCGGCGATATCTTCGGGGGTAACTTCCTCGCTGGTAAGTGCACCTTTTTCCCGCATCCGGTGCATCTTTTCTTCGGCCTCATCGAGCCGCCCCTGCAAGTCTCGCAAGTCCCCGTATTGAATCCGGGCTGCGGTCTCCAGATCACCATTACGCTGAGCCTGCTCCAGTTCGGTGCTTTTTAATTCGATCTGCTCTTTAAGCTGTTTAATGGAACCGAACACGCCCTGTTCTGACTGCCATTGTGCGTGAAACTCGTCAAATCGCGACTGGAGGCCCGCCAGTTCCTTTTCGATCCCAGCTAGCCGGTCCTTTGAAGGCTCGTCGGTTTCTTTGCGCAGGGCCTCGCGTTCGATCTGAAGCTGCATGATCCGCCGCTGGAGCTCGTCGAGTTCTGCGGGCATGGAATCATTTTCGATCCTCAGACGAGAGGCAGCCTCGTCGATAAGGTCGATCGCCTTATCGGGCAGTTGCCTTTCAGTTATATACCGCCTGCTCATCGTAGCTGCCGCAACGATGGCGGCATCCTGAATACGCACGCCGTGATGGACTTCGTATCGCCCTTTCAGCCCACGAAGGATAGCCATCGTATCGGCGACGGTCGGCTCGTCGACAACCACCGGCTGGAAGCGTCGCTCGAGAGCGGCGTCTTTTTCCACATGCTTGCGATATTCATCCAGCGTGGTCGCACCTATACAGCGAAGTTCCCCGCGCGCCAGGGCAGGCTTGATAAGATTACCCGCCGAGATAGCACCCTCAGCCGCCCCAGCCCCGACGACTGTATGCAATTCATCTATAAACAGTATGATCTGCCCATCGGAACTGGTCACTTCCTTCAACACTGCTTTGAGGCGATCTTCGAACTCGCCTCGGAATTTCGCCCCAGCCAGAAGCGAACCCATATCCAATGCGTAAACGGTCTTGCCTGCGAGTCCTGCCGGAACGTCGCTGTTGACGATCCGCTGGGCCAGGCCTTCGACGATTGCAGTTTTACCCACACCTGGAAGCCCGATCAGCACAGGGTTATTCTTTGTACGCCGGGAGAGAACCTGCATGCACCTGCGAATCTCATCGTCGCGACCAATTACCGGATCGAGCTTACCCATCTTGGCCATCTCGCACAAATCCCGGCCGTAACGTTCAAGAGCCTGGTATTTATCTTCCGGGTTCTGGTCCGTCACTCGCTGCGTGCCGCGAATATCCTTCATAGCCGACAGGATCGCGTCACTATCGGCGCCGAGAGTCGTAAGAACATCCTTAGCCTTTGAATCCTCGGCCGCCAGGGCCCCCAGAAGGTGCTCGACCGAGGTATATGCATCCTGCAATTGGCTAGCCTTTTTCTCAGCCGCATTTATTACCCCAGTCAACTGCGGCGAGATGGTCAAACCCCCGCCTGTCGACTGGCTCGGAATCCGTGAAAGTTCGCTCGTTACGATAGGTTCAATACGGTCGGCGCTGATCCCAATCTTTTCGAGGATCGTCCGGGCCAGCCCGTGCTGGGCGCGAAGCAAGGCATCGAGCAAGTGCAGGGGCTGAACCTGGGCGTGTCCGAGCTCAGCAGCGGCCGACTGGGCCGAGCCAAGGGCTTCCTGTGCCTTAATTGTCAATTTATCTAAACGCATATTCTCGCCTCCCCTGGATCAATCAAATCGGGCCAAGCCCGCTAACGCCAATGCATCGCGGGCAGCAATCCCGTTCGTACATTTATATGCAATCGGCGTACCTGGACCCCAATCGCTTGTAAAAATGAGACTTAAGCCTTTAGCACACCTGTCAGATTGCACAAATCGCCTGCGGCAGTTGCCATTTAGGCAGTCATTGAAACGATCTGGATCTTCGCCGAGGGTATGCTTGAATCGCGGGGGGTCTTGTAAGATACTATCCGTGCTCGTCAGTAGCTAACCTGGCGAGTTGAAACTGGTAGGGTGTCCGAGCGGCTGAAGGATCCGGTCTTGAAAACCGGTGTGCCCGGAAGGGTACCGTGGGTTCGAATCCCACCCCTACCGTTTTTTGATTTATTGGGTGGGATTTGAACACACGCATAGCCGAAGGCAATGCAACGTGGGTTCGACGCCAAAGGCGCCCGCAAGGGCGAAGCCCGTAGCGGAATCCCACCCCTACCGTTTTTGTTTTTGATGGGTGGGATGCTTGTCCTCCGTAGCTTCGGCGAAGGAGGAAGAACATGTCACCTGAAGTGTTGGAGTACCAAATGGAACTAAGACAACTCGGCAGCAGCGACGTTAAGATCACCTCAATTACACTCGGTGCCTGGGCCATCGGCGGGTGGATGTGGGGAGGCCAGGATGAAGCCGACGCCATCGCCGCAATCGACGCGTCCATCGACTGCGGGATAACCTCCATCGACACAGCCGCGATTTACGGCTACGGCGCTAGCGAGACTATCGTCGGCAAGGCCGTCGCAGCCAAACGCGATCAGGTTCAACTGCTTACCAAGTTCGGCCTGCGATGGGATTCCACCGAAGGCAAGCTCAGTTTCAAGTGGGCTGATACCCCAGGCGGCCTGGAACGATCCATCTACAACAACGCCCGGGCTGACAGTATTATCTACGAGTGCGAGCAGAGCCTCAAAAGACTCCGCACCGATTATATCGACGTGTATCAATGCCACTGGCCTGACCCAACGACGCCCGTTGAAGAGTCCATGTCGGCAATCGATAAGCTGCTCAAAGACGGCAAGATCAGAGCTGCCGGCGTGAGCAACTTCACCGCTGAAGAAATTGAAGCCGCCTGCACCGTAGTCGCCCTTGCGTCAAATCAGCCGCCATACAGCATGATCAATCGCTACATCGAATCCGATGTGCTTGCCTACTGCTGCGAGCATAACATATCGACAATTGCCTACTCCCCCTTGCAGCGCGGGCTGCTGACCGGCAAGGTAACGATGGATCGCAAGTTCCCCCAGACCGATCACCGCTCTACAAATGCGTTCTTCAAGCCGGAAAATCGCCAGAAGGTGCTCGGACTGCTCGAACAGCTCAGGCCGATCGCCGATGCCCACGATGCGACGCTGGCCCAACTGGTAATCAACTGGACGATCCATCGGCCTGGGATAACAGCCGCTCTTGTCGGGGCGAGAAACGCACAACAGGCCAAGGAAAACGCCGACGCCGCGGGATTTGAATTGACCACAGCAGAAACCTCGACGATCAATGAGATTCTCGAAAGAGATTTCCAGCCCGGCTGGGAAAAAGAGGTTTAGAGCCTTTTCAACCTTCGTGTAGTGGATTGAGCGCCGCGAGGACGAGGTTGGCAAGGAAGGTGAAGCAGGCCAATGCCTTAGCATTGTCGATGCAACCTGACGCCGACAACCGAAGCCACAGCCAGCTCATTCGCTACAAAGAAGTTGAAAGGGCTCTAGTACTCTGTAACAGCTATATTTTTGGATATAGTCTTTTCAGTTTTATTCGAGCATCGGCGGTGGTGAAGCGCCAGTCGATGCCCGTTCCACTTTTGTTTCTCGAACGTTCCCATGGA
>SDBT01013140.1_pt1 | contig 13281 bp, 19 predicted proteins | sample 2277101 | NCBI WGS metagenome assembly SDBT01 (sample SAMN10404973, study PRJNA504765) | marine sediment metagenome | isolation source: marine sediment core GS10_PC15, 103 cmbsf | place: Arctic Ocean: Southern Knipovich Ridge | collected 2010 | reverse complement strand
GCTTAAAGGAATGATCGAGCGAATCTCCGAGCTTGCGAAATATCGCATGGGTGGGGAGATGGGCTTCGAAACATCTACACCGCACGACGCGAATCCCGATACGTCAACAGAGCCGCCTCACACAGGTTCGCCCTTGCCCGTACATGGGCCCAAACGTAAGCAGAACAAAATCAAAGCGAACGTCAAAGACTTCGCTCATGGTCAGCGCGGGAAGAATGAAGCAGGAAGAACCACGCCCGGAATCACTTCGCTTCCCTCTGAGCCAGCATTTACAAGAGGGAATCCGTACACAGAGTACGGTACACCGTATACTGAAGCCAGCTAATAACGTGGAGCGCGACGATGGAAGCTCTTTCGTCAAGTGTTCATCAAGAGATTATCGTTCTTTTCAAGGAAGACAAGACAGTACACGAGATAGCAGAATTACTCAAGCTCTATAAACAAGATGTTCTACTCTTTCTCACGAAAGAGGGATATTGGAGTGAAAACTGTAGTGAGTGCGTAGTGAAACGCTGCTACGAGTGCCCCGGTCTGAGTGAGTTGGGAAAACCTATATCTACGCAAGATCGAATTGATCTCATAGCACGGATGAAAAATGAAAAGAACTGAACTCAAACCAATTATCGAGAAGTATATTAAGAAGTGGATAGAAAAACTCCGACTAGGAGAATTTGACTACACAATAGAATTCGAAAATCTAAAGGACGACTACGCGCAAGTATCAACAGACGAAGACACAAGGCACGTTACAATCGCTTTTAACCCAAGACTACTAAACACTGAACAAGAAATCGAACATACGGTGATTCACGAACTGCTACATACAAGAATAAATGATTACGTGGAATTTGTAGAAGAAATCGTGAAGACACACATCAACAGCCCTAAAACTCGAAAGCTAATCACACGTAGACTGGGACGCTTAGAACACAAAATACTTGTCCCTATCACGGACGCTTTTACGAAAAAGGAGAAATAATGGCACTTTTCGAGTTACCAGAAGACCCCCTTAATCTGAGGAAGGTTACAAACGCTCTGCGAAACTCTATGCTTGCCAAGCGACTAGTGCAAGACAATAGACCTGAAGCAGAGCCGCGCAAGGGGCTGTTTCGATTTATGAATCAGATGACCAACAAGAAGCAGCAGAGATTGTTCACGTACAACTCTGACACGCTGAAACGGTTGGCAAACACAGACCCAATCACATGGGCAATTCGTAGAACCATCAAGGGTTACGTAAATCAAGCTGGGTGGGATATTGTCATTGATACACAAGATAGAGAGACAGAGCTAGATCGATACGAAGAATACTCTATCTCGCATCTCTCGCCCTACGCGAGTGGAAACATCGGAGATTTTCGCTCAAATCTACTCGACAAAAAGCTTGTAAATAAAATCAAGACGGAGATAAAGCACATCTACGATGAGCCCGTCGATAATACCTCGAAGAAGAAAAAGATCGAGTGGTACTTTGCTTCCGTTGTGCGTCAGATACGAGAAGAAGCAGAGATGCACCGAACCGAGGTTAAGGCTATTTTTGAGGTTCCGTCTGAGCAAGGCGTTGAGTGTACGTTTAGAACGCTTCAAGATTTGCTCGTTGACGATTTGCTGATTTTCGATACTGCTGCTCTAGTCAAAAACTACAGTCGCACCGGGAAGCTTGCTGAGATGTATCATATTCCCGGAGATCAGATTCGACTTTATCGTAACGATGATCGAACAATCCCGGAAGCTCCCGAACCGGCGTATGTATGGGAAGAAGCGGGAATGATTCGAGCAGAGTTTACGAAAGACGAGATGGTTTTCATGATGCAGAATCCACAAGAGAATGGATACGGCATGAGCCCTCTTGAGGTCGCTGCATACATTATCACAGCATCTATCTTTGCCGACGAATACAACATCGACTTCTTCAAGAATTCAAACGTGCCGCCTGGGGTCTTCGATCTGGGTAAAGATGTAACAGAAGACCAACGACTACTGTTTCAGCAGATGTGGGAGAACGAGGTCAAGGGACGCGGCGGTCTGCATCGTATGTTGTTCACTAGCGGTACAGAGGGAGCACAGTTTATTCCAATACAACAGCAGAGCAACAAAGACGCGCAGATGATGGAATACATGAAGTGGACTCTAGCAGTAAAGACCGCGTGTTACGGAATGTCTGGACAAGATATTGGATTCGTTGTTGACTATCATCGAACAACGTCTGAAACTCAGGCGGGTATGTCTCAAGCGCGTGGCGTTCGTAGTGTTCTGCATCTTCTAGAGCAATACTACAACAGAGAGATTGTCAAGAAAGAATTTGATTTCGACGATGTTAAGTTTGAGTGGCAGGATATTGACACGACAGATGAGCAAAAAGAAGCGACCATCGATACGCAGGATTTGGGAACTGGCGTTATCTCAATCAACGAACGTCGAAAGAAACTAAATCTAAAGCCGATTGATGGTGGCGATACTCACACAATTGCTACGCCTCAGGTACTTCCCGTCTCTGACTTAGAGACGAAAGAGGAAGGTAAAGAAGACTTGGAAGAACAGACCGAGGGTGCTGATACTCCGCAAGGTGAGCAAGCCGGAGAAGAACAAGATGTAGAGGGAGAGAAGCCCTCAGAAGAAGCCCCAGAACAAGAATCGGCTGCGGCTGACATAACCGATATAGACGTGCCTCCTACAGGAAAGAGCATGAATTTTAAGGTCAATCGAAAGGCGTCTGTAGAGAAGCAACAGAAAAATATCGATGCGACAATCGCTACGCTCAAAGAGAAAGGCATCGATGGAACTGTTAAAGTGAGTTTCGAAGTCCCTGAGGATGATGACGACAAAGTTGAAAAATAATGCGAATCATTCTGGACGAACCTACATCGATAGACAAGCTACGAAAAGTCTACAACGATAAAGTAACTTTCGTTACAACGGTCAAGTCCTATCCGCTTGTCAAAGAAATTATAATTTCAGGAGACTATCAGGGCGGACTCAAGAAACGACGTGTCCCGGTGAGAGTGGGAAAAAAGATTGATCGTGCAATAGCAGCGTACCAAGAAAAGCTTGTTGCAATTTGGGAAAAGCATCAGAACAAAATTCGAGAACTTGTAGGCTTCGATGATCGAGAAACGATTGAGGACGTAGAGAAGTCTATTATCGCCGAGGGCGACGTTGAAAAGGCGGCTCGTGTAACGCTTGCTCAGGTCAATCAAGAGCGCGATTCTCAAAAACGATTCATTCTCAGACAACGGTATCTAGAGCAAAACAAAAATAAGCTACTCAAGCCCGAACTGGATAAGATGAAACGAGAGCTTGAGCGTGAAGCGAAAAAAAGTTTTTCACAGGTCTTCAGAATCGGAAAAGAACGCGCACAGGTATTGACAGATCAGGAGCTAGACGACAATCTCACAACACGAGATAAGATCGAGCTTAAGCGTAAAGACAAATGGAACAAAGAGTTTGTCGAAGGTCTGACCGACGATTTGTGGGAAGAATATGAAGCGATCTTGGGAAAGCAATTCGACAACCCCCAAGATTTGCTTGACGCTATCGCGGGAGCAGATAAGAAAGAGAAGCGTCGGCTTCCACTATTCGCAGCAGCAGTTGGAAGCGTACTACTAGCAGCAGGAACGACAGCAGCAGCACGAGCAGTACGAGAAGACCCAGAGACGGGCGAGACTAGACCTGACCCGATTCCCGACCCAGAAGATGGTATGCCTATTGGTACAGCATTTGATGGCGGCGTATGGCACACGCGACATGACAATAGAGTATGTCCGGGCTGCGAGGAAAACGATTCAAAGTGGATGACGCACGAACAGTTTCAAGACGAAGCGGGTACGAATCAATGTTTGACACGTTGTCGTTGCGTTGAGCTATTCGAATTCGATGAGAAACCTACGAGTAGCGGTAAGATTTGGCAAGGTGCTCCGGGAGCTTCTATCAAAAATTGGCCCCGTTTCAAACGCTCAACGTCAACAGGAAACATAACGAAAGAGCAAGAATGAAAAAGAAACCTGCAAAGGGAACAGAAGTATCCAAAATAGAACGAGTTGCAGATAAGAAAGTTGTCATTCATCACGAGAACGGCGATACCTTTGAAGGAGACGTTGATACTAGTAAAGTAAATTTTGCAGAAGATAGTCGGAAAACAGCTAGCCGATTTCACATTCCTGGTAAAGTCAGGATAAAGAACGTTATGTCCAATGAGGACAGACGTAAACTGGGTCTTGAAGAAGACCCGGACTTAGCTGAGTAAATGAAAAGGAGGAAATAAGCCATGGCTCTTAATTCAAACGTTGCACCTGATGCCAATTGGACGGGAGTTTATCGCGTTAATCCGAAGACGAACGACGTGGGTGTTCCGATTACAGCAGGTGTGCGCGTTCCTTTGCTGACCACAGCAGAGCGAGATGCTTTGACGGAGGTTGAGCAGGGTTTGGTCATCTTCAATACGACCACTCAAAAGCTGAACGTTCGTGTCTCGGCTGCTTGGGAAGCTGTAACAAGCGTCTAACGCTTTTAGCTAAAAGGGGAGAGGGAGCTTTCTTGGCTCCTTCTCCACGTTCCACTCAATGCTCAATGTTAGAAAACGCGGTATAAAATTGCACATATAGGGAGACTCTTTTCAAAATAGGAATTTATAACATGGGAAATTTTGAGACATCCAAGGATTCTGAGCGTGGCAAGACTACTGAGCAGCTTATAAACGAGTCTCAGAGAACGTCTATGACGCCCACCGACGAAGAAAAAGAGCGACGACAGTTCTTGCTACAAAAGATTTCAGGTAATAGTGGCGGAGTCAAGGGAAAAATTAGTGCTCGTAACAAAATCGACGAGCTAAACAAGATGCTGCTCCCTCGATATATTCTGAAGCTTGAGGAAGCCGCACATCTTCTCGCGTCTTACGAATCAGAGCTACAGGAATTGGACAACAAACTCGAAAAAATGACCCCGGTCATGCGTTCAGCTTTGGGCGGGGCTGCTGTAGACAAGATTATGAAGAACGTTCGGATTTCTCTTGAGAAACTCCAGACTCACCAAGAGCGAACCATCGATCGCCTCACGAGCTAATGAATGACAAACGAGAGATTCAGCATACGAAAATTTATACATGGGCTAGACCCGCTCAATCCCATTGTTTGGGTTAAGACGCTCGTACATCTATTTCGATTTCTCATTATCACCGGCATAATCGTCGGGCTAATTTTCGGTGTTGGCTATTGGAGAGGAAAGAGAAACGCTCCCGTTCAAGTAGATATGGCCGATACGCTAATCATTTTGGAAGACGCCAAAGGGGAAAGACACGAGTTAAAGATTGAAAGCGGCACCATGACCTTCGACGGTAGAACGGTGGAGGTCGGTGATATTCCGAGCTTGAAACCTTACGGCATCGAACTGCATCCCAAAGCAATTGCTGGAATCACTTCTACAGGACAAGCCACAGGCGGTTTGGGTTTAGAGTTTGCACACTTCTACAGATTCAACGCAGAGCTATTGGCTCTGCACAAGTTTCTAGGCATCGGTCTTTCATATGACCTGAAGCTAGACAGCGTAATCAAGATTGACAACACAAGCGTTGGCATTGGCGTAGGTCGAGACACCGAATTGAGTGAAAGTGCCGTTGTGATTTATATGGGAATCGAGTTTTAAGGAGATACATATGGGTAAAAACTTTCGAATCTTCATTCCAATTGCTAAAGTCAACCGAGAACAGCGTACCGTTGGTGGCTGGGCTACTACTGAGGAAGTTGACAAGCAGGATGAAATCGTCGATTACGAGGCATCAAAGAAAGCATTTGATAATTGGCACGGAAATATTCGTGAGATGCACGAGCCAAAAGCTGTCGGAAAGGCGATTAGCGTTCAAGAGGATGATGAGAATAAGCGCATCTATGTTACAGCAAAGATTTCGAAAGGCGCACAAGATACTTGGGAGAAGGTCAAAGACGGTACTTTGACCGGTTTTTCTATTGGTGGGCAGACCGAGGATAAGAAAGTGGTTCTCGTTAAAGACGATACGACTAACGAACACAGACAAGTTACACGCATCACGAAATATAAGCTTAATGAATTATCGTTAGTGGATAATCCCGCCAACCCAGAGGCAAAGTTTGAACTGGTGAAAAGCGTTAGCGGGCAGTTACAGCAAACGCAAGTAATCGAAGATGACGAAACGAAGTCAAATACTATTAGAAAGTACAATGGAGGTGACTTAGAAAAAATGGCGTTAAGCAAAGCAACTCTTACTAAAATTACGGCTCTCGTGAAGACCCTTGAGACAATCGTGAAGGATGATTGGGAGGATCCGAACGCTGAGGTTGGTGCAGCTAAGAAAACCCCGAATCAGACGACTGAGGGTAAAGAGGTTGCCAAAGGCGAAAGCTGGGAAGACCCGAATTCAGAGGTCGGCGGCGCGAAGAAAACTCCTCAAGTTACGACTGAAGGCAAAGAGGTCGATGAGGGTGCTCGTGTTGGTAAGGCCGACATGACAACTGAGTCCGATTTGCAGACTCAGGATGAGGACGGTTCTGACGCAGCCCCAGTTACGAAGCTGTACAAGAAAAATAAGGCTGGAGACTATGAGGAAATGGATCATGATGAAGCTATGAAGATGTTGAAAGCTGACATGGCGACTGAATCTGATCTTCAGACCCAAGACGAAGACGGCTCCGATGCCGCTCCTGTGAAGAAAGCTCGTAAGCAGTATAAGGAAGATGAGATGGACAAAGCTGAAGACGAGGACAAGGACGTTGAGAAACAGGACGAGGATGAGGACAAGACTGAGAAGGCGCACGAAGACGAAGACGACACTACGAAGGCACATGAAGATGAGGACGAAACCACAAAGACTCGCAAGGTGAAGAAGGTTCGTAAGACTCGTAAGGAGTATGACGAAGACGAGATGGACAAGACCGAAGATGGAGACGAGGACGTGGAGAAGCAGGAAGACGAAGATGAGGAAAAGGTGTCGAAGACCATTCTCAGCACTCTGAAGAAAATGGAAGCACGTCTTGAAAAGATTGAGCGGACTCCGATGCCGCGTAAATATCATAAGGTCGAAAAGGGTCCTGCTGCCGGAGACGGTGATGCAGAACTGATTCAGAAGACGACCGACGAGGTTCAAAAGGCCACGGCGGAACGTAATCTGACAGGCAAACCTTGCTCCGCTGAAATCGAGAAAAAGCGTGAGTGGCTCATTAACAAGAGTCTCGATGAGAAATTCGGTACGGGAGAGCTACGAAAAGTCTAACGTGTAAACATACCACCAAACAGCCCCAATACAAGTAAGTAAATCTAAAGAAAAGAAAAGGAGAAATAAAACTATGCACATTAACGCACAGGTCGTAGACCAAGCAATCAACGACATTCAGAAAGCAATTTCGTCTGTTGACGTTTCGAGTCTGCTACTTGTCCGCGAAGACCTTCAGGCAGAGATGGCTATTGCCGCTCCGACTGATACTCCGCTTCGTAATCGTTTGAACCGCATCCAAGGAAATGGCAAAGCCCATTCTTGGTATCAGTTGGTTCCGACCACGGTTGCTGAAGGAGACTTTCTGGGTACTTCACCAGCACAGGGCTTCTTCGAGCGCGGCGGACTTCCCGATGCTCAGACTCCGAAGTACAAATTCGTGAGTGCTCCGTATACGAGTCTTGGGGACGTGGCACAGGTTAGCTTTTTCGAGCAGATGGCAGGTGGAACTTACACCGATATTAAGAAGCATCAGATCAAGGTGAAGATGTTGAATACTGCTCTCATCGAAGAATTTGCAATTATCAATGGCGATTCTTCCGTGGGTTCTGGTCTTCAGTTTGACGGGCTTCGAGTGCAGATTACCGACAACATCACCCCCGCGGGTGGCCCACTCACGTTGGATCTAATCAACACTGTGGAGCAGAATGTTGTTACGAAGGGTGGAAAACCACAAGCTATTATCATGGGTTACCGTGATGTGAAGAAATTCAATGACTTGGTATTTTCAAGCCACTACCGCTTGTTTCAGGCGGGTGCTGGTTCCATGTCAGATATTCCTGCGGGCATTTCCATTACTCGCTGGACTTCACCATTCGGCACCGTGGACGTAATTGGTTCACGTTACTTGCCGTCCACCGGTGACGCAGACGTGCTTGTTATTGACGACAAGACGGTGTTGGAAGATGGCAACGCAATTCAGATGGTTGATCTTATGCCTCTGAGTGCTATCGACCTTTCTCTGCTTCAGAGTGCTTATCGTACTCTTGTTGCTGAGTTTACCGTTCTCCAGATGACGGCTGCCGCATTTCAGGGCAAGCTTACTGGCGTTACTAGCTAAGAAGCACGAATCGGTAAATTATATTGGGTGTGGGGAGGAGGATGTCTGTCATTATTGCAGACTATCCTCTTCCTTCTCCCAAATCTCGGCCTCAATAAAATCAATCGCAGAAAGCTCTTGGGCAGAGAGTTACAAAATCGGGATTTCTCTATTTATACACGCATTGGAGAATCGAAACATGAAACTACTGTTATGCCAAAAAGGACACGTTGCAATTGGTGTGAAAGGACGAGTGATTCACATTGAAGTTGTAACAAATGGGGGACGAGGATACGCGCTTGTATGTGATGAAATGGCAAAACGCCTAATAAAGAATGAGGGCTACGAAATCGTAGACCCTGCGTCTTATCCCCGCGACATAAACGTACTCTACAACAGCGTTAGAAAGACGCTTCGCAAGGAAAGTTTACAAGCTCTACTTGATGGCATCTCTGAACCTATTTCTATAGACACTGACCCCACAGATATATCAGGTGTGCCTATCCCAGTTTTCATTCCGTCAGTTTGGACAGCCGCAAACGATTCAAACTGGCCTGTTACGATGACCTATGGTGACACACAAGGAAACCCAGTTTCATTTGTATTCACACAAGATTTCACACTTCACCCCTGCGCGTGGTGCCGATTCAAATATTGGCTACGCAGCAAATTTCGGAGGAATAAATAATGCCAGCAGAAGACCTTAAAGGACGAAGTGATGCCGCCCCTCTCCCTCTCGACTTGAATGCCGAGAAGGTACAAGCCGTAATGCTTCCAATTACTGATGGAAACGGGAAGATCATCGGCTATATCCCTCTCGCGTTTGACGAGGTTGGAGGAAAAGCGGTTCTTCACGTTAAAATAATTCCGTAAAGGAGTTTGATTCACTATGCCTACTGACCCTGAAGATAATATAGGGGAGCAGTACCCGGCACTTCCAATTGACGATGATCGCAATAAGCTACCTGCTCTTATTGCGGCTATAGTCTCTGGGGGAGATGTTACCGGCTACTTGCCTCTAAAGACAATCGACAATACCGATGGAACCGCCAGTCTCGTAGTCGATATTGGAAGCGGGTCTGTTGCTATTATTCCTGACCCTGTGGGGCTAAAAGATATTGGCGGAGCGACTATCGACCCGGCCACTGAACAAAAACAGGATGCCATTATCACAGCTATCGGTGCTATCAGTTCAGCCGACCCAGTGGGATTGAAAAACATAGCTCTTGCGACAATCAATCCCTCAACAGAGGATACTTTAGCAACAAGAGCAAGTGAAGCGACAGCAGCCGCAATCGCTGCGTCCGTAGCATCTATCGACACAGATATTGATACTTCGCTTTCTTCTCGTGCTTCCGAAGCTACGCTTGCTTTGCTTGAAGCAAAAGATTTTGCGACTGAGACTACTCTTGCTCTGCTCGAAGCAAAAGACTTTGCAACGGAGACTACACAGGCACTACTCGCAACAGAAGTAACGTTAGCAGCAATCAAGACACAAACAGATAAGCTGACATTCGTAGTTGACGAGCTAAAGGTTACTGATGCTGGCGCTGGCGGAGGTGGAGTTGACCCCGTTGGATTAAAAAATATTGCTCTTGCAACAATTGACCCAGCAACAGAACAGAAACAAGATAGCATCATTACACAGCTTGCAACAGAAGTAAGGGGGTTATTTACCAGCGTAGGTGATGCGATAACATCAACGCTTATTGGTGGTAAACGGTCCCTTGACGTGTTTATTGCAAATGATGAGGCCTTTCCTGTTATTATTCAAGAGGGCGAAGGAAATCTTGCGGCTTTAGGTAAGATGTACGTTTTTGCCAGCGATCAGACAAACTTTACACCGTCTGGAACCGAACACCCGTTTATTTTCATTAGAAACCCCGGTGGAAGTGGTAAGCAAATTCGAATACGAAGCGTTACGCAAAGCATTGTCTCCACTAATAAACCTACAACATTTCGAGCGTACTTTAATCCAACCGTTACCGCTAATGGAACGGTGGAGACTCCAGTAAATAAGTTATCGGATTCAGTAATTGCGACAGTTGCGCTACTTACTACGCTACCAACTATTTCAGCAAATGGAGTACGTGTTAATGCTGATGTGCCTGTGGCAGGTGTGTTTGTCGTTGAGCCCGGTTTCACAATGATTATTGCCCCAGGCGACTCGTTTTTAATTACTGTTCAGCCGACAGTAAACAATACACTGGTTAATGTTACAATGGACTGGGCGGAGGTAACACCGTAATGGGTTACGATAGACAGGAATTCTTAGAAGGTAAACAACTGAATATTGCCGTTAACGCTTCCGATGGTTCCGTTGATTGGCAATACTCCTACGATACTAAATTAGTCGGCGTAAAAGTTATGTCAGAAACCGACTTAAAGTGGGGAGATTACGCAGAGGTTACGTTGCACAATCCGACGGATGATAGCGAAGTTGGGCGATTTGGTACAACGTTACAGTTTGTTACAGGAAAAGCTGATTTTACAGTAGAGACTCACTCAGAAGGGGCTTCCATCCCTGCGAATATTAAGATTAGAGTAAAGCTTTACTGCACAGATACGACTGGACGAAAAGTAGCACTTTGGTTGATTACGAGAAAATAATGGCAAACTCATTCCCGTACTGTACATTAGACGATGTAAAAAGTGTCCTCTTGGGTCTTGATGTGTCTGATATTCCCGATGCGCTAATAGCAAATATCACGACCAAATATATACCTTTCGCCCAACGAGACGTTGATAGATGGTGTGGCACAAACCTTGATGCTACAGAGACAGAGGAATTTCTTCCCGGTACAGGCACAGATAGTCTTCATCTTCATCATCGTCCAATTCGTGAGATTCTTAATCTGATTCTGTACATCATCCCATCTGCTCAATGGTTTCAGTTCAAGCGTTGGTTCTATGTGAATAACACCGATCAGCTTGGAATTAATGTGAATCGTCGAGGCGGAACTGAGCCGCGACAGACTGTAACTCCTGGAACAGATGATATTCCCCCGTTCGTATTTGATGACGCAGTAAATCCTGGATTCAAAAATACAACGACAGTTTCAGGAGATATTACAGCAGACTTTAACGACACAGAGGATCAGTATGGAAAGTCAGATATTTTTATTAACGTAAAACTAGGTGCCATTACCGTTCCGCCTCGTATTCTATTTCTTGAGAGTCAGGCGGTTCCATTTTGGAATTACACATTTCTTCGTGGGGTAAATAACGTTCGAATTAGCTACATCTACGGATACTCAGACCCAACTCAGCCCGATTTACTATTAGACCCCAGCGGCTCAACGCTCGGAAATCTCCCGCTAGAGATTACTCAAGCGTGTGCAAATCTAGCAGCTAAGTATGTGCTAATCGACAAGGGACTATTTCAAGGCGCTGGCGCAAGGTCTACATCGGTTGATGGCGTTAGTATGTCCTACGGGGACGTACCCTTTGACGGTCAAATCAAGTATTTTGAAAATCAGGCACGAGAGCTTCTAAAGCCCTATCGACGACTCGGAGTATAAGATGAGCAAGCCCAAGATTGTTGGGATTGATCTCAATAAGAATTTGCTTTTGATTCACTACATTGAAGCTGGCGATAAAATCATCGACGAGAAAATTGCTGTGATTCGATGGAAGAAAAATCCTGCGCTTCAACGACTCGTTCAAGCATTTGCTGAAGCCGCCTCTCAATATGTTCTAGGCGGAAACAACAATATCGAAAAGCTTGAAGGTGAAGATTTAGGTCAACTGTTCAAAGATTTGCTTGAAGAAGACATGAATGAGTAAATGAGGATGACATATGGCAATCATAAAAGGCGGAGTCGTAGCCGGCTCAGCAATCAAAGTTGAAAAACCTACTGGGACGATCAACGGAGTGAACAGAGTATTCACTACGTCAGTTGGATTTGTCTCTGGGACGCTACTCGTTTTTCTTAATGGGGTTGCGCTCACGCCTGGGGCGTCCGATGATTACGTAGAACTCACTAGCTCTACTTTCGAATTTTCCGCCGCACAAATTCCCAAAACTGAAGGTACGTATATCGACAAGATTCTTGCTCAGTATCAAATCGCCTAAGGGTCTAAATCATAATGCGAAATATTGCAGAAATAATATTCTTGGCTCACCTTGAGATCATGAAGTCTATTCTAGACCTCGGAAAATATGGTCTAAGAGATGACGAAGAAGCATACAAGTATTTCAAGAAAGAAGTAATGGATAAATTCTACAATGGTCTTCGTAAGACATTTCAGGAACTAGAGCGCGAAGGCGTTCTAAAAAGATGTAAGTGTGAATCGAATCTGAGACATGGATACACAAAATGCGCCGATTGTCATGGTGCCGGATATGTAAATGAAACAGGAAATGCTCCTGATAATGAAAGTGTAAAGTAATAAAAATCTAGAAAGAAAGGAGAAAACAAAATATGGCTATTACTCAGATTCGTGGAGCGCAGGTTCTTGACCTGACGATTGATACGGCTGATCTTGCTGCTGATTCAGTTACCGAAGCGAAACTTAATACTTCGGTAGCAGGTGCAGGTTTGGCTGGTGGTGGCGGTACGCCTTTGTCCGTGAACGTTACGGACGGTATCGCTATTTCTGGTGACGATGTGATTCTTGCAACGTCTGCCGCAGGAGATGGTCTTGCTTATGCTTCCGGTGTTCTGTCAGTCAATGTTGATGGTTCTACGCTTGAAATTAACGCGGATACACTTCGCGTGGCGGCTCTTGGAATCACCAACAACGAGTTGGCTCTTGGTGCAGTTGATGTTGACAATCTGTCTGACCTTCGTGTTACTGAAGGTGTGGCATTTGCTTCGGATGTGGCTGCCGGTCCGTTTACTACCAAGACCGGTACTACTTCTACGTCGCTTGCGTTTTCAGTTGGTCCTACATCTTTTACTTCCGTCGACCTGAGCTTCGATGAGGTATTTATTTCCGGTACTGTTAGTATTAACATTGTCTGATTCACCCAGAATCCTTTGCTTCTGTCCGAGTTTTCTGC
>SDBT01013139.1_pt1 | contig 13281 bp, 10 predicted proteins | sample 2277101 | NCBI WGS metagenome assembly SDBT01 (sample SAMN10404973, study PRJNA504765) | marine sediment metagenome | isolation source: marine sediment core GS10_PC15, 103 cmbsf | place: Arctic Ocean: Southern Knipovich Ridge | collected 2010 | reverse complement strand
TCTGTAATGTGGACATGCTGGCAACGCTCGCTGCCCTCACCGGGCATGACCTCAAACCCGGGGAAGGTCCGGACAGCTATAATATGTTGCCGGTTCTGCTGGGAAAGACAGCAGAGCAGGTCCGGGACCATGCGGTACTGGCAGCTTTTAAGAAGGAAAATATGGCTTTGCGGAAAGACAACTGGATCTATATTGGTGCACAGGGGGGAGGAGGATTCTCTGCCACCGAACCTGGTCAACATATGTTGGGAGGGCCCGCGGCACTGAAATTCACACAAGAGAACAACAGCGATATCGAGGATGGAAAGCTCAAACAGGACGCACCCGGTGTTCAATTATATAATCTGGATGCGGACCTTTCCCAGCGCTGGAATGTGGTCCGGGAGTATCCGGAGATTGCTGAAGAGATGCACAACATGCTTGTGGAGATTACGCAGAGATAATGACGAATCCTTAATTGAAACATATCATGACACTCACAAGAAGGAAATTCATTGAATCTTCCATTGCCGGATCCGCCGGAATGGCCTTCCCGGCCATGGCATTTGCCAATACCGAACCAGCAAGCAAAACCTACCCCAATATTGTGTATGTATTTGCTGACCAGTTGAGATACAACGCGTTGGGGTCCAGCGGAAACCAAATCATCCAGACACCTCATCTGGACCGGTTGGCAGAAGAGGGTATGGTATTCGATCAGGCGTTTTCCAGTTGTCCCATCTGTTCACCATACCGGGCCCAGCTCATTACAGGAAGATATTCACACAAGAATGGTGTGATGGATAATGAATATGCACTTTTTGAGGGGCAGGTGACCATGCATCAGGCATTGAAAAATGCCGGTTACAGGACGGCCCATATCGGCAAGTGGCACCTGGGGTATGGACCTTACACTGAAGAAAAGCGATACGGACTGGATTACATGTTTGCCCACAATTGTGACCATCATTATTATAATACAACATATTATGAAAATGAGCTGGGTCCCATAAAAACAGATGGGTGGTCGCCGGAAATTGAGACCAACAAAGCGATGGAATTCATGGAGGAACACTGCTCCAGAAATGACGGGGCTCCATTTTCTCTACACCTTGGTTTTGCCCCTCCGCATAACAATGTGGCCTATTATTACAACAGAGGACATTTACCCTATGATATGTACCCGGGTGAATTCAATACCCATGACCCTGCAAAGGTTGAACTGAGGCCCAATGTTCCCACCCCATTGGCCGATTTTGCCAGGGATGAGATCGCCGACTACTACGGCAATGTAGCGAGTCTTGATGCACAGGTGGGCCGCATCATGTCGAAGCTTGAAGAACTTGGAATCGCAGACAATACCATAATCTGTTTTTCCTCCGATCATGGAGATCACTTGCGAAGTCACGGGTATGGTTGCCCGGGGGACCGGTGGCTGCATCATACCAAGCGGGCAAACAAGGCCACTCCGCATGAAGAAGCCATACACATTCCTTTCATTTTAAGGTATCCTGATGGGGTAGAAGGGAACCACCGTACGCAGGTTTTATTCAACAGCGTGGGTCATGCCCACCATATTGGGTTTATGCGGTATTGATGCTCCGAGGGGTGTTCAGGGAACGGATCTTTCACATGTATTAAGAGGGGAAAGCGGGGATGAACCGGATTCGGTTTATCTGCAAATCCTTGGTCCGGGATGGCCTCACCGTGGAAGATGGGTGGGGTTTTGGCGTGGAATACGTACAGAGCGCTGGTTATATGCAAGATGGCACAAGCCGGAACAATATGAGAATGGGATCTGGCTGTTTGACAGGGAGAATGATCCATATGAGATGAATAACCTGGCAGGCAAACCTGACTATTCCCATATTCAAAGGAGAATGGAAGACCGTTTGAAACAGTGGATACACGATACCGGTGATCCGTTCGACACCGGTGAAAGGGATGAGGATACAGGGATGCTCCTGCTTGGCCAACAGTTCATTCATGAAAGGTATGATATATAAACATAAGTGATATGGATACTCAGCACAGGGACAGGGTTAATAAGGCTCTGGCTTTTGAAAAACCCGACCGGGTGCCCAGGGATTTTGCAGCTGTACCGGAGATCTGGAAAAGACTGGGGTCACACTTTGGAACTGAAGACAGGAATGAGATCCTAAGACTTCTGGATGTGGATTGCCGCATTGTATCCTATGACAGTTTTTGCCATCACCCTGATACAGAACCTGATGATATCGTTATGGATACCTCCCAGGAACGATCATCCACCGGCGGGATGTGGAGATATACTGAAAGAGACGGAAGCAATCGGGATATCTGGGGTGCTCTTAGGAAAAAGGTCCGGAATCCATCCGGTGAACTGGAGCAATTTACCTCTTTCCCGCTTGAATCGGCACAGAGCATTGAGGATTTATGTAATCACCAATGGCCAAAACCGGAATGGTGGGACTTTACTGATCTGCGATCCTGTATTGAGAATCTCAAAGAGCCCGGGAATTATAGCATACGATATCGAGTCGGCTCATTTTTTGAGACCGCCTGGTCTCTGTACAATTTTGAAAAGTTCCAGACGGATCTGCTGTTGAATCCGTTTATGCCGAAATATGTCATGGACCGCATTGCCGAAGTACATATTCAAAATTTAAAAACAGTTCTTGAACTGGCAAGTGATCTGATTGATATTGTCTATTATTATGATGATGTAGCAATGCAGAATGGTCTTCTGATCGGCCCCGATTTATACGAAGAGTACATTCAACCCTATCATAAGAAAGTAATAGACCTGGCAGCGCAATACGGAAAACCGGTTATGATGCATTGTTGTGGCGCTGTTTATCCCCTGATCGAAACATTCATTGACATGGGATTGAAAATTCTCAATCCCATTCAACCCTCCGCCAAAGATATGCATCCTGAAAAGCTTATGCAGGATTTTGGCGGACGAATAGCCTTTCATGGCGGGATTGATGTACAACAATTTCTCCCAACTGCAGCCCCTGAACAGGTAAGGGATAAAGTACGCTATACTTGCGATAAATTGGGAAGTGAGGGTGGATATATTATGGCGGGATCACATCATATTCAGGCCGATATTCCCCTGGAAAATGTATTATCCATGTATGGTGTTGAATAATATAGCATTAGAGAATCCTTATGAAAAGATAAATATGGGAAAAGTCATAGTTGTCGGCAGCTATATAGTCGCCCTGGTCATAGACACAGACCGGATTCCCGTTGAAGGTGAAACTGTTACTGGACGAAACTACCATTCAACCCACGGAGGCAAAGGATCGAACATGGCCTGTTGTACAGCCAGGCTCAAGGCAGATTCAACTTTCCTGGGAAAAATAGGTATAGATTCTTTTGGTGAAAGATTCGTCGCCTTGTTACAACAGGAAGGAGTTAAACAGGATGGCATCCTCTACTCTGAGGAACTTTCAACCGGGGTAGGTTTTATTGTTAACAGTTTGAAAGGAACAAATCTGATCGTTCTGGATATCGGAGCCAATGGGGACTTTTCACCCCTGGATATTGAGTCGAATCGAAATATGATCGAGTCATCAGATGTGATTCTCTCCCCCCTGGAGATCCCTCTGGAAACGGCACTGGCTGCTGCAAAGGCAGCAAAGAGAATGGATATAACATCCATAATCAATCCGGCACCTGCCCTGGATTTAAGAAAAGAGGATCTAAGTGACGTCTATGCCATTACACCGAATGAGACAGAAGGACGACTTTGTCTGGGGTTATTGCCTCAAGACCCGATTTCCGATGAAGATCTGGCAAATTCCCTGCTGGAGCTGGGAGTGGAAAATGTAATGTTAACCTTGGGTCCAAAAGGTGTATTATGGGCAGGTGAGGATGGCCTGAAACATATTCCCGCCCTGGAAGTAGATGTGGTGGACAGCGTTGGAGCTGGGGATGCTTTTAATGCCGGACTTGCCGTGGGATTGAGTGAAAAAAGGCCTGTGATTGAAGCCATTGTAATGGGAGTTACAACAGCATCATTGTCTACCCGGAAAAGAGAAACCATAGATTCTTATCCATACCGTGAGGAGGTAAATATAAAGATGCAAGACCTTTTAACCAGAATTAAATAGGAGGAATTTCAAATGATTGTTCTAGCTTTTACACTGGTCCTGGTAGCCGGGATTTTCCAGGGGACTTTTGTATTGCCTATGACACTAACAAAGAAATGGGGATGGGAACACACCTGGGGTACTTTTTCATTGCTGGGCATGTTGATATTTAACTGGATCCTGGCAATTGTATTCATTCCTGATACGCTTTCAATATACAGTTCAGTACCATCCAGGGATATAATTTTCCTAATACTTTTTGGCGCAGGATGGGGAATCGGGGCTATTTTATTTGGATTGGGGATGGATAAGCTGGGAATGGCGCTGGGGTATCCGGTTATCATGGGTTTGATTGCCAGCCTGGGAACTTTGATCCCGTTGCTTATATTCTTCCCGGAAACTTTGTTGGAGACCAAAGGCCTCGTGTTACTCTCAGGCACGGCCCTGGCGATTGCTGGAATTATATTTTGTGCCAGAGGAGGTGCCCGAAAACAACCTGAAGAAACAAAAAAGAGGGAGATAAGGTCAGGAGCATTTACAGTTGGACTGTCCATTGCTATTTTTGCCGGCATTTTATCCTGCTTTCCCAATGTCGGGATGGCATTCGGAGAGAATATAATTGAGGCTGCAAAGGAACTTGGAATTCCAGATACCTTCGCAGGAAATGCGGTATGGGCCCTGTTCTTCACGGTGGGTTTTATGATCAATTTCGGTTATTGTTTATACCTGATGATTAGAAGAAACAGCCTGAAAAACTATTTCAATCCGGAATCCCTTAAAAATGTCGGACTTTGTGCATTAATGGCCTTCCTATGGATAGGCAGCTTCTACGCGTACGGTATGAGCGCTGCCCAACTGGGAAAATGGGGAGTCATTGTGGGATGGCCATTGTTTATCTGCCTCTCCATTGTGGTTGGGAATCTTTGGGGAATCTGGCGTGGTGAATGGAAGGATGCATTACCAAGAGCACGCTCGTTGTTGAATACTGGTATTATCATTCTGTTGGTTGCCATGGTTGTTATTGCCATAAGCAATTCATTATAAAAATCATGATATGAAAAGCATTCGCTATATATTTTTTCTTCATTCCATCATTGTGATGCTAATGGCACTAAAGCCAGATCCTCTGTTGGGTCAGCGAACACCAAAGGACATGGTACTGATTCCGGCTGGTGCATTTCATTTTCATGTGGAATACCGATGGCGTGAGGGACTTACACTGGATTCACTGGTTTTTGATGAGAAGGGTTATCGTTACAGGTACATTCAGGATCTTATCCTGCCTTCATTCTATATCGACAAAACCGAAGTTACAAATAAACAATTCAAGGATTTCCTTGATGCTGCTGGGTATGAACCTGAATGGCCCAAGAACTTTCTTAAACACTGGGAAAATGGCATGTATCCGGAAGGCAGGGATGAACACCCGGTGGTATGGGTTTCCCTGAAGGATGCAGAGGCGTATTGTTTGTACGCTGGCAAAAGGTTGCCGACAGAGGCAGAATGGCAGAAGGCGGCGCAGGGGGACGATGGAAGGGATTGGCCCTGGGGCAATATTTACGATCCTGAAAAGGCTAACACTGACTCTGATGATACCAAACCGGTTGGCAGTTATAAAAAGGGTACCAGCCCGTACGGTTGCCTGGATATGACAGGGAATGTCTGGGAGTGGACAAATTCAATGCAGACCGACGGATACCATGACTTCTGCTGGATTCGCGGTGGCAGTTATTTTTATGCCAAGGGAAGCCTATGGTACATGCAGGGAGGACCAATTACAAATTACCAGCGCGCAAAATACTGGTTGATGACCCCGGCATTAAACAGGAGTAGCTCAATCGGTTTTCGCTGTATAAGGGACATAAAATGAAAGGGAAATTAAGAATGAAAAGAAATTATATATCCAGGCTGTCAAGCTATCTATTTATTATACTGGCAATCACTCCAATATTTTTAAGGGGGCAGGCAAGACTCACCTATCTGCCGGAAGAAGAACTTGTGCGGGAGATTGTTCTTGAAAATGAGGTGGTAAAATATATTATTACCCTCAACAAAAGTGTTAACCTTACCAGGGCCATTGATAAAAAAACAGGGATCGATTATCTGAAGGACAGTCCTGATCTGATGTTTATTTCTGCCAGGGATAATGCATCCATTGTCGATGTTGGATTCCACCTTTTTACGATAGAAGAACAGAATATGGGCGATGAGGTTTCAATAGAAATTAAACAGCAGTCCAGTTATGTTGAAAACCCTTTTATCCTTACTCAGACATTTACCCTGGGCAAAGATACTGAACTGGGCTGGAAGGCCCGGATCATGAATACAGCAACAGGTGGCCGGGCATACAGAGATCCTCAAACCCGGTCATGCAAGATCACCTTCCCGGTAATTCAGAAACTAAAGATAGGTGATGATGAAAATACCCATTGCCTGATTCCGACCCGGTCCGGGTTTTTCTGCATTGACAGCCCGGATGATTTTATATTTTATTTCACACATAATTATGACCCCAAAATGCCGATTGATATTTACAACCTGGATGAGGGAAGGGGAATCTATTTTCATGTTTTGAATTCACAACTGGATCTGAATTTCAACAGTGCGGAAGACTTAAAGAATAAGGTATTCAGCTTGAGTTTGCAACCCGGAGAGTCAGGTGAAATCATGGACTGCCTGATCTCACCACACGAAGGCGACTGGCATGCTTCTTTCCACGCATTTAAGAAATACATCCGTTCAAATTTTGATTTTACCGAATATGAAAGGCCCATCCAGGAAAAGTATCGCAAGCGCTGGATATCACACTTCACTTTTTTATATGGCTTTGATATATATGATGCTGAGGAAAATGAGTTCAGAATTGATCAATTTCTTGATGAAGGGGAGCAGAATTTTGGCGGGTATGATTATATGTTGCTTTGGCATGATTACCCGAGGATGGGAATTGACAACCGTGACCAGTTTGATATGTATGAGGATCTTCCCGGAGGTCTCCCAGGTCTCAGGAAAATGATAGAAAAAGCCCATGCCCGTGATGTCCAGGTGTTTATTCCATACAAGCCATGGGATATAATGAATGCGGATAAGGATCATTTCAGGGAGGAGGCCCGGATTTCTGAGGCGATAGGTGCTGATGGCATTTTCCTGGATACCATGTCGGAGTCTGATTCGACCTTTCGCAGTACACTGAATGCTGTAAATCCCGACAATGTATTTGTAAGCGAGGGGCGTCCTGACCTGGCAGCAGCAGAGTTGGTTACCGGTAGCTGGAACCAGTCAGGGAATGCCACCAATAAAATGCCCAATGTTGATCTATTCCGCTTTGTTTTGCCAGAACATAATGTGCACAATATTAACAGGGGAGCAAGAAAAAGGGATGAGCTAATCTATAATGCTCTGTTTAATGGTACAGGCTTTATCGTATGGGAGGATATATTTGGAGAGATAAACAGGTATTCCTGGAATGAAAAGATTCTTATTCAGAGATACAGCAGGATCATTCATGAAAACGCCGATGCTTATTTAACAGACAATCCTGTTCCCCTTGTGGCAGACCTTCGGGATGATCTTTACGTGAATGCATTCCCATCAGATGAAAAATGTGTATACCCTGCTTATCAACTCGGAAGGGAAAATGTTGACCGCCGTATTGATAACAGGCTGATAGGGCCATTCATGGAGGTGTCACATCCTGAAAACTGGCATTTTGTGGATGTCTGGAACCACCAGGTAATCCCCGTGACAGAGGTTCATGGTAGTAAATTCCTGGCCTTTCCCGAAGAACCCGCTGACGTCATATCCTGTATTATTGGCTTGCCTGAAAACCTGATAGTTAAAAGAGATGGGGATAAGCTGCACATACAGTTGATGAATCCCATCGAAGGTGCAGAGATTCAGGTCAACACTGTTAATAACCTGACCATGATGGAAGAGGAGGTCCTCACACTGCCGGGGGATGGCGGGACAATTCTTATCTCCGACCTGAACTTAAAATTCCCTTACAAGGTACTGGTAAAACTGATGCAAGGGGATACAATGAAAGACGAAGTAATTATAAATCTCGGCTGGAAGAAAATCTAAACATCACGATTTTCTCAGCGGTTTCCTGATTTCATCTGTTTTAAAAGTTTCTGTCTTTCCCTTTTTGGAAAGGTACGCATGATGTTTTCCGGGGATTTCTGCTGTCTTAATTCTACAGCCATCATTTTCATGTATTGATCGGCATGCCCGAAGAAATGCAGGAATCCTTCATGCAAATATGAAATCATCTTACCTTCACCATTTTCGACAAAGCGATGTTTGGGGCAGTCCCCACCACACATTTTCAAGAATTTGCATTCGAGGCATTCGTTGGGCAGGGTATTTTTTTTATCCTGTCCGAAGTCCATCTGAAACTGCATGCCCGTCAGGTCATCAAGTTTCCTGTTTTTAATATTTCCCAGTAAATATCGAGGATAAACATAATGATCACAGGAGTATAAATCTCCGTTGTGCTCCAGTACCAAATTGTCACCACAAACCTGCCGTGTAGTACACAGGGAGGGCTCTTCTCCAATATAGGTTGCAAGGGTATTGTCAAAGTAATTCACATAATACCTGCCAATATCGAGCCTTACCCATTCATCGAATATCCCGGAAAGGAATTTTCCCCAGGTCAACGACCCGACGCTTTCTTCTGTTACACTGGCTTCCCCATCATGATCAATACCTACAAGATTTACCGTGCCATCTATACCAGTTGATTCCCGCTCTACTATTGGGATGAATTGCATATACCTGCTGCCAATGTCTTTCAGAAAGCGATAAACTCTTAAAGGCGATCTGGAATTGCGGTTATTTACCGTGGTAATGGTGTTGAATTCTACATGATATCTCCGGAGCAGATCCACACCCTTCATTACCCTTCCAAATGTACCGTCGCCTGAAGACAATGTTCGGTAATAATCATGAAGGTCTGAAGGGCCGTCTATCGAAAGACCCACCAGGAAATTGTTCTTCGCCAGGAATTCTGCCCATTCCCCGTTAATTAATGTGCCGTTTGTCTGGATTGAATTTGAAACCCTCCTGCCATCAGCATATTGTTTTTGAATCTCTATTGCTTTTTTGAAAAAATCAATTCCAAGCATTGTGGGTTCTCCACCCTGCCATGTGAATAATATGTCACCGGCACTCTGGGATTCAAAATAATCCCTGACGCATTTTTCCAGGACTTCAGGAGACATCGCAAAACGGGCAGGTAAGTCCAGTTTTTCTCTGTATAACTCTTCTTTCTCCAAATAGTAACAATAATCACAGGAAAGGGTACAAACCGGACCGATGGGCTTGATCATCAATTGAAAAGCAGGCTTCTTTTTCATCCTGAATAAATAACCAGAAATTTTCTCACATATCAAAATGGTGATAAGCCTGGTGGTGTGATACGCTTTGAAATGACCAATCCAGGGCATACCTGAATGAAATAAATACCAATGTGATTTTGAAAATAAAGAAATTTTTGCAATTTTGAACAAACGTTTGAGCTGGCAATACCAATTGATACGACGGACCAGCCAGATGTTCCGAAAAGTTCTTATCTGCTTAACGTATAATTTATTATCATGATAATCAGGCAATTTATAGTTTTATTACTCCTTGCCCTGGCCATCGTCAGTTGCAAAGAGGGCCGTCAGGAAAACACGCATTCAAAGGTGCAACCCAGATACAACATTCTCTTCATCACTGCGGATGATCTGGATGAAAATTCACTGGGATGCTATGGTTCGGGGGTTCCGGCTATCTCCCCCCATATAGACAAATTTGCCCGGCAGGGTATCCGGTTTGAACATGCTTTCATTAACAGTGCCATCTGCGCGCCCAGCCGCTCTGTATTTGGGACAGGCAGATACGGATATAATTCAGGGGCCATGGGATTCATGCCAATACATCCTGAAGGATCTGAGAATATGATTATGTCAATTCTGAGAGCGCATGGATACAAAACAGGCGTCATGAGCAAGGTGCTTCATTCGACTCCGGATACAATCTTTGAGTGGGATTTCGTCAAATATGCCAGAGATCTTGGTTGGGGAAGGGATCCTTCGATGTATTATAAGTATGCCACCGAATTCTTTAATCAATGCAGAAAGGAAAATAAACCCTTCTACTTCATGGTGAACTCAGATGATCCCCACAGGCCCTATTTCAATCCCGGCTCTCCTTCAGCGTATAAAGGTGGAATAGCAGAACCTTCCAGGTTGTACAAACCAGCCGAGGTTGAAGTGCCAGGATTTGTACCGGACATTCCAAAAGTCAGGGAAGAGATCAGCTGGTATTTCAATTCGGTAAAACGATTTGATGATACGTTCGGCCAAGTCATGCTTGCCCTGGAAGAATCTGGCTTTCAGGAAAGCACCATCGTTGTTTTTATATCCGACAATGGGATTGCCATTCCTTTTGCCAAGGCAAACACCTACCTGGCTAGTAACCGATCTCCCTGGATCATGCGTTGGCCCGGTGTAATAGAACCGGGGGAGGTAGACAGTGAACACTTTATTTCAGCTGTGGATTTCTTGCCCACCATACTGGACGCTCTGCAAATTGAGTCACCGGAAAACATCGACGGAAGCTCCTTCCTTCCGGTTTTAAAAGGAGAAAGCCAGACCGGCAGGGATAGGGTTTACTGTCAGATCGATTACAAGTTTTCCGGCGGGCCCGTTCCCATGAGGAGTATCATTTCAAAAGAGCTCATATATATATTTAATCCGTGGGCTGACGGAGAACGAACCTATGGCAATAACAACGAAGGACAAACCATGCAAGGCATGGTTGAAGCAGCTGAGACGGATCCTGAGATTGCCCGCCGTTGTGAGTTATTCAGAAAACGGGAATTAGAAGAGTTATATGATCTGCACAACGATCCCGATTGCACCCGGAATCTTAAGGGGGATCCGGCCTATACAGAAGCATACCACGCAATGATCAGGAAAATGCGGAAAATGATGGTTACATCCAACGACCCGACCCTGGAAATTTTTGATAACCGACACAATCCCCTCAAACTACTGGAGTCCTTTTATGAAATATATCCCGGTGCCCGGGAAGCCGACAGTGATAAATCTCTCTACAGCTTAAAAAGCGCATCATACTAATCCCCTCAGGAAAGGTTACAAACCGGATCGATGGGCTTGATCATCAACTGAGATACAGGTTTCCTTTTCATCCTGAATAAATAACCAGAAATTCCTTCTCACTATGACCTTTACGAATATCTCTTTTATAATCGCATTGTTATTGTTTCAATGCGGCTGTGTAAAAGATTATGATAAGCCCGATGGTGGATCAGAGCCAACAGAAAATCCGGATTCCACCCAGTATCCCGGGGTTCCAAAATCAGAAATTTATGAGGTGACTGTAATCAGGGGAGATACAATGGAGAGCCTGGTTGTTTTTCAAAGTACCTGTCCCGAATATAAGCCAGGTATTAAGGATATGGAAGAAAAAGACCAGTATCCATTGAATATATTTGCAGGAAGAAGCATCAGCTGGTGTCATTTTTCTTTCTCAGGAAGTGTTACAGTGGAGATCAGAGTGATCAATCCTATAAAAGTTCCAGTTACCGGGAATGTGAGAATTTTACCAACCAGATATATGATTTCCCCTTCAGTGCAAGGTGATGTGATTCGTTTTGAAATGACCAAACCAGGACAGTGCTCTGTTGAAATTGGGACCCACGGTTACAAAAATGGGCTCATGGTGTTTGCAGATCCTCCCGAAACGGAGATTCCGGATCAGACTTCACCTCAATATACAGTGCTGGATAAGGCGACAGCTTTAGAAATAGCTGCTGTACCCGGATCCTGTTCTGGAATCTATTTTAAACCGGGAGTTCATCACATGGGTGTTTATCATGTCCCCGCCCACATTAAGAATATCTATTTTGAAAAAGGATCCTGGGTGTATGGTGCCCTGATCATGGACGGGAATTCTGATGTCAGGATATTCGGAAGGGGAGTTCTTTCTTCCGCGAAACTGAACTACAGGGAATCGCATTGCATAGAAGCCATTCATCAAAGCAACCATATTCAGATAGAAGGAATTGTCGTGGCTGACCCAAGGCATTTCGCCATCAGGTTGATAGGAACCCATAACACGGTAAACTGGACAAAGGTGATTGGTGGGTGGGTATATAATTGTGATGGAATCGCCGCGTATGCCGATTCTCAAGTATCCAATTGCTTTATCTGGGCAAATGATGATGCAATAAAAGTATACAGGGACAATATTACATGGACCGATTGTGTGGTCTGGCAATTAAACAATGGAGGGATCATTCAGATGTCCTGGGGAGGATCAGTTGCATCTCATGTCAGGCTAAGCAGGATCGATGTTTTGCGTGCAGAGTGGAACAAACCTGGTTTCAATCGTGCCCTGCTCAGTTGCATCGGTAACAGGTATCAAACACCCGGAAAAAAAGGACTGCAGGAAGACTGGCTGATCGAAGATGTGGTCACAGAGAACCCCGTCCCGGTAATCTTCGGGGTCATACCGGACGGTTACAGTGCAAACCATATTCACGGACTGACATTGAAAAACTGGAATGTCAGCATGTTAATGAATTCGGGTTTCGAGAACAGAATCATCGGCAATGATCCGGAACACCCTATTGATGGCCTTGTTTTCAAGGATTTTACCTTCAACGGGGTGAAGTTGAACCCGTTAAACTGGCTTGAAATAACGGGTATGACTCAGAAAAACCTGGAACTGCCTGATTTTCAATGAACGGAAAGTCGCTTCTTTGGGAATCCTGCCATCTCATTTGCAGGTTGGTGAATATCTTGAATATGCTCAATCGATTGTTCGCAGTCATAATCGGCTGCCTGCCAAATGAGAAATGAATCAATGTAACTCCTATAAATCTGTTTTATTGCTTTTTATATAATATAACAGCTATTCCTGCTTCTATCAATTATGGCCCTTTTGCTCAGAACCTGTCGGTCCACATGCACAGCATCTTGACCGACGGGCATAACTTTCAATTCCTGGTCTGAAGGTGAGCTTACCTACAGTATTAACAATGAAACTATATTCCAGTAGAGGTGCCTGTTAAAGAATTTTCTCAACATCATGAACTACTACCTGATCATCGTCATTTGTAGAATTGCAATAAAGAAAAATGAACAATAACAACTATTTTATGCACAAACGTTTGTTCATTTCGTATTTTTAACATAATTTGCTC
>SDBT01013138.1_pt1 | contig 13282 bp, 11 predicted proteins | sample 2277101 | NCBI WGS metagenome assembly SDBT01 (sample SAMN10404973, study PRJNA504765) | marine sediment metagenome | isolation source: marine sediment core GS10_PC15, 103 cmbsf | place: Arctic Ocean: Southern Knipovich Ridge | collected 2010 | reverse complement strand
TCCAATTCCGGTTGTTCCGTGCGCGGTATCGATCTAAGAGATGCTCCACATCCGAGGAGTGTTTGATGACATTGGCCAGGAAATCCATATTAAAGAACTTCCGGTCCCCTCCCTTGGCCGCTTCCTCCGCGTAGTGTGAAAGGGAAAGCAAAGGCCTGGCAAAGGGCGCCAGAATGCGACCAAACTCTTCTTCGGAAATAATCTCCTGATCCTCTTGTGAATCAAACAATGCCAAAAAATCCGGCATTTCCTAATACCTCCCTTAGAGATCGGCCGGGTGGATCTAGAAGACCCCAGGCCTACAAACGAATACACTCGTTAGTGTCAGCTTCGTAAGGCCTAATCCAAAATTTGGAGCCAAACTGGCGATTATTTGGGGAAATGGGCATCTTTTACGAGGACTTCGGGTCTTCACTTTTGTCTTTGTTCCTAACCCTGAACCTGTTAACGCTTAACAATTACTTTATTGAAGGATGTGTACAGAACGGAAGCCCAGCGGGGAGCTAATCTTAACAAAATCAATCAATTATTGCATTTATCAACCAAGAGAAAGCGTCCTTATGAAATGGAGAAAACAGGTTCATTCTTTTACCTCAAGACCTTCCTATCCAGACTCCGATATTGAATGGCCTCTGCAACGTGGGGAGACCCGATATCGAGGCTTTCATCAAGATCGGCAATGGTCCTGGCAATCTTCAGGATGCGGGCATGAGCACGAGCGCTCAAACCAAATCTCTCCATGGCCTTTTCCAGCAGCGTGCTGGATTCAGCATCAATTTCGCAAAACTTTTTTATTGCACGGTTGTTCATCGAACCGTTTGAATGGGGGCCCTTCTTTTTGAATCTGTTTGTCTGGATCTCTCTTGCCCTGCAGACCCTCTCTGCAATTTCTCTCGAACCGGCGCCTTCCTGGACTGAAGAAAGATCTTTATAGGGAACCGACGGCACCTCCAGATGGATGTCTATCCTGTCCATCAACGGACCCGATATCTTGGACCGATACCTCTGGACTTGCAGAAATGAACAGGTACACTCTCGTTTGGGATGTCCCAAATGACCGCAAGGGCAAGGGTTCATGGCTGCCACAAGCATAAAATTGGCCGGGTAGGTGACCGTTGAATTGGCCCGGGAAATGGTCACTTTCCTGTCCTCCATGGGCTGCCTCAGGACCTCCAGGACGTTTTTCCTAAACTCGGGCAGTTCATCCAGGAAAAGGACGCCATTGTGGGTCAGACTCACCTGACCGGGTCTTGGCGTCTGTCCCCCTCCGATCAGACCCGCATCTGAGATGGTATGGTGTGGTGAGCGAAAGGGACGTATGGTAATCAGACTTTGACCGTCCGGCATAAGACCCATCACACTGTAAATCTTGGATGTCTCCAGGGCTTCGCTAAAGGTAAGCGGGGGGAGGATCGTCGGGAGACGTCTCGCCAGCATGGTTTTACCCGAACCCGGTGGGCCGATCATGATTAGATTGTGGCCCCCTGCGGCCGAGATCTCCAGGGCCCGCTTTGCATTTTCCTGACCGCGGACCTCCCTAAAATCCACATCTGCTTCCCGTGTTTCAAAGAGCGTATTGATTTTCACTGTAAAAGGCCTTATCTTTGAAAACCCGTGCAGGACATCAACGACCTGGGACAGGGTATCACTAGGATAAATGTCCACTCCTTCCATAACACCTGCTTCCGGGGCATTTTCAGCAGGAAGGAAGATACCCTTGATGCCCAGTTCCTTTGCTATAATGGCCATGGGAAGGGCCCCCTTGACAGGCCTCAAGTGCCCATCAAGCGACAGTTCCCCCAGAAAGAGATAATTTGAGAGAGAAGCGTTCTCCAGGAGTTGATTGGCCGCAAGGATACCGATAGCAATGGGAAGATCAAATGCCGACCCCTCTTTTTTGATATCCGCAGGGGCCAGGTTTACCGTGATCCGGTCCGAGGGGAAATGATAACCGGAGTTCTTGATGGCGGCCTTAACCCTATCCTTGCTTTCCCGAACCGCCCCTTCGGGCAGCCCCACCGTGGCAAAAGAAGGGAGTCCCTGGGCGATATCGACTTCCACATCCACTATATAGGCATCGATGCCCATCACCGCGCTGCTCAGTACTTTGGCTAACATTGTTCACTTTGAAGGATTTTATTTACGAAACTCTAATTTATTCTTTACACCTAGCACATAAAATTGTATAAAGTAAAGTTTATTTAATCTGGAATCAGCCTCACCACTTCCGATCTTTTGACCGCAGGGTCTTTCCGGAAGATGATGATGTTGGCTTTTTACACCACAAGACAATCGAACAGGAGATAGTTATGGCACGGATAACGGTTGAAGACTGCCTCGAAAAGGTGGACAATCGTTTTCGATTGATCCATCTGGCTTCCGAACGGGTCCGTCAATTGAGAAAAGGGGCCGAGCCCCTATATGTTTGCAAAAACAAAAATGTTGTGGTTGCCCTCAGAGAGATTGCCGCAGGGAAAATCTTTCCTGTTGAAAGAGAAGAAGAGGATCAGTTGATCGAAGACAATGCGGACTCCGTTCAAACAGAACTTCCGGAAGAAACAGTTGGTGATTCGCCAGGTGAAGAAAAGGAGACTCAAGACGAGGTAGCTGGTTAGGGATGCCCTCTACTAGAGATTAACCATGTATAAAAGAGATTATTACGAAATTCTAAACATATCCCGGAATGCGGATGGCGAACAGATAAAAAAATCCTATCGAAAGCTGGCCATGGAGTACCATCCCGACAGAAACCCCGGGGATAAGGAGGCCGAGGAAAAATTCAAGGAAGCCGCCGAGGCCTATGAGGTTCTGAAAGAAAGTCAGAAGCGAGAAATTTACGATCGCTTTGGCCATGAAGGGCTTGAAGGAAGAGGCTTTACGGGTTTCAAGGGGTTCGAAGACATCTTTTCCAGTTTTGGAGATATCTTTGAAGATTTCTTCGGGTTTGGGAACAACAAAGGACGGCGAAGCAGAGCCAGACAGGGAAAAAGCCTCCGTTATGATCTGGAGTTGACCCTGGAAGAGGCCTTTCTCGGAAAAGAAGACGAGATTTCCTTTCAAAGACTGGAGGCCTGCCACACCTGCAATGGATCCGGGTCAAGCCCGGGGGGTGAGCCCATGGTATGTCCCACGTGTCAGGGCAGGGGCCAGGTGATTCGATCTCAAGGGTTCTTTCAAATCAGTACGGCCTGCTCAGCCTGTCATGGCCAAGGTGAAATCATCAGCGATCCCTGCAAAGATTGCAGAGGCGGGGGGAAAATAAGGGTTGAAAAAGCCATCAATGTCAAGATCCCGCCGGGCGTTGATACTGGTTCTCAACTCCGGTTACGTGGTGAAGGGGAATCGGGAGAAGACGGGGGGCCACCTGGTGACCTGTTCGTGGTTATTCACGTAAAAGAGCATGATTTTTTTGCCAGGGAAGAGGATAACCTCATTTGCCAAATCCCCGTTTCATTTGTCCAGGCCGCGTTGGGGGATAGTATAGTGATCCCCGTCTTGGGGGAAGAGGGTGACCATGAATTGGAGATCCCGAATGGAACACAACCGGGTGAGATCATCAGGGTTCCAGGGAAAGGAATGCCCAGCATCAGAGGTCATCGCCGAAGGGGTGATCTCTACGTAAAAGTTAACGTAAAAATCCCAAAAAAATTGAGTCAGAAACAAAGGGATCTGCTGCAGGCCTTTGCCGAGGCAGAAGGGGTGGCCCCATCGGGCAAGAGAGCAAAGGTAAGAGACTTCCTAAAAAAAATGGCGCAGTAGCAGCCACTCAGCGGTAAGGGTAAAACCAAAAATTCTTTACATTTCCTTCAAACGGTGGTATTGGAATCCTCTTAATTTCAGAAATGGAGCCTGATAGTCATGCTCGGCAAGGAAAAACAGAAATATTTCAAAGAATTACTCACAAAAAGACTGAGTGATCTCCTGGATGAGGCAAATAAGACCGTAAGCGGAATGACCGATCTTCGAGAGAATTTTCCAGACCCCACCGACAGGGCGACACTGGAGGCGGACAGAAACTTTACGCTCAGGATCAGGGACAGAGAAAGAAGATTGATCGGAAAGATCAGGGATGCCCTCGATAGGCTTGACAATGGGACTTTCGGGATCTGTGAGGAATGCGAAGAGGAGATCTCAGATGAAAGATTAATGGCTCGACCGGTAACTACTTCCTGTATTAACTGCAAGAAAAACCAGGAAAATCAGGAAAAGGTCAAGGGCCAATAACCGCTATTTTTCAATTCCGTTTGACAAGCCGGCGCAAATTTAATGCCCGGCTTTTTGCTTTTTTAAACGACCCCTCTCAAATCCTTTTTCGGTATGGTATGATCGCTTTTTCAGGATATAAAGGGTATAAAAAGTGAGTTCGCCCGTGGGGAAAAAAGAAGATACAAAACAGGGAAAAGAGGGGCATCCGGAGAGTGTTCACGAGGAGGTCATAACGACCCATGTCAATGCAGATTTTGATGCATTGGCATCTATGATAGCTGCCGGCAAACTTTATCCTGAGGCTGCACTTGTCTTTCCCGGATCACAGGAAAAAAACCTCAGAAATTTTTTTCTCCATTCCACCTCATATATCTTTAATTTCACAAAGATAAAAAACATTGATTTTGATCAGATAAAAAGACTGATCCTCGTTGACACCCGACAAAAGAGCCGGATTGGAAAATTTGCCGAACTTACGGAGAAAAAGGGGGTCGAAATCCATATCTACGACCACCACCCTGACTCTGGTGAAGATGCCCACGGTCACGTAGAGATCATCCGCAAAATCGGATCCACCACCGCCTTGCTTACCAACCTCATCCGTGAAAAAGGCATCTCCGTATCTGCTGATGAAGCGACCGTTATGTGCCTGGGGATTCATGAAGATACGGGCTCTTTTACCTTTTCATCCACAAGGGCGGAAGACTATCAAGCGGCCGCGTGGCTGACGGATCAGGGTGCCAACCATAATATCATCGCGGATATGCTCACAAGAGAACTCACCGCAGAGCAGGTCTGGCTTCTCAACGATCTTACCCAGGCGGCCACGACAACAGTCATTGATGGCGTGGAGATAATCATAACTAAGGTTGTCAGAGATGAATATGTGGGGGATTTCGCTGTTCTTGTCCACAAATTTATGGAAATGGAGAACCTGAACGTGGTCTTTGCTCTGGCGCAAATGGAGGACCGCGTGTACCTGGTGGGACGAAGCCGTATCCCGGAAGTTAACGTGGCAGAAATAGCACTCGCCCTTGGAGGGGGAGGGCATCCCCAAGCTGCATCGGCTACCATCCGAAACAAGACCATTCCCCAGGTTGAAAAATCCCTCCAGGAACTGCTGAGGAGCAGGGTCAACCCCTCAAAACGGGCAAAGGACATGATGTCCTCACCGGTGATCCATATTTTACCTGAGGACACCTTGGAAAAGGCCGCCGGTTTGATGACCCGGTACAACATCAATGTGCTTCTGGTTATAGATGATGAGGGTATTCTAAAAGGCTATGTCACAAGACAAATAGTTGAAAAAGCGGTGTTTTTTGGTCTTGAACATATCAAGGTAAACGATTACACAAATATTGAATTTTTCGAAACTCATCCCAAGGCCCCTTTAAAAGAAGTCCAGGAATTGATTATCAGAAAGAAGCTCAGGATCCTTCCTGTCGTAGAAAATGGAACAGTGCTGGGTGTCATCACCCGAACAGACGTCCTAAACATTCTTTTGGGTTCACCGTTGGTTCCTGAATTTTTCTATGATTCCAAAAACGCCGCTCATTTTATAAGAAAAAAGAATATGGCCGCCGTAATCAACGAAAGACTTCCCACAAAAATGATCAAACTCCTAAACGATTTTGGTCAAATCGCGGATATATTGGAATATAATGTCTATCTTGTTGGCGGTCTGGTGAGAGATATATTTCTGAAACGTGAAAATTTTGACGTGGACATCGTAGTTGAAGGCGACGGCATAAATTTTGCCCGCGAATTTGCAACACATCATGACGCCCGTGTCAGGACTCACCCAAAGTTCGGGACTGCCGTGCTCATTTTCTCAGACGGTTTCAAGGTTGATGTAGCCACGGCCCGGATGGAATATTATGAATCACCGGGTGCTCCTCCCATTGTTGAGACCAGTTCCCTGAAACTGGATCTTTACAGACGCGATTTTACCATTAACACCCTCGCCATAAAACTCAACAAGAGGAGCTATGGAACCCTCATTGACTACTTCGGGGCCCAAGAGGATATAAGGGACAAGGTCCTGCGCGTTCTCCACAACCTTAGTTTCGTTGAAGACCCTACTCGGGTGCTGAGGGCCATCAGGTTTGAACAGAGATTCGGGTTTAAAATCGGAAAGCTTACCCTCGCCCTGATCAAGAACGCTGTTAAAATCAACTGTTTTAAAGACCTTTCAGGCCATCGATTATTTCTGGAACTCAAACTTATCCTAAAAGAATCTGACCCCAAGAAGGCCATAGAGAGAATGAATGAATTTGGCCTGCTTCAGTTTATCTCTCCGGAAATAAAACTGACCCAAAAACTTTCAAATCTTCTTGAAGAAATCCGAAAGGTTATCGTATGGTATAATCTTCTCTATGTAGAGGAACGGTTTGAACCATGGAAAGTTTACTGGCACGGTCTTACTTTCTCCCTTGACATCAAGGCTCTAAAGGCCTTGACTCGAAGAATGGGGACCTTTGACCAGGAAAATGAGAGAATGATCCGCCAACGGCAGGATGAAAAAAAACTTCTGGATTCTCTTTACAGGTTTGATGGTGACAACTATCACCTCTATACTTTGCTCCTTCCATATGATACAGAGACATTGCTTTACCTCATGGCCAGGACAAGCAATGATAAAATCAGGCGGCTCATTTCAAACTATTTTACCAGGCTTAAAGGGACAAAGATTCAACTCAAGGGAAAAGACCTGGTTAACATGGGTTTTCAGCCGGGCCCGGTCTTTAAAAAAATCTTTGACAACCTTCTGGAGGCTCGGTTGAACGACCTGATAAAAACAAAGGGTGACGAAATCAAACTTGTAAAAAAAAAGTGGCAGTCCTCAGTGGGTCCTGAGAACAAAAAATGACAACCTCACAGGATGTTCATTCGCCCACGACCGGACCGGGGTTTTTAACCTCCTGATTTTTGTTCTTTGCTAAATTATCAATAATAGAAAAGGAATTTCGACATATGACAGAAAAGAGAATAGTTAGCGGAATGAGACCCACGGGAAAAATCCACCTGGGACACCTCCATGGTGCACTCCTCAACTGGAAGCGACTTCAGGACGAATACAAATGTTTTTATTTTATAGCGGACTGGCATGCCCTGACCAGTGAGTATGCCCATTCCCGCGTTATTGAAGAAACCATATATGATATCGTAATCGACTGGATTTCCGTGGGACTTGATCCGGAAATATCAACCTTTTTTGTCCAGTCGCAGCTAAAAGAACACGCAGAACTCCACCTCATCTTTTCGATGATCACCCCGCTCCCATGGCTGGAGAGAAACCCCACATACAAAGAACAACTCCGCCAATTGACTCAAAAGGATATTCACACGTATGGATTTCTGGGATACCCGGTACTCCAGGCCGCTGACATACTTATGTATAAGGCAAACGGGGTCCCGGTTGGTGAAGACCAGGCACCCCATGTTGAACTGACCAGAGAGATAGCGCGCAGGTTCAATCATCTTTACGGCGAGGTATTCCCCGTCCCCGACGTACTCCTAACCCCCACATCAAAGCTCCTCGGAATCGACCGTAGAAAGATGAGTAAAAGTTATGGCAATGCTATATACCTCACAGACTCAGATGAAGAGATCTCTAAGAAAGTCGGTGAGATGATTACAGATCCGCAACGGGCAAGAAGAAAAGATCCTGGAAATCCGGACATCTGTAACGTATTTTCCTATCAGGAGATATATACCGATCCTGAAACAATCCAACGGATCAACGGCGAATGCCGCTCTGCAGAGATAGGGTGCGTGGATTGCAAAAAAATAATGGTCTCCAGCCTGAGCAGTGCGCTTGAACCGATCCGGGCAAAAAGAAAGGAGTTGGAGGCCGATATGGAAAAAGTCAAGGAAATCGTTGCGGAAGGCAATGTCAGGGCCCGCACCATTTGCAGGGAGACCATGGCACAGGTGAGGGAAGCCGTTGGGCTACGAGGTTAGACTGGATATATTTGAGGGTCCTTTGGATCTGTTGCTTCATCTCATCCACAAGAGTGAGGTGGATATCTTTGATATCCCAATCGCAACGATCGCGGATCAATATCTTGAATACCTCGAAATGATGAAGTCCTTGAATATTGACGTGGCCGGGGATTTCCTGGTAATGGCGTCAACGTTGGTCCACATAAAGTCAAAGATGTTGCTCCCGGATTCAAAAGAAGAGCAGGAGGAAGAGATATTCAATGAAATCACCCGGCCGCTGCTGGAATATATCAGTCTCAGAGACGCCGCCCAGGAACTCTCTGAGAGAGAACTCCTTGATCGAGATGTCTTTGCCCGCCATGTGCCACCCTATTTGCAAAGACAATTGGGGGATGAAGAACCTCAATTGGATGTCAACCTCTTCCAGCTGATTGACGCATTCAGACGGCTCATGGATCAGAGGCTGCCGGGGGTTCAGCTAAGTTTTCGACCCGAAAAATGGTCTGTAAAGGAAAAGACTGAGATTATCATTGCTCGCCTCAAAGAAAAGAATTCTATATTTTTCTATGAACTTTTCAGTGAAGATCGCACTGTCTCCGAATTCATCGTCTCATTTCTGGCCCTTCTGGAGCTGGTCCACCGGGGTCTTGTAAAAATATTTCAACTCACCCTCGAAAGCGACATTCAGTTGACAGCTTTATTTGCGGGAAACAAACAAAATGGCACAATAGGTAGCGATGGAAAAACCACTCAAATTGATCATTGAATCACTTCTGTTCGCAGCAGACAATCCGTTGAGTGCCCGTGAAATCCACGCCTGGCTATCAGAGGAGACCCAACCCAACATCAGACAGGTCCTCAAAGAGCTTCAAAAAGAATACGAATCCATGGGAAGGAGTTTTGTACTCAAAGAGGTAGCTGAAGGCTACCAATTTAGGACAAGATCAGGGTATTCACCTTACGTCGTTCGAATGCTTAAAGCCTCCCCAACCCGGCTCTCCCGTCCGGCCCTGGAAACCTTGGCCATCATCGCTTACAAACAGCCTGTTCTCCGACAGGAAATCGAAAGGTTAAGGGGAGTAGATGTGGGGGGAGTCCTGAAAGTCCTTTTAGAAAAAGATTTGATCAGGATTATGGGCCGGAAAAACCTCCCCGGCAAACCCTTGATTTATGGGACTGCCAAAAGGTTCCTTGAGGTGTTTGACCTCAAGGATCTGAAATCACTCCCAAGACTGAAAGAAATAAAGGATTTTGGATTTGACGAACATGGAACCACTCTGCCCCAGTCCCCCTCCTCGGAAGACCAGCAGCAATCTGAAGATCCAGAGACTTAACAAGGTCCTGTCTGCCGCCGGCATCACGTCCAGACGTAAAGCAGATGAATGGATCATAAAGGGACGGGTAACGGTAAATGGGAAACTCATTACACAACTCGGGTTCCGGGTGGCTTATGGGGAGGATCGCATTTGCGTCGATGGAAAAGAGCTTCAAGCCCCTTTGGAAAGGGTTTATATCATGCTCAACAAACCCTTTGCCTATATTTCCTCCCTTAACGACCCTGAGGGGAGACCCGTGGTGACCGATCTGCTGCAAGGAATCCCTCAACGGATCTATCCTGTGGGCCGTCTCGATTTTGACAGTCTCGGGTTGTTGCTTTTTACCAATGACGGCGAATGGACCTATCGTCTTACCCACCCCAGCTATCAAATTCCTCGCACATATAAAGCAACGGTTGAGGGTGGAATACACAAAGACGCACTTGATATCCTACGGCGGGGAGTCCAATTAGACGACGGTCCCAGCGGTCCCGCCACTGCGACCCTCATAGGCCGGGAGCGAGGTCGGAGCCAGGTCAGAATGACTATCACACAAGGGAGACCACGGCAGGTAAGACGGATGTTTGAGGCGATCAATTGTCAGGTTATTCACCTGATAAGGATTGGATTTGGCAGCCTTCGACTGGGGGATCTCAAGGTAGGCAAATACCGCCACCTTACCATTGATGAAGTGCAAAAAATGAAAAAATCAGTAGGATTAGTATAAGTTTTTTATTTACAGACCCATGTCAATGTTGTATTTATAGGGTCCTCACTAAATCTACGTGAATTGCATAGTGATCTGAATCGGGCGGTTAACTCAGCGGGAGAGTGCCATCCTCACACGGTGGAAGCCGGGGGTTCAAATCCCCCACCGCCCACCATTCAATAAAATCAACTACTTATCTCATTTTATCAAAAACACCAAATTGGCAGTGTTACCCATAAAATTTCTAGGACATTTCTAGGACATTTTTAATTTTGTTGGGATGTGGGGATTTGAACACAAAGATTTGACACTATCTTTTTGGAAAGACCAAAAGGATAGGAGAAGACGTCAATAAATGACCCTTGATCAGGAATGTTATAGATCGACTAAACCGCCTTTGATCTCATAAACGTCAGGTGCAGGTTTTTTCTTTCCCATTGGGGCTTTCAGTTTGCTTGGGATATTGGGCAAGATACCCCGCAAGACCGTTTTTTTCCGTAATTACTGAGCCGTTTACTTCAGCGGCGCTGTGATGGATGTCCGGGGCCTATTCCGTAAGATGGGTGTTTTTCCGCAACAACCCCCTTTTCATATCAGTTAGCCATCATTTCCGCCTCTGCCCTGATCTCCTTCCTCAAAGATAAAGGGAACGGGGGAAAATCCTCTGATGAGAATGATCCAAAACAGAAAGAGCAAACGAGATAATGAGGCCATCATTAAGTATTCTGGAAATCAATACACTGACACTCAAGGATTTATACTTCTGGCTGGCTGAAAAAGGATTATCCAAAAAACACCGCCAAAATATAATGGATGCCCTGCACCAGATAATGAAGCAGGCTTTTGAGGAAACCCGGTTACCATTACCGAAGTTCCCGGATTATAAAGAGAAGAAACATGAACGGTCTATCCCTGACTTTATATCGAAAGAGGACCAGGACCTTGTCATTGAAAACACCCCATCTATACACCGCCCCATCGTGAGGATGATTGCATATCACGGTCTGCGGCAATATGAGGCAAGGAATTTAAAAATCGCCGATTTTACGGACGATAGGACCGTGAATGTGGAAACAGCTAAATGTGGGCCTCCGAGAAGGATCTTGCTTGACCCGCTAGTGATCAAAGATCTTAAATCAATCCCCAGGTGCTTGTTCCATCAGTTTCTTTTTCACCACAATGGAAAACCATACGCCAAAACTACCCTTTGGAAGATTATCAGGAAGGCATTAAACGAGACTGGATTAAATCACATTACCCCTTCGGAGTTCGGGCGGCATAGCCATGCAACCCACATTCTACAACGGGGTGGAAGTACCAGAATGGCACAAGAAATTCTTGGTCATGCTGACATCAGGACCACCGAAAGATACACCCATGTCCTGGTTGACGATCAAGCGACTGTTTCCAGAATTGCAAGCAGTTGATAAAACGTTAAGCGACTGATATTACTAAGGAAAGGTGGCTAGGGGTCGAGGATTCGAACCTCAGCCCTATGCTAAATTTAGCAGTAATTTCAAGCACTTTACCATAAATGCAAACAGATTTCAAGGGGTACGGGATGGGGAAAGAAAAAAACTCAGCGGGAGAGTGCCCCCACAATCGGTACATTTTCTTAGAGGGAGCAGCCCAAGATCTCGGTAAGGAATGTTTTGATTTTGCGAAGCGATTCCTCATCTTTTGATCTCAGCGTAGAAATGATCAATGCCACGATCTCTTCCCCACAAGCGGAAAACTTTTCTCTGGCCGGAAATCGAAAAAGCTCTTCTAACGTTATTCCCAAATTGTCAGTTATCTTCTCCATCACCTTCAGAGTGATATTGCGCTTTCCCCTACCCTCTTAGAGAGGGAGGCGACATCAGAATATCTCTATCAGAACTACCCCCAGATGGTGAAAGAGGCGCAAAAAATCCTCGCCCGCTCGGAAACCGAGGTCTTGTCTTGAGGTCTTGTCGTTTCTTTCTTGACAATTTTGTTGGCCTCAAATATAAAGGAACTGTTTTAAATAGAACGGTCGAAAACAAGACAATCCCGTTAACCCTGCTTGACCCGTGAAATTGCTTTAGCACCTATTTGATTGCGGCGCACTTAATCAGGGGGTGAGAATGGAACTTTCGGAAAAGTCTTTCCAGATCTTAGACAGCCTCGATAGGCATGAAATTGTCAGCCAACGTCAGTTGGCGAAACACTCCGGTGTCAGCCTTGCCCAAGTCAACTACCTCCTCAAGAGGCTTTTAGAAAAAGGCCTTGTTAAGATAAAAAACTTCCAAAAGAACCCAAAAAAAACACCCTACCTATATCTCTTAACCCCAGCCGGCATGGAAGCCAAATATCGGGTGGCCGCCAGGTTTCTCATGTCCAAGCTTAGAGAATACAATCACCTCAGAGAAATATTGCTCCAAAAATTGACCTCCATTGAAAAAGGGTCCTCTCTCCGTATCATTTTTGTGGGTCCTCCCGTGGTGAAAGACTTTGTGGACTCTGTAATAAAAGAGAGACGTCTAAAGTTTATTCTGGTTAATCACTTTAGCCATTGGAGGGATTTGAAGGAAATCGATCCCGAGTCATTTGATATTGTCCTTTTACTTGATGGCAGTTCAGAGGGCTTAAAGAAGATCAGCGATAACCTAAATATTCCTAAGAATAAGTTAACCGTTTTATGGTAAAGTTTTTCAGAATAATCTGAAATTACCGCCAAGAACGCAGAGTTTGCTGTCTGATTTGTTTTCTTTTGATTGTGCAGTCGCAAAGGATGCAAATGTAATCCTCTGCGATCTCTGTTTACCCCGTAGCTCCGGAAGATGGTACTGGGGCGCCTCTGCGGTGAATAAGGACAGCTGTTTAACAAAATTATAAGCTAAATTAATGGGTTACCCCACTTCACATGGCGTAACCCAAGGAGCGGAGCCGTATCAAGCTGAAGGTCAAAGAATATAAAATGAGGAACTAACAAATAATCCCCTTAGCGTCAAGGGAAGTACCCCCTCCGCCGATAGGCGGATTGCCTTTCATCATTTTCGTCTGGAAAATGATGAAACCAATAAATAATCCAAAAAATCATGTTAATCCTGTCTAATAACTCTGTGGTCCCTGTGTCCTCTGCCTG
>SDBT01013137.1_pt1 | contig 13283 bp, 16 predicted proteins | sample 2277101 | NCBI WGS metagenome assembly SDBT01 (sample SAMN10404973, study PRJNA504765) | marine sediment metagenome | isolation source: marine sediment core GS10_PC15, 103 cmbsf | place: Arctic Ocean: Southern Knipovich Ridge | collected 2010 | reverse complement strand
TTTTTGTAATTGTTTTAAAAATTGACATTTTCTTCCTTGATGCATAACTATCCTTTTGATAAAAAAAGAACATTATATCTATCAATTAAAAATTTTAATACTTAAATTTTAGAAATGGTATAATATTACATCTTTTCGCAATCCCAATGGACCTGAAAACGAATGGGTAAAAATGGGTTGCTGTAGAAAACGAGTGATTTTTTTTAAACTAATTCCTGCTCAATTAGGTTATATGGTTACTATTCCATTTGCTATTATAGAAACTGCTTTGAGCGCAATAGCTAAAGTATTTTCAGCTTGCCTACCAATTGGCTCGAAAAATCATAAAGCAATGAGTGAATGGTTAAAAAGTAGTGCTTTTTCAGTTCTATGGGCTAGTGCAGATGCGACGATTAATCTTTTGGTTAATGACATGATAGAAACAGAAAAAGTTGCAAAAGCTTGTGCTCTTAGCGGAGACATTTTTGGTGTTCCTGTAGAAGCTCTTTAGAATCTGTAGTAAATTACAAGCTTTAAAAAACGAGAATTTGTATTTAGTTTTTTTATTTAAAAATTATTTGTAATAATATTCAAAATTATAACATACTATACCTTTATATCCATCAGATCCTTTTTTTGATTAAAACTCATATTAAAAGAGATCTTTAAAAAGTTTTAAAGATCTCTAAGTAATAATCACTTAAGATTTAAATTGGGTTATTTTAATTTTAATATAAAAAAATAATTGAAAATAATAATTATATTAAATAACTTAATAGTAAGAGGAAGAAAAACAAATGTTTAAAAGAATTATATTAATTACCTTATTAATTTCATCCTATGTTTATTTAGTTTCCTCTGATCCAGATGGAGATATTTTAAATAAAGCTAAAAAGTTCTGTAATTTCTGTTTTGTAAAATATAAAAAAATGAATCTTGAGTATCATGTAAATAAATGGCCAAATAGCTCAAAAAAGAAGTTCTATTAAAGCCTAATTTTTTTTGCAGTTTTCTCTAACTCTTTATCATCTTTTCTCAGTGATTCATGTGAAGATAAATAGCCTTCATATTTTTTAAAAAATTTATCTAAATAAGTAGTGACAGGTTTCCATTTATTAATATTTGCAGTTCCATGCATTGGAATTAATTTGATATGGGCATGATTAACACCACTATCTTCAAATATAAGGCCTGTTCTTGCGACATCATCTAATTTGGTGTCTAAAAGTTTAGCAACATTTTTTGCTGCTAAAATAAACTTATTTAAAAGATCATTTTCTAGATTAAATATATAAGAATCGTGATGCTGTTTAGTAATTAAAACAGTAAAACCTTCTGTATTTGGAAAGATTGATAAAAAGGCTAAAAAATCATCATCTTCCCATATTTTATGGCAAGGCTCTAATCCTTTAGCAATTTTACAATATACGCAATCATCTAACATTTAAACCCCTTTGCCAATCTCTACCTCAAGTTGCCTTATTTTTATGTTTAATGTGCTAAGGGAAATTTCACTAATTAATATGATCGTTCCTAAAGAAAGAATAACTGTGCCAGAAGCAACAAAGCCAATAGAGATCATCGTACCAATTATAAATGTACAAATATTTTTTGCTGTGTCCAGAATTCTAGCAAAAACCATAAGATCATTTTTTTGACAAGTTTTAATATCAGTTGGGTGTTTAGCAATATCATCGAGTAATTTTGAGCTTCCTTTTACTTGCTTAAAGATTCTATTTGCGGAACTTAAAGCAAAAGAAGCTCCACCGATAGTCTGCAGTGGGACAAAAAATTTAGAAGCTAAAGTAAATATAGGAAAAATAGGATTTTTTAAAGCTTTAAAAATTTTAAGAACGTTCCAAATAAGATCTAAAGTATTTTCAGCAAATGAAGTTATAGTTTTAGAGATGCCTTCTTTTACAAATGATTTAACATTATGACCAATTCTCAGGGTTGATCTTGCTAAATCTCCAAATGCAAATGTAGATTCTCCAATTTTTGTGAATTTAATTACATTTCCAACGGGGATGCTATCTTTTAGATTTTCAAATGTAAGCCTTAACCATTCAAAAGATTGTCTGATTGTTTTGAGTACATTTTTAGCATTTGATCTAATAACGGATTCAGCTACTAAAAAAACACTAGTTTCTTTTTTCTCAGGTGCAGGCCTTGGACGAGAAGGACTGCTTCCTAAAGAAATACGTGGTTCTGACGCAGCGCTCATAATATTTCTCCTTATATTAATATTTTTGCTATACACTTATAAATTAAACAGGAGTTAAATTTAAGTTTTTTTTTATTTTTTTATTTAAAAAACATGAAAATGCTAGTTGCTATCAAAGCTACAGCAAAAATCTTTTTCAAAATTTTTACATTAAGTTTGTCAGCTAGCTTTATTCCAAAAGAGACTGTAAATACTGAAATTAATCCAATAGAAATAAAAGAAGGCAAATGAATATATCCAATGCTATTGGGGTTTCCAAGCATGTTAAAACCGGTTATTAAATAACTGAGCGTTCCAACAAGTGCTGTTATAAATGTAGCTGTTGCTGCTGTTCCAATTAATGAATAATTTGGAACTCTAAGAAGCATGATAAAAAGCGGCATACCCACTACACCACCGCCTATGCCTAAAAGAGTTGCTAAAGATCCAATTATAAGACCTAAAAAAATAGTTAAAATCTTTTCAGGTTTTTTAGATCGTTTGTGAACTTTTCTTGCAAAAAGAAAATAAAGACCAAATAAAAGAGCGACAACTGAAAAAAGCTTTGATAGAAATGCACCTGTTACTAAATATGAAATAAAGACACCTAAAAACCCACCAATAATTAAGGGGATATTTAAGTTTTTGAAAACAGACCAAAAAACAGCTTGTCTTTTTTCATATAAAAACATGGCTACAATAGAAGTGACAGTAATAATAGCGAGTGAGGTTCCAACCGCTAAATGCATAGGAGTTGCTACACCTACATCTAAAAGAGTATAGATAAAAAATAGAGATGGAACAATTACAATGCCACCTCCAATCCCTAAAAGTCCGGCGAGTAGGCCTGAGAGGATTCCAACAACAATATAAGCTACAATATGTATAATCATTTAAATTGCTTTTTTTCTCATAAAAGCATATTCAAAAAATAATTTCCATTGTAAAAATGTTTTTTTTAATAAAAAATCAAAATCGTTTATTTGAATATTTATCTAATATTCGCTAAACTTTTACAAAAAATATTGATTTATGGACCTTGAAAAAGCTATAGATTCTATTGATGAATCAAAAGATCTTTTTGAAACTGTAATTCAGTTTTTAGATATAAAGTCATCGAGTATATCTCAAGAGAAATTAACTCATCTTTTTAATAATCTTTTTCAATCTTTTAATGATTCAAAAATTTCTGATAATTTGTATAAAAGAGGTATTGAAAAGTTAAATTTTCAGTTATTTAAGTTAGCTCAAAGATCAGAAAATGAGAACAATATTACCTCTGAAGAAAACTCAAAAAAAGAAAAAACTCAAATATCAAATATTTCACTAAAGGATAAAAATAGCTCTGATAAAAAAGATATTTTCGAATTTTCAAATAACAAGCTTTCAAAATCGTTAGATAATAATCAGACAATAAATCCCAAAAATTCAAAAGAAAAAACAGCAACTGAAAAGAGCAAAAGCTCATTTAATAGTCTAAAATTTTCAAATGATGGAGTTAAGCTTGTTTTGAGTTTCGTGAAACTAGCTCAAAAAAATTTAAGTAACAAAGCTTCTTTTCAAGATCAAAAAGAGCTAATTGATAAAAAATCTTTAGATGCTCTAAATCCAAATAGCCCAATAAAAGAGTCTTTAGAAAATACAATTAAATCAAATCTAAAACTTTTTAACGATGCTCTTTCTCAAGCAGTTAAGAATCATTTCGAGCTTTTTCAAACAAGGCTAATAGAGCAACCGCCTTTTGGAATCGTAGCTTTTTATGTTAAAGAAAAGGAAAGAAAAAATTGGATTAAAACTTCTAAAAAAAGAAAAAAAAGGCTTTTGAAAAAACAGATTAAGTATAAGAAAGAAAATTCTTTAGATGATTATTAGGGGATATGGCGCAAATAAAATGCCATCGATCTTAGAGTTGTTTATTAAGAGAAAATATATATAAAAACTACTCAATATCAATGATTTGCATTATAAAATTCAAGAGTTATATTCTTATCAAAACTATCTAAATTTTGCTTCTGAAAAATTCATATAATAAATTTTTTAAAAAGCAGTTAATAATAAATCTTAATTGATATATATAAAAGATAACGATGAGTTTTATTATGAAAAAGCTGCTTTTATTTATTTCTATGATACTTGTTTTAAATGGATGTTTTAAAAATCCAATTAAAACAGGAGCAATCTCTGAAGAAAATAGAATCAATTTATCTTCATTAGCTATTGGCATGACTCAGCAACAAGTGCTTGATACTATGGGCTATCCATATAAGACTGAAGAAAAAATATCTCAAAATAAGATCTATGAAGTTTGGTATTATATAACTGAGCGTACTTTGCTTGGTCAATCTAAACTAATCACTAGAAATTTTACTCCCGTAGTTTTTGAAGCAGGACATTTAATAGGGTGGGGGAGTAATTTTTATAAATATATCTTTAATATAGATGATGAAAGACAAAAAAGAGAAGAAGAAAAAAGACAAAAATATACTGATGATAAAGAAGAATGGCCAAAAAATGAGCATACAATGATTGCTCCATTAAATGCGCAAAAATCAACTAAAGCGCCTTCAAAAGATCCAGCAACTACTGCGCCAGTTTCTTCTACAACTGAAACTACAACTACTGCGGGGAAAACAGATAGTAAAGATGATACAAAAAAAACTGATGAAAAAACCTCAGCAACTACTGAAGTAGATGGTTCTCAAGAAAAACCAACTAGCTCAGAATCTAAGGAAGTTTTTCAAAAGAAGCCTTCTTGTTGCGCTAAAAAGGCTGAAAAAACGAATGCCTGTGATAAATGTAAAACTAAAACGGATTGTACAAAAATAGATACTTCTAAAGCGCCTTGTGCAGCTAAAAAAATCACACCTAGCACTGCAAAAGAAAGAGATTCTACAAAAGAAGATAAAGATAAATTATCTCCATGTAAAGATAGAAAAGACTCAGATGATGGATATAATTTTTGGGAATAAAATGCAGTAATCCTTAGGGATTCTGTCAATTGGCGTGTATGGGCGATTAATACTACAAAAAGAAAACATTACTTGAGTTGGAAGGAAATATTTTAAATATATTAAGATTTAAAGGATGAAGATTTAAAGAGATTAGAAGAGTTGTCTAAGAATGAAAGCAAACCAAAGTTCTTTGAAAAGATATTTGATTTAACCAGAATATCCAAACAAATCGATGAAGCCAAAAAAAGACTAAAATGGATAAGTGATGTCGATCTGGAAAATATATGTGATGTTTTAGTAAATAGAGGTTATATTAAGAAGGCTATAGAGGCTTGTCGATATGCTACCGCACAGTGGAAGCCCAAGAACTGGAGCTCTGTCATATATATCAACTAAAAAATATTTTAAAAGCGTTTTAATTGTTATTAAAATAATAATTATTATATAAATGCTTTTAACATCAAATTTTTTGTTGAAAATAATTGCTTAAATAGCATAAGATTAATGCCTGTTAAATCAAGTAACAACAACTAAAACAAGGAGATATATTATGAGTTCTAGCAGCAGTAGTGTGTCAATGCAGCCTGCTCAATTATCAATCCCTTTAACATATGATGAGAGAGAGGCGTCTCTAGGATCGTTAGAATGCCTTCCTGATGAACTATTACTTAGAATTTTATCCTTTTTATCTATTAATGCTGTGGTAGGAGCTAGCAATGTGTCTAGGTTCTTTATGCTATTATTAAGAGATAAACAGGTAGTGAAAGCTTTATATAAAAAAGATTCAGAGGGTTGTTCTGGGCTAGGGGAATTAGCAGGCTTAATTGAAAAAGCTAAAAAAACTTATACAGCTTGCTCAATGTTTACAGATCCCACAGCAATACCAAGAATTCTTGCAAAAAGAAAGCAAGCTCAAGCAAATAAACTAGCTAGATTAAAATTTGATAAGACAGCATTGATTGCAAAAAGCAGTAGGGCGTTCAGCGACCGATTGAGTACGTCAGCGGATAAAATGGGCGCTAAAGATAAGAGGAAAAAGGAAACTCTTCGCCAAAAATTTAAGAAGACGAGCTTGCTTGTCCCGCTACCTGTCAGGATGTCTAGTGATCAAAGATGTGAGTCGACTGATAAAATGAATAAACGCATTAGATCGAAAAGAAAACGAGAATATTTAGTATGTTAAAGGCGACTTTCTCTCTGCCTTATTTAACATAACATGTATTATCAGACGTTAGCTTTATCTATTGACGGTGCAAAGCTAATTGCACTGCAATAATGCCTGCCAATATGGCTATACCTATTTTTAGAATTCTTGTTATTCTTTCGATTTTCGCTATTGTGATTTTTACTGTTGATTCTGCTTCCGCTTGACTTAGTTCATTTTGAATTTCATCAGAAATAGGGATGACAAATTGTAATCTTTGAAGAGGGCTAACATCGGTCATATAAAATGCCTTATTTTTTATTTAATATTTCTAAAAGTATAATACAATAGCGCCTTTTAAGATTAAAGCATTTTTTTCTCATTATTAAACCTTTGATAATTAGTTGTTTACGTTGAGATCTCCCCTCTGACTTTGCTATTATTTTAATGAAATTACAACTAAAAAATATTTCTATATCATTTAAAATTATTTTTTATATACTTTAAGTCATTTATATATAGGACTTAGAATAATGGCAGCTTCAGCTCGCAGCGCTTCCCCACCTCCTCTAAGGGTGGATGCTGAAGATAAGAGAATATCAAAAATGATCCAAGCAGATTTAAAGGCTTATTGGTATAATCCCGAAAATAAGGTCTTAAATGAGCCTATTTTGGCTATTGTCTATTCTGTAGGTGTAAAAGCCATATCTTTGTTTGTAGCTTTAATATTCCCTTTTATAGCCTATACAACCTTTGGTTTGTCTATAGCTTTGATTGATAGAATCGCATATAATAACTTTTCTTTGTTTTTTCAAGGAATTATAAATAGCTGTAAAGGTTATATAAATTCCCGTGCTATGAGGATTGGAGATACGATTGTTGATACTATTTGCAATGCTATTGCTTCTATACCCGATATTGGGTAGTTTTTAGGATATAGAGCTTTTTTACTTGAATTACCCTCCTTTTTTTAGATGGAAGCGAAATTTAAATAAACAATCCTTTTATCAAGTAAAAATTTTAAATTACTAAAACTCCCCTCCTTAGCTTTTATTTTTAGTTTTAAAATTATTATTATATTAATTTTGTCAAATTAAATATTTAATTCTGTAAATTAAATTTTTTAATTTAATTTCGTTTTGTAAAACGTTTTTTTCGTAAGTAATAATTTGTATTTTTTTTATTTATTAACTTAATATTTCTTTACTAAAATGTAATTATTGAATATAATAATAGTTGATAATTTAAAACATATAAATAAGATTGAATTAACTTTTAGTCTTTTATAATTAAAATAAACATAATAAAAAAATAATAAAATCATATAGGAGGATTTATTATGACAGCAGCAGCAACAGCAGCAAAAGGCAGGCCGCCATTAGCTGAACAATCAAAAGGGCCACCAAAATATGTCGATAGAGAAGCTAGAAGAAGAAATGCTAACGCAATGAAGGTATTAACTGTTGCGGTTACAGTTATTTCTATTTGTGCATTGAGTTATTTTGGACTTCATACTATTGGAGGAGCCTCAGGCATTATGTTCACAGGTTTTGGCAGTGGCGCAGTATCATTTGCTGGTGGACATCAATATTTTAGTAGATTTGAAGAGTGGGATAAAGGAAATATAAAACGTAAAGATTTCGTTATATTAGGTGGTATCGCAGCAGCAGCAGCTCTTCCTTTCGTAATTAGTCATGTAGCTTCATTGCATATTGGATATTATATAGGTGGAACGGTTGCATCATTTGTAGGTTCTGGAATGGGTTTTGGAGCTGCAGCGCTACACAAAAAGTATCTATCGAAAAGAGAAGTGTCAGATGAAGACTTAAGACAACATTATTTGGGTCATTACACGCAAATAAAACAAGGTCTTCGTAGGGACAATCCTATCGCGACAGAGGCTAATCGTATGATAGTGCTATTGACAACTCCCTCAACTGCTAAGGAAGCAGTAGCTGAATTAAAAGCTCAAAGAAGTGAAAGAGCTAAAGAATCAAATCCGACTGTATTTAACCTACTAAGAGAAGCAGACGAAAAGGAAGAAGCTGATGGCGCAGCTTCAAGTGCTGATGATAGTGGAGATGATAGCAGCGAATAATAATAAAAAGAAATGTTGTAAGATTTGAAAAACAAATAGAACAACTAAATGAGCAATATATAAAAAATATTGCTCATTTTTTTTTGTTCTTTATAAAGATTTTCAAGAATAAGAATTATTTTAACTTCTTTTCCTAAAACTAAAAAAAAGTTCAAAGTTTACGATATCTTGTGCCTCTACCAAGACCAAGGCGTTCGATTTTTTTTAAGCGGATTAATTTATCAAGTACTTGATTAAGAGTAGGCCTAGAGATTTTGGTTTTTTGCACTATCTCTTTCGGTGTAGCTTCATCAACAGTTTGAAGATATTGCCATACAGCCAATTGTTTAACCGATAAAATTTTTTCGATGTTTTCTTGAGAAAGGAGTTCTATCGCCATTTTTGATTGTTGAAGTAAAATTTCTAAAAAGAAATCAAGCCAAGGGGCAATTGTTTCATTAGAAGTTTTGAAAGTTTTTTGACTTTTCCTTAGCGCTATATAATAATCTGGTTTGTTATCCTCTATGAGCTTTTCATGTGAAACATAAGGCATATACAAATAACCTGCTTTGAGCAAAAGCAAGTTTGTCAGAATGCGGCTAAGTCGTCCATTGCCATCTTGAAAGGGATGGATTTGCAGAAATTCAACAATGAAGTTTGCTATGATCAAAAGAGGATGGTTTTTTTTCTCAAGAAAAGCTTCTTTTGTCCATTCTACTAATTCTTGCATTTCTTTTGGGGTCAAAAAAGCTTTTGTTGTATCAAATAGAACTCCAATGGATTTGCCAGCTTTGTCAATCATACGTACCTTATTTTCATTTTTTTTATACTCCCCTCGATGAATTTTATCTTTTTTTACATATTCTAAAAGTTCTTGGTGAAAATGTTTAATAGTATTTTCTGAGAGTTGAATAGATTTCCATGCATTAAAAACATTTTCCAACAACTCAAAGTAACCTTTTACTTCTTGTTTGTCCTGATCAGTAAATTTTTGAATGTCTAAGCCTCGCATGAGTTTTTCCACATCTTCGTCAGATAGTCGAGTTCCCTCTATGCGAGTCGAAGCACCGGTAGATGTAATAAGAATAGAACGCTTTAAACGACCTAAAACTTGGGAGCTTAACTGAATGCCAGCAACCCATTGACCTTTTAATTCGTCAATTTGTGCTACTTTTGTCCAGAGATCAGAAGGAAGAGAATTTATTCTTTGTTCAAAACGTTTTTTAATCATAAAAATCTTATATTTTAACTATATAAGATTATATAAGATTGTATAAGATTTGTATAAAAAAGGCTCAAGAAAAAATAAATATTAACAATTATAGTGCCAGGTTTTTTTAAAAATCAGGTTCAGCCCGATTGCAGACTTTTCTAAAGCCGCTTTTTAATAAATTCTTTTTCAATTTTTCTCTTTTTTGAATATTCATCCAGTTAGAATTGTTTTTTATCTCTTTTTTTATTTCTTCACTATTTATTAAAGATAGAGAAGAATATTTTTTTAAAACGAGATAAAAATAAAGATAAACATCTTCAAACATTAAATTGTTTAAAGCAAAATCAGTAGCGTTTTTAGAGATTTCTTTGCATAAACCATCATTTTTTTTTGCCCATTCAATCTTTTCAATCAAATCACTAATATCCTGTTTTATAGGAACATAATGAACGTAAGGTTTCAATGGCTTAAAAAACCATTGAACCCCTGAATAATTCTGCTTTAGAGTTAAAGAATTAGAAAGTAGACGAGACTGAAAAGCTGGAGCTGCTGACATAACCCCGTCCATTAGGGGTAAATATTTATTTTCTAATACCTTTTCCATGGGATACCATCCTTTAGAACAATAAATCCCCTCTTGTTCAAATTGCATTTGCAGATCTTCATTTTCAACTTTTGAATTTATTTTTGCATATAAATGATTCGGATACTTTAGTGCCATCTTGCATAATTTTGGCCGAATACCATTGGTACAGCTGCCTCTCCAAAAAGCATAATTTTTTTTGCTTTCCCAGTTATTTTTTTCAGTAGCTTTTAATACAGAGCTTATCTCTTTGAGCCACCATCTGGAAACTGAACGCCAATCAGGAATTAAAACTACTAAGGGTAAATTTTTCTTTTTTGCAGAACATAAAATCGGAGATTGCATCTCTTTTTTTTCGGTAATATAAAACCCTTCGGGATCTCTACCAATTGGAATACCATCTTGGTGAGAAATAATAATATCGATATCTTTTATAGGTTCAAAATAAAGTATAGTTTTTATAGCTTTCTCTAAAGAACTATCTTTTAGAGATACAGTTTCATCATCATCAAAATAACGAAAAAGTTCATTATTTATAATACGATAACGAATTACATTGCCTGGAGATGTCTTTTTAATTTTTTTAAATGTTTTTTCAACAGTTTTAGATGTTATGCCATTTAAAACAAAAGGCTCAAATTCTTCTTGAATTTGCTCACACATCCAAGTTGGAGGTTTTTTCTTAATTTTAGATTTAAAAACTTTTTTGTTTAATTCTTTTACAAAAGTTTCTCTAAATAAATATTTGTTATGTTTATTTATCAAAAACCATGAAGAATAAGAAATAGCTGATAGAATTAATATAAGTGAGATTGTTTTTTTCAAAATAGCATTCGGCGTTTTTTTCAATAACAATATAATGATGTAAATAAGACATTTATTTCAAGCTAAGGTGACGTAACAAAAACGGAAAATTAATTAAAGTCGAAAAATAGAAATTAAATGAGAAACATAAAAATATAGCTCATTTTTTTCTCTTCAAACAATTATTTTTTTTAGTTCTTTTTTCTCTTCATAAATATTAAAACTCCCCCTACAACAATCAAAATACCCCCGCCGATCTGAAACCATAGAGCAAGAGTAGCATATCTATCTGCCTTAGCAGAGCCTGCCTTAATTTTTCTTTCCGCTGAATCTGTTATGCCCTTGCCAAGTTCTTTTGTAATAGGATTTGTAGAAAAAAGTTCTTTTCCTTTTTGAACTTTTTTTTCTGCTTCAGAGATTTGCTCTCTTCCTGAACTAACTTGACTTTTGATATAGAAAGAGGTTCCAATCAAAGTGATGCCTAAGATTACTATGATTATTCCTGAAATTCTTTTTGTAAGCATGATTTACCCATTTTAGCCTTTTCTTTTCATATATAACCAAAAGAATAAAGTGTAAATAACTTATTTAATTTTACCTTTAAGAGTCATTAAAAACTCTTTCCAAAATACTTTGTGCTTTATGGATAATTTCTCTAGTTAAATATTACACAAAACTCTATGATTTTAGATTACAATTTTTAAAAACGAATAATCTTTGAAATGTTTGGGAGGTAGTATGTTAGATTTAGTTGAAAATAAAATTAAAAAAAATTGGTTATATGCGCTATTTGTTACATGTGGCTTAAGTATGGGTTTTTATTACGTTTCTTTTTTTTCAAACTCCACTTTTCGTGATCTGGTGGGACGAAATATGTTTATTTTTATGATTGTCTTTCAAACAGTTTTTATGCTGGGATGGGCCTATATTTACTACCGATGTGCCTACAAAAAGCCCGGCAGAAAATTTCTAGCATTTCATCTGATAATAACTCCAATTTCAAGTATTTTTGTGATTCTTCAAATGCTAAATTTATTTTCATTTGCGCCTAAAGTTGTAAGAGTTAATGCTATCTATGATACAAGCCTTTTTATATTGGGACTAGCTATGGGTCTTGTTTTCTTTGTATTTAGCTTGAAACTTTTTAAATTGAATAAAAAAATTAAAAACCGTTTAGCGACTGTATCGAAAGATTAGCTTCTTAATTTAAAGCTAATCCCTAGTTGTTAGATAAATCTGTATTTATTTTTAACCATTTATTTATTTCAGAAACAACTTTTTAGCATCTTTTTCGAATCTTTTTTGTGTTTGTATTTTTAATTTTATTCATTTAATCCAAGAGCTTTCCACATCTGATCTATATTTTTATAAGACTTTAAACCAATGCCTTTTTCCGTATCTTCAATTGCTTTTATAGTAGTTTTATTTGGTTTCTTCTTCGGATGAAGAATAGGATCAAGAATAATAAGAATAAAATCCCGTAAAGTCAATCCATTTGCATCTGCCAAAATCTTTAATTTTTTATGCTCATTGCTAGGAATTTCTACAGAAAGCCTAGTTGTGTTACTCATAGCTTACCTCATATTTTTAGCGTTTTCCTTTATTATAACATGTAATGTACATTTGTGCAGGCGTACATCTGTGCAAAAGCACGCTCTAATGCAAAGAAAAGCCGTAACTAGCTGACAATCAAAGATTAATGATAGCGGCAGTCGGGCGCGAACCAACGACCCTCGGATTATGATGGAGGGAGATTACCAAATCATTCAATAACATCCAACTAATACGAGCATAATAATAAAGAACTTATATTTAAAATTGCAATGGTTTTTATTGAATAATGTTGGTTGATTTTGCACGTCACTGCACGTTTTATGCACGTTAAAAAAAAGCATATCCCCTCCTTTTTTAGAAGAGGATATTTTCTTATATAAAAATTATTCTGCTAAATTTTCTCCATAAATTTTAATAGAAATTCTATAAATTATCATAAAATATATTTACAATTATTTTCCTTAAAATTACATTAAATATATGAATTCAACTACAATGTCAAAATCTCTTCTATTTATTATTATTTTATTAATATCTAGCTTAGCAGGTATCACCTCAGATATTTATGCTCCATCACTGCCCGCTATTTCAAAAAGTTTAAACACATCTATTAACTTGGTCCAATGGAGCATGGCAATTTATATGTTAGGACTAGCTATATCACAAGTTGTATATGGCCCCCTTTCCGAAGGGTTTGGTCGACGACCAATTTTAATAATAGGATTAATTATACTTATAGTAGGCTCCGGAATTTGTTATTTTTCTCAAAATATTA
>SDBT01013136.1_pt1 | contig 13283 bp, 8 predicted proteins | sample 2277101 | NCBI WGS metagenome assembly SDBT01 (sample SAMN10404973, study PRJNA504765) | marine sediment metagenome | isolation source: marine sediment core GS10_PC15, 103 cmbsf | place: Arctic Ocean: Southern Knipovich Ridge | collected 2010 | reverse complement strand
ATGCAGACCACCCTGCTGCACGTGGGCTGGCATTCGCAGATGATCGTCGGCAAGATCCATTTCATGAAGCTGTTCAGGGACAGAGCGCAACAGCTCGGCGACGACTTCAACCTCAGGGATTTCATGGACGAGTTCTACGCCGCGGGCGTGATCCCCACGTCGCTCATCCGCTGGGAGATGACCGGGTACGACGACGAGATCAAGAAGATGTGGTGATGCATCGCGCCGGTAGAGCAGTCCGCGCGAGCCTCGCGACCAGATCTCGCGAGCCTCACGACGGCGAAAGGAGAAAACAGATGTTGGTGATTTCCAGGCCTCATGCGCCTCGTACGCCTCGGCCACTTCTTGCGGGGACCTCCGTGTTGGTGGCGTTCATGCTGTTGGTCGGTGTCGCATCCGGCGCACAGACGGTCGCATCGCAGGAACCGCGCGTGCTCGATGCCAGGGCTCGTTGGGAAACGCTGAACCTGATCCGGCAAGAGAAGTTCGACCTGATCTTGCCGGGGGCGATGCGCGACAACGACATCGACATGTGGATCCACTCGATCCGCATGGGCAATCCCGATCCGTTGGAATTGGATCTCGGCGCGGAATTCGGGACTTTCGTGTTCACCGATCGGGGCGACGACCGCATCGAGCGGATCGTGCTGAGCCCATTCCACCTGGAGGACCGGTCAGTGTACGACATGGTGGGCGACCTCGATGAGCTGCAGGCTATCGTCGAGGAGCGTGACCCGCAGCGCATCGCGATCAACAGCTCGGAGTGGATCGGTGTCGCCGACGGCATGTCGCATACCGACTACCTGAAGCTCGTCGAGACGCTTGGGCCGGTTTACGCCGAGAGGCTGGTTTCGGCCGACCAGCTCATCACCGATTTTCGCGTGCGGCGCGTCGATAGCGAGATCGCAGCCTTTGCCACGGCCGGCGAGATGACCCGCCGGCTGTTCGAGACGGCGCTGTCGAACGAGGTCGTCGTGCCCGGCGTGACCTCCCCTCGCGACGTCGGCTGGTGGGTGCAGGAGCGTCTTCTCGAGATGGGCGTGCAGCCCTCGTTCGGCATCAGCACGCCAGGCATTTCGCGCACAGCGGAAGGCGGCAGGGGGCGGCGACGCAGCCGCGACGAGGCCATCCAGCGCGGCGACTTTCTCTCCTACGACATGGGGATCCGCTACCTGAACTTCGGCACCGACTTCAAGCGTCACGCGTACGTGTTGCGCGAGGGGGAGGTCGCCCCGCCCGCCGACATCCAGCACGCCTGGGACAGGGGCTACCAGGCCCGCCAGATCATCAAGGACAACATCAAAGTCGGACGCACCGCCGGTGAGACGCTGGCGCATCTTGCCGAGGTGCTGGAGGCGGAGGGCTATGTCTACACGCCGTTCGTCGACGACGGGCGCGACCGTGACATCATCAATGCGCTGGGCGACGATCCCCGCAGCGGCATCTCGATTGACTGCCACACCGTTGGCAACACGGGCAATAGCGAGGCCGCGGTGGGACCGTCGATGGCCCCGTTCCGTCCCGACCGCGCCCACGTGGTGATTCAGCACAACAACCTGTTCGCGTTCGAGTTTGTCGTTCACACGGCCATGGACGACGGCACCCGCATGTCGATCAACTTCGAGGACAACGCCCTCGTGACGATCAACGGGGTCGAGTGGCTCTATCCACCGAACTCGCGCATCTTGCTGATCCACTGAGAAGTCCGGGCTAAAGCATTTGAAAAGAAGGACAGTTCCCCAAGACCGCTAGGCAGGCGCCCCATGATTTTGCAGCTGAGCCCTTTGATGAGCGCCGCCGTGCGCTCGCATGCGAGCTTTCTCCTCGTGTTGTCCCTTCTCATCATCGTCATCGGCGGCTGCGGCGCGCCGGCGTCGCAGGTTGATGCGGGCGCCCAACTCGACGCCCTGGTCGATGAGTACCTTGGGCTCCGCGGCCAGCGCGGCAGCGACTGGAGCACGGAGGCTTTGAGCGAGAACGGCGCGCCGGACTTCTCGCCCGAGCGGTTCGCGGCGCGCATCCAGCCGCAGCGTGATCTGCTGGCGCGGTTGCAGGCGATCGAGCCCGAGGGGCTTACGCTGCCCGAACGAACCGACCGGCGCGTGATGATCGCCCTGCTCGAATCCGACATCTACAACAGCGAGCGGCGACGGGCGTGGGAGACTCAGCCACTGCTGTACGTTCCCGTGCGCCCGGTCTCGGGGCTGTTCGCGGCCGCCAGGAGTGGGGGACTGGAGGCCGAGGGTCAGGCTGCCGCAGACCAGGTCGACCAGGAGCGCGCAACGGTCCTGCTGGGCGCTGTTCCGGCGGCGCTGGAGCAGGGGCGAACGAACCTCGGCCGGCCGCCTGAGCGCATGACCCGAGAGGCGATCTACCAGACTGCGGCGACCGTCGATGTACTGCGCAACGGGCTCCCGACGCTTGCCGCGCTCTCGGACGAGGCGGCTGCAGCGGGCGCCGAGGCGCTCGCCGCGCTCGAGTCGTACCGCGAATTCCTCGAGAGTGACCTGCTGCCCCGTTCCGACGGTAGCTGGGCGATCGGCAGGGAACACTACGACTACACGCTGGAGCACCGCTGGCTGATGGAGGAGGACGCCGATGACATCATCGCCATCGGTCGCGAGGTCTTCGAGCGCACGGTGGCCGAAGCGCAGGAAGTGGCCGAGCGCATCTCCCCGGGAAAGCACTGGATCGAGGTGTACGAGGAGCTGAAGAAGGATCACCCCACGGCCGAGGGGCTGAAGCAGGCCTACCAGGAGCAGATGGATGCGGCCAGGGCTTTCGTCATCGAGCACAAGATTTTGACCTTGCCGGCCGGCGAAGAGGTCATCACCGTCGACACCCCGCCGGCGCAGCGCCGTTCTTCGCCCTTCGGCACGTTCGACAGCGTCGGCCCGGAAGATGACGATCTGCAGGGGCGACTGGTTCTGACCCCGATCGAGGAAGGGTTGACGCCGGAGCAACACGAGGCGCGGCTATCCGCACACCACACGGCCTGGGTTCCGATCATCGCGGTGCACGAGGCCTACCCGGGGCATCATTCGCACGCGCTCAAGATGTACGAGAACCCACGCAAGCTGCGCCACTACGTGAACGAGGCGATCTTCTCCGAGGGCTGGGGCCTGTTCACCGAGCAGCTCATGTACGAAGAGGGGTTCCTGCAAGGTGATGATGTGAAGCTGACCCAGCTTCGCAACCGTCTCTGGCGCGCGGCGCGAGTGATCCTCGACGCCAGCCTCCACACCGGGCAGATGACCTTCGACGAGGCCGTCGACTTCATGGTCGAAGAGATCCGCTTCGATCGCATGGCGGCCGAGCTCGAGGTCGGCATGTACACAGAGCGGCCGACCTACTTTCTCGGGTACCTGATCGGCATGGTCAAGATCGAGCAGATGCGTGAGGAGTGGATCGCCAAGTACGGCGCGCCCGAAGAGCCCCGCGAGCTGTACGACGCCCTCCTTACCATCGGTGCCCTGCCGCCGACCCTCGTTCGCGCCGAGCTGCTGGCGAGGTAGTCTGCAGCGCCTTGTCCTCACACGCCCTCGCGCCTGCTCGCGACGCCACCCGTTGAGAAGTCCGGGCTAGCCCTCGACCGGCAGGCTCCGGGCCGTGTCATAGAGGGCCAGGATGTTCTCCAGGGGGGCGTCCGGCTGAATCGTGTTCGACGGCGAGAGTATCAACCCGCCGCCCTTGGCGATGACCGAGACGCGGTGACGGACCTCGTCGGCAACGTCATCGACCGAGCCGAACGGCAGGGTCTTCTGCAGGGAGATGGTGCCGTGAAGGCACGCCCGGTCGCCGTAGCGGCTCTTGATCTCCTCCACGTCCATGCTCTCGGGCTGGATGGGGTTGATGATGTCGAAGCCGATCTCGATCAGGTCCTCGCAGATCGCCTCCATGTTGCCGTCGCTGTGGAACATGAAGTAGACATCGCGCTCCCGTCGCACCTCTTCGATCCAGGTCCTCAGCCTTGGTTTGAAGTACTGCCGCCACATTGCAGGGGAGATCATCATCGTGTTTTGCATGGCGATGTCGCCCATGATCACGATCATGTCGATGCCGCACTTCAGGAGCTGCTTGGACTGCTCGATGCGATGCTCGAGGAACCTGTCGGCCAGGGTCTCCACGATCTCCGGCTCCGAGCCAAGATCCATCATGTATTGCTCGAAGCCCCGCAGCTCCCAGGACGACTTGAATAAGTTCCAGAGCTCGGCGACCGTGAAGTACTCATCGCCCCACTTGGCAACGTCGGCGGCGACGGGCGCGTAGCGTTCCGGCAGCACCGGGTCCGGGAGCTCGTAAGCGTTTACCTCGTCAATTCCGGCTTTGGCCAGCGGATGATACGAGTAGTGCCAGTACATGCCGGCATCGTTGGGCACGCGGCAAATCCCGTACTCATCCTCGAGCCAGCCGTTGTCCCTCTGGATCACCAGGTTGTTCCGCCCGACCCCGATCTCGGGGATCTGGCACGGCGAGGGGATGGCCTTCTCGGCAAATGATGCGCTCGGCTCCATCATCGAGTACCGGATATCGAGACCGAGCTCGTCCATGATGACGTCGGCATCTTTCGTGCCGAAATGAACTTCCAGCATCGACCAGACGTCCTGTCTGAAGTAGCCATCGAGGGGCACGCGGTCGGTAACCTGGTGGTTGATGGCGGCGATGACGCGCTCTTTTGAGGTCATGAATGCTTTCTTGCCTCCGGTCGGCCCTCGATGGGTCGTCCGCGAACCCCTTCACGGGCTGCGATATGCTGGACTCCATTCATAGAAACCATTTCGGTGTCATTCGCGTTCTATATGGTAGCGCCGCAACGGGATGATCGCTTGGCATTGCGCCCGCGCAGGTGCGATCCGTTGAGATATTCAGGCTGAAAGGTACCTCGCGCCAAAAACAGAACGAGCAACCAAGGCCGGCAGATCATGGACAATCTATTGGAGGACCTCCGATACGGGGTCCGCATGCTTCTGAAGAACCCCGGGTTCACTGCCGTCGCGGTTCTCGTGCTGGCGGTGGGGATCGGCGCGAATACGGCGGTCTTCTCTCTGGTGAACTCGATCCTGCTGCGACCCATTGTGGCTGAGGCTCCCGATGAGCTGGTCGCCGTCTATAGCAAGAACACCGTCCGGCCCGATTCCTACCGGGGCAACTCCTACCTCAACTACAAGGACCTCCGCGAGGCTGACACCGTATTCTCCAGCCTGATGGCCCACGACCTGACGATGGTCGGGCTGGCGGATGGTGAAAACACACGCCGCGTCTTCGCCGAGTTCTCGTCATTCAACTACTTTGACACTTTCGGCGTTGCCCTGTTCCGTGGCCGCACCTTTCTTCCCGAAGAGGAGACCCCGGGCAGCGAGATTCCAGTGGCGATCGTCAGCTACGAGTTCTGGAGACGAAGTGGGGAGGATCCCGACCTGGTGGGGAAGACCCTGCGGGCAAATGGCAGAGTGCTGTCCATTGTCGGAATCGCCCCACGCGGCTTCACGGGACGAACCGCAATCATGTCGCCGGAGCTTCATCTGCCCTTTGGCATGCACCACTTGTTGCAGAGCGACATCTTTAACTCCAGCGACGGGCAAACCCTTGACGATCGCGACAACGACAACCTCTTCGTGGTAGGGCGATTGCGTCCAGGTTTGAGCTATGAGGAGGCAGACGCGCAGCTCGAGGTCGTATCCGGCCGATTGGGCGAGGCGTTCCCTGCCATCAACGAGGACTACACGTTCACCGTGGGTCCTCTCTCCAGGCTCTCCATCAGTACGGACCCCGAGACCGACGACCAGCTCTCCGTGGTTGCCCTGGTCCTGATGACCATGACCGGCATCGTGCTGTTGATCGCCTGCCTCAACCTGGCCAACATGATGCTCGCGCGGGGTACCGCGAGACGCAGGGAGTTTGCCATCCGCGTTGCCATCGGTGGTGGCCGGCGACGCATCCTGCGCCAGCTACTGACGGAGGGCCTTCTGCTGTCCGTTCTCGCGGGGGTTGCCAGCCTGTTCGTGGCCTACTGGTCCGGCAATCTCCTGCAATCGTCGATGTACGAGATTCTCGCCATGACCTCGATGTCGATGGACATCGTGATCAACACGGCACCTGATCATCGCGTACTGCTGGCGACGGCGGCCTTCTGCGTGCTCGGCACCGTCTTGTTCGGCTTCGGCCCGGCCTGGAAGCTGTCACAGCCGGACGTCATGGCGGACCTCAAGGAGCAGGCGGGAGAGGCTCAGCAGAAGGGTCGACGAGGGGGATTCTTCGCACGTCGCAACCTACTGGTTGTCAGTCAAATCGCGCTCTCGCTGGCTCTACTAACAGCAGCCGGACTCTTCGTTCGAGCAGCCATGGAAGCCGCGGACACGGATCCGGGTTTCAGTCTGGAGGGTGGCATCCTCGTCGAAATCGATCCCTCTCTGGTTGGCTACGACGATCCCCGCAGCAGGGAGCTTTACCGGAGATTGAACGAGCGCCTCGGGAGCATTCCCGGCGTCGAGTCGACGAGCGTTGCGGCGACCGTACCCTACGGCAATGTATCTGAGGGGCGTCGTGTCCGGCGTGCCGAGGATCTGCCGTCCGACTCGGGCAGCGGCGCAGGCCAGATCGAAACCGTCTCAGCCCGCTACGTTGCCATTGGGAGCGACTACTTCAACACTTTGGGGGTGCCTCTTCTGCGAGGTCGTGACTTCAGCCTTGCGGAGGGAGAGTTCGACGGCGGCCCCCGAGTGGCGATCGTTGATGAAGCGCTGGCCGGCAGGCTATGGCCGGACGAAGATCCAGTCGGGCGCTACATCGGCTTCGGTCGCGAGCCTGAGGATCGTGGCACCAACGAAATGGAGGTCGTCGGGGTTGTGGCGACGGTGCGAGATGACATCTTCGGCAGCGATGAGCGGGCCCATGTTTACGTCCCCCACGGCCAGAACTTCCAGGCCGGAATGCACATTCACGTTCGAACATCCACCACCAGCGAGAGCGCCGTGGCCTCCACGCTGCAGGCGATCCGGCGAGAGATTCAGGCGATCGACCAGACGCTACCGATCTTGAAGCTGAGGAGCTTGGAGGACCACATCGACGGGAGCACGAGCCTCTGGCTGGTTCGACTGGGAGCGAACATCTTTGGCATCATCGGCGGACTCGCGCTCTTTCTGTCGGTAGTGGGTGTCTACGGGGTGAAGGCCTACACCGTTGCCCAGCGCAGCCGCGAGATCGGCATTCGGATGGCCATGGGAGCCACCACGAGGGATGCTCTCTGGTTGATTCTACGAGAAGGCATGGTTTTGACTGCCATCGGCGTGGTGTTGGGATTGCTCATTGCTGCCGTCATTGCCCGACTCTTGAGCAGCATGCTCTATGGCGTCAGCGCACTCGACCCCTGGGCCTTCACGGTAGCGCCACTTATCCTGGCCGTCGTTTCCCTGATCGCCACCTACCTGCCTGCGAGAAGGGCGGCGAAGGTCGACCCGATGGTGGCGCTGCGCTACCAGTGAAGATGGTGCCGCGTTACCAGTGAGGTTGGTGCTGCGGTGCCAGTGCAGGTGGCGCTGCGACTCGAGTGTCAGTGACTCGGCAGTAGCCGGTGCTTGCCGCGCCGGGCGAAGTCCTCGTCGAAGGTGAAGACATCCTTGATCTTGAGGCGATCGAGGATCACGAACGAGGTGCAGTCGGTGAGGGAGATTGGCAGGTGGCGGTTAGTGCGAAGCAGCCTCCATGCTGCCTCCTCCGTGGCGCGGTCTACCCATTCGAGGCGCACGATTCCGTTGCGCAGCTTGTCTCCCAACTCGACCTTCTTGTCGGGGTAGCGAGAAAACCAGGACATCAGCTCATCGAATACATATGAGCTCGTGACGATCTCACGGTAGGCCCCGCCGGCGATCGAATCGCGGAATGAGATGGCGCGAGAATGATTGATGTCGTCGGCTTCCTCGAGCGCGATGAAGGCGCTCGTGTCGATGAACAGTCGCCCGCCCACTATGTCATCCGATCGTGATCGACTGAGCCTCGCGTGCGACCCGTGTGGATCGGCTGGTCCCCGAACGGAAAGCTCACCCCGGCTCGGCGCAGGCCGGCTTCGTCGAGGTCCGCTTCAATAAGTCGCCGGACGTGTTCTCCGACGCTCAACCCGAGATGCCGGGCGCGCTCCTGCACGGCGCGCTTGAGGCGCTTGGGGAGCAGAAGTTGGAGGCGTTCTTCTGAGATGGCCATGGGTGAGATCTCAGGCAGGTTTATGCTCATAATCATATCTCATATATGCTCATATCAGTAGCGATCATTGAAAGGGGTCACTGGAGAGAGCCCCTGAGCTCCGAGGTCACGATCTGCCTTCATGGGACGGCCATGGCGGGCGCGCAGGAACCAATTGAAATAGGATCCTGTAGTCTGATCGTGGGCTCAGGTGTCACATCCATACCAGGTCTTTGCGTTCCGCAACGCTGCTGCCCGCGCAGAAGAAAGCGATCATGTGATGGGGGAGGGCCAGAAGATGGGGGAGGGCCAGAAGCAGCGAGGTGAGGCCTCTTCCCCATCAACCGCTGGCGCGACCGGTTTGGCGCGCGAGATGGGGTTGTTGGGACTGGCCGCCACCGGCATCTGTTCCATGCTGGGGGCGGCGATCAACGTCATTCCCTTCATGATCCAGCGCAGCGTGCCGGGGATCGGCCCCTATGTCTTGCCCGCCTACTTGTTCGCCGCGCTGCCGGCCGTCTTCGCGGCGCTTGCTTACGCCATCCTGGCCTCGGCCATGCCACGGGCTGGCGGTAGCTACGTCTACGCCAGCCGCGGGCTGAACCCCTATCTGGGATTCGTGGCCAGCTTCTCGCAGTGGTTCGGATTGTCGATTGCCATCGGTGTGGTCTCGTACGTGCTGATCCCGTTTCTGCGTGATATCGCCGCCGCACTGGGCCATGATGCGCTCGCCGCCGGCCTCGAGACAGGGATCGTACGGCTGCTCCTGGCTCTCGGGTTCCTGTGGACATTCGTCGGGGTCAACATGCGCGGCGTGAAGCTCTACGAGAGAACTCTGGTGCCGCTCATGTTCCTGATGTTCGCTCTTGGCGCCGTCGTGATCGTTGCCGGGTTCAGCTTCAACCATGGCGATTTCGCGGCGGCCGTGCTCGAGCGCGAGGGGCGCGTGATCGCCACGGCCGCGGGGGTAGGGGAGGCGCCTTTCCGCCTGGCTTCCTATCTTGCTGCCGCGGCGTTGCTGTTCTCCAGCTTCATTGGTTTCGATTCCATTGCCCAGGCGGGAGGAGAGGCGCGCAACCCGAATCGCTCGCTGCCGCTGGCCATCGGCATCGCCATCGTCACCGTCGGGACCTTCTACTTCTTGTTCACGGCGGCGGTGTACCACGCTGTTCCGTGGACCTACATCGCGGAGGAGGCCGCGACCCGTGATCTGACGGCCCCTGGCATGCTCGGATATCTGCTGCCGGTGGGTTGGACCGTGGCCATCATTGCCGGGGCTGTAATCGCCCTCATCAACGATTTGCCGGCCATGCTCCTGGCCGTCTCCCGACTGATGTTCGCCTGGGCCGAAGACGGCATCTTCCCGCGTCGTGTGGCGCGTGTGCACCCTGTGCGGCATACCCCTGACGTCGCCATCATGCTGAGCGGGGCGATGGCCTCTGTCGGTATCGTGGGCAGCCACCTGGCCGGCGATTTCTTCCTCGGCGTCGACATTCTCGTAACTTCGATGCTGGTGAATTTCTTGTTCATGTGCCTCTCGGTCCTGACCCTGCCGCGCCACAACCCCGAGCTGGCCCGGGAGGTGCGCGTGCTGCCGCAACGCTGGGTCCAGGTGCCACTGGCGTTGATGGGTATGGCGTTATTGGGTACGTTTCTCGTCATCCACGTCTGGAATGACCTGTCGATTTCCAAAGCAGCGTGGTATCTGCATTCCACGCCGGTCTGGCTCGCTGTCATGGGCGTGGGCAGCGCCATCTACTTTCGTGAGCTCGGCCGCCTGCGGCGCAGAGGCGTCGACGTGACGGCGCTCTTCGCGAAGCTTCCACCGGAGTGATCGACCAGGAGCAACCGACCCAATGAACCGATCCGTCGAACGCTGGGACGTCGCGCCGGACCTCAGCATTTCCCGTGTCCTCACAGGGCTCTGGCAAATCGCCGACATCGAGCGGGACGGTAAGCAGCTCGATCTCGAGGCCACCGCCCGGGAGATGGAGCCCTATGTCGAGGCCGGATTCACCACCTTCGACATGGCCGACCACTACGGCTCGGCCGAGAAGATCGCCGGCCTGTTTCTGCAACAGAGCGGCGCGGATTCTGCCGAGTTGTTCACCAAGTGGGTGCCGAAACCGGGCCCATCGAGCCGCGAACAGGTACGAGATGCCGTTCAGCTCTCACTCGACCGGATGCAGGCCGATCGTCTCGACCTGCTGCAGTTCCACACCTGGAACTACGCCGACCCGAGCTATCTCGACACACTTTCCTTCCTTCAAGAGCTCAAGGACGAGGGGCTGATTCGCTACCTCGGTGTCACCAACACCGACACCGCTCACCTGGGGCTCATGCTGAGCAGCGGCTTCGAGATTATCTCCAACCAGGTCTGCTTCTCGCTGCTCGACCAGCGGGCCCGCAATAACGGAATGACCGAGCTGTGCCAGCAGCACGGGGTGACACTGCTGGCCTTCGGTACCGTGGCCGGGGGCTTCCTTACCGAGCGCTGGCTCGATCGGACTGAGCCCGATTGGGACCGACTCGAGACCTGGTCGGAAATGAAGTACGGCCGCTTCATCCGCGAGGCCGGTGGCTGGACCTCTCTGCAAGACCTCCTACGCGTCGTGAAGAAGGTGGCACGGCGTCACCAGGTATCGATGGCCAACATTGCCTGCCGCTACATACTCGACCAGCCCGCTGTGGGTGGCGTCATCATCGGCGCCCGGCTCGGCGTGAGCGAGAATCGGCGGGACAACCTGCGACTCTTCCAGTTCGAGATCGATGCGGCCAGCCGGTCGGACCTCGACGCGGCCGTGGCGCGGCTCCGGCCCATCCCCGGTGATTGCGGTGACGAGTACCGGCGCCCGCCTTATCTGACGGCGTCGGGAGACCTCAGCCACCATATCGACGCGCTCCCCCCTCCGTTCGAAGTCCGGCGCGGGGCGGACGGCCGGCAACGAGTCCTGAGCGGAACCGTTTGGGAGGATCTTGCCGGATTCAGCCGGGCAGTCCGCCGTGGCCACCGCATCGTGATCTCTGGGACAACGGCCACGCACGGCGATCGCGCCATCGGCGGATCGGACCCCGCCGCGCAGACACATTTCATCATCGACAAGATCGAGGGCGCGCTGCAGTCGCTGGGCGGCTCTCTACAGGACGTCGTGCAGACCCGCGTGTACATCCGGGAGATGGAGCATTGGGAGCAGGTGGCCCGCGTCCACGGTGAGCGGTTTCGTGAAATCCGGCCCGCCAATACTCTCGTTCAGGCGGGTCTGGTCGGCTCCGAGTACCTGGTCGAGATCGAGGCCGAGGCGATCGTCGAGCCTATGGCCTGCTAGACTTGTGCCGCCACAGCGTGAATTCTCTGGGTCCCAACGCGACGGGTGACGATGGCCGATTGGCCGCAGATCAGCAAGCTCCGGAGTGGGATGAGCTCCAGCGCCGGCAGGGCAAGGTACGCGGGCTATGCCCTCCTACTTCTGGTCCCGCTACTCGCCGTCATCCTCTACCCCGAACAGCACCTCGAGAAAGATGGCGCCCGCCATTTCGCCTATCTGCACACGATGGTCTTCGACCAGGACTTCGACTTTGAGAACGAGTACCAGGTAATCTGGCCCAGCTTCCGCAACCGGCCCTGGTACCTCGAGTCGACGGGAGAGGTTCCCAACGAGTCGCCCATCGGGCCTGCCCTGTTCTGGCTGCCCGCATATCTGATCGTTGTATTTCTGGGCATCGATCCGACGGGCTTGGGTTGGGCTTCCCAGGCGGCGGCGGTCTTCATCTCGGCGCTCGCATTCTCGATTGGCCTGTTCCTCGCTCTTCAACTTCTTCGCAAGTACGTCGACTCCGAAGACCCTGGCTCCGAAGACCCCGACGCGCAGTGGCTGGGTTTTCCATTGCTGAGCGTCGCCACCGTTGCTTGCGGCAGCTTCTTCATTTACTGGTGGCTGTTGCAGGGACTCTATGGACATGCGTTGGCCGTGGGGGTGTGCACGGCCTTCGTCTGGTACTGGGACCGGGTGTTCGACAGCGACAAGTTGAGCCACTGGGTCATCCTCGGCGCCATCGGAGGTTTGGTGACGCTCGTGCGGTGGCAGAATCTGGTACTGCCCTTGCTGGCTGCACTCATCAAGGCGGCCTACTCGAAGGACCGCACACGATCGGTGCTCGGCCTGGCTGCTTTCGGGGCGTCGCTGGCGGTGGTGTTCTCGCCCCAGCTCCTGGTATGGAAGAGCGTCTACGGTAGCTGGCTGACGATTCCCCAGCAGACATTCTTCCACTGGGACAAGCCCTACCTGGTCGACATACTCTTCTCCCCGCGGTACGGGCTTCTCACCTTCTCTCCGGTGATGTATCTGGCCGTGGTCGGGCTCGTCGCAGGTGCCGCCTGGAAGAGGAAGCCGCTGTTCCTGCTCGGCAGCGTGTTCCTGATGGTCTCGATCTACGTCAATGCCTGCGCCGGCGACTGGTACGCTGGGGCGACCTTCGGGCCGCGGCGCATGGATGGACTCTTCGTCTTTTTCGTATTCGGCACGTCTCTGTCCTTGGTTGCCATCATCCGGTGGATTCGGCGCCGTCCGGAAACGGTGTTGGTAGCATTGTTCCTGGTGGCCTCGTTGTTCACAGGGGTCATGCTGAAGGGCTTCCAGCAGCGGCAGTACAACGTCGGCATGGCGCTCGCGCACGAGTTTCCCTTGCGTTCCTGGGAGGTGGTGCTGGATACCGTGGGGTGGCCGCCGTCCCTACCCGCCGAGCTCTACTACATGGCTCGCGACGGCACTCGCTTGGGCCAGTACTCCGCCATAGCCCTCGACGAAGCGATCCTCTATCGCCAGGATCGCCCCATCGTAATCGAGGATCGCCACCTCGCTGCCGGCTGGCAACTTACCGACTCCGGTGCCGAGCTCGTGGCCGAAAAAGGAACGCTTTTCATCTATCTGATGGACCTTGGATTCCACTACCGGGACATCGAGGTCGGCTTCGTGATGCCGGAGCGTCAGCGTCTGGAGGTCCGCGTCAACGGGGTGGAGGCGGCCGATGGCCGCTTCAGACGGGAACGCGGCGGCACGGGCCGCTGGGTCTACCGAGTCCCGATTTCCTACGGTGACCTGCGCGCCGGG
>SDBT01013135.1_pt1 | contig 13283 bp, 15 predicted proteins | sample 2277101 | NCBI WGS metagenome assembly SDBT01 (sample SAMN10404973, study PRJNA504765) | marine sediment metagenome | isolation source: marine sediment core GS10_PC15, 103 cmbsf | place: Arctic Ocean: Southern Knipovich Ridge | collected 2010 | reverse complement strand
CCTTTCTCATATTCGCGAACCACGTGTTGTTTGAAAGCTGTGCTATATTTCTTTATAATTGTTTTTGTCATTTTTACCAGTCCTGTCCTATGTTTTTTGTAAACATATTTCAGGACAAGACATACAAATCCCGGTCTTCTGTCCTCGGTCTCCAGACAAAAAAATCCCCGACACAAGTCGGGGATTTTTTTTATTCCAGCGCATAACTCGCGCTCACCTCAGCTCTTACTGAGATCATCCCCAGGTTTACAGGTCCAAATTCTGAAGAATCTCCCTGCCCATTCGCGGTCGGAATATTCTGAACGGTATTTTGGGTCCAGAGATTATTATTGCGTCCCCACCAACCTCCGCTGAAGTAGGACCAGCTGTTTTCACTGATGCTCAACACACATCCAGCCTGGGCGCCGGCTGCTTCTGCGAGATCCTGGGCTTTTTCACCTGCGGCAATCATGGCAAGTTCCCGGGCTTGATCCCGATACTTCCTGAGGTCGCTGAGATAAAACTCCACATTTACCACCTGATTGGCTCCTGCTCCCAGGGCAGCGATGATGACCTCATTAGCCTGGTCGATATCCCGCAGGGTGATGGCAATCATGTTGTAGATCCGGTAGCCTTTAATAGATAGGGAATCATAGTTTTCGTATATAGGGTCGATCACATAACGGTCGGTCACGATATCATTTTCCGCCACGCCCTGGTTCTTGACGGCCTGAATAACGCGGAACACGGTTGCGCTGTTAACGGCTTCTGTCAGCTGGGGGGTTCTGCCGTTGGATTGTACTCCCAGCTGGATCAACACCCGATTCGGAGTGACATTGACTACGGCAGTGCCGCTGACGTGAACGGTTCTCCCGCTATTACAGCTGGTCTCGGTTGTACTAGGGGCAAAAACTTTTTCTGCTGCTTTTACTTCATTGATCGGCAAGCCAGTGCTTACCAGTAGAAAAACCAGTGTGCAAACCAGAACAGTATTCAGAATTAAAGAAAGCGATTTCATGGGTTCCTCCTTCCCAACGTGTGTCTTATATCACCATCATAACGAGTGATCGAGTCAGGAGGATGTCAGAATTCGGTCAGTATATTGGCAGTTTAGGAATTTTTTACTGATGGTAGGTGGAAAATTATCCTGGTGCCAGCGCCTGAACTTTCTGCCCGGATCTCACCGCCCTGGGCTTCCACCAGGGAGCGGGCAATGGCCAGGCCAAGACCGGAGCCTCCGCTGTCCCGGTCCCGGGCTGATTCCACCCGGTAAAAACGTTCAAAAATAAATGGTAAATGTTCTGAAGGAATTCCGGGGCCCTGATCGCTAATTAAACACAGGATCGTATCCCTTTCTCTAATAAGCTCGATGGTAATGGTTGAACCGCCTGGAGCATGTCGGATGGCATTATCCAGGATATTGTCCAGCACCTGGGATACTCGATCTGGATCTGCCATTACCAACCAGGAAACTTTGTCAGCTGGAATAAAGCTCAACATTTCCAGACGGATGTCCTTTCTGGACGCGAGAGATTTCAATGCCCGGCAGCGTTCCTGGACAGCCTCACCCAAATCCAAGGGCTCCAGATTTAGTTTCAGGGCGCTGGCATCTGCCCTGGTTATGGTCAGCAAATCATTCACAAGGCGAATCACCCGGTTGGTTTCTTTTCCCAGGGAGCTCAGCAGCTTGCCCCTGCCCTCCAGGTCGTCCAGGGCTCCATCCTCCAGGGTTTCAACTGTTCCTTTTATCACGGTCAGCGGTGTGCGCAGTTCATGAGTCACATCGGCGATGAAAGCATTCTTGGCCTGCTCCGAAAAACGCAGATTAGCACTCATTTCATTAAAGGATTGGCTTAAATTATCTACTTCCCTGATTCCAGCATTTGAAGAAACCTGTTGTGTAAAATCTCCTCCCGAGATTACCGAGGCTGATTTGTCAAGAACCTCAAGCGGCTGGGCGATCCCCTTTGCCAGGAGCAAGCCAACAGTCCCAGCGAGAAGGACCCCACCAATGACAGCTCCTAAAAGTTGAAGGGTGAGATCACCGGGAAGGCCTCGTTTTGGAAGTGGAGTGGCCAGATAAACCAGGTTGATAACTTTCCCTTCTTGGCCAAGCACTGGGGCGGCGGCATAAAGTACTCGCCGCCCTCCTAATGAATCAACTTTACGGATGGCTGTTTCAGCCTCGCCGGCCAGGGCTGATTGGATTTCTGGCCTCTGAATAAGTTCCTCTGCCGGGATGTAACCGGGATCTTCACTGGGGGGAACCTGGAGAGGATTTTCTCCCTCCGGGAAAGGCACACCAAGAATGACCGCTCCACTTTCGTCCAGCAGTCTGGTGTGGATTCCAGGAATGACGTTTGTGGTTTGAGAATATGATTCCCCCTCAGTAATGAAGATGGGTGTGTCCCCCAACGCTGCTGCAGTCAGTCTGGCCTGGGCCAGCAGGTTTTCCCGCTGGGTTGCCAGGTAAACCCGCTCCACGGCAATCCAGGCCAGTGATCCAGCCAGGATCATACCAATGATCAATACCAGCAGGTGGCTGGTTGACAACCGGGTGCGCAGGGATCTTTTCATTGAGCTACTTCGCCAGGCGGTAACCGATACCCCTGACACTTTCAATTAAATTAGGTTCGGGAAGAAGCTGGCGGATTTTGGCTCTTAATCGTTTGATTGAGCTGTCCACCGCCCGTGTGCCTCCCACAAAATCATAGCCCCAGGCCTGGCTGAGTAGTTGTTCCCGGGATAGAACCCGGCCTGAATTGATCAATAGGTGCTGCAGTAAATCAAATTCCAATCGGGTGAGAGCTAGTTCAATGCCATCCAATGAGGCTGTCCGGGAATCTTCATCCAGCTCTAATCCATGGGGTCCGGAGAGAATATTCTGTTCAGCGCCTTCTGAATTGCCAGTTTGATTCCTTCGCAGCACAGCTTTTACACGTGCCAGCAGTTCGCGCATGCTGAAAGGTTTGGTCAAGTAATCATCTGCGCCCAGCTCCAAACCGATCACCCGGTCGGCTTCTTCTCCACGGGCAGTGACCATAATGATCGGGACCTGGCTGGTTTTGCGCAGTTCCCGGCAGACATCGAGGCCGTCCACCTTGGGCAGCATTAAATCGAGCAGGATCAGATCAGGTTTGGCCTCCCGGGCTATTTTCAGGGCGGTTTCCCCGTCATGGGCAGTTAACACCAGATAATGGGCTTTTTTCAGGTTGTAGCTGATCAGATCAGTTACTGCTGTTTCGTCGTCAACTACGAGTATACGGGTACTCATGCTATCAGAATAACATAGATTTGTGTCAGAAATATGTCAGGTTGACTAGCCGGGATGGTATGAAGGTAATAATGGCATGGGCTTATTAGATGCATAGAATAAAATATGTGTTGAAGGTTGAAGGTTGAAGGTTGAAGGTTTATATTGCTGGAATAAGGCGATATACTTGGATTGAGAACCTAAACTGGATAACAATATATGCCTAACCTGATCATTGAAAACAATCAGTATTATTATGAAATCCACGGCGGGGGAGATCCCCTGATATTGATCCATGGCCTGGGATCAAGCACCCGGGATTGGGAGCTGCAGGTGCCTGCTTTTGCCAAGCATTTCCAGGTCATTACTCTGGATCTGCGCGGTCATGGAAAATCTCCTAAACTACCTGGTCCCTACAGCATGGCTTTGTTTGCAGAAGACACTGCTCGGCTGATCAAAGAACTGGTAGATGAACCGGCTCATATCCTGGGTATATCCCTGGGAGGTATGGTTGCCTTTCAGCTGGCGCTTGATTATCCGGACATGGTACGCAGCCTGATCATTGTTAACAGCACACCCGAGATGGTAACCAGGACATTTAAGGAAAAAATTGCCGTCTGGCAGCGGTTATTGATCGTGCGCTTGATGGGAATGAGAAAAATGGGCCAGGTTTTGGCAGACCGCTTTTTACCCCGTCCAGACCAGGCCGAGTTGAAAGAAATTTTCATCGAGCGTTGGGCTGAAAACGATAAATCTGCCTATTTGGAAGCCATGAAAGCAGTTGTTGGCTGGAGTGTGATAGATAAACTGGGAGAGATCAGCTGCCCTACTCTGGTGATTGGATCTGACGGGGATTATTTTCCGACCACGGATAAGGAAGCCTACACAAAGAGGATCCCTGGGGCAGAGTTGATAATTGTAAAGGATTCCCTGCACGCCCTTCCGGCGGAAAAACCAGAGGAGTTCAATCAAATCGTGGTAGATTTTTTACTTGGGATGATACGATAAAAATTTTCCCGAAAAATAATGGCTGATTTAGCAGATTTCCTTAATTAATGATTTAGTTATTATGCAGATTAGGAAAACCTATTGATTATCAAGGCTATTCAGACTCATAAAGAAATCAAGCAGATTGCCGAAGTCGAGACTGAAACCTGGGGCATGCAGCCTGGTGATACTGTTCCAGAACATGTTCTGACCGCAGTTGCCCGGGATGGAGGATTGTTGCTGGGTACTTACGATGGCGATCGCTTAATTGGTTTTACCTTAGGTTGGCTGGGCATAGTAAATCCCGGTGGACCCTCATCCGCTGCGGAAAAACTGAAATTGGTCTCTCATCTGACAGGGGTTCTGTCAGAGTACCGGGATCAGCGGGTGGGATATGAACTTAAGCTGGCTCAGCGAGATTGGGCTCTATCACAGGGACTTGACCTGATCACTTGGACCTATGATCCTCTGGAGAGCCGCAACGGATATTTCAACATCCATCTGCTGGGATGTGTCTCTCAAACTTACCTGCGGAACTATTATGGAGAGATGAGCGACCAGATGAATGAGGGTATTCCATCTGACCGGCTCCGTGTGGATTGGTGGATCACAAGCCTGGAGGTTGAAAATTGCCTGGGAAGGAACGTGGAAAAATCAGATTTCCAGCGATCCATCGAAGAATTGGAAGATGATGGATTTCAACTGATAAATCCTCCGGAAGAAGATTCCCAGGGATATCTCGTTCCCGGATCTCAAGAGATCCCACTCCCCAACCATAGGATCCTGGTGGAAATCCCCGCCGATTTCCAGGCTGTGAGAACGACGGATTCGGAGCTGGCCCTCTCCTGGCGTTATCATACCCGGGAAATCATTGAGAATCTTTTTAAAGCCGACTACCAGATAGTTGAGTTCATCTATCAAAGGTTTCCTAATCCCCGCAGTTTTTATCTCCTGGAAAGAAGCCATGAAGATTAAGCAGGTTGTTCTATATCACCTGGATATGCCCCTGGTGCATCCTTTTGAGACTAGTTTTGGGCTGGAAACCCGCAGGCAGTGTTTGATTATTGCTGCTTCTGGGGAAGGTTTAACCGGCTGGGGCGAATGTGTGGCTCACGATCGGCCCTCATATTCCCCAGAAACTGTTGGCACAGCCTGGCATATCCTGGAAGAATACCTTGTTCCGGCAGTGTTTGAAACCGACTGGGAGGATATAGAGGGTTATCTAAATCCACTCTCCTGGGTCAGGGGCAACCCCATGGCCAGGGCTGCATTGCAGTCAGCAGCCTGGGATTTATTGGCTCAATCCCAGGGATTAAGCCTGGCTGCCACACTGGCCGAAACCTATCCTGAAGGTCCGCGCGAGCGAGTTCCAGTTGGAGTCAGCATTGGCATACAACCAACAATCGAGGGGACCTTACTTCGCCTGGATAAATTCTTATCGCAGGGGTTTTCCCGCATTAAATTGAAGATCAAACCCGGGTGGGATCTAGAGTTGTTAAGGGAAGTCCGGCAAAAGTTCCCAGAAATCCACCTGATGGTAGACGCCAACTCAGCCTATAGGATGGATGATCTTGAGATCCTCAAGGCAATGGATGAGTTCGATCTGATCATGCTGGAACAGCCCCTTTCCCATGATGATGTTTATCAGCACAGCCAACTTCAGAAGTTGATCGACACCCCCATCTGCCTTGATGAAAGCATCCATTCACCCGACCAGGCAGTTTGGGCTTTGAAAATTGGGGCCTGCCGGGTGATCAATATTAAACCCGGACGGGTGGGAGGTTTGTGGGAGACTCGGAAAATCCATGATCTCTGCCAGGATCGGGGGATCCCTGTCTGGTGCGGCGGCATGCTGGAAACCGGGATCGGACGAGCAGCCAATCTGGCGGCAGCCAGCTTGCCCAATTTTAGGATGCCAACGGATAACGGTCCGACAGGTCGTTATTGGGAAGAAGACATTATTGAAGAAGAGTTTTTCCTGAACAGGGAAGACAGCACGATCACTGTTCCAGATCAACCGGGATTGGGTGTGACGCCCAGCCTGGATAGGATCGAAAAATACCTTATCCGGAAAAAGACCCTGGCCTCCTGAGAGTCTCCAAGTTAAAGGTTTCATTTGTGCCCCTGGTGTAAGATAATAAAAGGTTCCTGGACCCTGTGCCTGAGGATCTGCCTTATTAAGAATTAGCTGTTTGACGAAATCACACCCAATATAATCACCTCGAAAAGGATCTGATCAATGAAAAAATCTCTCGGAGCCAGTACCTTGATTTTCCCTACCCCGGTCTGGTGTGTGGGAAGTTATGACAAGGATGGAAAGCCCAATGTAATGACCATAGCTTGGGGAGGGATCTGCTGTTCCAGTCCACCCTGCCTGACAATATCCCTTCGAAAAGCCACCTATACCTATGGAAATATTATGGAGAGAGGTGCTTATACAGTGAGTGTTCCCTCAATTGAATTTGCCGCCGAGGCGGATTATTTCGGGATTGTTTCCGGTCGTAGTCAGGATAAGTTTCGGCAGAGCGGATTAACTCCCGTAAAGTCTGATCTGGTTGATGCACCCTATGTAGAGGAATTTCCTATGATCCTGGAATGTAAAGTCCTGCACCATTTTGAGATTGGATTACACACCCAATTTGTGGGAGAGATCCTGGATGTAAAGGCAGACCAGGGATGTTTCCTGGAAGATGGAAATCCTGATATCCAAAAAGTTAACCCCCTGGTTTATGCAACCAAAGCCCAGGCATATCATCAGGTTGGGGATCTGGTTGGCAAAGCATTTCAGATTGGCAGGAGATTTTCGTCAGATCAGAATAAGGGGACACTCTAATCATAGGGAGGGAACAATTTCAGGGCGATAAATAAACAGAAAGTTAGCAGTTTGCTCATCAAAATGCGAGGGCGATCAATTTCCGATGCCAGGACGGGGCTATTTTGGACGCAATTCATCAGCCAGGCGGCGCAATCGACGATGGAGAAAGCGCAGAATCCGCGCTGGTGAGAGAAATGGAAGAAGGCATCAAATTAATGGCCGTGATGATCTCTGGCAGTAACGGCTGGCGGTTGATTATTTCAATGGATATAACGAACTAAGCCTTTGGTATCTATTCCTGGTAGATGGTGTTGAACTTAGGGAGGATGAAGAATTACTGGAAGCCAAGTGGATCCCGCAGGATGAGGATCCCTGGTATCCTGACAACAGGGAGTAATTCTTGTTGGCTTTGGGCCGATATCTCCCCCGGCAGATTAACAAACCCCCGATTGAAAATTCTTGATATAAGGAGTAATCCATGAACTCGCAGAAAATCCTTGTTATCACTGACAGTTCCGCATCGCTGCCTGAATCACTCCGGCAGGAATTAGATATCCATGTCATTCCCCTCTGGCTGATCTGGGATAATGAGAGTTTCCGGGATGGAGTTGATATCGATCCACATAGTTTTTATCAACGGTTAAAAAAATCTGATACTCTGCCATCCTCAACACAGCCATCTGTGGAAGAGTTCAAGGAATTTATTCTCAAGCGCTCCGGAGATTGGGCAGGAATTGTTTGTGTTCTGGCATCATCTCAAATCAGCGGCACTGTTGACAGTGCATTGGCAGCTATGGATCAGCTGCCCGATATCCCGGTAAAAGTTGTCGATTCCTTTTTCAGCGCCATGGGTCAGGGATTAATAGCCGCTGCTGCAGCCAGGGCGGCAGCAGCAGGTAAATCGCTGGAGCAAGTGGCTCAGATTGCCGAGAATACCAGAGATAAAACAAATCTGCTGTTTGTGGTGGACACATTGGAATTTCTGCATAAAGGCGGCCGTATTGGAGGAGCAAAACGCTTGTTCGGAACAGTTTTAAATATCAAACCTATTCTTCACTTTAAAGAAGGATTAATTCAGCCCCTTTCACAAACCAGGACCAAGAAAAAGGGAGTTCAGGAACTGCTGAATATTGCTGAAGAACGGCTTGGATCCCGGGCAATGGCAGAGGCAGCTATAGTCCATGTGGACTGCCTGGAAGAGGGCAAAGCATTATTAGACCAGGTGCAGGAAAGGTTTAATCCTCCGTTTATCCACCTCTCTGATGTCAGCCCTGTGGTGGGAACTCATGTCGGTCCTGGAGGATTGGGCCTGGCATTTTATCCCGTTCTCTGATAATTAGGATTACTCCCCATGACGATTATTCCTGAACTTGCTAGCCAACTGGGCAGGAAAGATGAAAATCCCAATAAGGACCTGGGAATAAAAGTGGTGACGAATTTGGACCTGGCAGTATTTAATAAAAGACTGCCAGAGCTCACGCCTGCCCAGGAAAAACGTGTCCAAAAGATCCTTAAGAAGTTTTCCTGAAACAATCCTTGAGGAACTTAATAACTAGTCAAAAGTTTCCTTTATAAGCTGGGTGGACTAGTATTAAATGATTCTTGTCACATCTTTAGTCACAATATTAGTGAACGCATTTTTCCCCATTTATTTTTGTTATAATCTGTGATAATTGAGAGGAGTATTTTTCAGCCATTGATGCCCATATGCTTAGGTTAAGTTCCCTGGTGGTCATGTTTTGAAACTATCCATTCGTCCCTTTCGCGAGGGCGATCAAGAGGACATCATCATACTCTGGGAAATAATTTCCCAATGCCACGCCTCATAACAATCCTGCCAGAGATATCAAAACCAAACGAGAGGTTAAGCCCGAGCTATTCCTGGTTGCCCTGCTTGATGACCCGCTGGTTGACACAGCCATAACTGGATTTGATGGTCATCGCGGCTGGGTTTATTATCTGGGCGTTGTTCCTGATTACCAGAGGCAGAGAATAGGCACAGCATTGATGAAGCGAGTAGAAGCGAAATTGATAGGTTTTGGATGCCCAAAATTGAATCTGCAAATTCGGGCTGACAACACGGAGGTGCAAAGCTTTTATGAAAGTCTGGGTTTTGATCCTGAAGACCGCTTGAGCAAGGAGTAGAAGTTCTAAAAAAAAAGGAGTTTAAGATGCAAATTGTAACTGACAGTGGTACTGATTTAAATTTTACCAAGGAGGAAGCAGCCGAATATAATGTGCATGTCGTGCCTCTCACCGTTACGCTGGATAGCAAATCATACCAGGAAGGAATTGATATTACCCCGGGAGATTTTTATGACTTATTAGCAGCTTCAGATAATTTACCAGTCACCTCCCAACCATCTGCTGGTCAGTTTGCTGACCTCTACCGGCGTCTGGCTGCCGATGATCCCGAAATTCTGTCAATTCATATGACCTCTGGCTTAAGCGGAACCTATAATTCTGCCCTGGCTGGTGCAGATCTGGTACCCGAAGCTAATGTCACTCATATAGATACCAAGACCTTATCAGCAGCAGCTGGCTGGCAGGTTGAAGCGGCTGCCCGGACCAATAAAGCGGGCTGGGCCATGGATCGAATTCTGGATTTGCTAAAACGGATTGGCGATTCTTGCGAAAGTGTCTATACTCTGGACGATTTGAAATACTTGATTCACGGCGGCCGAATCAGCCATATGAAAGGAATAATTGCCTCTCTGATTAACATCAAACCGTTGATTGGTGTTGAAAAGGAAAACGGAACTTATTCACAGCTTGGCCAGGTCCGCACATTTAAGGGAGCACTTAAGGGGCTGGTTAACCAAATCGAGAAGAAATTTCAATTGGGAAGCAAAATTCATGTCCAGGTGCTTCACTCCTTCAATCCAGAAGGAGCCTCCATTGTAAGGGAACAGGTCGATAAGCTGTACGATTGTACCTGGATGCCAATTGGCCCTATGTCCCTGGTCCTGGGAGCACACACCGGACCAAGTATGGTAGGAGTTGGTTTTGGTGACCAGGCGATTTTTGATGAAATCCCGTAATTGATATATCCTCTATTCATCAAATTAAGATCGATCATTAGCCCCGGACTAGTCCGGGGCTATATATTTAATAATAAATGCATGATCCTAATGATTTCAGATCACGATGAGAAACCCCAGATAATATAGCCCATCAAAAAGACTCAGGATCAAGCATTCTAGATACTGGAGTAATGAACTAATATTGGGAACCCGAGACTGTATAATAAGGACTATCTTAAGTATTTCTATGTTCAAATACTTTTAATAGCAGCCCCTTATTTTATGGCCACCGAGATCACGTCAAAATCCATTCTCAATCATGTCAAACAGCCGGACCCCTGGTTTGGTTTAAAGTACAATATGAACCTTTATCGGGGCTGTCAGCACCAATGCATCTATTGTGATTCCCGGTCGGATTGTTACCGTATTGATGATTTTTCTCAGATCCAGGTAAAGATCAATGCTCTTGATCTGCTGGAAGATACGCTGCCCCGCAAGAGGATACTTGGAACGATCGGTTTTGGATCTATGAATGATCCCTACATGCCTGTCGAAAAACATTACCGTTTGACAGGCCAGGCCCTGGAAATTATCAACCAGCATCAATTTCCAGTCCATATTCTCACAAAATCCGATCTGGTATTGAGGGATCTGGAAACCCTCAAACAAATTTCCCGGATTTACGGAGCCGTTAGTTTTACGATCACAACTTCAGATGATAAGTTAGCAGGCATACTGGAGCCGGGTGCTCCCTCACCCTCGGCAAGGTTTGAAGCTATGGGGAAGTTGGCGAAGGCTGGAATTCTGACGGGTGTTACCATGATGCCCATAGTGCCATTTATTGAGGATGACCTAGAGAATATCCGCCGGATTATTAGGCAGGCTGGTGACAGCGGAGCCAGTTATATCATTCCATCATTTGGGATCTCCCTCCGGCCCGGTTCAAGAGATTTCTTTTATAATAAACTAGACATATCATTCCCGGGAATTAAGGACAGGTATATTCATCAATTTGGCGAGGAGTATCAATGCAGCTCACCGAACTGGCGTGAACTGAATAAGCTCTTTCAACAGGAAATCAATTCTCTGGACATTACATCAAAAATGCCGGTATTTACACCTATCAAAAGGACTGGAAAAAATCTTCAGATGGGCATATTTTCAGAATAAATCCACTCTGAGTAATATAATAGGAGGCAGAAAGAAATATGAATCAAATCATTATCTTAGATCCGGGTCAAACTGCACTGCTGGTGATTGATATACAGCGGGCGTTATTCACCCGTCCAACACCCGTTTATGAACCCTACAAATTAATCGAAACTATCAACGCATTGGTGGCCCGGGCTCACTTGTATGGTGTTCAGGTTATTTATATCCAGCATGTTAACCAATCTTTCTTGAAGAAAGGCACAAGCGGATGGGAATTTCACCCAGACCTTTCTCGTATGGATTCCGATCTCACGATTCAGAAGACCCAGGGAAATGCTCTCATCGAAACCGCGCTGCAAAGCGTTTTGGAGGCCAGGAATATTAAAAATTTGATTATCACCGGATTGGTCACTCAGGGCTGTATCAGCGCAACCTCTTTAGGTGGACTGGAATTGGACTTCCGGGTTGTTTTAGTGAAAGGTGGACACAGTAATTACAATAAGGATGCCCCTCAGGTAATTGAACAACGAGAGGAAGAATTGGCCGGGGCAGGCGTAATCCTGGTATCACCTGAAGAAATAGACTTCAGATAGATATACCGACATCCGCTTATGTTAGAAAAATTTTATAATCAACTGGCACCTTATTATAAATATCTTTACGATGATTGGGACAGATCTGTTGAAAAGCAGGCCGCTATACTGGACCAGGTTATCCAGGAATACTTCGGAGATAAAGTAAACAACATTCTTGATGTTGCTTGTGGGATTGGAACCCAGGCTATCGGTCTAACTGAATCAGGATACCGTGTTACTGGAAGTGATATATCTTCAGAAGCGATTCGAATTGCCAGTCAGGAAGCCGTATCCAGGAATCTGGAGATAGATTTTTCTGTTGCTGATATGCGTAAGCTGGAACAGATTCAAACAGGGCCGTTTGATTTGATTATTGCCTGTGACAATGCTGTGCCCCACCTGCTCTCAAAAAAGGAAATATTAAAAACATTTAAGGGCTTCTATACCGGGGTAATTTCAGGCGGCGGTTGTCTGATCTCTGTGCGGGATTACGGGACCCTCACCAGAGAAAACAATGAAACCAGGTTTGTACCCAGGCGGATCCATGAAGTTGGGGGGGGTCGTGTAGTATTGTTTGATCTGTGGGATTTTGATGGTGATATGTACCAGATAACTACCTATATTCTGGAAGATCTTGATGGAAAAGACCTGAAAGCGACTGCAGTGCGCGGAGGGAAATACTATTGGATAGAAATTGATGAGTTGGACCACCTTTTCCTTCAAGCTGGATTTCAAAAGGTGATCACCATCAGGGATCGCTACTTTCAACCTCTGTTGCTCGCCAAGAAAGAATAACCGAGTAGATTCATCCCATAAATCAGACAAAAACAGCATTATTGCTGGAGAGATACGTTTTTGTAAGCTATCGGCAAGGGACGATTCGCCTTCGATAACAAACCTGTTAGGTTATTAAGTCCTAACCTCCCTTAACATGGAAGAAACCGTGAACTGGTGATTTTAGACTATAGAATTTACGGGCCGGATTGTGGTTAATTGTTTATGGTAAATATTTTTTCTATTCCTGACTTTTCTGATCCTGGAAAACAGCGTCGAGCCAATATACTGGTTGTGACGCAGTTTGCAGCAATGATAATGATTACAGCCATCGTAATCATTTCTTTGGTATTGGTTCCGGAACATTATGAAGTTATTTTCCAGGCAGGGGTTGGCGGTGCAGCCATTATTCTTTCATACTACTTATTGCAAAAAGGGAATCTGGATGCGGCTGGTTGGTCTGTTGTCATTCTGGGTTGGCTGATCCTCACTCTTGATCTGGCGTTTATTTCCGGAATACGAGGAGTTAATGTCCTGGGGCAGGTCTTGATTGTGATGTTCGCTGGATTGGCCATAAATGGCAAAGCTGCTATTTATATAACATGCTAGATTCAACTCGTAAGTGCAACTTTGGTGGTTGAAAGAGGTAAGCTGGTGTAATATAAACCTCTTTAGACCGCGAAGTCAAAGGAGTGCTTATGAGCTACAACCAGCTTACCCAATGT
>SDBT01013134.1_pt1 | contig 13283 bp, 15 predicted proteins | sample 2277101 | NCBI WGS metagenome assembly SDBT01 (sample SAMN10404973, study PRJNA504765) | marine sediment metagenome | isolation source: marine sediment core GS10_PC15, 103 cmbsf | place: Arctic Ocean: Southern Knipovich Ridge | collected 2010 | reverse complement strand
TTAGCAGGGTGGGAACGGGGTTTTTTCGGGTGTTTTCTTCGGATATCGCGCAACAGGATGGGGTGATATCCGCAGACTGTCTTGTCGAGGCTAATAGTACAGCAGTGGGAGGGATCTACTCGGGGCTGCTCAAGATGCGGGACACTGGTTCGACGAATCGGACGAAGGTATTAATCGGCGCATTCCAAGTTGGGTCGCTTGAGCTAGAGACTACCTTCACGGGCAACATGCGTCTTGACGTGACATCACTCACGAGTATGACGATCCTCGGCGACTTCACCCGGGATATCAATTCCACCGGCGATATTACTGTCGACAGCACAGGCAGCTCCGCCAATTGGGATTTCCAGGGCGACGTGATCGACGAGGTTACAGGCGGCGGCTCGTTCACCTGGACTCTCGGAGATACCACTGTCAGCGCCACCAGCACGAGCGATCAAACGTGGGATTGGGGCGGGTTGCCGCTCGGGGCGTATGCGCACAACAAAGCTGCTGGGGCATTTGTGCTCGCATCCGCCCTCCATGTCGCCAGTTTCGCCGGTACGTCCACGGGCACAGGCTCATTCGATCCCAACGGCCAAGCAATCAACTCCGATGGCAATGTGTCCTGGGCCGCCGCGTTCGCCTTCCTCGGCGATGCTGACACGTTCAATGGCTGTAGCTGGTCGGGCACTAACTTCACGGCTGACAGGCAAGACCTGTTTGCCACGGCAGGATGGACGCATACGTTCACAGGCTCGGCCGTGGCTAGTGGGGCGGGAAGTGTGCAGTGGTCAGATGCGAGCGGCGGGGTTGGGATAGTAGCGGGGATTGGGTGGGTAGACGGTGGTAATACCCAGAATTGGTTTTTCGTTCCGCTAAATATCGAGACGCCGGGCCCCGCATCAGGGGTCTTTGTCGCAATGGCAGAAGCTGGACAAGGTTCCGGCGCAACGGCCGTACAATCAAGTTACGTCGCAATGGCAGAAGCAGGGGCAGGAAAATGACACCTGAAACTTACGAGTTTTCGTTTTACGAGAGCGGACGACCCACCCTACTCGCGCGCGTGACAAACGCGGATGGGACCCTAATAACTCAAGCAGTTATTTCCTCTATTGCGGTGTCTATCCGTTCATATGACGATCCAACGGAAGAGCTTAGTAGCGATGTGCCCGTGGTCGCGGCAACGGTATTCGACACTTTGCAGAATGATGATGTGTGGAACGAAGACGAAGAAGGGTACAATTTTCGGTATATTATACCTGCCGGGAAAATGACGAAGGATGATCAGTATAGCTATTTAATAGAGGTAGTTTTTACCTCAACCACTGATACCATTCCCGTATTGTGGAAGGCGAATCAACTGGAGGTAGCAAGCACGGCGTGATTACCCCAGAATGGACGCAATTAGACCCGCACGACGGGCAAATGCACATGTGGCGCACAAAGTCGCGGTTTGTGGCGGCGGCTTGCGGGAGAGGTAGTGGAAAAACGGAACTCGCTAGGCGTTACGTGGTGCGGCATTTGCCTATTAAAAAGGCTTGGAATGATCCTATGTATTTCTATGCTTTGCCGACAGTCGCGCAGGCGAAGCGGATTGCGTGGAAGAGGATTAAACTATTGGTCCCGCCGAATTGGCTACTTAAACGCCCTAACGAGTCAGAATTGAAGATTGAGACCGTCTTCGGGGCGACGTTGTACATAATTGGAATGGATAAGCCTCATCGTATTGAGGGTGTTCAATGGGACGGCGGAATTGTTGACGAGTCTTGTGACCAGAAACCGGGATCTTTCAACCTGTCAATACGTCCGGCGCTTTCTCATCGTAATGGATGGTGCTGGCGAATCGGCGTCCCGAAACGTTATGGGATCGGCGCGGCAGAGTTCAAAGAGTTTTGGCAACGGGGTATGGACGGGGACCCCGATATAGACTCTTATCAATGGCCAAGTGAAGATATTTTGATAGCAGAAGAGTGTGAAAACGCTCAACGGATTATGGACTCGCGAGATTATAATGAGCAATACCGGGCTAGTTGGGAGCAAGTCGGCGGAAGTGTTTTTCACGCTTTCGATTCCGTGCTAAACGTGCGGGAGGTTATCTATGATCCAAATCTACCGCTCATAATTGGGTCCGACTTTAATGTTGACCCGATGGCGTGGGCTATAGGGCAGCGGCACGGCTCGGAGTTGTGGGTATTGGATGAGTTGTACCAGCGCAATACAAACACGGTACAATGTTTAGACAGCCTGCATCGTAAGTATGGTGGACATACTGGAGCGTTTGACTTTTTTGGGGACGCGACAGGCGCGGCCCGGAAATCAAGCGCCTCGTCTAGCGATTACATCCAGATTCGGAACGATAAGAGGTTCCAAGGCGCGAGAGTGTTCTATCCCAAAGCAAATCCACGCGTTAAGAACCGCTTTGCGGCATGTAACGCGCGTTTTTGTAATGCGGCAGGCGAACGGAATTGTTTCATCCATCCCCGATGTAAAAACCTAATTCGAGATTTGGAGACTCGTGCATATAAAAAGGATAAAAAAGGGGTGAGTGAGCCCGACGATTACGGAGATGTCGGACATATAACAGACGCTCTAGGGTATATAATCCATCGACTCTGGCCGATCCGTGTAAAGGCAGATTCGTACAGTCCGCAAATATCTATTAGCTAAACGAGCGAAGTGTTAACAGGTATAATTAAAGTATGGCAAGGCGAGAGAAAACAGGGCCACAGACGGTAGGGAGTAGCCAGGTGGCGCTCACGACCGATCCGGTCTTATCGAAGACGTTTCCAGCGTCGGGTGTTACGTACGGGACTTATCGCGAAATGCGGAAAGACCCTACGATTGCCCTTGCGAGATGGCTGACGGTTGCGCCAGTGCTCGCTTCACCGTGGTCGATTGAGGCGGAGGAAGGTGCGCCTTCGGGCGCACAGGACTTCATCAATGAAGTAATGACCCCGTTTAGAATCCACATCTTGCGGACTGCGTTTTACGGGAATCTCGACTACGGCTGGCAAGGCTATGAGAAGATTTTCTCTCTGCGAAGCGACGGTAAAGTGGTTTTGCGTAAGCTGAAACCGCTGTTGCAGGACCTCACCGATATTTTAGTAGTCCCTAAAACGGGAGCGTTCGCGGGACTACTGCAAGATTTCGACACACGCTTGCGGCTGCCTTCCGCACTTCTGATATCGTTGGACGTAGAGGGAACGGACTGGTACGGACAGCCGTTAATGGAGAATGTCCGTAACGCTTACAATGGATGGAATGCTGTTAACGACGCGGCTAATCGGTACGATGAGAAAGTAGCGGGGGCAAATCTTGTAATCGAGTATCCGCCCGGCACAAGTGAGGTTAATGGTACGGAGACCGACAATTTTGAAGTTGCACAAGGGGTCATTAGGTCAATGGAGTCCTCGGGCGCGGTGGCAATACCTCGTCGAGTTGAGGCCGTTTCGGATGATCTAAACGCGGACTCTCCCAATGCGTGGAGCATTGAAGTTTTATCAGACGGGAGCCCGAAACAATATTCATTTACCAATCGGCTAGGGTATATAGACTCTCTAAAGGTCCGAGGATTGGGGCTCCCAGAACGGTCGGTTCTAGAGGGCCAGCACGGCACCAAAGCGGAAGCTGAAGCACACGCGGATTTTGCGATCACTAACATGGAGTTGCGGCACAAGTTGTGCGTTCAACATGTCAATTGGCACCTCGTGAACCAACTACTTCGGATCAATTACGGAAAAGAAAGCGAAAACACCGTATATATTGAACCCGCGCCGATCACTGATAACGCCTTGCAATATCTGCGGCAAGTATACGCCGATATCCTGAAAAATCCTGACGCCTTCTTAACGGAAATCGACACTATTGACCTAGAAGCCCTGAAGGATCGAGTTAATATACCAGTTTCCCCAAACCAAAATACCGATGAGCCGGGCTTTGTGTCCGATGTTCGGCCGAAACCGGCGGAAGACGAGAGTGAACAATGAGACACATTTTTGCACTATTTATGATTTTGGCTGTAAGTGTAAGCAGTGCGCAAAATGTGTATGACTATCGCACTGCTGGACTGTTTAACCGACGGCCGCCTAGCACCGGTCAGTGTGAGCCGGGCGAGCCTTGCCCGACGTGTCCGCCATCGGCCGCAGTCGTGTCTGGGGCTGAAGCGATCGTGCGGATTACTGGCCAAGCTGCCGATGGTCGGAAGTGGCTCGGTTCGGGAACGTACATTGGACCGGGGCTTGTGTTGACCGCCTCGCATGTTTTGCCCCCACCGGTAGAAAGTATAGTCGTAACGTTCCCCGACCATCGGCGGTTCGGCGCTCGCGTGTTAGCAAGTGATCCGGCGGCCGATCTGACGGCTTTGAGGATTGGTGACGCTGAGACTAAATCGCGGTCTATCCGGCAGACCGATCCGCCTACGGGCGGGGTGATGATAATTGCGGGGTATGGATCGACGGGCGTACTGAAAACAGTGCGTGGTAGCGTGTTAGGGCTAGAGGGCTGGACAATCCTGGTATCGGGCACGGTCCACGACGGAGATTCTGGAGGCCCGATTATCGACGATCGCGGACAGTTGGTAGGGGTGATTTCTGGGCACGATAAACACAACCCCCGAATCGTTATGGGTACAGGTTGTCGACGAATCAACCAGTTTTTGGGAACGCTTGATCGACCGAATGCTTCACCTGCCGAGGTTATTCCACCACCTGCGAATAATGATCAACCGGTCATCGTTAGCGATGATCGGCTTGCCGAGCTTCGGATAGAATTGCTTGCAGCTATTGCGGCTATTCCCGCCGGTCCGCAAGGTGAACCCGGTCCGCAAGGTGAACCCGGTCCGCAAGGTGAACCCGGGGCGGATGCCGTAATCAACCTGGAGGATTTGGCCGAAGAGGTCCTGAAACGACTACCGGGAATGGGTTTCAAAACAGCGAACGGTGAAGTCGTCTATAAGAAGTTAGGCGACACACTGGAGATGGAGAATTTTTTGATCGAGAGGCCGAAGTAGGCCTCTTATACGTTCGCCGAAACGTCTTTCGGCATTTGTTGGATTCCCTCAATGGGAGAGGAGTGACTAGATATGTCTGATGTAACCCCACTATTTGCTGCGCAGGCGGCTAACACGTTGCTGCAAATTGGCAACGTGGCTCAGTCCAATTTTGTGACGGTCAACAAAATGCTTGATTTGGATTACATGGAGGGTAAAAACATGGTCAGCCTGACGGAAGCCATGGGTGCCCGAGAGGTCGGGTCGAAAGAGAATCCCGGTGGTCCGGCAAACGCAAATCGAGAATGATCGATTTCATCGAAGAGAATGATCGACTCGACCGGGCGTTTCTTTCAGGGAACGTCCGGGGGGTCGTGTCTGACATGGCCGAACAAACCCGAAGGGAGCTATATGCTAGCTTGGAAAAAGAGACTCACGAAGAATTGGGTGAATACTCGCCTCGCGCATGAAGCAGTTGCCATAGATCGAACGCAACAGCAAGCGAACCTCGTTCAACGATTGGTTAGGAAAACGCAAAACGGCACCTTAGGTGAGGAGACCGTCGAGCCGGAGGACATCGAAGGCATGGGCGTTGCAGTTGGAAATGAGACGCATAACCACTACTACCCTGCGGCGGCCGGTTTGCTGCCTAAGGTGGTCTTGATTTCTGCCTTGATTGCATCGGGAGTCGTCGCTGGTGTATTTGGCGCTTGGATGATGAGGCAGCCAGCTACGCCTGTCGTAGAGTCTCCGTCCGACGAGCATCCCCAGTATGACGTAGGCCTCCGGTTAAAATGATCCGTCTTTGGGGGAGGGTCAAGCGGGGTAGATGGGACTGTCAAGGTTTCACCCCCGCTTGATCTCCCACAATTTTATAGGAACGCCTTATGGCATACGCCACCAAATCCGACATAGAGAACGTTTTCGGGTCGGACTCCGTTGAGAAGTGGGCCGACCTGAACAACAAACGCCAAGCAGCGGAGATACGCGCCCGGATCAACTGGGCGTTAAACCTTGCAACTACAAGGGTCAATTCTCGCTTGCGAGGTGGTCCCTACGAAGTACCGTTTTCCATCCCTTATGATTTAATCATTGTTGACTTGGCGGCGAGAATGGCAGGGGTTTTGCTTTATCAGGGGCGGACCACCTTAGAGACCGAAGTAGACTCCACAACGCTGATCGACAGAAATAGGCAGGCGATCGACCGTGATATTCGCAATATCTTGGCTGGTCGTTTGCGACTTGATTTAACACAAACTTCCGCCACTTTTCCACAAGTGATTACGTAATGGGTAGGGTTACGCTACTACGCAATCAATCGCTGAAAGAGCTTGACGCGGTTTCGCGAAAGGGCGTTCTAGCAATAAAGCGTGTAGCGTCTCAGGTGGAGCTTGAGACGGTGCGAGCTTTTCGCGCTAAACGACTACCCAAAGTCAAGCGGATCTTGGACCTGGTTCTGCGGGTAATGTTACGGGACGCGACCATAGCCGCTTATCTCACTGGGTACCGTCGTTCTCAATTGGTTGCGGCCAAATCGGGCAAGCTCGGGCTACAGTTGGCGGTATTCGACGAGGTGCTAACGCGCCTAACGAAGAACGCCGGTCTAAGCCAAGATGAATTGCGCGAACAGTACCAATCAGATGCTTTTACAATTGCGGCCGACGTTTCGGAGGCTGTTGAAAAGCAATTGCAGAAGTCGGTTCGCGAGCTGATTTCCTCAGGCGCGCACGTGCGTGAGGGTATTCAAACACTGAGGGAAGAGTTTGCTCGGGTCGGGCTTAAGGGGGTGAAGCCTTATCGGCTGGAAGCGATCTTCCGTACGCAAACGCAACTCGCCTATGGCGCAGGCAAATGGCAGGCAAATCAAGATCCGGCAATTCAGGAGATCCTTTGGGGCTATGAATACTCGACTGTGGGGGATGACCGTGTCCGGGACTCCCATGTGGCGGTCGATGAAGTGCGACTCCCTAAAGACGATCCGTTTTGGGAAGCGTGGTGGCCACCGAACGGTTGGAATTGTAGGTGCCAAGCCATCCCGATATTCGACGACGAAGGGGAGGTGAAGCCACCGGAAGACGCAGGCAATCCCGATGAAGGGTTTACGTTTAACGCGGGGACGGAGAAGGTTGCGCCGAAGGTTGTACGGCGGAGGGTGAAGGCGAAAGAGGTAGAAAAGGTTGGGCAGGCAAAAACAGTGGCGGAGGCGGTGAAGCAAGCGGAGAAGCTGCTTGCAAGACAGACGGAGACTTATCCAGAAGGGCTTACGTTTTTGGGATCAGAGTTATCGGATATAGGGATGGCAGACTACGCCCATTTTGACGTTGGTCGCGCTAATTTTTCGAATGAGATGTTGGCGAAAATGTCGGAAGAGTCTGACAAACTTGGCATACCTAGAGTGCGAGGGGTAAAGCCTCCGGCTAATGCGGGACATGCGGCGACCATGGGTGATGGCCTTCTCGGCATGGGCCGTTTGGGCAATGATGAAACATTTTACGCAGAAGATCTTGGCAAGATTACAGTAAACCAACCTATCTTAAAGCAAGTTGTAGCTTCAGACGAGATAAAAAAACTGACTAAGTTTATAGCCCAGGAAAAGGACCCATTCGCTAAGCATGATTTAGAGTCACTAAAGGCTTTCTGGGAAAAAGAATTGGTAAAGCGTACGGCGGATACAGGACCCTCTGTAAAGTATGACACGGACATAGTCTATAGGCATTGGAAGTGGGGGGATGAGAGAGCGTTAAGACCCCATAACGCGAAGGATTACTTTACAGATGGAGAGAAACGAAGGCAATCTACGTATTGGCACGAGTTTGGGCACCATGTGGAGCAATCACAATCAAAAGACTTTCAGCTAAAGTTGTCGGAGACCTATGAGAGGCTTAGGCTCGATTCGTTAGGAGGTAAACCCGGCCAGGATGTAGCTAGATCTGCTACAGGCTACGGTGATTCTAACGAACACGAATGGTTTGCCGAGAATTTTACCCTATTTAAGCAGGGTAGGAGGGATCTAGTTCACCCTAAAGCGCAAAAGCTTATTGATGAGGTGTACGAGAATGTGGAATAACCAATGTCCCAATTGTGCAAACTATGTAGGCGTGATAGGTCGCGCACGAGGGATCTGCCTTGCATACCCGAAAGGTATCCCTGTCGCTATCTGGGTAGATGGGCAGGACCACACTAAGCCGTTCTCTGGCGATCATGGTATACGCTTTGAAAAGCGTAAACATGCCCCGGAGTCTCCGGTATAACACCCAATGAAAGGGTGACCATGTCTAAGATCGCAAATCAATCCGCCGACCAATACGCGGCAATGGGGCGGGGCCTGAAGGCTTGTCAAACGGAGTCCGTCATTTATGACGCGCCCGAACTAGACGAGTGGGCGCTGTCCGCGACCGGCGGCGGGCTGTACCGCAAGGAGTTGATTTACGCAGGAGAGTTTGTCAAGAGCGGTGGGGCTGAAGAGATGCGGCTTGCGGTCGACTCGGCTCTTATGAGCCACTGGGTGGAAACGCATGACCGCATGACCGCAAACGGAAACGAGGTTCCGTTGCCGGTGCAGCATACTGAAGACCCGGAGAAACGGCGGGGGACCGTCGAGACCTTGCGATTGGAAAAAGACTCACAAGGTCGAGATGGGCTTTTCGCCTACGTCCGTTTTCGCGACGCGGAAGCGGAGAAGCTGACCGCGTCGGGTGTAAGTATTTATGTTCCGCCCATGTGGAAGGACGGCAAAGGTGTGACGTATTCGCGCCCCATTCGTCACGTTGCGTTGACCGATTACCCGGTTATCCCGGGGCTCGATAAGTTTCAGGCCATCGTTGCATCAATTACAGAGGGGGATAGTGGTATGCCACTGAAAGCGTTGGCGAAGGCGTTGGGCGTTACGATCAAGGATGGTGACGCGGACGACGTTATGGAAAAGGCAATCGTTGCCAGTGTGAAAGCGCTACGCGCAGAAATTACGTCGCTCAAGGCGAAGAAGCCGGAGGATAAAAAGCCCGCGACAATCGCGGCCAGCTTTATCACACTGGTCCGCGACAATCGTGAAATGAAGCTAGCGGCGCTGGTCGCGGCCGGGAATATTACACCTGCCGTCAAGGATAAGTTGACGGCGCAATATTGCTCGGACGGGGCGTTGACACTAAGCCTGTCGAATGACGGAACCGCATCCGACGGGTTCGACGCTATGGTCGCGGCCTTGAAGGAGAACGAGCCTCTCGCATTGTCCGAGCAAACCGGGGCGCAGGGCGTGCGGCTGTCGCATGGAACGGACAAGGACCCAAAGGTAAATCCGCTAATGGCTGCTGTTGAGCGCCAGGTAGAAGCGGCGAAGTAGTCACAATCAACTATTTTATTAAGGGAAGAGGATAAATGACTGTTCTTACGAAAGAAAAGGCGATCGGGGAAATTGTCGTCAACGAGTATGATACCCGAATCACTCGAAAGACGTTCGAGGTGCAGACAGGCCAGGATCTTAGCCTCGGCGATGTTTGCGAACCCGGTACGGACGCGACCGAAAAGCGGCTGGTTACGGTCGCGGCCAATGAGGTGCAAGCAATCGTTTTCGGAGGGACTCCCACGGGCGGCACGTTCGTCTTGTGGACAGAGTCGCTCGACGGTGTAATGGTGCCGACCACCGCCCTCGCATACAACGCGTCGGCCGCAACGATCAGCACTGCGCTTGACGCTGCGAACGGGGAGACCGCAGGCATTGTTGCCACCGGTACGACACTTCCCGATCAGACAATTACATTTACCTATTCCGGGACGAACTACGCTGCGAAGGGTTGGTCGGAGGTAGTCGCCGATATCAGCTTGCTGACCGGAGGGACTCCGACTGCGGTGGAGTCGACCACGACGAACGGACACGCTTCCGGTGGGCTTGCGGACTCCATCTGCCTGGTGAACGCGGAGCCCATTGACGAGGTGCAAAGTATCGTTTTTGGGGGTACACCCACCGGTGGGACGTTTACACTAACTGTGCTCAAGCAGGACACAGGTGCAACGAAAGCGACTACCGCTTTGGCTTACAACGCATCGGCGGCGACAATTAGTACCGCGCTCGATGTGGCGACCGGGAACACTGCGGACATTGTCTGCACAGGTACGACGTTACCCGATCAGACGTTGACCTTCACTTATTCTGGTGGAGAGTACGCCGGGCGAACGCATCGAATTATCGCGGCTGATACCGCCTTGCTCACAGGCGGAACGCCTACCGCCGTTGAATCGCGAACGACCGCCGGGCAGCAACGGGAATCGGTCTTTTTGGTCGGCGGACCGTCCATTGTCGACAAGGATCAACTCGACTATAACTCGACGACGGAGTCGGTTGTCGATGCGGCCTTACTGGCCCTGGGGATCAACAACCAGGAAGAACCGACGTACACGACACAAACGACCTAGCGGGTTTACATTCATTTAGCGTAAAGGAATCAAAGCATGGGAACCATACTCGACGTTTTCGAGACTGACGCGTATAACGTCATCTCGATGACAGCGGCGATTAACAAGTCGCCATTTGTACCTGCACGACTCGGTCAGATGGGTATATTCGCGGAAAGCGGTATCCCGACCGACACCGTAACGCTCGAAGAGAAGGACGGGACGGTCGCGCTCTTGCAGACCGCTAACCGAGGCGCCCCGGGCACGACTGCTTCGCGGGACGGTCGCAAGGTCCGCAAATTCACAGTGCCTCATATTCCACACGACGACACTGTGCTCGCGGCCGACGTGCAGGGTGTCCGTGCGTTTGGTAAAGAGTCAGAGACGGAAGGCGTTAACGATGTGATCGCCGAGCGACTCAAGCAGATGCGGGCAAACCACGAGGCTACTTGGGAGTTTTATCGGGCTAAGGCCATCCAAGGTTTGTTACTCGACGCTGATGCGTCGGTAATCTATGACTTTTGGAACGAGTTTGGGCTGACTGAGCAAACGGTTGACTTCGTGCTTGGGACGACCACAACCGATATCCGGGCTAAGTGCCTCACCGTTGCGGAAAAGGTGGAGGATGCGGTAGGGAACATGCCCTACGCTCACATTCATGCTCTATGCGGGAAGACGTGGTTCAACTCTTTTATCGGCCATACGCTGGTTCGAGACGCGTTCTCTCGGTGGCGAGACGGTGAGTTTTTGCGGAGCGATCCACGCCACGGCTTTGAATTCGCCAGCATTATTTTCGAGGTCTATCGTGGCACGGTGTCCGGTCAGGACTTCATCGACGACGATCACGCCCGGTTCTTCCCGGTTGGCGCGCAAGGGCTGTTTCGCACCCACAATGCTCCGGCAGATTTCATCGAAGCGGTGAACACGGTAGGCAAACCGCTTTATGCAAAGCAGGAGCGAATGAAGATGGATCGGGGGATTGAAATTCACACCCAAAGCAATCCGTTCACCTACTGCACGCGGCCGTATTGCTTGATTAAGGGATTTACATCAAACTAAAAATGGTCCGCGTTCGACTTAGTGTGACAATTGACTTACGAGGCCTGAATCGGTTCGCGGCGATAATCTCTCGTGATTTGCGGGGGACATCGTCCGGCCCGATTCGGGACGCCATGAAACAATGGGGCGCGCGTTATCGCTCTTTTGTGCAACGGCGATTTGTGCGGTACAGCCGGGGCGGAGGCAACTGGAAGCCGCTTGCGCCGAGCACTTTACGCGCGCGGAGGCGGGGGAACAAAAAGAAGGGTATACCGGGCGAAGCCTCTCATGCGATTTTACGAGATACCGGAGTGCTGTTTGCAGCTTTAGATCCCGTGTTTAAGCGTAAGCCGGGGGCGTTGCAAAAGGATATCCGTTTTGGTATCCGCGTAGGCTATGGCGGACCCGCAAGGCACCCGACGGGCGAAGGCGCTTCGGTCGCGGACATTGCGCGTTTCCACCAAAGAGGCCACGGTAATCGACCGCCGAAACGGGAGATTATCGTCAAGCCTGACGCGAAGACACAAGAGAAAATGGCTGAAGATATGGAGCGAGCAATCCTTAAGCTCGGTCAAAAAGAGGTGACAGATTGAGCGTAAATCCACGTGATAACCCGTTTACCCTAACGTATACAGGGATTATAAACCTGTTACGGAGTAATCCACACTTTAGGCGGTTAGTGGAAACGGGTAATTTAATTCGGTACGACGGGAAGCAGATGGACCCGTTTAAGCCGGAAGTAAAGGCTGGCGATCTACCGGAGGTGATGCTGATCCCTACTGGATTTACGTCCAATCTACATTCCACGTCGTCATCCTCAAAAGTTATTCAGAGATACAGCTTGGTTGTATATACCGGCAGCAAGCGAATCAATGCGTTGATGAATCAGATTCAATGGGAAGTCTTGGTGGCGTTGGCCAATTGGAAAGTGGCGCTCTCACCTCTGGAGTGGCGAGATAAAACGTTCATCAAACGGCTTGACGTCCTATCTGTCGAGGAGGGGCTAACCGACCCGGCGGCTAATCGCAATATTACAGGCTGGTCGGCGGTGTGGCAGTGTGAAATAGAGATGATTTTCACAACGTCCGATCTGTTGTCACTAATCTAGTAGGGGGTATATAATGGGATTACACTCTGGCAAATTCGGCGTTGTCGATAGTCAAAGTACGGTCGAGAATTGGCAAGTGTCGGAAACGATGACGACACAAAAGTATGTCACAAGCAATACACAAGGCGGCGCTGGACGTCAACCCGGCGTGAAGGATTGGTCAGGGTCTTTCAAACATCAGGGAGGGACTCCCGTCGTTCTGCCCGGCGATGAATTTACCTTTTTGGGGCTTACCGCCCCGGATACTGACGTTGAGGGCACGGCAGGCGTTACCATCACCGGGCCTGCAATTGTGGATTCGGTCACTATCGCTTGGGACTGGGCAGCGGCGGCGATCATCAATACAGTTGTCAACTTTTCAGGTAATGGGCCGGTTTCACAAGGGAACGCGATTGTCACAGACGCTACCGTTCCGGATGTTCCCGAAACTTGCGGAACAATCATTGAGTTCGACGTTCACCCAACCGTACCGGATTGGACCGAGTGGGAAAATCTTACCCAGGCTACGCTGACCATCACGGCGGAAAACCAGGCGCATACCAACTCTTCAACGGCCAATTGGGTGGAGCGGAATGCGGGGCCGATTGATTGGACGCTCGCTGTTACGCAGCAAGACGTTGACAGGTCATCGCAAGGTTTCGACACGGGAGATGATCGCGTACAGTTTAAGTTGTACACAACTGCGACGGCGTTTTGGCTGCTTCAATGGGGCATTATCAAGGACTATACGGGGGTGAACGTTGACCGGATGACCGGCGCGATTATTGAACAGACGGTTAA
>SDBT01013133.1_pt1 | contig 13283 bp, 15 predicted proteins | sample 2277101 | NCBI WGS metagenome assembly SDBT01 (sample SAMN10404973, study PRJNA504765) | marine sediment metagenome | isolation source: marine sediment core GS10_PC15, 103 cmbsf | place: Arctic Ocean: Southern Knipovich Ridge | collected 2010 | reverse complement strand
ATTAAGATCTTTTGACGGTTATGATGGCAAGGGATATACAAAATGGTACGATTTATGTTTTCAGAATATTAAAAAAGAAAATTTAGATATTCTAGAATTTGTGGTTTCTGGTGAAAAGGTTTTGAATTTTTGGAAGAGTTATTTTACTAACTCTTCTGTTTATGGAGTCACTGATATAAAGGAAATAGATAAGATTTTTGATATGCCATTATGCGGAATGGACATAGTTGTTGATAATGGTTGTGTGTCAGAAGATAGAATTTCTATGTTTGAATCTATGTTCCCTAAGTTGAATCCAGGTGGTATTTATATATTTGAAAATTTGAGACAAGGTTATGATGGGGGAAAAAGCCCTGTTGTTGAATATCTTAAGGAAAAGATGGATGCTGTGAATTTACATGGGAGAGATACGTATGTAAATTACGAACAGTTTGTATATAAAGAGAATGAGGCTATGGGTTTTTACGAGAAAAGGATAACTGCAATTCATCTTTATTTTGATGTAGGGATTGTTTTTAAGCATTATTGTAGGTAAATTAATAGAAGGTTAAAGGATAAAAGTTTAATTATGAAATTTGCTTTAATTTGTTGTGGGAACGAGGAGAGTTATGGTCTTTTGTTTGTTGGTGCTGAACTTAAAATTTTCGGTCAAGAAATAAAATATTTTGATGCTGATCGTGGAGATGATGTTATCAATGAGATAATAGATTGGGAACCTGGTTTCATATGTTTCTCCCCGATGATAGCATTTGTTGATAGGCTAATGTTTGTATGTAGTGAGATTAAAAAAAAGAATTCTAAAATAATATCTTGCTTTGGAGGGATTTATATATTTACTAATCCTGATATAGTAGAAGAACCTGATGTAGACATTGTAGTTGTTGGTCCAGTCCGTGGTTCAATAGAAAGGATTCTAGATGGTGAAAAAGGAACAATAAGGACTAAATTAACTACTCCTGATGATATGCCATTTCCATCTAGAGAGCAATATTATAATGATATTTCTAGAATGAGAGATAGATATAGAAAGTTTATAGTGTCTATTCATGGATGCCCATGGAACTGTTCTTATTGTAATTCTAGCTCTAAGTTAAGACAGGAAGTTTTTGGGAATGATGCTTTCAAAAGGTATTTTCTCCACCGCCGCCCTGTTTCTACAATGATAGAAGAATTAAGGGAAATAAATAAATTAGGTAATACATATGAAATACAGTGGTGTGACGATGATGTATTCTTTGGACATAATAATGAAGAATGGATTTTAGAATTTGTAGAAAGATGGCAAAAAGAATTTGAATTCAAGTCGTATCTTCAAACCTCTTCCCATTCTTGTTTAAATGCTTCTGATAAGGTCTTAAAAGAAGTAAAGAAGGTATGTAGCTGTGCTGGGATGGGTGTCGAGGCAATTCGTCCGTCTTCTCTTAGAATATTTAATAGGCAATGGGATAATGAAGATAAAATTAAAAGAGCATATGATAGGTTAGTATCTTTCGGGTACGCTGTAAATATGCAGGTAATTGTAGGTCTTCCGGTAGAAGATCCAGTAGAAGATGCTTTAGAAACAATTATGGGTTTACAGAGAATAGGAGCTGGGAGTATATGCTCGATATATCCTTTACAGGTATATCCTCAGACTGAGTTAAAAAAATATTGTGATAAAAATGGTTTTGGTTTCCATGATACTAATAAAAAGGATACCAATACCGGGGTTGTGGATATAAGATTTGATGATATAACAACTAAAAGATTAAAGAACATATGTAAGTTGGGAGTTATGTTCGTGAAGTATAATATTAGTGAGGAATGGATGAGGGCATTAATAGATGTAGATTTTAATGATGAAACATCAAGAAAATTGTCAGGAGTTAGGTATCGTGAATGTATATCTGATAGAGTCAAAGATGCTACTCCCAATGAAATAAATGAAATAATAAATAACACTAAATTAAGATATTAGTAAAATTAAAAAGGAGATATGAAATATGGAAAATATATCGGTTTTAGGTGTCGGTAGGTTGGGGTTGTGTTTCTCTTTAACTTTAGAGAAGTCTGGATTTGATGTTATCGGATTAGATATAAGAGAAGATTATGTTGCATCTTTGAATGATAAAACATTTAAAACTATCGAACCTAGCGTGGAATTATTTCTTAAAAATTCAGATAATTTTAAAGCTACACTGAATCTCCAAGAGGCTGTTGATCATTCGAATGTTTTATTCGTAACAGTTAGGACTACATCCATGCCTGATGGGGAGTATGATTGTTCTAATGTGGATGTATTGATTGATAGCATATTAGAATTAAAGCCTTTTGAAGAAACTAAATATCTGGTGATAAGTTGTAATGTTAATCCAGGATACTCTGACTCGGTTCAAGAGAGACTAAAAGATCATAACTGTGTTGTGTTTTATAATCCTGAATGGATAGCTCAGGGAACCATTATACATGATCAGATGTTCCCTGATGTTGTAGTGATTGGTAGTGACGATGGATCGGATAGTGATATTATAGAGAAAGTATATAAGAAGGTTTGTAAAAGCAATCCTCTATTTAGTCATATGGATAGGTTGAGTGCAGAGCTTACCAAAGTTTGTCTTAATTGTTATCTCACTGCTAAAATAAGTTTAGCTAACATGATAGGAGATTTAGCTACTAAGGTTGGTGGAGATCCTAATAAAATTTTAGAGACGATTGGAAGTGATAAAAGAATAGGATCTAAATATATAAGATACGGGTATGGTTATGGAGGTCCTTGTTTCCCTAGAGATACTAGAGCTTTTATCTATTATGCTCATCAAAATGGGGCTGATGCATGTATGGTAGAATCTGCTGAAAAAGTTAATAAATCTCATCTCAATTTTCAGTTAAGACAATTTTTTAAAGAGCATCCAGATAAGAATGAAGTTATTGAGTTTGATACTGTCACTTATAAGCCTGGAGTTATTATTCTTGAAGAGTCTCAACAATTGTTATATGCGGCAGGTATAGCGAAAGAGGGTTATAAGGTCGTCATAAAAGAGCATTCAGATGTGATTGCTGCTTTGAGAAAGGATTATGGAAATTTATTTTCATATATAGATAATTATGAGAATTAAAAGAAGATCTGAGGTTATCAATTTTTTGATATCTCAAAATAATTATGAACGTTATTTGGAGATAGGAATCAGAGTCCCTGATAATAATTTTGATAAAATAAAATGTTCAGTTAAAGATGGGGTTGACCCGTTAGGAAGATGTAATTACATGATGACATCTGATGAGTTTTTTGGGAAAATAGAATCCAGTAGAATATATGATATAATTTTCATTGATGGTCTTCATGTATATGAGCAGGTATTTAAAGATATTAGTAATTCTTTAGACCACCTTGCTCCTGACGGAGTTATTGTATTACATGATTGTAATCCTTTGACAAAGAAGCGTCAAAGAGAATTGGAAAATAGAGGTAAGAAGTGGAATGGAACTGCTTGGAAGGCGTTTGTTAGGTTTAGAATGTCTAGATCTGATTTAGAGATGTATGTAATAGATACAGATAACGGAGTGGGTATAGTAAAAAGAGGTAAGCAAAAATTGTTAGAGTCAGTAGATGATGAAAAATTAACTTATGGATTTTTGAAAAGAAATAGGAAGAAACTTTTGAATTTATATTCAATTAAAAAATTTATTAAGAAAGAGGGAAAAGATGAAAAAGCCGACTAAAAAAGAAGTTGAGAAATATAGTTATTTATGCAATGATCTTGGTTTTAAGTGTAGTGGTATTAAATGGAAAAAAGTAAAACATAAACATTCTAAAAAAACTACTTATGGTGGTGGGAATGAGGGCAATAATGATTTTGAAAGTAAAACTAAAAATCTTTTAGATGTAAAAGTTATTCTCGATGATTTAAAAATTCCATTTTTTTTGACTCATGGAGCTTTGCTTGGGGCTTATAGAGATAAAGATTGGATAAAATGGGATGATGATACTGAATTAGATATTTTTGATGACATTTTTCAATATCATTATAATGAAATATGTTGCAAGTTTATGGAAGATGGTTTTATAGTCAGGGGAAGGGCAATCAAGTCTAAGGGTAAACAGGGAGAAAAGATTAATATATATCGATATAGAGAGTCAATATCTGTTAGGGGAGTATATCTTGATCCCAATTATGAGCAGGGTAAATATCGTTTGACTAATGTTTTTCAATATTTAAAAAAGTTTTATGAAAATCCAGAGGAGATCGAATTTAAAGGTGTGACTTTTTTAGCTCCTGGTCCGATAGAAGATTTTTTAGAGTATCGTTATGGGAAGAGCTGGAAGACTCCTATAAACGTGTATACTAGCAAAAAAGCCAAGAAAAAAGATTTTGAAATTTTATACAAAAGAGGGGTCAGGAGACCTGGGGTATAGGGAGAGATATATGATATTTAATGAAACAATTTTTGGAAAAGATGAAAATAATGATTTAGAGACATATGCTGTTGAGCATAAGTCTCAGAAGGGCAAAAGTCAGCATCACTACACTAGGTATTATAATTTTTATTTTTCTCCAGTTAGATATGATAAGTTAAGTATTTTGGAGATAGGGGTTAATGAGGGAGAATCCTTAAGGATGTGGAAAGAGTATTTTCCTAATTCTAATGTATATGGCATAGACATAACTGATGAAAGAATAGATCAAGAATTAGTTGATGGCTGTGAAGTTTTTATTGGTAGTCAAGCGGATGGATCTTTTTTAAAAGAAGTTTGTGATTCCGTAGAAGGGGTTTTGATATTATTATAGATGATGGCAGTCATGTTACATCCGATCAGGTATTTACATTTGAACACTTATTTAGAAGGCTTAACAGAGGTGGTATTTATCTGGTTGAAGATTTGCAGACATCTTATATTAAGAAATTTCAGAGGGGGGAACATGCTTCTGCTGTTACATATTTGAGAAGTAGGGTTGATGATGTTTTTTTTAACGGAAAATTTAAATGTAATAGTTTTTCTAGGGTTATAAAGAAATCAACAAAGTTAAATAAATATGAAAGAATGATAGAGGGTATTAGTTTTCACCCAGGAATTTGTTTTATTTTTAAGAGGTTTGATAAGTAGATATTCTTTCAATTATGTCTGTGGTTGACATGCCTTCCCATCTTGGTACTATTTTCATAATTCCAAGTTTTATTGGAACAGGATAATTATGTTTCCGTAAGAAATCGGTCATGTCATCTCCATGTGCAACAAAATCTATTTTGTGTAATCTTATGAATTCTTTTGTTATTAACAGTGGAGCATTTGGGATCACTTCATTGATATATCTACATGATTTTATTATTTCAATTCTATCTTCCATATTGAAGATAGGTTTTCTTTTATACGATTCTAAAGTTTTATCGGAATGAACTCCTATTATGACGTAGCTATTTTCTTCTAGTGCTGAAATTTTTTTGAAAAATTCGACATGTCCTCTATGGAACAGGTCTCCTGCTATATCAGCATATATTCTAGCTTCAGTCATGCTTAAAATGATGTCCTTCCAAAGTGTTTCATTTGATAGATTTTTGCTAATTTTTTAAATATAGCATTGCCTTCTTCATCAAGTTTTTCAGCTTTTTTAATTTCATCCCATCTATATCTTGGTAGATCTATGTATAGAGCAAAGGTTCTAAATAAACCCCATAGTTCTTCTACTGATAATATTCCTGTTGGTATTCCTTTTAGTCTATGATCTTCTCCTATATAGTTATCGTCTATTAACTTCATATCTAAAGCTTTTTGTCTTAGAGCAGTTTTTGTGTAAGGCTGAAATAAGTGCATGATGGAAAAATCAGATCCAGCTTCTTTGACCAGATCTATTGTGCTAAATATATTTTCTCTGGTTTCCGTAGGGAATCCTATAATGACATTAGCTCCTATTCTAACTCCCTCTTCTTTGCAAACTTTTACACTTCTAATTATATATTTATCTTTGACTTTTCTGTTTAGGATTCTTCTTCTAAAATTATCATCTCCGTGTTCAACGCCGATATTCATTACTTCCATTCCTACTGCTTTTAGTGCTCTGACTTTCTCAGTGGTAACTAATTCGGGTCTTGTTTCTATCCAGAAGGGTATTTTTATTTTTCCATATTTTTCTATAAACTCATTGAAACGATCTTTAGATGTGGCTAAGAAATTTTCGTCTACCATGTATATAAAATCTAGTTCGTAATTGTCATTTAGATAGTTTACTTCATCTATAAAATTATCTATAGTTCTTTCTCTATAGTTTTTCTTAAATATTCCATTTAGAACGCTGTTTGCACAGAATGTGCAGTTATGATGGCATCCTCTCGATAGTTCTATTTGTGCAGTTCTTCTAATTCTTCCGTTCATTATTTTATAGCTTCGCGGAGGCATGTCCCAGCAGGACCAGTCTTGCATAACGATCTCGTTCATATCAGAAAGAGGTGCGACAACGTTTTTAATAACTTTATCATTTTTATTAAACCAGAAGTTTTCTGTATTATAATCAAGTTTATCATTTTGTATGTTTTCGCATAAGTTGACAAAATGTTTTTCACCTTCTCCCACACATATAGCATCAATTTTTTTGTTGGCTATAACCTTCTCTGGGTTGAGGATACAGAAGACTCCACCTACTATGATATAGGCATCACTATTTTTAAGAGAATCTATTAACTCCATGCATTTTAAATAAGATATTTCAGTAATTGAAAAAGCAATAATATCAGGTTTATATTCTAAAACTTTTTTATTGAAATCTTTAATAACATTTGTATTTTTGTATTTTATTTTTATTTCTGAAGAACTGGTATCGGTGGGAGGTAACTGGAGAGTTTCTACTCTCATTTCGTCTCCTTGTTTTTCTTCATATTTATATTCGTTAATAGAGAAAAGATCTACATCAAATCCATTCTGTTTTGCTTCCCCTATTAGAATAGCAATGTTTGGAGGAATTCCCATTTCTAATGCTGTTCCTAATTCTATAAATAATATTTTAAAATTCATTTTTAATTTCCTTACATATAGATCGTCTTGTTTTTATATCGGTTGCAAATTGCTATTTCTTTAATTCAAGATTATATTTTAAAATGTCGATATTTTATTGGGTAATATATAAATAAGGGAGAGCAATGGGTAAAAAACGGGTAAAAATATGCATAGTAGGATGGCATTTTCTTAAAACAATGTATAAACCTCTTTCTAAATGTCAATTCGATGTGCATGTAGTTGCTCATCGTCATAATGACATATTGGATAATTTTGGATTTAATTATTCTGTGATTAAAAATGTTGGATTAGAATACGGGGCATATGATTATTATATTAAAAATATTTGGGATAAGAAGTCAGATGTTATTTTTATGCATGATGATGGAGAATTAAAAAATAACAAAGCGATTGATAACATAGTAAATCGATACAAACATGTTGACATTGGGTACGTCTTAGGGGCTACGTGTAATGTAAAAAGAAAAACATCAACGAGATGTTTTTATTTATCATCAACCGCCATAAGTTTATTTTTGAAAAAGTTTGGAGGGATAGGATTTGATGCCAATGACAGGGGGTATACTCTTGGCTTAAAAGAAATTTATGATAAAGAATTAGATGCTTTTTATACTGATAAAATTGATATAGCCAGAAATTTTAAGATAGCTTTGAAAAAAATGGTAGACAAGTATGGTTTATCGAAAGCTATATTTTCTTGTAAGGATATAATTTTTCATGTTAGAGGTGTAGCTGATTATAAAAAAGATAAAATGTTTATGGTTGACAATACAGTTTTCGGGAGAAAAGAGACCAACCCTATGGAAGAAATAGCTCAGTCATATAATGTAGATATGAATAGGAATATTCATTTTTACACTAAATGGTACAATTTTTGTTTTTCTTCTATTAGATTGGATAATTTAAATATTTTAAGACTTGGGGCTAAAAATTCTGATGCTGTAAAAATATGGAATGGTTATTTTAAGAATTCTGATATTTATGAAATTAATGAGAATGATGTCCCTGGATTGATAGATAAAATATTATATGGTGTCGATATAGTGATAGATGATGGAACGTTAGAAGTTGATAGATTAAGTACATTTAAATTATTATTTGATAAATTAAATCCGGCAGGTATCTATGTGATGGAGAATTTGCAAAACGCTTATGGAAATGATAATTCTTTATTATCTTTTGTAAAGGAATTAATTGATAGTGTTAATTATCATGGAAAAGCTAAGGGGAATAATTTTGAGAAAATTATTAAGGAACAATCATTTGATATGGGGAAATATGAGAGGATAGTAACAGCCATTCACTCGTATCCTGGTATAGTTTTTATTTTTAAGAGATTTTGTAAATAACGAGAGGTGTTAATTATGAGTAAAAGATTAATTATCGATGAAGGTTGCAGGAGGGTTATTAGTAAATGCAATTTTAAAGAGTTGTTCGATAGGGACGGCATAGTTAGGTTGTGTGGAGTTCATAATGCTATGATAGCTTTTTTAGCAGAGGAAGCTGGATTTGAAGGAGTATGGCTTTCTTCTTTTGAGGCTCATGCTTCGTGTCGATTGCCAGACGCTGATATACTTACTATATCAGATTATTCTCAAATGAGTAATAAAATTACTGATAGAATATCTATACCTATGTTGATAGATGGAGATGCGGGAGGAGGAAGTCCCATTAATACTATTAGGATGGTTAGGGAATATGAGAAAAATGGAGCAGCTGGAGTTTGTATCGAGGATAATAAGTACCCTAAGAGATGTTCTTTTTATGATGGGGTTAGAAGGGAAATTGAAGATCCTAAAATTCATTCTTCTAAGATCAGGGCGGCTTGTGATAATAGAATAGATGATAGTTTTTTAATTATCGCTAGAACAGAAGCTTTAATTGCTGGACATCCTGTTGAGGATGCTATTTATAGAGCTAATTGTTATGCAGATGCCGGGGCTGATGCTATTTTGATTCACCATAAAGGATCAACTCCATATGATATTTTTTCTTTTTCCGAAAAATTTAAAGGAAGACTGCCTTTAGTGTGTGTGCCTACAACATATAATATGGTCACAGAACAGCAGTTAATAGATAACGGTTTCAAGATGGTCATCTATGCTAATTATGGTATTCGATCTATTATTAAGACTCTTAGAAAGGTATTCGGTTTAATTGGTAATAGTGGAACTCTTTCGTCAGCCAATGATGAAGTGATTTCGTTAGCTGAAATATTTGATATAGTCGGAGTTAAAGATTTAAACGAAAATGAGAAGAGGTATTGTAGTTAAAGTATGATTAAGAAAAATATATATAATAATGAACATGATTCATTTTTTAACGATATTATATTAGAAGGTTATGATTTTTTTGTTGGGGTTCCTGATAGCACGCTAAAAGATATAGTTAAAATGATTGAAGGAAGTGCGTTGCCTCACATCGTGGCTACTCATGAATCTCAAGCAATAGGAATAGCAGTTGGAGCATATCTCGCTGGGAAAAAGCCATGTGTTTATCTTCAAAATTCGGGATTGGGAAATTTAGTTAATCCTATCACTAGTTTGTGTATTCCTTTTGATATTTATCCACTTCTTATTATAGGTCATCGTCATTCTTTGCCTCAACATAAAAAGATGGGAGAGATAGATGAAAAAATGTTAGAAATTATGGATTATGATAATTATATTTTTGTGCATGGGGATAATAATGTCAAGTAGAGAATCTGTAATTAAAGATATATTTGACAGGCATGGGGATCAGGCTTTATATATTACAACAACTGGATACATTTCTAGAGCGATACATGATATTTATCCATTTAAAAAATATATATTTTATATGCAAGGAAGTATGGGGCTATCTCCATCCATAGGTTTGGGAATAGCGTTGAACACTGATAAGGTTGTTGTCGTTGTTAGCGGGGATGCTTCTCTTTTGATGCATTTGGGTATTACTCACACCATCCGAGATTGTAATTTAGAAAATTTATTTGTATATGTCTTAGATAATGGTTGCCATGAATCAGTTGGTGGGCAAAAGTGTTCTCCTCTAGAGAAATCTTATGTGGGAGTTGATAAAATTTATAAGATTACAAATGATGGAAAGTTACCTCGAGTATCTTTTAAATGGATAGAGAATAAAGAAAAATTTAAAAGGAAAATAAATGATGAGAAGTAAAGAATGGGAAAAAATTTGGGATAAAAGATCTGTAGATTTTGATGGGAAAGATCTTCGTGTCATTGACGGATTTGACACTCTTAGTTGTGACGAGTGGGAAAGGGCAGTTTATTTTTTTTGTGATAAACTAGATATCGATGATAGTGATAAAATCTTAGAAATAGGTTGTGGCTGTGGAGCTTTTTTATCAACTATCAAAGAGAAGTATAATGATGTTAGCTTATGTGGCTTTGATATAAGCGAGAGAGCGGTTGAGATAGCTAACAGAGAAGTAAACGGAGACTTTCTTGTTATTGATGCCTGTGAAGATGAATGGGACTTGAATAATAAATTTGATATCATTTTTAGCTTTAGTGTTTTTCATTATTTTAACGATCTGATTTCTACTCAGAGAGTAATGGAAAAAAGTTTAAAATTATTATCGCGGAGAGGAAAATTTTTAATAGGAGATATTCCTGATAAAAAGCATGAGACGCATGATAGAAAAATAAGAATAAAACAAAAAAGAGATAGGGTCGGTAATACTGATCATCTTTATTATGATAAGGGATTTTTTATTGATTTTGCAGAAAAAAATAATATGAAAATAGAAATTATTGATCATGTAAAGTATATGGACGGTTGTTTTCCAAATATGTCTTTTAGGTATAGCGTTATTTTACGGAGTGATATTAATGAATAATTATATTTTATTGAATCCTGGACCTGTGAATTTAGATCCAAGAGTTAGAGAGAGTGCTATAAAAGTAGACTACTGTCATCGTCAGGAAGAATTTATAGATATTCTAATGGAAGTCAAAGATAAACTCAAAACTATTATTAATAAGCCTGATAGTCATGTCTCAATTTTACATGGGGGAGGGGCTTTGTCAGTTGAAAGTGCCCTTCAAACATTGGTAGATGGAAATGTTTTAGTTATAAATAATGGACTTTACTGTGAGAGAATTGAGGACTCTTTGAGTAAAAAAAGTAATACTTGCGTTGATTCGTTAAGTCTTCAATCTGGAGAGTTTCCTTCTATAGAGGTAATTAAAAACATGTTGTGTGAGAAGCATTATGATTGGATTGCATTAGTCCATCATGAGACAGCTACGGGTTTGTTGAATCCTCTTAGTGAAATATGCGATTTAGTCGATGATTCTTCAACCAAAGTATTTGTTGATGCAGTGAGTAGTATCGGGGCTCATGAGGTAGATAATAGATGTAGTGTAATATGTTTTAATTCTAATAAATGTTTGGAAGCGATACCTGGTGCTGCAATTGTTGTTTGGGATAAAGATTTGAAAGTAGTAGATGATAATATAATAGCATATTTGAATTTGTATAACTATGTTGGGGATAAAATGAGAACTACTCTTAATACAAATTCTATTGTTTCTCTTAATACTGCTCTTGATATATTTTTATCAGAAGATAGGTTAAAAAGATATGAAGATTTAGCGGCATACATTAGAGAGGAAGGAAGTAAATATTATAAATTATTTTTGGATGGACACTATTCGAATGTTTTGACTTCTTTCGTTATTGAACCTGAAAAATATGAGCCTATAAGATTAGAAGCAAAGAAAAATGGTTTTATTTTGTATCATGGGTCTGTAGCTGATCAATTTAGGGTTTCTAATATGGGGACTCTTATAAATAAAAAAGAAATTAAACGACTATTCGAATGTATTGGGGGGAGATAAAATAAAAGGTCATGTCAATTTCAAATAATGTTCCTTACATAATAGCAGAAGCAGGAGTTAATCATAATGGATCTTTACAGACAGCATTTGAGATGATTGAAGTTGCTTATAATGCTGGAGCCGATTGTATTAAGTTTCAGGCTTTTTCTGCTGATGAATTAGTTATTAGAAAAGAAAAGTCTCAGTATGAGATGCTGTCAAAACTTGAGTTGTCAGAAGAAGATTTTAAGAAGATATTTTGTCGTTGCATAAATATGCAATTGGATTTTTTAGCCACACCTTTTTCTCCTAAATGGGTAAGGATATTATATGGTATGGGAGTAAAAGGTTTTAAAATTTCTTCAGGAAGCATCACTTCTTTAAAACTGTTAAAAGAGATAGGGGAAACAAAGCTGCCTGTTTTTCTGTCTACTGGAATGTCTAAAATAGAAGAAATTAGAAATGCGGTGGTAGTTTTGAAGGATCATGGTTGTAATTATTTGTATCTTTTGCATTGTGTATCCTTATACCCCACCCCTATTGATAAAGTTAATTTGTTTGCTATGCATACTCTAAAAAAAGAATTTAATGTTCCAGTCGGTTTTTCTGATCATACTACAGATACTATATCTGGAGCTTTAGCGGTTGCTGCTGGTGCTGATATTATAGAAAAGCATTTTACTTTGGATAGGGGTATGGAGGGACCAGATCATAAGATTAGCTTAGTGCCTTCTGAACTGAGGGAGTATATATCAGAAGCAAGAAGAGCATATGTGATGTGTGGACAAGGTGGTAAAGATATTTCTTCAGAAGAGTTAGATATGAAAAAAGTTGTTCAAAGTAGTTTAGTCGCTAGAAGATTAATAAAACAAGGAGAGAGTATTTCTGAAGAAATGTTGATAGAGAAACGTCCCGCGACTGGTATCTCTCCGATGGATTTAGATAAAGTTATCGGGAAAATAGTTATTCGAGATATCGAGAAAGATGAGGTTTTAAAATATGAATATTTTAAGCAATAAAAAGATAATGTTTTTAACAGGAACTAGAGCAGATTTCGGTCATCAGAAACCTCTTATAGATAAATGTATTGAGGTGGGATGTGATGTTTCTCTTTTTATTACTGGTATGCACCTTGATAAAAAGTATGGAGCAACAATTAAAGAGATAGACGCATATGGATATGACCAATATTATGCTTATCGAAATCACAAGGATTCCGATGGCGATCGATACGAGTCAATGGATATGATGTTATCAGAGACAATCTGTGGATTTTCTCAATATGTTAAACAAATAGAACCTGATTTAATCGTCATATATGCCGATAGGTTTGAAGCTTTAGCGGGGGCTATAGTTGGAGCCCTAAATAATATTTTGACGCTTCACGTCCAAGCTGGGGACGTTTCAGGCACTATTGACGACTCTATGAGACATGCCATCAGCAAGTTGTGTCATATTCATTTTACTGCTAATAG
>SDBT01013132.1_pt1 | contig 13284 bp, 9 predicted proteins | sample 2277101 | NCBI WGS metagenome assembly SDBT01 (sample SAMN10404973, study PRJNA504765) | marine sediment metagenome | isolation source: marine sediment core GS10_PC15, 103 cmbsf | place: Arctic Ocean: Southern Knipovich Ridge | collected 2010 | reverse complement strand
TTGGCGAAGAACTCCTGGATGGCGCATACGGTCTGGACCATCGCCTGGACCTTCGGCTTGATGTTGTGCGACTGGTCGATCATGTAGGCGATGTCCAGGTCCTTGCCGGTCTCCCACTCCCAGGCGGCGATCTCATTGAAGATGCGGAACACCTGGTACGGGTCGATGCTGCCGACGGTCAGGTCGTCGTCGGCGTACTTGCGGTCGTTGAAGTGGAACCCGCCGAGCATCTTCTCGTCGATGAGCCAGGCGACGATCTGCTCGATATTGCAGCCGGGCAGGTGGTGGCCGGTATCGACGAGCACCTTCGCCCGCGGTCCGGCGGCCTTGGCGAAGACGTAGGCGCTGCCCCAGTCGAACAAGTCGGTGAAGTACGTTCCCGGCTCGAATGGCTTGTACTCGACGAGCATGGTCATCGCCCGGCCCATGGCGGCGTGGACCTTGCGCAGGGCGGCGGTGGCCCATCTCTTGCGTTGGCGGATGTCGCCCTGGCCGGGGTAGTTGACGCCGTCGGCCATCCACAGCGAGAGGTACTCGCTGCCGGCAGCCTTGCCGATGGCGACCGAGTCGAGCATGTGTCGGACGGCCCGGCGCCGCACGGCCGGATCGCGATTGCAGATCGAGCCGTGCTTGTAGCATTGGTCCTGAAAGAGGTTGGGGTTGATCGCGCCGATCCGGACGCCGCATTTCCGCGCCAGTTTCGCCACGGCCGGGTCGAACCCGTCGGGGAAATCCCAGAGCACGTGCACCGCCACGGTGGGCGTGATGCCGGTGAACTTGTGCACGGCCCCGGCGTCGGCGAGCTTGTCGGCCAGGTCGATGGCGGCGGCGGCTTGGTAGAACTTGCCGAATCGCGTGCCCGTGTCGGCGAAGCCCCAACTGGGCAGCTCGACCGTGAATCGCTTCAGCCGGCGGACGATTCTCTGCTCGGCGGCCGACGAGAGTGACGGTTTCCTGGACCTTGCCATGGCCTGCCTCCTGCGAACTCGCGACGGCTGAGAATAGTCACCCCTCCGGCAAATATCAACCCGCAGCGGCTACCGGCCGGGGGGGGGGTCGGACGCGTAGAGGACGACGTTGCGAACCAGTTGGAAGGCGCTGGGGGGCGCGTAGCCCCTCAGTTGCCAGCGGGAGTAGCCCACAAGGCCGGCGGTGAGGTCCTCCGGGCTGAATATGATCGCCAGGCGACCCTTGTGGGAAGCGGCCTGCAGCCTCGGTCGGGCGGGGCCGACCCGTGATGCCATCAGGGCCCGCCGCAGCTTGACCTGCCGGATCTCCATGCCCTTTCTGGCGTAGAGCGGGTGGGCCGATGCGATCGGCTCCAGCGCGGCGTCCGGCAGGAGCTTGGCGAGTTGCTCGGCGAGTGAGGCGGCGGTCCCCTTGTCGCCCCCAGCCGCATCCACGAGCAGCGTGCCTCCGGCCAGAACGTACTTTCGCAGGCCTTCGAGTTGCGGGGCCGTGAAGGTGACGGGCGCCGTGGCCGTCATCGCCGCCACCGGCCAGGCGCTGGCGTCCAGGTCGGCCGGGGCTGTGGGCTCGGATAACTCCACCTTTACGCGATGGCGATTGCCCATCAGGATTGCGAACCGGCGCCAGGCCAACGGCTCGGGGTTCCAATGGCCATTGTGCTTGACGAGGGCGACGCGGACCGTCCGTTCGGGCTTGAACGTCTTGGGGGTGGGCCAGTGGCTCACGCCACGACTACGTGGAGAGCCCTTGTCCGTGACGTAGAAGTACAGGTTGGCGGCCAGGCGGAAGTACACCGGCTGCGTGAGGTAGGCGTTGAGCTGCCAGGCGCGGGACAGGTCCGCCGGGCTGTGGACGGCCAGCAGACGGACGCCGTTGGAAATGCCGTACAACAGCCCGCTGCCCGTCCTCTTGAAGTGCAGATTGTAGATCGGGTGGCCCCGGCCGAGGCGCTTGAGTTCGTACTGCGGGAACATCTTCGCGTACAGCTTCCGCATCGCCGAGTCGAAGGTCGTCTTCCCGCAGGCGGTTTCGGAGAGGATCATCCCTCCCTGCTCGACGAACTGCTTGAGCTTGGCGAGGTCCTTCTCGTCGAGTTGCGGGGCGGAGGCGCCGGAGATGTAAACGATGGGCGCGTCGTGCCATTCCGCCACCGGTGCGCCGAGGTGGATAATCTGCCAGTTTACCTCGCTCTCGATCTCGCGGGAGATCCACCTGGCCAGGTTGGCCATGTCGCGTGGGCGGCTGTTCCACGTGCCGTTGTATTGGAGCTTGTTGAACAGCACCGGCCGGCGGCCCCGGGCCAGGAACAGCAGCGCGAAGGAGGTTTCCACGACGTCGTTGATGCCGCCACGTTCATCGAGTTGCCCGAGGATCGCCCGGGTCCCCTGCTTGTACCAGTCCTTCTTCCCGAAGTACTTCCGGCCGCTGGCCAGGCCCACCCGCTCGACGCCGTAGAGGTAGTATGCCTTCAGGCCGGAATTCTTCAGGCCGGGGTCGCCGACGGGCGTGAAGTTGTTCTCCAGCCAGCCCATGCCCTTGACGATGGCCGGGGGGTCCGTGACGGGCACGCACTTGGTCATGTCCTTCTGGCGGCGGAGGTTATCCTGGCAGATGAACAGCGTGGCCACGCCGGCGGCCGTCATCGCCCCGTAGCCACGCCCGGGGGTCTTGCGGCGCTTGCCGGAGCTGTAGTCCCAGCCGCCGTCGCCCTGCTGGCATCCGATCCAGTGCTTCTCGACGATCTGCCAATACTGACGGGGCACCTCGACGCCCTCGCGCACCCCGGCCCAGACGCCTAACACGGCCATCTGGGAGTTGGAGTTGTCCCAGTTGCCTCGATCTTCGGCGCCCGGGTTGGGATGGCCCGGTGAAGCCCCGAGATACGGATAGGTTCCGTCAGGACGCCGCCGCTGCTTGTGGTACATCGACCGCACCAGCCAGCGGACGTCATTGGTCAGGACGCCGCGGTACTTGCTCGTCCTGCCCAGCATGGCCAGGGCGTTGGCGCGGACGCTCCGGGCGTATACGCCGTGGATGGGGATCTTGGCCAACCACTCGAAGGATCGCTTCACACGGGGGTCCTGGGGGCTCTCACCGGCTGCCAGAAGGGCGTACAGGCACAGGGCGGTCTGGCCGCCGTGGTTCGGGTCCCAGACGCTGTCCTTGCGGGATCCGACCTGGCCCTTCTCCGGCCAATGTCCCTGCTGCTCGTCCCAGTGAGACCAGATGAAGCCCTTGGCTTTGTCGATGGCCTCGGCGACGGCCCGGTCGTCCCATTCGTCCGCTTGCTGAGCCAAGGCCTCACCGGCCGGCAAGGCCGCCAATACGACAGCGATTGTCCAGGCTCTGTGCACGTTACGCGTCTCCAACCTGTCCGTGCCCGGTCGCCTGACACTATAGCCGAAAACCGTCCGGCGCGTCAGGGCTGGAGGAAGGCGGAACGGCCATATTCCCGCCCGTTGCGGGGAATCCTCTCCCGTCGTGCGGGCGGCGGCGGTATGGTGTGGGACGGAGATTCGAGGCACGTCCATTATGACCAGTCTGACGGACTACATCGAAGGCGAGGCCCTGTCGCAGTTGGCGGGGATGTTCTCCGCGGCCGCAGGCGGCCCGGTGAGCATACTCTCGCCCCAGGGCCGGCTCCTCGCCGGACCGGCCGTCCGCGAGGGGGAGCCGTTCGAGATGGAGGTCCTCGTCTCGGGGACCCACATCGGCACGCTGGCGGCGCCGCAGTTGGCAGGCGATGCGAAGGGCGTCCGGCTACTCGGCCTGATGCGCGACGTTCTGTCCAGACTGTGCGAGCAGGCCGGCGAACTCCGCGATCGCGTCGAGGAACTGGCGGCGATGTACCGCCTCGCGGACAACTTCACCGGGCGAATGGACCCGCAGGAAGTGTATCCGCTCGTGGCCGAGACGATGGTCCAGGTCACCGGCGCCGACGCCTGCTCCATTCGCGTGCTCAACGAGGATCGGACGGAACTGGTCCGGGTGGCGGCTTACGGTCTCAGCGAGGATTACGTCTCCCTGGGGTCGGTGTCGCTGGCCGACAGCCAGATCGACCAGGAGGTCATCGAGACGGGCGAATGCGTTTACATCGCCGATGAGCGGACGGACCCCCGCGTGCTGTTCAAAGACGACGCGCGGCGGGAGGGAATCGTCTCGGCCCTGTGCGCGCCCATGAGCTACCGGGGTGGGGTGGAGGGGAGCATCCGCGTCTACACCAAGCGGCCCCACGAGTTCGACTGGTTCGAGACATCCCTGATCCGCGGGGCGGCGGCCCAGGCGGCTGCGGCCGTCGTGAACGCCCGCCTGTACGCCGAGGCGGTCGACGCCGAAAACATGCGCCGTCAACTCCGCCTGGCCGGTGAGGTCCAACGGCGGATGATTCCCCCGCATCCGCCGGAGGTCCCGGGGCTGGACATCGCCGCCATCTACGTGCCGTGCTTCGAGCTGGGCGGGGACTTCTACGATTTCATCGAGCTGCCGGACCGCAACATCGGCATCTGCGTGGCCGACGTCGTGGGCAAGGGCGTGCGAGCGTCCCTGTTGATGGCTTCGGCCCGATCGGCGCTGCGAGTTCTCGCAGGCCATATCTACGAACTTTCGTCCGTGCTCGGGGCGCTCAACCGGCACATGGTGCGCGACAGCCAGGACGGCGACTTCGTGACCATGTTCTATGGCGTGCTGGACATGGCGACGATGCGGCTGACGTACTGCTGCGCCGGACACGACCCGGGATTACTGGTGCGCGACGGGAAGGTCCGGGAGTTGACCACCCTCGGAGGAGTGGTCGGCATGGACACGTCGGTGCGATACGGCCAGGAGTGGGTCGATCTGCGCAGCGGCGACGTGCTTGTGCTGTGCACCGACGGCTTGCCGGAGGCGATGAACTTCGAGGATGAAGTCTTCGGGCGGGAGCGGATCCGCAGGGCGGCGTTGGAGGAAACTCAGCGAGGCGGCTCGGCGCGGTCGGTCGGCAACCACCTGCTGTGGGAGATGCGACGCTTCGCCGGACTTCAGAAGCGATTTGACGACTTGACTTTGGTGGTTGTGAAGGTTCAATAGGACTGCAGTGTCACGGCTCGCGGGCAGGCGCGGCGGCGAGGCCGGGACGGGTCGTGGCAACCGCGCCGAGGTGCATGGGCGATCGATCGCCCTGTCGTGGAATATGAGTTACTTCTGTCTCCTGGCTGACCCTGCCGGCTACGCCGTCAGTGACGCGGACCTGCTGAACGACGCAGAGGCCCGCGATTACTGGCTGAAGCTCTTCGAAGATCATTTCGTGATGACGTTGGAGTCGGCCAAGGTCGTCTACGGTCGGAGTTTCGCCGCCCACGTGGCTTCGGCCGAGGCGCAATTCGCAGAGACGATCGCAGCCTTGCGGGCGGACCCGTCATCGGCCGGGCCTGTCCTGGGCGTCATGGAAATGTGCCGCCTGCGGGAGAAGGCCCTGCGCGACAACGAACTGCACGATCCGTTCCGGCACATCAAGAACCGCGAGAACGCGGCCGCACTGGCCTCGTATCCTGAGGTGGTGGAGTTGGCCACGTCGCTGCCCTGGGAGCAGCGATGGGAGCGACTGGTGCGGGGCGTGTTCGCGGGCAACATCTTCGACCTGGGCAGTGTGGCCACGTTGGGTTACGCCAAGGATCGGGTGGACTTCGACGTGGCGATGGGCGAGGTTCGTCGGCGGCCGTGGCGTGTGGACGACTTCGACGAACTCGTGAGGGATCTGCCCAACGGCCAGAAGGCGGCCCGCTGGGCCAAGGCCGTTATCTTCGTGGACAACGCCGGGGCTGACTTCATTCTGGGCGTCATGCCTCTGGCTCGCCAACTGGCTGCGTGCGGAGTGCAGATCATCCTGGCCGCCAACGAGTATCCCAGCCTCAACGACATCACCGCCGAGGAGACCGTCGACCTGATCGGGGAGTTGTCGGCCGTGGACGACGAACTGGCCGGCTACGTTGGCGCCGACATGTTCGAAGTGGTCTCCACCGGAAACGACATCCCTCTGATCGACCTGTCCGATGTGTCCGACGAACTCAACGCAGCGGCCGACGATGCGAACCTGGTGTTCCTGGAGGGGATGGGCAGGACCATCGAGAGCAATCTCCACACGACCTTCACGGTCGACTCGCTGCAGTTGTGCCAACTCAAGGACCCGACCATAGCCGATCGCGTCGGCGGGGAAGTCTACGACTGCGTGTGCATGTACCGGCCCGTCGCGCCCGGCGGGGCCGCTTGACTTAGCCGCTCTACACTGCGAATAATGTTATGGGCGGAGTGCCTTGGTGAAGCGAACCCGAATTATCCATGTGAAACGCCGCAACGGCGAAGAGCGAGCATCGGCGGGCTGGCTGAGGTCAGCGGTCAGGGCCATTCGCGCCGGCAAGTTGGTGGCGTTTCCCACCGAGACGGTCTACGGGGTGGGCGCGTTGGCCACCAATGCGGAGGCGGCCGAGCGGCTGCGGGAGCTGAAAGACCGACCGAAGTCGCCGTTTACGGTTCACCTTGGCGATCCGGCCGAGGCGCGGCGATACGTCCGGGACGTTCCCATTCGGGCGCGGACGCTGATGAGCAAGGCTTGGCCCGGGCCGCTTACCGTACTGTTGGCGACCGGCGGGAGGTTCGCGGACCCGTCGCTGGGGACGACATCGCTTTACAGGAGAATATGTCCCGACGGCGTCGTTGGCCTGAGGTGCCCCGGTGACGCCGTGGCCAGAGCGCTGCTGGGGCGCGCCGGCGGGCCGGTACTTGCATCGAGTGCGAACCTGGCGGGCAAAGCGGCGCCGAGGTCGGCGCGGGAGGTGCTCGCCCAACTCGATGGAAAGATCGACCTGCTGCTCGACGGCGGGGTCGCCAAGTACGGCAAGGCGTCGACCATCGTGGCGTTCGAGGGCGAGGACTTCAGGGTGGTCCGCCCCGGCGCCTACGACGCGCGCAAGATCGCCAAGATGACGTGCCGGTCGATCCTGTTCGTGTGCACGGGTAACACCTGTCGCAGTCCGATGGCGGCGGGTCTGGCCCGGAAGCTGCTGGCCGATGACTTCGGCTGCCCGGAGAGCAAACTGGAGTCTGTCGGGCAGGAGTTCCTTTCGGCAGGAGTGTTTACGGGAGGCGGCGCCCGGGCGGCAGACAACGCCATCGCCGCGGCCGCTCGCCGCGGGGCGGATATCGGCGCACATCGTTCGAGGTGCCTGACGAATGCCTTGATTCGCAGCGCAGACTTGGTATTCTGCATGTCTCGGAGCCACGTGGCGGAGGTGACCCGTATGGTTCCGGAAGCGGCTGGGAAGGTTCAGTTGCTCGATGCCGCCGGGGACATCGCCGATCCGATCGGTGGAGGCGAGAGCGTTTACGGACGCGTCGCGGGGCGCATTGAGAGAAGTCTGAGAAGACGGATCAAAGAGAAAGTACTATGAAGATCATTATTGCCGCCGACCATCGCGGGCACGCCATGAAAGAGAAAGTGGCCGCCATTCTGGCTGAGCAGGGTCACCAAGTGCTGGACATGGGTACGAACTCGGCCAAGAGTTGCGACTATCCGGATATCGGGTACTGCGCCGCCAAGGCTGTCTCCGACGGCAAGGCGGACGTGGGCATCATGGTTTGCGGCACGGGTATCGGGATGAGCATCGTTGCCAACAAGGTTCCGGGAATTCGGGCGGCGGTGTGCCACGACGCCATCACCGCCCAGATGTCGCGTAGCCACAACAACGCCAACATTCTCTGCCTGGCGGCCGACGTCCTCAGCGAGGAGCTGATGCGGCGGATCGTCCAAAGCTGGCTGAGCACGGGGTTTGAGGCCACCGGGCGGCACGCCCGACGCGTAAAGAAGATCGGGTGCATCGAGCAGGGCAAGGACCCCAGCAGCTGCCCGACGGATGACTGAACGCCGCAGGCGCCGCGTCACTTGCTCGACGGCGCAGGCAGCGCCTCAATCGCCTCGTTGGCTCCCACCACAAGGAGCAGGTCGCTCTCCTCGATGGTACTGTCCGGCATCGGCGTGTCGATGACGTAGGTCTTGGCGGACTTCTCCTCGTCGGGCAGCGATCGGCGGATGGCGACCACGTTGACTTTGAACTTCTTGCGGACGTTGAGGTTCTCGAGCGTCTTGCCGACCCAGGGGGCAGGGGTGCGAATCTGCACCAGCGAGTGGGAACTGCCAAGGTCGATTTTGTCCATCACCTGGGGCATGGTCAGCCGGCTGGTCCAGTGGGCGGCTGCTTCGGCCTCGGGGTTGATGATATCGTCGGCGCCGATGCGGGAGAGGATCTCCCCCCGGGCGCGGGTGGTGGCCCGGCTGATCACACGCGGCACGCCAAGCTGTTTGAGGATCGACGTAGCCAGCGCGCAGGACTCGAACGCACCGCCCACCCCGACCACCGCGACGTCCACCTTGTCGATTCCCTGTGCGAGCAAGGCCTTGGGGTCCGTCGCGTCAAGGGCCACCGCAAGGGTCACCCGGTCGCGAATCTCCTCGATGAGGGCCTCGGACCGGTCTATGGCGATGACCTCCGCCCCGGCCTCGGCCAGCCCGCGAGCCAGCCACATCCCGAACCTTCCGAGCCCGATGACCGCGTATCGATCTGTGTGGTTCATCCCAGCACCACCTCCTCGCTTGGGTAGGCGTACCTCGCTGTCCGCAGCCGCAGCGTCAATGCCAGCAACAGGGTCAGCGGGCCCAGCCGCCCGATGAACATGGCCCCAATGATGACGTATTTCCCGAAGGTCGTCAAACTCCCCGTCACGCCGCAAGTGAGCCCGACGGTTCCGCAGGCGCTGGCCGCCTCGAAGAGAATCTGAAGGAACGTCGGCGGGGCGTCGGTCGAGGGCATGCGGGTGCCGCTGGCCGATACGGTCAGCAGCAGCGTCACCACGATCAACAGCAGAGCGTACAGGGCCGCCAGAGTCAGCGCCTTTCGGAGGAACTGCTCGGCGATGGTGCGGTGGAACGCCTCCACGCGCTCGCGCCGCCGGAGCATGCACCAGATCGTCAGCAGCAGCACCGCCAGCGTGGTGGTTTTCATGCCGCCGGCGGTGCCGGCGGGGGATCCGCCCACAATCATCAGCAGGCACGTCCACAGCTTCCCCCCGGGCGACAGGCGGTCCATGTTGATGGTGTTGAACCCCGCCGTCCGGGCCGTAACCGACTGAAAGGTCACGGCCTGTGCCTGTAAGAGCCTCGGCAGGTTCGTAACGTCCGTGCCGCGGGTGAGTTCCTTCTTCTCGCCGGTCGTGATCGGCGCCCCGTAGCTCTGACCGGTGTCCGAGGCGTACTCGATGCACAGCAGCCCGCCCGCTCCGAGCACCAGCAGCGCCAGCGAGGTGGTCAGGGCCAGCTTGCTGTGCAAAGTGAGCGCCCGGCCGACGGCGCTGCCCCGGCCGAACAGGCGGCGGACCGCCATGGCGGCGACACGGACCAAGTCGTAGAGCACCGGGAAACCGATTCCGCCCAGGACGATCAGGGGCGCCATCACGCCGAGCACCTGCCAGTGTCCTCGGAGGGATATCAGACTGTCTTTCTGAAGTGAGAAGCCCGCGTTGCAGAACGCGCTGATCGAGTGGAAGAGGCTGCGGTAGGCGATCTCACGGACGGTCCCGTCTGCGCCCAGGGCCCCATGGTGCTCGGCCCACATGTCGAACATCGCGAGGGCGCCGACCACCTCGAAGACGATCGCCGTGAGGACCACGAAGCCGGCCATCCGGCCGATGCGGCCGACATCCCCCTCCGACAGGGCGTGACCGGCCAGGAGGCTCTCGCGGATGCTCAGTTGGCGCCCGGCCATCAGGGCGAACGCCGTCCCGAAGATCATTATTCCCAGCCCGCCCAGTTGGATCAGCCCGAGGATGACCACCTGGCCGAAGCGGGTGAAGTCGCTCCCCGTGTCGCGGAGGATCAGCCCCGTCACGCAGGTGCCGCTGGTGGCGGTGAACAGGGCGTCGGTGAAGGAGATGGGGTTGTCCTGCGGGACGGCCTTGGGGAGCATCAGCAGGGCCGTCCCCAAGAGGATCACCACGACGAAGCTGCCTATCAGTATCCAGATCGGGTGGATGCCGCTGCCGGCAACCTTCACGTGGAACCCGGCCGTGCGGAGCGCCAACGAGGCCAGGATGTAGATCTGCATGATGACCACGTAGATGGACGCGGCCGACAGGATGCTGAATTGCCGTTCTCGGGCCCGGATCGCAAACACCGCTGCCGCGACGATAGTGCCGCCGATCAGCACGAAGTCGATCCAGTTGTGCCGCAGGTACTCCCGCCTGTCAGACGTGAGGGTCAATCGGAGAACCCGGTCGAGCACGAAAACCGCCAGCACGCAGCCCTGGAGAACTCGCAGGTACATCAGCTTCAGCGGGGGCGTGTGGAAGCCGTATTCCATGCACATCGCCGCGATGGCCACGGCCGCCGCCAAGGCCATAACCACGTCGCAGGACAGAAGGACTCTCCTGCGGATGGGAAATGGACGCCGAGATGATTCGCTGGCGATCATGCGCTCGCGGGTGAGCTCATTGCCCCTTGCCGTAGACGTCCTCGGGTTTGAACACACGCTCGGCGCTGACCTGCCAGGCGCCGTCCTCGCCGAGCTGGCGGAAGAAGCAACTGCGGTAGCCTTCGTGACAGGCAGCGCCCTGCTGAACGACTTCGATCACCAGCGTGTCCAGATCGCAATCGACGCAGATCGCCTTCACCTGCTGCACGTGGCCGGAACTCTCGCCCTTCATCCAGTATTTCTGCCGGCTGCGGGACCAGAAGTGAGTCCGGCCGGTCTCGATCGTCGTCTTCAGCGACGCAGCGTTCATCCAGGCCATCATCAGCGGCTCTTTCGTTTCGGAGTCGATGACGACCGCCGGAATCAGCCCGTCGTCGTTGTACTTCAGGCCCGAAATGGTTTCGTCCTGCTTGCTCACAGAATGCTCCCAATGAAGATACGCCTGCCCAGATGACATCGCATGGTAACGCTCCAGCCGGCCGTGGTCAAACGGCCAGTTGAGCCGCGCCCAGGTCATACGCCGGCGATCAGGCCGAGCCGGCCGCCGTAGGCCTTGGTCAGGTGGGCACGAAGGAGTTGGTGGGCGGGTGCGGACAGATCGGGGTCCTCGGAGACGATGGCGAAGGCGTCCCGCCGGGCCATTCGCAGCAGCTCGTAGTCCTCGATGAGATCGGCGATCCGCAACTCGGGCAGGCCATGCTGGCGGGTGCCGAAGAACTCGCCGGGCCCGCGCAGGCGGAGGTCGGCCTCAGCGATCTTGAACCCGTCGGCCGTGTCCGTCAGGATCTTCAGCCGTTCGGTGGCCAGGGGGCTCCTGGAGCTGACCATCAGGATGCACGTCGCGTCCTCGGCCCCGCGACCGATTCGCCCACGAAGCTGGTGGAGCTGGGCCAGCCCAAACCGTTCGGCGTGCGTGATGACCATGACATTGGCCCGCGGCACGTCCAGGCCCACCTCGATGACCGTGCTGGCCGCCAGGACCTGGATATCTCCGGCGGCGAAACCGGCCATCACCGATTGCTGCTCGCCGGTGGGCATCTGCCCGTGGATCAGTCCGACGCGGTGCTCGCTGAAGGCGTCGGACAGTTCCTCGTAGGCGGCCTTGGCTGCGGTGAGGTCGGAGTTGGCTGACCCGGTGACCAGCGGGTACACGAAGTACGCCTGCTGTCCGGCCGCCAGCTTGCCGCGGACGAACTCGATGACCTCATCCATCCGGCCTTGGCCCAGGCAGCGCGTCTCGACGGTCCCTCGGCCGGGGGGGGACTCGTCGATCACGGACACGTCCAGGTCGCCGAAGACCGTCAGGGCGAGCGTCCGCGGGATGGGCGTGGCCGTCATGACCAGGCAGTGGGGGGCGTATCCCTTGGCCCGGAAGCCCACGCGCTGGCGGACGCCGAACTTGTGCTGCTCGTCGGCGACGGTCAGTGCCAGGTCGGCGAACCGCACCTTCGGTGAGATCAGGGCGTGGGTGCCGACGACGACGTCGAGTTCCCCGCCGGCCAGGCGGGCGAGCGTCTCTTTCCGTTCGCTTGCCCGCTGGGCGCCGACCACCAGCGCCGTGCGCACGCGTGAGCCGGCCAGGTACTGCTGCACCTTGGCGAAGTGCTGACGGGCGAGGATCTCGGTGGGGGCCATGATGGCCGCCTGCTTGCGATAGGCGACGGCCGCCAGCGCCGCGTACAGGGCCACGACCGTCTTGCCCGATCCGACGTCGCCCTGGAGCAGACGGTTCATCGGGCGGGGGCGGGCCAGGTCCGCGGCGATCTCGCCGACGGCGCGGTCCTGGGCGCCCGTCAGCTCGAACGGAAAGCGGGCGCGGATTCGCCGATCGATCTCGTCGGTAACGCCCAGGGCGTGGGCCGGCCGGCTGACCGAACGCATCCGTTGCAGCGCGATGCCCAGTTGCATCAGGAGCAGTTCGTCGTAGGCCATTCGTCGCCGGGCGTCGGCCCAGGCGGCGCGGTCCTCGGGGCGGTGCATGGCCACGACGGCGGCGGGGCGGTCGATCAGTTCGCGCGGGCGGAGGTAGTCATCGTCGAACCATCGCGCCAGCAGCCGGGGCGCCTCCGGCAGGACGCGCTTGACGATGTTGGCCAAGGTCCCACTGGGGATCGGCCCGCTGGCGGGGTAGACCGGCAGCAGCTCGTCCGTGTCCAGCTTGGCGCCCTCGGGCTCCCAGATCACCTGCCAGTGGGGGTTGATGAACTGGAGCGTCTCCCGGTAGACGGATGCCTTTCCGCTGACGGCCAGGTGCATGCCGGGCTTGATCCGGTCGCGGAGGTAGCCGCCGTGGAACCACTTGACGGTGACCGTGGCCGAGCCGTCGTCGAGGGCGCAGGCGAAGAAGGGCTTGCGCCCGTAGGGTTGGTACTCGGTGTCCGTGACCTTGCCGGCGACGGTGGCGGCCGGTTCGTCGCCGTCGAGCGTGTCGATCGGCTGGGCCTGGCGGCGCAGGTTGAACCGCCGGGGGAAGTAGCTCAGGAGATCCTCGACCGTCCGGATGCCCAACTCCGCGAGCTGCTGGGCACGTCGCGGGCCGACGCCCTTGACGTACTGTGCCGGCGTGTCGAGTTCCACTGCCGCCACGCTATTGGGGGATCTTCAGGACCTTGCCGACGGGCAGTTTGCTCGGGTCGGTAATCCCGTTGGCCTGGGCGATCCGCTTCCATTGCTTGCCGTCGCCGTAGAACTTCAGGGCGATGCCCCAGAGAGTGTCCTTCCGCTGGACGACGTAGGTCTTCTCGAGCGGCGGGGGGGGCGTGACGACATCGTCCGCGGGGTCGGCGGGGGTGTCGAATTCGGAGCCCGTGGGCACCTCGAT
>SDBT01013131.1_pt1 | contig 13285 bp, 7 predicted proteins | sample 2277101 | NCBI WGS metagenome assembly SDBT01 (sample SAMN10404973, study PRJNA504765) | marine sediment metagenome | isolation source: marine sediment core GS10_PC15, 103 cmbsf | place: Arctic Ocean: Southern Knipovich Ridge | collected 2010 | reverse complement strand
TGAGCAGCAGGAGTCGGCCTGCTTCACAATTTCACTCAGATGCTTATTATCGGAAGTGAGAATTTTCTTAGTGAAGAGTGAGGTGCCTTTTCTAGAACTCTCCCCTTTAATATGCTCCAATGCTTGCGTTAGAAGAAAGAAATTGAGCCGCATAAACTTAGGGCTGCTGCTTCTCTTCGTTTTCACCTGGTGTTTTTTCACAGAGAAGAGAGAGGTAATACGTTGAGAGTAATGTTTTAGTTTAGGATTTTTACTCATGATTTCCCGTATGATAACGAGAAAGAGCTTAACTCAATCTTAACATTAGATTCAAGAAAAATATTTAGCTTCTGAGTTTTTTGATCGTTGCATACTTAGGTTCCCACAAGTTGGTTTGAACCGCATGGTCGATATCTTTAGGGGGGGTTGTGCAGATCCCTTTTTTGATCGCCTCTTTACCTACAGCAATGGCGACATCGCGACAGATAACTCTGAGCTCTTTAATTCTAGGAAAGAGTGAGGCATAAGGATTATTAAGAATGGGAGCATACTTACTGAGAACTTTCGCAGCTTCTAGGAACATGCCATTTGTCACACGCGTCGCTGTTGAAGCGATCACACCTAAGCCGACGCCTGGAAAGATGAAGACGTTATTGCACTGACCAATCACGTGACTCTTCCCCTCATATTCTACGGGAGGAAAGGGACTGCCGGTAGCGATAAGAGCTTGCCCCTTAGTCCACTTCATTAAATCTTCAGGAAGCGCTTCTGATTTGGAGGTGGGATTCGAAAGTGGAAAAATAATGGGGCGCGCCACATGTTTTTTCATCTCTCGAATGATCTCCTCCTTGAAGGAGTCTGGCTGCGCTGAGGTGCCTATGAGAATGGTGGGTTTGACATGTTGAACGGTTTCGAAAAGGCTAATGTTCTGATGGTTTTCGACACTCCACGCCTGAATTTTCTCCTCTTTCTGGGCGAATCGCTTTTTGAGTGCATCCAGCTTCTCCGAACCAGTGTGGGCTAATCCATTTCTTCCAAGGACATAGATCTTATCCTTGGCCTCTTCCTCTGAAACCCCCTCAATTTTCATCGCCTCTTTGATGAGCTCTGCAATACCAATTCCAGCGGAACCAGCCCCAAAGATGACAATGCGCTGCTCTCTGAGGTCGGCATCCATCCCTTTCAGAGCTCCAAAGATCCCCGCCATGACGACCCCTGCGGTTCCCTGGATATCATCATTGAAACAGCAGACTCTATCCCTATAGCGGTCTAAGAGAGGTTGGGCATTCTGCTTGGAAAAGTCTTCCCACTGGATGAGGACATTTGGAAAACGTTTCGTTATCGCCTTCACAAAGGATTCGACAAAATCCTTATACTCTTCGCCCTCAATGCGTTCATGCTGCCATCCGAGGTAGAGAGGATCATTCAGTAGCGAGGTGTTGTTGGTCCCCACATCGAGGGTAATAGGGAGAGTATAGGCAGGATGGACCCCACCGAAAAGTGTATAGAGAGATAGCTTTCCAACTGGAATGGCCATTCCCCCCACTCCTAAATCTCCCAATCCAAGGATGCGCCCTCCATCTGTTACGACAATCACATCGACGCGCTCTTTGGGAATATTCTCTACCATCTGCTCGATCTGATCTCTATGCGGATAGGAGATATACATCCCCCGATTCTGTTTATAGAGGTAGCTAAACTGGAGCGAAGCATCTCCCACGGTGGGTGTATAGATATAGGGAAGCATCTCTTCGGGATGTTCGCTACAGAGGCGATAGAATAGAGTCTCATTACGATCTTGTAGAGCTGAGAGGAATGAGTATTTGGCGATATCGCTCTTTCTCTGCCCAAAATTCTCATAGCGTCTTTTGAGCTGCTCTTCGATGGTTGAGACATGGAATGGGAGCATGCCCACAATTCCCAACTCTTCTCTCTCCTCGTTAGTGAATCCAGTCCCCTTGTTCAAAAGCGGGTCGTGCAATATGTCACTCGGGTTCATATCGACTTCTACAACTTCGTCACCATCCTTTACTGTCCGTTTGACTTCACTCATCTAACCTCCATTTCTAAATAAAGATCATAATGGAGATCAAGGTCAAGTGTCTAGTCTCAAAAGTTTTTACTGTTAATTGTGTTCAGATAAGATTAGACACTAGCTTCAAGGGGCTTCTCTGATGGAGCCTCCTTCAAGAGGAAGAAGACGACGCTCATCCAGAGTAGGAGAAGGGTAAAGGGTCCCCAGGTGTAGGCGTAGGGTAGATGAAGGGGATAAAAAATCTGCATGCCGATCACAAAGAGGGAGGCAAGCGCCTTTGCTGAGCGGTAGGCAAAGATGTCGATGATCGCCTTCGCTTTGAATTTTTCATCTGTATTGAGGGGAACGTAGAGCATCTCCTTAATGATATTAAAGATCGAGTAGTCGAAGGTTTTGATCAGTCCAAAGCTATAAGTGACCATCGCAAAGCTGGGTTTAAAGAGGAGAAGCGCGCTGTTAAGAAGGAGCATTCCAGGAACGACAAAGTGGCTCTTACGAAGCCCAATAAACTGCACTAGTATGAATGTTGCAAAGAACTGAAGAGAGAGCTGACAGCTATTAATCACCCCCCATAATCGCCCACAAAACTGTGTGCGCAGATCTTGAAGTGGGTAGTGCTGAAATAGATAGGTGTTAAACTGATACTCCATAATAGTAGTGGAGAGCTGCATCAGTACCACAATCAATAGTATGAATTTGAGGGGGGAGGAGCTGCTGATGAGTTTCATCCCCTGCGAAACTTTGTGAGAGGCGATTTTCAGCTCTCTACTGTTCAAGTAGCCGCTCTGCCTGAGCATGAGGTAGTAGAAACAGATAAAGAGCAGATAGAGAGGTACTGTCAGGAAGAGGAGCTGCTCTGAACCCATCCTTACAGCTAAAAAACTAGGAACCATACTGCCAATTATCGCTCCACAACCCCCCGCTCCAAAGAGGATTCCATAGAGATATTTTGCCTGGGACATCTCCGTTCTTGTATGGATGACCGACCAGAGCTGTTGGAACATGAGGAGGACGTAGATATCTTTCCAGATGTAGAGGAGAAGAGAGAGGGAGGATGTCTCTGCCACAAAGATACCTGAGATCACATTGATTCCCATAGTTAGAACTATAGTCAACAAAAACATGCGAAAGCAGCCCAGACGCGGTAAGAAACGGTTATATAGGGTGACTACAAGAAGGTTGAGCGGCACAGTTGCGAGCCAGGCGTAGGGGTAGAGCTTTACCCCATAGTGGGCGATAAAGATCGAATTACTCGTCGGTTTCGTGATGGCATATTCTGCGTTTATAAAAAAACCACAGAGCATAGCAAAAAGAAGGAAGAGCTTCTCCGATTTTGAGTAGCTCCTGATCTCCTCCTTAGCCTGTGAAAAAATCTTTTGTAATTTCATGCGATCATTCTACCAGATGTCGCATCAGATACCAATTATTTATACGCCGAGAGGGAGAGCGCAATTCCCATCACCTCTCCAAAAAAGCTCTATACCCTCGATCCCTGAGAACGGAAAAATTTGATCTGCTAGCTCACTGCTTTTTTTGCAGGATTCAATCGTCACATTCGGATATTTATTGATGCGTCCAAAGGAGGCATTCTCCTTTCGGCAGCATTAGAAAGCGGGGTTACACCCATTCATCAAATTTCTTGCAACACTATCTCAGACCTTATACCAGAAGCTAATTTTGGACTCTCCTCACTTTTTACCCATCATATCGCTTTCCAGCGCCAGAAGGGCCTGACTACGTTCGTCATCTGTAGCAAAGTGATTTACATCTTCTCGGATTTGCAGAGGTTCTTGTTGAGGCTGAGTTCGTTCGGATACATCGATCAAACAGAGCTTGGAATTTAGGTTGTTATATGTAATATCCTCATAGGGAAGACGGTACTGATTGAATAACTCACTACTCTTTACGTTAGAAAAATACTTTTTGATATGTCCCTTTTTTCTGCTTACCCACTCCTCAGAAAATATTATACCACGATTTTTATTATCTTCTTGGAGTTCCTTGTATTGTTTGTTGACTACATTCTTGAGGAGGATTCTCCGCCTAGTAAAATTGAAAACTTTATCTGTCTTTGTGCAAGTCCTGTGGATAATCTTGCGAGCCATAAAAAATACCCCAAAGAGATGGCGATGAGCCTTCTTTACGAAATGGTCTGAATCCTTTAGGAAGGTGATTAGTTCCATAACTTTTGGAAGACCTTCCTGGATATCTGATCCCTTTAGTCTCGAATTCCATCTTTGTTGTGTTAGGGCCTGGAACTCATCACAGAGATCAGAAAGGATACTTTTAGCGATGATCTCACGGTATGATGCCTTTTTGATCTTCGGATAGAGATGCAATCGGTGAGTAAAGGGGAGCGTTTTACTGATTGAGAAAAGGTTTTTATCGGATTCAATCGTCGTAGAGGATTGGTTGTTTTTGAAATAGCTTTGAACTACAGTAGCCTCAAGTGGAGACAGTCCCTCTAATACCGAGATTGTACCAACTTTCCATTTCTGGCGGAAGAGAACTGATTTCCCAATTTTTTCTGGAGAGTAGTCGTAATAGACATTAAATTGTTTCCATGGATATGTTTTGATCAGTTTCATCGCGAAGTTTTTCACTATTTCGCGAAAACCCTCTTTTTTTGGTTGTTTAATGTAAGTGGCTTCGAATGGAAACTTGTATTTGCTCTTAGATGATAATTTGGAACTTTTAAGAGCTTCCAAAAATTTGGCTGGGCTTTCATATGTGGTCTCGGGAAGATTGAATTGCGCTTGAGTGTAGTCCGTAAGATCCTTTCTACTGTTCATTAGCAAAGTGTGAATTCCCGCATGTTTAGCTGCTCGAAATAGCTCTCCGTATGGGATTTGTGAAGAGATTCTACAATCTTTCAGATCATTGTTTTTGTATTTGTAATTGAGTACGATCAAAGTCTTCTTACCGAGCTGTTCAATCAATCGCTTATTATCTTTCATCTGGTATTCCAGACTAAAACCATTGTAAAGAGAGGCATTCCAAACCATCGCCTCTGAATTAAAAACTTTTTTAAGAGTACGACGCCAGCTCTGAACTTCCATGCCATTAGTATTATTGTTGACAACAATAAGGAACTGCGCTGAAGGGTCATAGCGGTACTTTTCACCCAACTGCATGGTAAAACTTCTTTGTTGAATAGTTTTTAGATTCTCCATAGGGTTTTTGAGGGTGCCTATATTGAGATAAACAAGGAGTTCTACTCTTGTGTAGAGGGGTGTTAGCTTATCTACAAAGCGTGCCGTAAAAGAGATGGGTTGGCATCCTATTGGTAAAACACGATAACTCCAATCTCTATTCCAGGGTTTAGTGGACCCATCCGGGTGTTTTATTTCCACTAAACCTTGTTGCTCATTTTTTGTTGTTGAGATCGAACACATTATCAATCGGGGATGTCTTGATTTGCTTCCAAGGGTTATGTTTGATTTATTCTCAATCAAGAACCCAATGGGATCTTCCTCATTGCGAGTTATGACTGACGTTCCCCTCATCCGTACAGGAAGTTCTACAGGATAGCGAAGAGAGATAGTCTTAGAGGTCTTCTCAACCCTTTTGAAGGTCCTATCCACTCGAGACAGCGTCGCTCTAGGATTAATATAAGCCCATTTTTTAAACGGTTCCTCTACTGCTATCTTCTCGTGGTCAGTGATGCGAAATTGAATAGTAGGGCTGCAGTCCTCGCCCTTATGCATGCTATGAGAAATGAGCGCCCTCTCTAACCCCTGAATCCAAGCGTTATTAATGAGGCTAATCATGATATTCTGATGCGAAGGGGTGGGCATCTTATTGATACTCTCGATACCCATTGCGACTGAGAGGGTTTTGCCAGGTTCGCAAATGCCATCATCCCCTTCATTAACATCCAAAATTTTAGCTTTTAGGTCATAACGACGGTTATAGGACTTTGTATCTCCATCATTATTTTCAACCAGATAATGAAAAAATCCATTATTTCCAGCTAGTCCATCCATTCCAGGCAGTCCATCTTGCCCTGGACTGCCATCTACTCCATTAGAACCTCCACGGGTCGAATGACTCGTATAGTTGGTTTCAGTATGAGAGTCGCCAAAACTATCGGTAACAGTTACTTCTTCCGACGTCGTCCAAGAGTAACTAGATCCTCCTTTCCCTCCAAGCCCGCCACTGCCTCCATAACCTCCTCTCCCTCCCTTCCCCCCTTTTCCTCCTTGATTAGAGTGAGAATCGATGAGCATGAAAAGGTCTGTATCTTCTTCCATTGTGGTAATTTTGATAGCCCCTCCATCACCACCATCTTCACCATCTTCACCATTTCCACCATTTCCACCATCTCCACCATCCCCACCATCAGTTCCAGGGCAAAGCCTGGTAGCATCAACCCCAGCATATCCATCTCCCCCGAAAGCACCTTGGTAGCCATCTTCACCATCTCCTCCGTTTCTACCATTGGCAATGAGAGTTAGGGTCTTATTAGTTCCAATAGGTAGAGTCTTGTTGCCAAACTTGTAATCGAGTATGATGAAATTTTTTGAGGACTCAAATTTAATGTCTATGGGGATGGCGGTGTCCCCGGGGCTTTTTCCAGTGCTATTGATGATCATTGTTTGCTGTTTCTTTTTGGTGGTGTTTTTCTTCGGAGCCTCGGCATTCTCTTTTACTAAAAGTTCAATCGTCACTGATCGTGTTTTTTTATCCACAGCTTCAGAACCACTTGGTGCACTAGGTGCATTAAGTTCGTCCTTTAGGTCAAAAGTTTGTTGATTGTTTCCAGGTATTTCTTCCGTTGAATACACTTGATCAACGCTATCGATGAGGTCGGGAACTAATGGAGCGTTTTTATCTTCGTCGATGTGTTGATTTTGTAATGGTCTTTCTCCAAAGGGGATAGGCCGCATATTCCGATGTTGCGAGTTATACTCTATTGGATTTTCATCATCACTCTCTTCTTCGAACTCACCCTCATCTTCATACGAACTATAATCGGAATTAGAACTATAATCAGAATTAGAACTTAGTGTGGTAGAGCTGAGGTCTGAGATGTCTGTTTGTTCGTTTTGTAACGGTGCTTCCTCGTTGGTGACAGGCTGCAGGTCCTGAGATAGCTGAACAACCCGTTGTGAGTTGGGTAATAATGGATTCATGGATCATCCTCTTTGGTTAAAGCTCATTGAGCTTTTCAAAGTTCTAATATTCTTGTCAATTAATAATTTGTTTGGTGACCGTTGATGTTTTCTGGAGCAAAGAAAAAGCGTTAAAGGTGGAGCACAAAAGGAAGGACTTAGAGTACAAGAAGTGGAACGAAACCATCTATGAACATCCGAGGATATGGGAGAGTAAAGAGCTTGAAGGGATCAGCTGAGCAAGCAAAAGAACCCCAAAACCCTGGAGAAATCATCCATTATTTAGAGCCTTGAGTGGTGTGGAGTAACAAGCATCATTAAGCGTAGGCAAGAGAAACGATAGGCCCTAAGGCATAAGCGGAAGTGATTAGCCCCGATAAGAGTATAAATGGAATGGTCGATGATCTGACATTACCAGAAGACAACATCACAAACGATATAGGGAAGAAATGTGTGGCATTCCCGGGGTCGTAGAGCACGGCATGTTGTGAAAGTAAGTGTGTGAACGTGGGAGATCCCATTAGTTTTTCTCAAAAAACAAACGAGGAGGTTGGAATGATGGATGGGAAGTCAGAGAGGTCATACAAGATCTGGTATGAATTACTGGCCTCTGAAATATTTTCCATACTTTAGCGGCTTATCGTCGCACCAGGGCTTATAACCATTGAAGAAGACTATTCTCGATCCTGTCGAAGGATGGCCTGAACGAAAGAGCATATAGAACTCTCCAGGCCAGGGATAGCCCAAGTTATTACTTTGAAGCTTCACAAAGCCCTTCCCTGCAGCTTGGTTTAGGTGTGTCAGCTCAAGTCCAAAGATATCAGCATCATGCTCGATCGATTGAGAATAGAGATTCCAAAGGGGGGAGAGTAGAACGGAAAAGAAGGTATAGAGCAAGATGATTAGGGGGAGAGAGGCGACATCTGAGAGTGCCGTAAACCCAAACCGCCTCGGCCTATGCCTCAAAAAGAACTCTGCCATTAGGAATACGATCAAAAATGTCACTATAGAGAGTAGGGTGATTACTAAGAGGCCCCACCACATATGGTTGAGGACGTAGTGTCCCATCTCATGCCCCATAATAAACAAGATCTGCTCATCATCTAACTTCTCGATCGTAGTATCCCACAAGACAATCCTTTTAGAGGTTCCAATCCCTGTCACGTAGGCATTGATCGCGTTGGTATCTTGGCTCATATTGACAACATAGATACGACTCCCCTCAATCCCCGCCTTCTCGGCTAGTCGCATAATCTTCGCCTTCAACTCCACATCCTCCATGGGACGGAATCTATGGGTTAGCGGTGCGATCCAGATGGGCTGGATAACCACCAAAAAGACCGTTAATGGAAAGGTGAGAAGGCCAAAATAGAGCCACCATCGTTTCGGACTCTTTCGGATGATCGCATAGAGGAGCCAGACGAGAATGATACCAAGTAGAGTTGTAATTCCTGTTCCGATGAGAAAGTGTTGAAACCATAGGCCTAGAGATAGGTTGGACATTCCATATGAATGGGGGCGTATGTAACCCGAATAGAAGTCTAAGGGAAGATTGAGCAGTGCGACACTCAGCAAAAAGAGAAGAGCGAAGAGGCCCACTTGCCAGAGCCATCTGGAGGCTATCCTGTTGCAAAAACTCCGCACCATCGCTGAGAACCCCGTAAAGAGGAGGAGAGCAGGAACGGCGAGTGAGTAGAGAAAGCTAACAACCCAGAGTAGATTCCCCGACCTATAGTAAGAGGTCGCTTCGGGTGTAGGAGGGGGTACTGCGACAGGTATGAAGTCACACTCCCCTGCAAAAATATAAGCGCCAAAGAAGAGAAATAGTGCTAGCAACAGTTTTTTCATCCGACAACATCCACGTGGTTTAACATTTTTCGCACCTCTTGTTCATATTCTGGAGCGACATAGATCCAACTTCTCTCCCTGGGAAGAACAGAGATCTCTGAGAGGTTATCTCCAATCTCTATCGTGCCGTCCTGCTTGAGAACGGGGAAGTTGAGTCCTATTTTCTTTTCGCCTTTCTTACTGAGATCCCACTCGATCTCATCTCCCATCTTCTCTTTGAGAGCGCGAAGCTCATCCTCCGAGGGAGGAGAGAGGAGAGGGATCGCACGAAAGCGGTAGTTGCGCAGGTAGAGACACTTTGCATCAAAATGGCCAGGATGACTCTCATCCCTCGATGCACTGTTCAGTTCAGAGAGGACTTCATTATCGGTCATCGAGATGTAGTGCTCAAGCTCGTCACCTAGGTCGTAGTATATCGTCTCCATAAAGCGCGCCATATGGAAGGAGTAGGACTTTACACTAGAATATTGATAGAGGCGCTTGTGCATGTAGTGGCGGGCCAAGAGAAGGGCTTCACACGATTCGATCCCATTCTCTTCGACGCCAAGTGCAAGATCTCCATCTGGAGTCGCAATAATTTTGAGCATCTCTATGAGCTGATGGTAGTCAAATAGCCCGTAGGCCAGCCCTGTGCACTGCGAATCCCTTAGCAGATAGTCGATCCGGTCTGATCCGAAAAAATCCCCTGTGATGATCTCCGTGACGATCCGCTCCCAGGGAGTATACTCCCCTCCGAACTTCTTCTCGCCAAGGGCAGTTTTTATCACATCACTTCTCACATCCCGGTCGATCCCCTCTTTGAGTGATTCAGCGCGAAAGCGCTGCCAAATCGGGGCGAGCATCTCACTCTCCATGATTTTTTGAGTCCACGCTTCATGGCCTCCCGCTCCAGAGAGTCGATGCTCTGCCGTATGGCTGAATGGGAGATGACCCATATCATGGCAGAGTGCCGCCAATCTGAGAACGCGCCGCCAATAGTTGTGCTCAAGTGAACCGTATTCAGGAGTCAGCTCCCTCTGTTTTTTGGGAAGCTCACCCTTTGTGATCTCATCATAGATGCGAGTCGCAAGCTCCATCACTCCTAGTGAATGTTCGAAACGTCGATGGGTTCCTCCTGGGTAGACGAAAAATGTCACTCCAAGTTGATGAATATAGTGAAGCCTCTGAAAGGGGCGAGAGTTAATCAGATCGCTCTCCAGCTCATCCACATGAATGAAGCGATGCACCGAGTCGTAGATTTTTTTAATTGTTCCCATAAGCCATATTTCTATATTTTTGCCACTCCATCCACCCATAGATGGGGATGCTCGTAAACATCAAGATGGCACCATAAAAGATAATCTCCTGTCCAGCGCTGATCATAGCCCAAAACGTATAACCAAACGCGAGTGCTGAAATCGTAAGTGATTTCACAATCTTCCCTCTCTCCATCTTCTCGGGATATTTCACATAGATTACAAACTCCGCCACCGTCGTATAGAGATAGGCGATGATAGCAGCCAATGTTGCAAGAGAGATAATAAAGGTAAATTGATCGACCAGATTTTTGTTGAAGTTCAGAGCGAGAAGCACTGTCACAAAGGCCGAAGAGATAAGAATCCCAAATACCGGTGCACGCCTCTTTGAAAGCTGTGCAAATTTCTTCGGAAAGAGGTCATCTTTCGCTGCAGCGAGAGGAATCTGCCCTTGAAGAAGGATCCAACCATTGAGCGCCCCTATACAGGAGATAATTGCTGCTGCGCCCATCGCAAATCTCCCCCACCCCCCAAAAATTATGCCAGCGAGATCGGCAAAAGGAGCCGCTGTATTTCTGAGTTCAGGAATCGGGATCACCCCCATGATCGCTACTGTGCTCAAAATATAGACAAGCGCAGTCACTGCCGTTCCGATGATCGTTGCGCGAGGAATATTCTTCACAGGATCTATCACTTCATCAGCAGGAATCGATGCCGATTCCATACCCAAAAAGGCCCATAGAGTGAGCATCGCGCCGCTAGATAGCGCCGAAAAATTTGACTCACCGCTCACATTGAAATAGGTCAAGTTATGCATATCGATAAAGAAGATCCCAACGATCGCTATTATGAGGAGCGGAAAGAACTTCAAGATCGTTAAAACCAGCTGAACCACTCCAGCAAGATGGACTCCTATGATGTTGACAAGAGTGAAGAGCCAAACCGCTCCAGCCGTCACAAAAAAGGCCAACAGGTTATTGTGTGCCAGCTCTGGCCAGAAGGTAGTGAGATAGCCGGTAAAAGCGACAGCAATCGCTGCATTTCCTACCCACATATAGACCCAGTAGTTATAGGCAACTTGGAAGCCAACAAAATTACCAAACCCTTCACGACAATAGACATAGGGGCCGCCAGTCTTTGGAAATAACGTACTGAGTCTCGCAAAAACGAGTGCGAGCAGCATCGCTCCCACCGCCGTTATGCACCAGCTAAAAACCGAAATACTACCGATGCGAGCTAAGGAAGAAGGGAGTAAAAAGACTCCAGATCCAATCATGTTGCCTACTACAAGAGCAGTAAGCATCCAAAACCCTAATTTCCTTCTCAACTAGTTCCCTCTAGGTAAGCTTTCATCTTTATAAGCAGCCGTCACCTCCATAAACTCCGCTTTCCGCTGCAGCTCCTTAATGTTTCGCGCCCCCCCATAAGTGAGCCCGCTACGGAGCCCCCCAAGAAGTTGATCGATCAACTCCTCTGCCGAACCCGATACCTGAGCCCAAAAATCTACCCCTTCAGCCACCGTTTTCTCCTTCAAACCGCCATAGAATTCAGACTGAAAGTCCGCACTCGCTTGTCCTCGATATTTTGCCTCCATCCCCCTATCACCTTTTCGTTTTGGCGCCGCGCTCTCTTTCGTCTGGGCGAAGAGCTTCCCAATCATCACAGTGCTGGCGCCAGCAGCAAGGGCTAAAACGATATCTTTACTCGTCCGAATTCCCCCATCTGCAATGAGAGGTATCCGCAATTTTTCAGCGATCTTTGCGCACTCAAAAATCGCACTAAATTGGGGAACGCCAAATCCAGTAATGATCCGAGTTGTACAGGCTGCGCCGGGACCTACCCCCACCTTAACGCCATCTGCACCCGCATTCACCAGATCTTGATATGCCATTGCAGTGCAAACATTTCCTGCGATAATCTCCTTATCAGGATGGCTCTTTTTCAGCTCATCGATAGTGTCCAGCATCCTCTCAGAATGTCCATGGGCCACATCGAAGCAGACCCCTGCAGCTCCCAAATCAAAGAGTTTTCGCACCTCTTCCAGCTTTTTTGCACCCAAGCCACATGAGATAAATGTCTTCTCACCAAATTTTTTCACCCACCTCTCTTGATCGCTAAAATTCTCTGTAAAACGATGGTAGATTGGGATCGAACCCCGTTGAATTAAAATTTCAGCGAGCTCCTCGCCTATCGTTGTATCCATATTGGCGCAGAGAAGAGGGATCCCAATCTTCGTCTTTTTCGTCAGCCAAGAGTCGAGCATCGGCTCCGTTCTAGAAGGAACATTATTATACTGAGGGACCAGTGCTACATCGTCGAAGGTGTAGCCCCTATCAAAAAGGTAACTTTTAACCATCAATTCATCTCCATAGAAACTTGTCATTATAAAAGAAAAAATGAAAATGGGAAGAGTAAAATTCACTAATCTGTTAAGATATATCCATGATTACAGTGACTATACTGACAAAGAACTCCGAAGAGACCCTCGGATCCGTTTTAGACTCAGTCAGCCAGTTTGATGAGGTGATCCTTCTCGACACAGGCTCGGAAGACTGCACCCTGGAGATCGCCAAGATCTACCCCAATGTGAAGGTCTATGAATCGACCTTCCTCGGCTTTGGCCCCCTCCACAACTTAGCCGCGGAGCACGCCTCCCATGATTGGATCCTCTCCCTCGATAGCGATGAGGTTCTCACGCCAGAGCTCGCTTCCGAGATCCTCTCCCTCAAACTCAACCCCGCATCAGTCTACTCTTTTCCCTTCAACAACTACTTCAATGGAAAACTGATCAAATGGTGCGGATGGTATCCCGACCGTCATGTGCGCCTCTATAACAGAACCCGAACCGCCTTCTCCGATGTTAAGGTCCACGAGCGCGTCTTGACTAAGGGCGTCAAAGAGTTTCCCCTCAAACACGCCGTGAAACACTACTCCTATAGATCGATCTCCGACTTCCTTAAAAAAATGGAGATCTACTCCACCCTCTATGCCGAGCAGAACCGCGGCATCAAAAAATCCTCCTTCACCAAATCGATCCTTCATGGAGCTTTTGCCTTCATCAAATCTTATATCAT